>Ga0335079_10008152_pt1 | contig 11933 bp, 10 predicted proteins | sample Lox_Sample_33_FD_206719 | JGI IMG/M metagenome (GOLD analysis project Ga0335079, IMG submission 206719) | Soil microbial communities from Loxahatchee National Wildlife Refuge, Florida, United States - Lox_Sample_3.3 | ecosystem: Environmental > Terrestrial > Soil > Wetlands | place: USA... | reverse complement strand
GAGGAACACGGCGTCATCCGCCATGATGCGCCGCGCCTTGCGCGCCTGATCCTCGAGGAATTCTTGCAGCCCGCTTGAGCCGCGCGCCCAGACCGCTCTCGATACCGCGCCGTTTACACTTTATCTACAGCCAGCAGATCTCCACTACCGGCTGTGGTATAGGTTATTAAAGGGCTCTAAGCAGGCTTTCGGCAGGCCTATCCCATGCTCCTTTGTCCTGACGAGGTGCCGTCGTGGAACAAGAACGCCGCCGCTCTCCGCGTTACCCGTTCATCGCCAACGCGGAGGTAACGGAAGCACAGTCCCAGGCGCGCATGCAAACGCGCGTCTCGGAGATTAGCCTGTACGGCTGCTACTTCGACATGGTGAATCCTCTGCCAGATGGTACGGTCGTTCATGTAAAGATCTTCTGCGACGACGGCTTTTTTGAAGCCGACGGGACGGTAATTTATTCCCAGCCGAATTTCGGTATGGGTGTCACCTTCCGAGAAGTGCAGCCCTTTTACATGACCACCCTCAAGAAATGGCTCCTCAAAGCCATGCTCGCCGGAAAATCCTCCTGACATCGGGACGTTCTCTGAATTGGATCGAATGTCCGCCTCTCTGCGATTCTGCTTTTTCCGGCCAAAGACGGAAGAGATTCGTAGCCTCAGATTATTTCTCGCGCATGCAACGGAGTTCGCCGCGAAGGACGGTGACTGAGGCTTTGGGAAGAAGGAAAGACGAGCCGGGAGAAGCACTGAGGGTGGAAAGGGCCGGAGGGCCGTCGGGGTCGGCATAACTTTTGAGGCCGTCGGGATGCCACTCGTATTGCGCGGCGCCAAAAGTAATTTGAACGACGTTACCGGAAAATTCACGTGGTTGGGAGCTGGAGCCGCCTTCGAACAATATCCTTATGGAATGCACGTTCGAAGGATCCTTGTTGATGACCATGAGCGACCATTCTTTGTCAGGCCGCTCGACGGCATACGCGGTGACGAGATCATCGCCGGCTTCGTCCTTGATGTCCGCGGAAGCCGGGTACAATTTGTGAATGCCCGCATCGTGCTTGACCCAATCGTCATTAATGATCCGGCTCGCAAAATATTGCGCGGTGTACTGCCGTATGTTCAGATTCTGATCAGCGACGAAATTTCCGTACGTGCTGTAGCCGCGGCAGCCGGGACGCAACGGTTCGGGCTGGATCGGCGAATGATAATAAACTGCACCGCCGTTCGTAAGGAATGAGCCGACGCTGTCCGCCAGCCACAGCGCGGAGAAAAGATCCTGCATCGGCTCGGTCAATTCCCAGGAAACGTTGCTCTCCGTGTTCATGAGCGGAATGTCTTGCGGAACGCCGTCTTCGCGCCAGGCCTGCAAAATATGGCGCGTAAGTTCCGGCTCTCGGTAAAGATCGGACCAGTTGACGTCGCACGGCGTCAGCGGATAATGTTCGAACGACACGAAAGCAAGATCCTGCATGCGCCTGTGCGATTTCAGGTAATCAATGAACCGCGCAAGCCACGAAGTCTCCCCACCCGCGTCTGGCCATGCTTTGATGTCTTCGTTGACTCCCTCGAAAACAGGGCCGCCGAGTTTTAGCTTTGGATCCACCGCATGCAGCGCGCGCGCCCATTGAACATAGAGAGCCGCGTAATCTTCTGGGAGCATGAACTGGCCGTCCGGTTCTTCGCCCATCTCGATATAGGAAATTGGATAGCCGCGCCTTTCAATGTAAGCAAGTTCCGCGGCGCTGTCTTCCGGCGTGCCGTAAACCATCGAAATGGGAATCATCGCCGGAAGATGATTGGTGTAGCCGCTGGTAAAGAAAAGATCGAAGCCGGTTTGGATGCGCAGCGTGTCAACGTCGGAAGCCTCGTGCCACGGATCAATCGAGGAAACGAGCGTCACCGTCTGATTCTGGCCGGGCATGTGCTTGATGAGGTCCACAAATTCGCCCGGTTGGGTGAAGTTGCCGGCATAAAGTTCGTTTACGGCGTAGCCAACACAATTTCTCGGGTCTTCGGCGCCGTGCGTGTCACAGGTGTTGGAGGATTCCGTCATCCAGATGCGCAGGAACCGAGTCTTGATAGGTTCGGGTGAGAGGCGCAAAGTTACCGTTCCGCCCTTTGCATCCGTAATTTCTCCGGCAGGGAATTGCGTCCAGATGCCAGCGGTGGGCTTATTCATGGCGTCTTCGCCGGTCCAATATTGAACGAGATATTTCCTCGCGTAGGGATTGGCCCAGGCGATGCGCAGTGCGCTGATCTCCTGCGGCGTGCCGAAATCCACCACGATCCATTGCGGATGGAGCGCGTCGCTTTCGCCTGTGAATTTCTGCGAGAGGTAAGGATTGCTTTTCCAATAGGTCGAAAGATCGCCATCCGTCAGCCGCGAATAGCCATGCTCCGATCCGCCATTGCGCGTGTTGCCGCGATGAGGCAGAGGGTAGCCGAACGATTCGCGAATGAAATCTTTAGGCTCGGCGCTTCCCGTGAAGTAGCCGTTCTGATGGGCAGTATCGCTCCAGGTTCCATTGGGATTCCAGTGCCATGCTGCGATGGTGAGTTCCGTGTTTTGACGGTATGTGATCGGGCCCCATCCGGCGGAGAGCGACTCTTTTGTAATTTCCGGGGAATAGACACGATCGAATTGTTCTGCAGGCAGAATGTCCATGGAAGTGCCCAAGGACTTGTCGGGATCAAAAGGAATGGCTTTAGAGGGCGAAACATCCACACGAACGGTCTGCGCGAAAGAAGAAGCGGCAAAGACACACGCGGCGAAGGCCAGCGCGGATGCAACACCGGCAATGGTGTGACGAAATCGTCGGCAGAGAAGATTCATGGACGCTCCGCTGGCGCGGACTTTAATTCGATTTAATTCAGGATAAACGGCCACAAAAACCTACCGTACATTACGTCAGGTAGAGCCCTTCCCTCAACATTTTTTATGAACCTTTTATGAGGCAAGGACCCGTTGCTGGCCTCGAAGCGCGCTTCCTGCTAAGTTGTCTCCGTAAATCCTGCGGCCGGAACACCCCGCATAGATTTCCCCACATCGGAGAGAACACCATGTCCACGTTTGGATTGATCGAATATGAAGATGCCAGCCCGGAAGTGCGCGCGATCTACGACGACATCATGACCACGCGCAAAACTGACTGGATCAATAATTTTTGGAAGGCCATTGCGCACGATCCCGCGCTGCTGAAACGCACCTGGCAAGACATCAAGGCCATCATGGCGCCGGGAGCGCTTGATGCGGTCACCAAGGAGATGATTTACGTGGCCGTGAGCGTGACCAACAACTGCCACTACTGCATCGCGTCGCATACGGCCTCCGCTTTCAAGAAGGGCATGACCCCGGCAATGTTCAAGGAATTGCAGGCCATCATCGGAATGGCCAACGAGACGAACAAACTCGTTACAGGCTATCAGGTGAAACTCGATCCGCAATTCGAGCCGCCACTGAAACTTGCCAAGTGAGGGCCACGGCAACGGAAGCTTGCGGCAATGGAGGCCCGAATCCAAGGCTCAAGAGGAGGAAGTCATGAGCGAAGCAAAAGGATCCTGGGGCCCTCTGATCGGGAAAGCGATTGTCTCCGGATGGACCTACGCGGCGGGTGTGGTGATTGCGGGAATGGTCACAGGCGCTTTCCATCTGGTTCAGCCAGTATTCCCCGGTGAAGCAGTTACGCCGATGCATCAACTCGCTAGGTTCGTTGGTGTATCCGGCCTGTTGGGGCTTTTTCTTGCGCCACTGGTGCGCGGTTTCCTGGGCGGATTTTGGGCGTGCTGGACGGCAACAGCCTCCCTGATGTTCATCTGTCTGGGCGTCAACAACGTCATCGAAATTCTGATCTACACTACAGTTCTCGCGAAAGGGGGAGCGCCTTCGCTTTTGGTTGGTGAGTTGCTCGGCTCCGTGGCCTGCGGGGCTGTAGCCACGGGTTTGCTGAGAACTGCGGATGCCGATATGAGCCGTGGGCCGTGTGGCGAACTTTTTTTTCAATCGCGAGAGGCAGGATCATGGACCGTAAGAATCATCGCGGCGGTGATTGCATTCCCGTTGATCTATTTTATTTTCGGAATGATGGTCGCGCCATTTGTCCTGGAGACGTATCGCCATGGAAATTTAGGCTTGGTGCTCCCGTCATTTGCAGTCATCGTGAAGACTCAACTGGTGCGCAGTGCGCTTTTCCTCGCTGCTTCATTGCCGTTCATCGCGTGCTGGAGAAAATCGCGCGCGCAACTGATCGTCGCGCTGGGATTGGCTCACTGGATGCTCGTGGGTTTGTTCGGATTGCTTCAAACCACTTGGTTCCCGATGACCCTGCGCGTGGCGCATTCGCTCGAAATCGGCGCTGATTCGTTCGCCTATGCGGCCGCTCTGGTATTTTTGCTCCGCCCGCGCGAGTAAGAAATCCTTAAGGTCAGAAAACGGCCCTGTCCTTCCGTACAGGAGTTCCATCGTAGTACCCACGTACTATCGCTCGGCTTGCCAACCAGACTGAAGATATAGAGGTTGCTGGGGAGTCCTAGTCCTCGAGTTCCAGCGAAAATTTTCAGAGCAAGCGAGCGCGCCATGGCACCCATCGTAAACGAATCAGAAGTTCAAACCGGCGGAACGCGAAACGTGCCCTCTGCACCTGTGACGCAACCCGTGGCTTTGGAAGTTCCCGTGACCGTGAACGGCGCGCGGACCGTGGAAGGCAGCGACAAGCGCGAGCCTTTTTCCGAAACGACCAAGACCGTCCTGATTTTCGCGCACGGCGCCGTGATCCGGCTGGCTTCCTCCGTGGCGCCCGGTCAACTGCTGTTCCTGACCAACGAGAACTCAAAGAAGGAAGTGGTTTGCCAGGTCGTCAAATCCAAAAACTACCGGAACGTCAGCGGTTACGTTGAATTGGAATTTACGGAGTCCGCCGCGAATTTCTGGGGCATGCGTTTTCCGGGAGAGCGCGCCGCAAGCCCTGCGCCGGCGGGAACTGTGGCGCCTCCAGCGTCGTCCATTCCTAAAGTTGCGCCGAGTGCCCCGCTGCCGCTCGCAAGCCAGCCAAAGCCACCAATGGCACAGAGTGCCGCGCCCATCCGCGCGGAAAAACTTCCTGCACCGAAGCCTGTTGCGACAAACGTTCCGGCTCCTGCGAATACGCAAGAGCCGCCAACGGCAACTGTGATTGACTTTCCACGCGCGCCAGAAAGCAAGCCCGCCACATTTCTTGAGGAACCTCGGGGCACTTCCGCGCCCTCCTGGCAAGCGCCGGAGACAAACACCGAGTCGCTCAAGCAGGAAGCGGCTCGTCTCCAGGAACAGCTTTCTTCAATGATGTTTGCCGAATCCTCCTCCAAGGCGGAGCCCAAGCCGCCTAAGCCGGAAGCCAGCGCCGTTTCCGAAGCGGGCAGCAAAGCTCTCGAAGTCGCGCAACCGCGAGAGAAGCCAGGTCCCTCGCCAGCAGAGGTGAAAAAAGAACTACCTGCGAACAACAGAGGAACGCTGCCCGCGCGCCGCTCCACGCTCGATCTCGCCGCGGAAGAGGTGAAGATTCCCGCGTGGCTTGAGCCCTTGGCGCGCAACGCCGCTCCCGTCGCGACTTCCGTGCCCGCTCCCACCGAGCCTGTCATGCCGGTTGCCGCGGAAGAGCCTCGCGCAGCCGCCGAGAGCGAAACTGCGAGTGCGCCCGCCTTCCAGAGCGAAGGGCCCGCACCAACATTTGGAACGCAGCTTTTTGGCGAAACCATCGAGCAGACGGGCGCTCCGGGCAAGTCGGGAAAGGGTTTGCTCATTGGAGCATTGGCCGCCGGACTGGTCTTAGCGGCGGCAGGAGGAACTTGGTACTTTCGGTTCCGTCATGCCGTTCCGGCCGCTCCCCCGTCGAACACTCCGACGTTTGCGACGTTGCCCGGATCCGTACCCGCACCGCAAGCGGATACGGCACAGACCCTGACTCCCGGTCCGGCTGCTCTCTCCGGAAAAAATATTGCTCCTGCGACCGTGCGAAACGACGAAGCCTCCCCGCGCACGATTCCCACAGCGATTCCCGCGGCTTCTCTTTCCGCTGAAGCAGCCAAAGAACTTGTCAAGATGGAAGCAGTCCGAAAGCATCAGGCACTGCTGGAAAAGACAGCCGAACCCCAGGCGAAAAACCCAATCCTGGGTACTGTGCAGCTTGCCGCGCCGACGGTGAATTCATCCACGCCTGTGCAGCAGGACGTGGCCGCCCCTGGCATCAATCTCGGAAACGATCCGGCAACGGCTGGGGAAGCGGCAACCGCGGGCATGCTCGCTAGCCACGGAGCGCAACCCAAGGCGCCTGTTCCTGTTGGTGGAGATGTGAAGCCGGCTCGCCTGCTGCACTCCGTTGCGCCAACATATCCCACGCTGGCGCGGAGCCAGCGCGTTTCCGGAGACGTATTAATTGATGCTTTTATTGACGCCTCCGGCCACGTTACCAGCATGAAAGTGATCTCGGGCCCTGCCCTGTTGTATCAGGCCGCCAAAGACGCCGTTCATCAGTGGCGCTATCAACCGGCCATGCTCGATGACAAGCCCGTCGCCATGCATCTTACTGTTACAGTGCGATTCCGAATTCAGTAGCCCCAGTCGCAAATTCCAGTCAGTTTTTCTTTCGCCGAACAAACGCAAAAACACGCGTGCGCTCGAAGATTTCAAAATCTGCTTCGGGCCGGTATCCGCCCGGAATAGGTTTGAAGCGGGCCTTTTCGGGAACGGAACCCGCTTCCCGCTACCGGCTTGCAGCGAGCGGGATGGGATACGTATACTGGCGGCCCGGACTGATGACGGACCGGCGGGAGGGTAGCCCGCCGCCCTCTTCGTTCATCAGCCAAAATGCGAATTAACAAAAACCGCCTTCAGCGGTCCGGGAGACTCAAGCGCCTTCAATGGGTTTTCAGGAGGAATTGCGCGACTTTCGGCGAACTGGAGTTGCGCCGCGGGGCAAAGGTCCGCGCTAGGAACAGCACGCGTTCGCAGAGGAGAATTTTGCATGTCGGAAGCCCTGACAGAACATTTGAGCGTTTATCAAAACGCCGAGGCGCGTTTTGAAGAAGCCGCCAAGAAATTGGGCCTGGAAGAAGGCGTGTATCGCTATCTGAAGTATCCGGATAAAGAGATCACCCTTTACATTCCGGTCGGAATGGACGACGGGCACCTGGAAGTCTTTACAGGTTACCGCGTGCTGCATTCGACCGTGCGAGGTCCCGGCAAGGGAGGAATCCGCTTTGCCCCGGACGTTAGCCTGGACGAGGTGCGCGCTCTTGCGGCCTGGATGACCTGGAAGTGCGCCGTCGTGGACATTCCTTTCGGCGGCGCCAAAGGCGGTGTGGTCTGCGATCCAAGAAAAATGTCCCGCGGCGAACTCGAGCGGTTGACGCGCCGTTACACCGCCGAACTCGCAAGCTGGTTGGGGCCCGAGCGTGACGTTCCGGCGCCGGATGTGGGTACCAACGAACAAACCATGGCTTGGGTGATGGATACCTACTCGATGCATGTCGGGCAGGCCACTACTGCCGTTGTGACCGGAAAGCCCATCGAGTTGGGCGGGTCGCGCGGCCGCAAGGAAGCCACCGGACGCGGCGTCATGATGTGCTGTGACAAAGCGCTGACACTGCTGAAGATGAAGCGTGAAGGCTGCCGTGTCGTCATTCAGGGTTTTGGTAACGTCGGCTCCATGGCCGCGGACCTGATGCAGAAGGCCGGTTACAAGATCGTTGGCCTGGCAGACATCGGAGGCGGGCTCTACAACGAAAACGGTTTCGACGTTCCGAAAATGATCGAATGGGTGCTCGGAGAAAAGAGGCCATTGCAGGAGTTTCCCGGTGGTGGTGCGAAAATGAGCGCGCGCGACGTCCTCCTCCAGCCCTGCGAAATTGTCATTCCCGCGGCCATCGAAAATCAGATCACTGACAAAAATGCCCGCCAGGTCCAGGCCAAAATCCTTTGCGAAGGTGCCAACGGGCCCACCACCTCGCAAGCCGACGCCATCATCGAAGGCAAGGGAATCTTCACCATTCCAGACATCCTGGGAAATGCCGGCGGAGTGACCGTGAGTTACTTCGAGTGGGTGCAGGACCGCCAGGGTTTCTTCTGGCGCGAGAGCGAAGTGAACGAGCGCCTGCAGGACGTCATGGATAATTCCTTTGACCAGGTCGTCCATTACGCCGCAAGGCACAAGGTCAATAACCGCATCGCCGCGTACATGGTCGCGATTGACCGCGTCGCAAATGCATTGAAAATGCGCGGCATTTACGCATAAAATTGGGCGCCCGAACAGGTCGCGCCGCTGTCCCCAGCGGGCCGGGTAAAATTCGCTTGCAAATCATGCCGTGCGGAGGATAATGCCGCGCTGGAAGGAGTGTCGGCTGTGAACTCCGGGTCCTTGTTGGCGGGACATTCAAAAAGCGAAAAAGAGCACAGGCGCGAGATTTGCACCGCGGGCCGCTGGCTCTACCAGAGGGAATACATCGTAGCCTGCGAGGGAAACATCTCCGTGCGCCTCGCCGATGGCCGCATTTTGACCACCCCCACCTGCATGAACAAAGGCATGCTCTCCCCGGACGACCTTGTGCTGATTGATATGGACGGCAGACAATTGAGCGGCGGAAAAAGAGTATCTTCCGAAGTTCTGATGCATCTCCTCTTTTACCGCATGCGGCCAGACGTAAATGCGGTTTGCCATGCGCATCCTGCTGCGGCGACGGGTTTCGCGCTCGCTGGGCGCGCACTGGATCAAGCACTCTTGCCCGAGGTCATCATTGGCTTGGGCCAGGTGCCCCTCGTGCGCTACGCCACTCCCGGAACTCCGGAGCTGAGCCTCGCGCTCGAGCCTTACGTGGAAAATTACGATGCGCTCTTGCTGGCTAATCATGGCGCGGTCACTTGCGGCCCTGATCTTCTGACCGCCTTTTACCGCATGGAAACCGTCGAGCACACCGCAAGGATCGTGCTGGCTGCGGAGAACGCCGGCACGCCCAAACTTCTCTCCAGCCGCGAAGTGGCCAAGCTGATGGCCGCGCGCACCCGCTATGGCGTGACCACTCCGCCCGGCGAAGGTTCGGAACTCCCCGTCACTTCCGACGCGGAAGACAGTCCCGCGGATGAGATCACCCTCAAGCGCGATGAATTGGATGCCCTGATTGAAGAAGCCGTTCGCAAAGATCGCGCGAGGCGCTGATCACTCGATTGTGTCAGCAGCGAAGTTCACGCTTCAATTTCAGCCACTGCGGAAATTCCTTTCCCGTGCTGCTATCCCAAACTTCCTCTGCTCGTCAAAAGTGCGAACATTGCCGGAGACAATTTCCATGAACGGGAAGAAAGAATATTTTGATGCGGTTCGGTCCGGCGATATTTCCGCGGTCAACTCCCTGCTCGACGCGCAGCCGGAGCTGCTGAACGCCAGGAACGATCAAGGACAGAGCGGCGTGCTCCTCGCCGCCTACACCGGCCGCAAGGAAATCCGCGACGTCTTGATCGCGCGCGGTGCCGTGCTGGAATTGCACGAAGCCTCCGCCGCGGGACAATTTGCTAAAGTAAAAGAACTCGTCGAACAAGATCCCGCCCTGGCGAAAAGTTTCTCTCCGGACGGTTTCCCCGTCCTCGCTCTCGCCGCCGTTTTTGGGCACGCCGATATCGCAAAATATCTGCACGAGAACGGCGCTGACGTAAATGCCGTCTCAACCAATGCCACCGGCTACACGGCGCTGACTGGCGCCGTCGCCAGCGGCCACACAGCCATCGTGGACTGGCTCATCTCTCGTGGCGCCAATGTGAATCACCGTTACGGCCATGGTTACTCCCCGCTTCTGACCGCTGCCGCGGACGGGCGCCTGGAAATCGTCAAGATGCTTCTCGAAAACGGAGCCGACCCTCGTGCCGCAACCAATGACGGAAAAACCGCCCTGCAAATTGCCCAAGACCGCGGCCACAAGCAAGTTGCGGATTACCTGCGCGGCCGCGGCTAGATCTCCGGTTTTCCCGGGTTTCCCTGGAAAGAACACGGAGCTACAATGAAAAAATCCTGCCGCCGCCAGCCGGGAGCCTTCTGAGGAGTCTCTCATGCGCTATGCAAGAACCGCCGCGATCTGCCTTTTCTTTTTGATGGGTGCGGCGGCATGCCGCGGCAGTCATGCAAAGGAAGGCGAGCACATGACCATCACGATCTCCAGCCAATCGTTCGCTTCTGGAGGCAACATTCCCCGGCAATTCACCTGCGATGGCGAGGATATTTCTCCCGAACTCCATTGGAGCGACCCGCCCGCGCGCACCAAGAGCTTCGCACTCATCGCCGACGATCCCGATGCTCCCGTCGGCACCTGGGTTCACTGGGTTCTCTTCAATCTGCCGCCGCAATCGCGCGGCCTGCCGGAAAACGTCCCCAGGCAGGAATCGCTCGAAAATGGCGCTCTCCACGGCCGCAACGATTTTCGCAAAATCGGCTACGGCGGCCCTTGCCCTCCTCCGGGCAAGCCGCACCGTTATTTCTTCAAGCTTTACGCGCTGGATGCCATGCTCGATCTGAAATCTGGCGCAACCAAGGCTGATGTCGAAAAGGCCATGACCGGCCACATCCTTGCCCAAGGCGAGTGGATGGGCCGCTACTCCCGCTGACGGACGCAGCCGCCGCACCGCCCAGCCGGGTAGCCTGCCCTGGCGGTACATTTGTTGTGTCCAGGCCAGGAGAAGCGTAGGATACGCACATACCGTAGGCCCCAACCGAGGATCCCATCTTGAACAAGGAGGCGTCATGAGCGCTTCTTCTCTCGGCACAATCGTCAAAAAGTCTGTGGGTTGGTCCATCGGGCTCAGCGTCCTGCTAATCCTGGCCGGTCTTCTTGCCATCGCATTGCCTCAGGCAGCCGGGATCGCAGTGAATATCCTGGTCGCCTGGCTGCTTGTTTTCAGCGGTATGGCTCATCTGGTGTTTGCCTGGCATACCCGCACCACCGGCGGATTGATCTGGGAACTGCTCCTGGGCATTCTCTATATTTTCATCGGCGTCTACATTTTGATTCATCCCGTGCTCGGCCTGGCGTCATTGACGCTGGCCCTTGCCATCTACTTATTTGTTGAAGCAGTCTTGGAAGTCATCCTGTGGTTCCGGCTCCGCCCCATGCCGGGCTCGCCCTGGCTTCTCTTCGACGGAATCATCACCCTGATACTTGCCCTCCTGATCTGGAGGACGTGGCCCTCGAGCACGGAATGGGTCATCGGCACGCTTGTGGGAATCAGCATGCTCTTCAGCGGATTCTCCCGCCTGCTGCTTTCTCTGGCAGCGCGCAGCGTCGCGGCTAAGTTGGCTTAGGCGCGCGAAACACGCTATCCGCGCCTGCGCATCCGCGCGCGTGTGTGGCTCAGCATGGCAGCGCATGCCGTCGAACGGAGGAAAACAGTGTGGGCGGCTTGATCCCCTTAGCCGACGCTTCCCGGCGCCCGGTGCGTTTCCCCATCGTCACGGCATTCATCATTCTCGTGAACGTCGTCGTTTTTGTGCTGGAACTCCGGGGCGGTGATGCCTTCGTGCTTCAGTGGTCGGCCATCCCCCAGAACATCATTGCCGGACATCATTGGATCACCATCCTGACGGCCATGTTCATGCACGGCAGTTGGTCGCACATCCTGGGCAACATGGTGTTCTTGTGGGCCTTTGGCCCGGAGATCGAAGACGCCATGAATCCCTTGCGCTATTTGGTCTTCTACCTTGCCGGCGGTTTCGTGGCCATGCTGGCGCAGATTGCGGCCAGCCCCCACTCCACGGTCCCAAACCTGGGCGCCAGCGGCGCGATTGCTGCGGTCATGGGCGCGTTTCTCGTCACTTACCCTCGCGATCAGATTCGCGCGGTTCTCTTCATCTTCGTGTTTGTACGCATCACGCTGATCCCGGCCGCGCTTCTCATTGGAGTCTGGTTTCTCATCCAGCTCGTTCATGCCGGGTCGGT
>Ga0335079_10008151_pt1 | contig 11934 bp, 7 predicted proteins | sample Lox_Sample_33_FD_206719 | JGI IMG/M metagenome (GOLD analysis project Ga0335079, IMG submission 206719) | Soil microbial communities from Loxahatchee National Wildlife Refuge, Florida, United States - Lox_Sample_3.3 | ecosystem: Environmental > Terrestrial > Soil > Wetlands | place: USA: Florida... | reverse complement strand
CGTACACGCGTCCCAGGTATTCGCCCAGGATCCCGACGATGATCAGCTGAACGCCCCCGAGCAGCAGCACGACCACCATGAGCGACGTCCAGCCGGGCACCGTCGAGTGTTGCCACAGCGCCGCGTAGAGCGCGAAGGCGGCGTAGGCGACGCCGAGGACGGCCACGACAAGACCGAACCAGATCGCCGCCCGGAGCGGCAGCACGGAGAACGAGAACAGACCGTCGAGCGCCAGACGGAACATGCGACGCACGGTATACTTCGACAGTCCCCTCGCGCGCGGGGCCGCCGCGTACGGCACCGCGACGGAGCGAAAGCCGACCCATCCAATCAGGCCGCGCAAGAAGAGGAAGCGCTCGCGAAACCGGTGCAGGGCGTCGACCACGCGTGCGTCGAGCAGCCGGAAATCGGCCGCACCGGATTCGAGGTTGATGTGTGAGAGCCAGCGGAAGAGCGCGTAGAAGGTTCGGCCGGTGGAGCGCTTGACGATCCCCTCGCTGTCCTCGACGCGCACCGTGTAGACGATGTCGTAACCCTGGCGCCAGCGCTCGATGAGCTCGGGGACCAGCTCGGGCGGATGCTGCAGGTCGCCGTCCATCATCACCACGGCCCGCCCGCGCGCGTGGTCGAGCCCGGCCATCAGCGCCGCCTGATGGCCGAAGTTGCGCGACAGGGAGATCGCCTTGACCCGCGGGTCCGTGTCGCAGAGTCGCGCCAGCGCCGCGAAGGTCTCGTCGCGACTCCCGTCGTCGACGAAGATGAGCTCGTAGGATTCGATCGCGGGGCCGAGCGCAGCCGAGAGCCGTGCGTGGAGCGCCGCCACCGTCGCCTGCTCGTTGTAGAGCGGCAGAACCACCGAGACCTCGGGGCGAGCGCCCTCGCGGCCGGCCAGTGCGAGCGAACGAGCAGGGACCGGACCCGCCTCCGACACGGTCGTTGCATAGCAAGGAACGAGCGCCTTGCCCAAGCTCGATCGGGCTGTTCCCGAGGCTCAGAACTGGAAGTAGATGAAGCGCCCGGACTGCGCGCTGAACAGCCCGACGAGGACGACCACCAGCCCGTAGACCGCCCCCTGGACGACGCGGGGGATGCGCCGCCAGAGCGCCTCGAGGTCGAAACGCAGGGCGACCCCATGGGACGCGGCCCCGATCAGGACGAGGAACAGGGGTCCAACCGGGAACGGGCCCGAGAGTGGCCGCGAGCTGAACAGGCCGGCGAAGATGGCCGCAACGTTGGCGACCGTTCCGGCGCGGAACAGCACCCAGGCGACGGTCACCAGGTGGAAGGTGACCAGGCGGCGAAGCCAGAGCGGAGAGAGAGGCGCGCGTACCTCGACCGCCGGGACCTCCTGGCTCGCCACCCGCGACTCGATCGAGAGCTCGGTGAACGCGGTCGCGAACGGCCCGCGTCCAGCGAGCAGGCGATGCAGCGCGAGCCACAGGCCATGGAACCCTCCCCACAGTACGAAGGTCCACGCCGCCCCGTGCCAGAGCCCGCCGAGCAGCATGGTGACGAGCAGATTGAAGTACGTTCGCGCGTTGCCGCGACGACTCCCGCCGAGCGGGATGTAGAGATAGTCGCGCAACCAGCTCGAGAGCGAGATGTGCCAGCGGCGCCAGAACTCGCTCGGGTTCTCGGCCAGGTACGGGTGGCGAAAGTTCTCCGGCAAGCGAAAGCCGAGCAGTCCGGCAACCCCCATCGCGATGTCGGTATAACCGGAGAAGTCGAAGTAGATCTGGAAGGTGTAGGCGTAGAGCGCGAGCAGCACCTCGAGATGGCCGGCGCGCGGGATGTCGCCGTACACACCGTCGACGAAGCCGCCGAGCGAGTCCGCGCACACCACCTTCTTCACGTAGCCGACGGCGATCAGGAAGATCGCCGACTCGAAGCGCGTGAAGCTCACCTCGCGCGGCGACGCGAGCTGCGGGCCGAAGAACCCCCAGCGGGTGATCGGTCCGGCGATGAGCTGCGGGAAGAAAGCGACGTAGAGGGCGAAGTCGCCGAAGTGATTGGTCGGCGGGCGCACGCCGCGATAGGTATCGATCACGTAGCTGATCGAGTGGAAGGTGTAGAACGAGATCCCGAGCGGCACGAAGACCGCAAGGAATCCCGGCGTGGGCGGCAGGACCACCAGGGAGGCCGCGGTCTGGTAGAAGAAGCGGCCGTACTTGAAGAACGCGAGCAGGCCGAGGTTGATGACCAGGCTCAGCACGAGCAGCGCGCGCGCGCGGCGCTTGCCGTCCGCGTCGTTCTCGACCGCCTCACCCTCCGGGATGGCAGAGCGCCAGCGGGCGCGATAGATGAGTCGGGCGAGCTGGAAGTCGATCAACGTGGTGGCGATCAGCACGAGCAGGAACTGCGGGCTCCAGGTCGCGTAGAAGAACCAGCTCGCGGCGAGCAGGAAGAGCTTGCGCATCGCGAACGAGCGCAGCACGGCGTGATAGACCAGCAGGACGAAGAGCGAGAAAAGCAAAAAGTAGAGGCTATTGAACAGCATCGGCGACGCGGCGGCACGTTGGCACGCGCCGCGCAGACGATGCAACCGGCCAGGCGGCAATGCTGAGCGCATATTTCGACGCGTTCTCCGGTGTGAGCGGCGACATGACGATCGGCGCGTTCCTTGACCTCGGGCTGCCGCTCGGGGTCCTCGAGGAGGGGCTCGCCCCGCTCGGCCTCGAGGGCTACCGGCTCGAGACGGGGACCCGGGTGCGCTCCGGGATCACCGCCTGCAAGTTCACCGTGCACGTCGACGGCGGCGACCAGCATCACCACCATCCGCATCCGGGTGGCCACGGCGGCACGCACGCGCATCGGGTCTACGCCGACATTCGAGCGCTGCTCGCGCGCGCGGAGCTGCGTCCCGGGGTCCGCGACCGTGCGCAGCGCATCTTTCGCGCCCTCGCGGTCGCCGAGGGGCGGATCCACGGCGTGCCACCCGACGAGGTGACCTTCCACGAGGTCGGCGCGATCGACGCGATCGTCGACGTGGTCGGAGCGGCGATCGGCTTCGAGCACTTCGGCGTGCAGGAGGTCTTCGTCTCGCCACTCCCGCTCGGCTCCGGCTTCGCGCGCTCGCAGCACGGCGTGATCCCGGTGCCGCCGCCGGCGACGATCGAGCTCCTGCGCGGCTTCCCCGTCCGCCCGGAGGACGGCGCGATGGAACTCGTGACGCCCACCGGCGCAGCGATCCTCGCAGCGCTCGCGACGCCGGGACCGCCGCCCGTCCTGCGCCCGTCCGCGATCGGCTACGGGGCGGGCGATCGTGAGCTGGCCGATCGGCCGAACCTGCTGCGGCTGGTCCTCGGCGAACGAGCGGCCGCGCCGGCGCGGCTCGAGCCGCGCCGATCCGCCGAGCCCGGCTCGCTGCCGCTCGAGGACCAGATGGTCGTCCTCGAGGCGAACATCGACGACATGAACCCCGAGCTCTACGAGGCCGCGGTCGAGGCACTGTTCGCAGCCGGTGCGCGCGACGTCACGCTGAGCCCGCTGATGATGAAGAAGGGCCGGCCGGGGACGCTGCTCCAGGTGGTCTGCTCGCCCGAGGACCGCGACCGGCTCGGCTGCCTGGTCCTCGCCGAGACCTCGACCATCGGCGTGCGCAGCTATCCGGTCTCACGCCTCACCCTGCCGCGCACGCGGCGCACGGTTCACACCGAGTACGGCGCGATCGCCGTCAAGGACGTGACCCTGCCCGACGGCAGCGTACGCAGCACGCCGGAGTACGACGACTGCCGCCGCGCCGCGCGCGAGCGCGGCGCGGCGGCGTGGCGGGTCTATCTCGCGGCGCAGCTCGCGGCGCACGCGGAGCCCGCGAAGGACGGCTGAGCGACGGCTGGTTGCGGATTGCTCGATCCGCGGGGAACGCTCAGAGCACGCGTTCGAGCGGCAGCAGGACCAGGCGGCGCGATCCGCTCAGGCGGGAGATCTTCTCTCCGGTCAGGGTGAAGCCGTGCCGCGGCAACACCTCGAGGGCACGCGCGTTGTCGTCGGCGACGGCAAGGCGCATCCGCGTGCAGCCCTGTTCCCGTGCCCAGTCGAGCATCCAGGTGATCATCGCGGCGCCGTAGCCGTGGCCGCGTAGCTCGGGATGGAGGAGCAGCAGGCCCATCCAGGCCATCTGCCGCCGTGGATAGTGGCGGTAGAGATCGAGGACCCCGATCAATCGCCGCCCGCGCCGGACCGCGACCAGGAACTTGTCCTCGATCGACGCCGTCTCGGGCCGCAGGGAGAACAGGGTGTGCGCCTCGGAGCTGTTCACCGGCGCGCCGGTCATCAGGTGATAGTAGTCGGCGCAGGACTCGCACAGCGCTTGCAGGCCGGGAAGATCGTCGACGCCGAGCGGCTCGAAGCGCAGCTCCTGGTCGTCGCTCCCGATCGACCTGGCGAGCTCCGCCCGCAGCGCGCTCGCCAGGTCGGCGAACTCGGCGTCGGCGAGCGCGACCGCCGGCTCGGAGAAGAACGGCAGGGGCCCGCCGGGCGCGCCGTCGTCGGGATACCGAGTGATGAGATGGCAGTGCAGGTGCGGGACGCTGTTGCCGAGCAGCTCGTAGTTGAGCTTGATCGGGCGACAGACCTGCTGCACGGCCAGGGCCGCGGCCGCGACGTCGTCGAAGAAGGCCTGCCGCTCGCCCGGCGAGAGGTCGAAGGGCTCGACCACGTGGCGCAGCGCGATGACCGTGGTGTAGCCGCGCGCCCGCTGGTTGCGCCCGAGCCGGATGAGCGTGCTCTGCGTGCGCGCGAGCGTCACGCCCCACTCGTCCTCGTCGAAGCCCGCGGCGACCGTCGCGCAGAGCGGGCAGCTCTCGCCGCGGCACAGCTTCTCCCAGGCGTCGAGGTCGCGCCAGCCGCTCATGAGGGCGGGGAGTTTCGCACGATCCTCGCGAGCGCGTCAAAGGATTGACACACGCTCGGCCGCCGTCCGCCATCGCCGAAACGAGCGCACGAAGGCGACTTCGAGCTCGGTCGGACCGGCGACCGAGCGGCGTCGACGCCCAAGGGAGCGCCGCAGGTGAATTGCTGGTGCCAGACCCCCGTGCTAGCGTTCCGGTTTCGGGTATGTCTCCTCGCGCGGTGCTGGCGGTCGTTCTGTTGGCTGGTATGACGGCCTGCAGCCCCCTTCGCGGCGCGAGCCGTGGCTCGAGCCAGGCCCCACCCCTCGCCCAGATCATCAAGTCCGAGCAGCCGCTGCCGGCGAAGCCCGACCTGACGCAGGACGACCAGGCGCTCGCGCACTTCCTGAAGGGTGAGGTCGCGCTGCGCAATTCCGACTATGACGTCGCAACCACCGAGTTCCAGGCCGCGGTGACCTGCGACCCGTCGGCGCCACGCCTGCGCCGCCGGCTGGCGAACCTCTACGTCCGCGAGGGCCAGCTCGACAAGGCGTACGAGCAGGCCAGCGCCGCGGTCGAGATCGACCCGCAGGGCACCGAAGGTCGCCTGCTCCTGGCCGGTATCCTCGCCGCCCTGGGGCGCGACGACGATGCGCGTGAAGCCTACAGCCGCCTGATCGAGGACGATCCCAGCAGCCAGGAAGCCTACCTCTACCTCGCCGCCCTCTACAGCAAGGCGGGCGACAACGCGCAGGCGCTCGCCACCCTCGAGAAGCTGATCCGCGCGAACCCGAACTCGGTGATGGGCTACTACTACCTCGGGCGCGTGCACGCCGCCGACGGCCACCTCGCCGAGGCGGAGCACGATCTCCGCGAGGCGCTCAAGCGCAATCCACGCTCCGAGCTGGTCCTGACCGACCTCGGCCTGATCATGGAGATGCAGCACCGACCCGATGAAGCCGCGGAGCTGTATCGCAAGGTGACCGACATCGACCCGGACAACGCGGTGGCGCGACGGCGGCTGGCCTCGCTGCTGGTCGGCCAGAAGCGGCTCGACGAAGCGCTGACCGAGTTCCGCGAGCTCGAGCGGGTCGAGTCCGACCCGGCCGAGACCCGGGTCAAGATCGGTCTCATCTATTTCGAGAAGGGCGACTTCGAGCGCGCGGCGACCGAGTTCAACCTGGTGCTCGGGTCGAACCCCGACAACTGGCGCGTGCGCTACTATCTGGGCGTCGTCTACGGGGAGACGAGGGAGACCAGCAAGGCGATCGCGCAGCTCGATCAGGTGCCGCGCACCGCCGAGCTCTACCCCGACGCGCAGCTTCAGCTCGCATCGCTCGCGCAGAAGAACGGCGACCTCGACGCAGCCGTCACCTACGTCAACAACGCGCTCGAGGTGCGGCCCAACACGACCTACATGATCGAGCTCCTGGTCTCGCTCGAGCGCGAGCGCAAGCACCTCCCGCAGGCGATCGCGCTCGCTCAGCGCCTGGTCGACGCGGAGCCGACCAACGACCGCTACGTGTTCATCCTCGGCGCCCTGTACGACGAGGCGAAGGAGCATGAGGCCTCGCTCGCTCAGATGCGGCGCGCAATCGAGCTCAATCCGCGCAACGCCGCCGCGCTCAACTACCTCGGCTACTCGCTCGCCGAGTCGGGCAACGAGCTCGACGAGGCGGAGAAGCTGATCCGGCGCGCGATCGCCATCGATCCCAGCGACGGGTTCTACGTCGACAGCCTGGGCTGGGTGTACTTCCAGCGCGGCGACTTCCCCCGCGCGGTCGAGGAGCTCGAGCGAGCGGCCGAGCTCGCGGGACAGGACCCGACGATCATCGAGCATCTGGCCGACGCCTATCGCAAGACGGGCAAGGAGAGCGACGCGCTGCGCGCGTACCGGGAAGCACTCGGGCGGACGAAGGACCCCGATCAGAGCGCGCGCATCAAGGATAAGATCCAGGGCCTCGAACGGGCCGACAAGGCGGTCGGACAGCGCCTCTGAAGCCTTCCCCGAACTTCCCCGCCCGCGGTGCGGGCTACGTCATCCTCGCCCTGGTCGCCTGCGCCTGCGCGGCGCAGCGCCGCCCGGGGCCGCAGCCCGGCGCCCTCGCCGCGCCGCCGGGCGCGGCCGAGCTCACCGCAATCCTCGCGGCGCGACGCAGCGCCGTCGCGAGCCTGCGCGGGACCGCGAAGATCGACGTCAAGGTCGAATCGATCGAGTCCGGCAAGCCGCACCAGGAGCGGCTCCGCGGCACCCAGGCAGTGCTGGTGCGGGCGCCGTCCGCCTTCCGCTTCGAGGCGCTCTCGGCCTTCGGCGTCGCCTACGTGGTCGCGAGCGACGGAAGCCAGCTCGCCACGTATCTGCCCCGCGACGGCGTCGTCTATCGCGGCCCGGCGACCGTTGCGACGATCGGCGCCGCGACCGGCGTGCTCGCTGGCGCGCCCGAGGTGGTCGCCCTGCTCCTCGGCTCGCCCCCGGTCGGAAGGATCGATCCGCGATCGGCAACCGTCTCCGCGGCCGACCCCGGATCGTCGGCGGGCGGCGCCGGGACGCCGGACGCGGCCTTCGTGCTGCGCGCGCCGGACGGCGGCAGACCGGTCGAGGTCGGCTTCGGTCTCGCTCCGAACGGCACGCTGGTCCCGGTGTCCTTCGCGCGCATCGACCCGGCCGGCGGCAGCGCGCTCCGGGCGCGCTTCGGTGAGTTCGAGACCGCCGGCGCGGTCGTGATGCCGAGGCTCGTCGAGCTCGCCACGCCCGGCGTCGACGTGACGCTGCGCTACACCGAGCTCGATCTGAACGCGCCGATCGCCGACGATCGCTTCACGCTCGCCACCCCCGCCGGCGCGCGCGAGGCTCCCTACGCGACCGCCGAGGACGGTCCCGAGCCGTGAGCCAGCGCGCGCCCGGTCGCACGGCCCCGCTGCTCGCCGTGCTCCTTGGCCTCGCCTGGCTCGCGGGCTGCGATCGCAGCTCGGCACAGCCGCTGGCGAACGTGCCCGGGGGCCGGCGGCTCATCGCGGCGACGATCAGTGACCCCAAGACCTTCAATCCGATCCTGGTGACCGACGCCTCGTCGGGAAGCGCCGTCGGCCCGCTCTTCGAGGGCCTGGTGCGTATCAATCCCAAGACCACGCTCATCGAGCCCGCGCTCGCCGAGAGCTGGCACTGGAGCGACGACGGGCGAACCTGCGAGTTCAAGCTGCGCAAGGACGTGCACTGGCACGACGGCGTGCCGTTCACCGCCGCCGACGTGATCTTCACCTTCAACGCGATCTACGACGACCGGGTCCCGAACAGCGCCAAGTTCACCCTGACGGTCGACGGCGAGCGGATCCAGGTCGAGGCCGTCGACGACTCGACCGTGCGCTTCCACCTGCCGCGGCCGTTCGCGCCGTTTCTCTCCGCGGTCGGGGTCGAGATCCTGCCCAAGCACGTCCTGGGCAGCGCGCTCGACTCCGGGACCTTCACCCACATGTGGGGCATCGACACGCCGCCGTCCGCCCTGATCGGAACCGGTCCGTACCGGATGAAGCGCTACGTCGCGGCGCAGCTCATCGAGTACGAGCGCAACCCGGACTACTGGATGCGAGACGACCAGGGGAAGAGCCTGCCCTACCTCGACGGCGAGATCACGCTCATCGTCCCCGACCAGAACGCCATCCTGTTCCGTTTCCTCGCCGGCCAGACGCACTACTACAGCCCGCGCCCCGAGGAGCTCGCCGACCTCGAGGACCGCGCCGACCAGATGGGCATCAAGGTCGTCGAGACCGGCATCGACACGGGCGACCTGTTCATCGCCTTCAATCGCAACCCGGCGCACTACGACGACGGCCACGGCGGGCACGATCCGCGCCTCGACTGGTTCACCGACCTGCGCTTCGTGCGCGCGCTCGCGCACGCGGTCGACAAGCAGGGGATGATCGACACCATCTTCTACGGCTTCGGCGCCCCCGCCGTGTCGCACGTCTCTCCGGAGAACAAGGTCTTCTACAACCCGAACCTGAAGGACTACGAGTACGACCTGGGGCTCGCCGCGAAGATGCTCGACGAGGCCGGCTATCGCGACCGTGACGGCGACGGCTGGCGCGAGGATCCACGGGGCAACCGTGTCGAGTTCGGAATGATCACCAACGCGGGCAACGGGCTGCGCGAGCGCATGTGCTCGATCCTGCGCGCCGACTGGGAGAAGCTCGGCCTCAAGGTCAACTATCGGCCGCAGACCTTCACCTCGCTGGTCGAGCGTCTCAACGTCACCTACGACTGGGACGTGGTGCTGATCGGCTTCACCGGAACGATCGAGCCCAACAACGGAGCGAACTTCCTGCGCTCGAACGGCAACCTGCACCTCTGGAACCCGAAGCAGAAGACCCCTGCCACGCCCTGGGAGGCCGAGATCGACCGGCTGCTGGACGAAGGGTCGAGCGAGCTCGATCTCGAACGGCGGCGTCTGAAGTACTTCCGTATCCAGGAGATCCTGCACGACGAGCTGCCGTTCATCGAGACCGTGCGGCAGCGAACCGCCATGGCGTACCGCAAGACGCTCGTGAACTTCGAGCCCACTGTGTGGGGCCTCTTCGAGCCGGAGCGCATCGACATCGCCCAACCGTAGGTGTATCTTGACGGCGATGCGCGGCATCCGCTTCGTGCAGACCTCCGACGTCCACCTGCGGCCGGATCGTCCCGAGCGCCGCCGGGCACTCGAGCGGGTCTTCGCGGTGGCGCGGGAGCGTGATGCCGATGCGCTCGTCATCGCCGGCGACCTCTTCGACCGGCGGACCGACGCGGTGCACGAGCGCGCCTTCGTCCGCGAGCTCGTCGAGACGCTCGCGCCGCGTCCGGTCGTGCTCGTACCGGGCAACCACGACGGCGCGAGCTACAAGCCCGATGCGGACTACGGCGCGAACGCGCGGGTGCTCGCGAACCTGCCCTTCGACTCGACCCGGATCGGCGAGCTCGAGATCATCGGCCTGCCCTACCAGCACTCGCGGACCGCGGCGGAATGCCTCTCCGGCCTCGCATCCGAGCCCGGCGAGACGGTGCTCGTCGCGCACGGGACGCTCGCCATGGGAGCCGCGGCGGCCTTCGTGGGTGACGACGAGGACGGCGCGTACATGCCGATCTTCCCCGCCGATCTGGAGCGGCGCTTCTGCTACGCGGCGCTCGGCCACCTTCACTCGGGGACCAATCTGCTCCTCGCCGCGCAGCGGAGGCTGTTCGCCTACGCAGGCTCTCCCGTCGCCACCAGCCGGCGCGAGATCGGGCGGCGCGGCGTCCTGGTGGTCGACGTCGAGCCCGGACGCGGAGTGGTCGCGCACGAGCTCGTCGCGCTCGCGACGCCGTACTACGAGCGGGTGGAATCGGTCTGCACGCCGGGCAGCGAGAGCGCCGCGCTCGCCGCGCTCGGGCGAGCCGCGCTGCGCGTCCGCCGGCCGGGGGCGCGCGTCCTCTGCCGCCTCTCGGGCGTGACCACGCTCGGCGAGGCGAGTCTCCGGGACACGGCGAGCGCCGCGCTCGAGCGCGCCTGGAGCGGCATCGGAGCCGTCGGCTCGCTGCCCCGGCCGGTCGCCGCGATCGACGACGACAGCGATTCGTTCCCGATCCTCGAGCTCGCGGTCACGAGCTACGCCGGTCTCGCCCGGATGCCCATCGTCACCGAGTTCGTCGAGCGGCTCGAGGCCTCCGCCACGGCCGGCGCCGATCCGAAGCTCCTCGAGACGGCGCTGCGGCTCGGTCTCGGCGCGTTCCTCGAGGTCCTGCCGTGAGCGTGCGCATCGAGCGGCTCGAGGTGCGCAACTTCGGCCCGCTGCGCTCGCTGGTCGTCGAGCCCGGCGACGTGACGGTGGTGTACGGCGCCAACGAGACCGGCAAGACGAGCTGCATCGACGCCCTGGCGCGAGCGCTGCGCGAGCGGTTGCGCACCGGCAACCGCAAGCTCATCGAGCACGTCCGCGACGGCGCCGACGATCGCTCCGCCGATGTCGATCTGACGCTCTCGCCGCGCGACGGCGGCGCGCTCGCCCAGCTCCTGCGCGAGCACCCCTCGCTCGCCCGCCTGTTCATCGTGCGCGACGGCGACAGCTCGCTCGAGAGCGGCCGGAGCTGGCTCGCCGCCATCCGCGATCGCCTGATCGGCGTCGACCTGAGGAAGGTCGCGGACCGCGTGCGCGCGGCGGCGGCGCTCACCCCGACCGGCGCGCTGCGCGAGACGCGCGCCGAGGATCGGCGCCGGATCCTGGACCGCTTGACGCGCCTCGAGACGTTCGTCGGCGAGCTTCCGGCGATCGGCGGGCTCGCCGAGGAGATCAGCCGGGCCGAGCGCGGGCGTCTCGCTCTCCGGGCGCAGGCGGAGCGCCTGCGCACCGCCGAACGCCACCATCGCTACGCGCTCGCGCGGGAGGCCGCCCGGCGCGAGGGTACGGCGCGCGCCGAGCTCGCCGCGCTCGAGCGCTACGTCGAGGCCGACCTCGATGCGTGGCGCGAGGCGATCGCGGCCGAACGGGAGGCCCTGGCCCTGGAGGGGAGCGCCGCGCACGAGGTGACCGGCCGGCGCGACGAGCTCACGCAGACGAGCGTCGAGCTGCGCATCAAGGAGGCCGCCTCCGCGGCCGCGAGCCAGCTGGTCGCGGAGTGCGACCGGCGCCGCCTCGAGAACGACGTGCGACGAGCCCGGGCGCTGCGCGACGCGGCGCGCGTCTGGGAGGTCTGGCGCGCGCCGCTCTCGATCGCAAGCCTGGTCCTGCTCGCGCTCGCGATCGGCCTCGGCCTCGAGGGGGTGGCCGCCAGCCCCACGTCGGCGAGCATGGCCGTCGGCCTGGTGGTCGGCGCGGCCACCCTTGCGGGCCTCGGAGCCGGGATCGCCGCGATATACTTGACAACTCGCCTGCAGGCGGCGACCTCCAAGGGCGAAGCGGCGATCGCACGCTGCACCGAGGTACTGCCCAAGCCCGAATCGCTCGACGACTGCGCCGCCCTGATCAGCCGCGCGCGCACCGACCTGGTGCGGACGGAGGCGGAGCGCCTCGCCGTGGCCGCCAACCGGCGCGCGCACGAAGCGGCCCTCGAAGCGTCGGAGGGCGCGCTCGGCAGACGCCGCGCGGACATCGAGCG
>Ga0335079_10008147_pt1 | contig 11935 bp, 10 predicted proteins | sample Lox_Sample_33_FD_206719 | JGI IMG/M metagenome (GOLD analysis project Ga0335079, IMG submission 206719) | Soil microbial communities from Loxahatchee National Wildlife Refuge, Florida, United States - Lox_Sample_3.3 | ecosystem: Environmental > Terrestrial > Soil > Wetlands | place: USA... | reverse complement strand
GGAGGCCATCGACATCAAGACCGGCAAAATCGTTTGGGACCACCACTATCCCTTCAGCGGTGGCGCCGTGGGCATTCTGACCACTGCGGGGAAACTACTTTTCACCGGCGACGGCGCACAGCACCTGGTGGCGTTCGATCCCGCAAACGGGGACATCCTCTGGCACGCCGGCCTCGCGGACGACCTCAGCAACGGCCCGGAGACTTACCTGCTGGATGGCCAGCAATACCTGGTGGCCGGCGCGGGCGATTCGCTCTACTGCTTTACGGTTGAGCCGTAGCTATCGAACGATAACCACACCGCAAATACCGACGGGTGTATCGTTTGCGCTATGCTCGTTTTTATGGCGCGTAGGGCGGCGGTGTTCGGGTGTTCCGGTCAGCTGGGGATCGAACTGGTGCGTGAGCTGAAGGCACGCGGGTACCAGGTGGTTGGCTGGGAGCGCGCCGTGGTGGATATTTCGGACGGTGAGAAAGTGGAGCGCGTACTCGCCGGCATCGACCCCAGAGTGGTGTTCAACGCCGCGGCGTACAACCAGGTGGATGTTGCGGAAAAAGAGCCGCAAGCGGCTTATCTGGCCAACGCACTGGGCGTGCGGAATCTGGCGTTGGCGTGCCGGCAGATCGATGCGCAATTTGTGCATTTCTCGACCGACTACGTTTTCGACGGCACCGCACAGCAGCCTTATCGCGAAGAGGACTTGCCGCACCCGCTCGGCGCCTACGCGGTCTCGAAGCTGGCCGGTGAGATGTATGCGCAGGCTTATCTGGAACGGCCGCTGATCGTGCGCACGTGCGGTGTCTTCGGACCGGGCGGGCTGACGACCAATCGCGGCAATTTTGTGGAATTTATGCTGCGCCGCGCAGCGGATGGCCAGCCCATCCGCGTGGTGGAGGATCACATCGGCTCTCCCACCTATGCGCCGTTGCTGGCCGCGCGCACGATCGATTTAGTGGAGAAGAATCTGCACGGCATGTTTCATATCGGCGGCGGCCAACCACTCTCCTGGTTCAATTTCGCGAAACTGATTTTCGAGACGGCGGGGCTACATCCATCGCTGCAGCCGACCAACGAGCGCGAATACCGCACGCAGGCACACCGGCCGAAGTATTCGGCGCTCTCCAATGAAAAAATGGAGCGGGCGGGCCTGGATCCGATGCCACCGCTGGCTGAATGCCTAAAGACGTATCTGGCCGTGCGCGAAACCGCGATCCATCCGGTGAAGGCGTAGCGCCATGTCGCCTCGACGGCTGGTCATGGCGGGCCTGTTGCCGTGGCTGTGTCTGGCGGGCAATTCGTCTTTCGAGAAAACCGTCGAGCCCTTCCTGAAAACCAACTGCGTGCTGTGCCATAACGCGAAGCTGAAAGTTGGCGGGCTCAGTCTTGACGGCTATGCCAACGCGCGGGCGGCGCTACAAAATCGCGAGATTTGGGAAAAGGTGATTCAGAAGTTGCGGACCGGGCAGATGCCGCCGAAAGGGCGGCCGGCTCCGGAGCCCGAGCAGGTGGCGAGCGTCACGCACTGGTTTGAGCTGGAGTTCGCGCGGATGGATCGCGGCCTAAAGCCGGATCCGGGCCGCGTCACGGCGCGCCGCTTGAACCGTGTGGAATACAACAACACGGTTCGCGATCTGACGGGCGTGGATTTCAGGCCGGCCGCGGATTTTCCGCCCGATGATTCCGGCTACGGATTCGACAACATCGGCGACGTGCTCTCGTTATCGCCGGTCTTGATGGAGAAATATCTGGGGGCGGCCGAAAAGATCGCGCGCCAGGCCATTGTCGCCGACCCTCCGCCCAAGCCCACGCGGGAGAAGATCGAGCACACACCGGTGGCTCTGGGCGAAACGCCAGCCAGGGACTTGACGCGAAAATACCAGTTCCCGGTGGAGGGCGATTACGTATTGAAAGGCGCAGTGGGCGGGCGCCGGGCAGCCGTGTTCATCACGCTGTGGCTGGACGGACACCAGATCCAGACCACCGCAGTGACGACGGTGGATGAGGCACCCAGATTCGGCGAGGCGCGGGTGCATGTGACGGCCGGCGAGCACGAATTGAAGGCGACGATCGCGCATGACGACTTGCGTCAGGATGCGCCCGCCGACCCTGATGAGGAGAAGCCGGCTGACAAAAAGAAAAACACGGGGCGCGGTCCATATGTCGATCGCTTTGAGATTGCCGGACCTTACAATCCGCACGATCGCCCGCTCACCGAAAGTCACAAACGCATTTTTATCTGCGGCCATGCAAACGGCCAGCACCGGCCCGAATGCGCGCGCCTGATCGTGGCCGCCTTGGCGCGCCGGGCCTACCGGCGTCCGGTCGCGAACGAGGAAGTCGACGGGCTGACACGGTTTGTCGCCATGGCGCAGCAGCAGGGCGATTCATTCGAGCAAGGCGTGCGCGTGGCGCTCGAAGCCATCCTGGTTTCTCCGCATTTCTTGTTCCGCATCGAGAACGATCGCGACCCGAATGACGAAGCGGCATCGCATCGCGTGGACGATTATGAACTGGCTTCGCGGCTCTCCTATTTTCTATGGAGCACCATGCCGGACGAGGAACTGTTCCGGCTGGCTGGCGCGCGGAAGCTGCACAAGCCCGAGGTCCTGACCGCGCAGGTGCGGCGGATGCTGCTGGACGCGAAGTCTTCCGCACTGGTGGACAATTTCGCCGGCCAGTGGCTGGAGCTTCGGAATCTGGACAGCTTCAAGCCGGATCCCGACCGGTTTCCCGAATTCGACGAGGATCTCCGGAACGCCATGCGTCAGGAGACGCGTCTGTTCTTTGAAGCCGTAATCCACGAGGATCGCAGCATTCTGGATTTCATCGACGGCAAATACACGTTTCTGAATGAGCGGCTGGCGAAGTACTACGGAATTCCGGGTATTGCGGGAAATGAATTCCGGCGCGTTGCGTTGAGCGGTGACGAGCGCAGCGGCGTGCTGACGCAGGCCAGCGTCCTCATGGTTTCGTCCTATCCCACCAGGACCTCGCCCGTGCTGCGCGGGAAATGGATTCTGGAGAACTTTCTCAACGACCCGCCTCCGCCACCGCCGCCGGGGGTTCCGAACCTGAACGAGTCCGCCATCGGCACCACGGCATCGCTGAGGCAGCAACTGGAACAGCATCGCGCGAACCCGGCGTGCGCAGTCTGCCATACGCGCATGGACCCGCTGGGTCTGGGTCTGGAGAACTATGATGCGGTGGGCCGCTGGCGCACCAAGGACGGGAAGTTCGACATTGATTCCACCGGAACGCTGCCAGGCGGCCGCACGTTCCGCAGTCCGGCTGAACTGAAAGAGATTCTGAAGTCCGATCACGACGTCTTCGCCCAGTGCCTGGCCGAGAAGATGCTGACCTACGCGCTAGGCCGCGGACTGGAACGCTACGACCGGCCTACTGTAAACTTGATTTGTCGGCGGTTGGCGGCCAGCGACTATCGGTTCTCGCGGCTGGTGCTGGGAATCGTTCAGAGCCCGGCTTTTGAGATGCGCCACGGCGAGGCTCCGGGCGGTACGCCGCAACCGACAATCGCTTCTTCCGGAGGGAAGCCATGATGACCGGAAAGCACCTGGCGCGGCGAACGTTTCTGCGAGGCATGAGCACTGCCATTGCCCTGCCGCTGCTGGACGCGATGACGCCGGCGTTCGCGGCCGCCACCCGTCTCACTGCGAACGCGCCGCGCCGCATGGCATTCGTGTATGTGCCCAACGGCATCATCATGAAGGATTGGACCCCCGCGGCCACGGGCAGTGAGTTTGAGTTTTCGCGTATTCTCAAACCGCTCGAACCTTACCGTGAGAAGCTGATGGTGCTCTCCGGCCTGACGCACAACACGGGGCGTGCGCTGGGTGATGGCCCTGGCGATCATGCCCGCGCCGCGGCAAGCTTCCTGACGGGCGTGCATCCGAAGAAAACCGCTGGCGCGGATATTCATTCGGGAATTTCGGTGGACCAGATAGCGGCGCAGAAGATCGGCAACGCGACGCGTTTGGCTTCGCTCGAACTGGGCTGCGAAGATGGCCGGCTGGTGGGCAACTGCGATTCCGGATACAGCTGCGCATACAGCAACAGCATTTCGTGGCGCACGACGGCCACGCCCATGCCGCCTGAGGTGAATCCGCGCGCCGCTTTCGAGCGCTTGTTCGGCGACGCGAGCGAGACGCCAGAGGCCCGCGCCAAGCGCCTCAGCTACAACAAGAGCATTCTGGATTTCGTTGCGGAAGATACGCGCCGGCTGCAGGGCGACCTGGGCAAGACCGACCGCCGCAAGCTGGATGAATACCTGGATGCCGTTCGTGAAATCGAGCGGCGCATCGAAATGGCCGAGCACGATTCCAAGCAATTCACGCCCGATATGGAAGCGCCCGCCGGTGTTCCGGTGGAATTCGCGGATCACGCGAAGCTAATGTTCGACCTGATGACGCTGGCTTTCCAGGCGGATGTGACGCGCATTTCGACCTTCATGATCTGCCGCGAAGGCAGCACCCGCACGTACCGCGAGATCGGGGTGAACGATGCGCACCATCCCCTCACGCATCACCGCAATAATCCGGAGTGGATTGAGAAAGTGGCGAAGATCAACTGCTTCCACCTGGAGCAGTTCGCGTACTTTGTGAACAAGCTCAAGTCCACGCCGGACGGCGACGCGACGCTCCTCGACCGCGTGATGGTGGTCTACGGCAGCGGACTGGCGGACGGAAACCAGCACACCCACAACGATCTGCCCGTGGTATTAGCGGGCGCAGGCAATGGCGCGCTTCGCCCCGGCCGCCACGTGCAGTATCCCAAGGAAACGCCCATGACCAACCTGTATGTGGCCATGCTGGACCACATGGGGATCACGCCGGAGCAGATCGGGGATAGTACGGGCGAGCTGGAGCACCTGACGGATTTGAGCTAAGATTTTCCGCGCGTTCCTCTTCAGGAGCCGATCTTTCCCCGGAGAACGGTAATCGACGCTTTGGGGAGCGCGAATACAGCGTCTTTGCCGCCACTCACGGTGGACTTCACTTGGGGACCATCGGGGTCGGCGTGGCCACCGGCGCCGTTCGCGCGCCACTGATATTCTTTGGCTCCGAAAGTGATGCGGTCGACCGGGCCGGTGAAGTAACGATCCTTCCCGTCGTCGCCAGTGAACTTGACGTGCACGCCGTGCGCGCGGTTGCGATCCTTATTCACCAGCATGACGGACCATTGGCCATCGGGACGGTAGACGACGTAGGCGGTGACGAGCAGGTTTCCGAACGCGTCGCGGGCGTCGCTGGTAGCGCGGAACACGCGGTGTGTTTCATCCACCGGCTGCACCCACTCCTGGTTGATCAATTGAGCCGCGAAGTAACTGGCATTGTAGTTGGTAATGTTGAAGTCTTTGTCCACTTGGAACATCCCGAACGATCCCCACGAGCCGTTGCAGCCGCGTGACAGGCGTCCGGGGATGTAGTGGAAGAAATAATTCCCGGTGCCGCCGTTGGCGAAAAGCGCACCGGTATAGTCGGCCCACCAAAGACCGCCCATAATGTCGACGAAGGCTTCGCTGACCTGCGCGCCCAGGTTGACCTCGGTGACAAAAATCGGCGTATCCGGCGGCAGGCCGTCATCCTTATAAGTCTGAATGATGTGGCCGATGTATTCAGGTTCGCGGTAGAGGTCGCTCCACGACGTGTTGCAAGCCTCGTACGGATAGTGCTCGAAGGAAAGAAAAGCGAAGTCCTGGATGCGGCCGTGTTCCCGCAGATAATCGAAGAACCGGCCCAGCCAGGAGACTCTACCCTCGGAATCCGGCCACACCGATACATCCTCAATGACTCCCTCGAACGACGGCCCGCCGAGTTTCAAGTTGGGATCGACTTTGTGAATGGCGGCGGCGAACTGAAGGTACAGCGTGGCGTAATCCTCGGGAAGCATGTGCTGGCCGTCGGCTTCTTCGCCCATTTCGATGTAAGAGATGGGATAGCCGCGTGCCTTAATATAGGCGATTTGCGCGGCGGCATCCTCGGGCGTGGAATAGAGAACCGCTACCGGGATCATGGCCGGCAAGCCGCGCGTCACGCCGCTGGTGTAGAACAGATCGAAGCCAACCTGATCGCCGCTCTTCTCCGTCATATCGGTTTCGGCGTGCCACGGATCGATCGAGGAGCACACCGTCGCCGACTGCTGGCGGTTGGGCAGATGTTGCAGGATGTCGTAGAACTCACCCGTTTCGGAGAGCGTTCCGGCGTAGAGTTCGCTGATGGCAAAACCCAGGCAGTTGCGGCGGTCTTGGGAGCCGTGCGTGTCGCAGGTGCCGGAAGAGACTGTCATCCAGATGCGCAGGTATCGTGCCGGCGTCATCCACGATGCCAGCTTCAGCGTTGCCGTCCCGCCCTTGCCGTCATTCACCGAGCCCAGCGGAAATGTTTGCCAGATTCCGCTGGATGAATCGAAGGGATCGCGCTCACCGTTCCAGTACTGCACCCGGTACTTGGTGGCAAACGGCGCGGCCCAGGCGATACGAATGGCGTTGATCTCGAGCTTGCTGCCCAAATCCAACGTCACCCATTGCGGATGGTCGGCCTCGCCGGTGAAGGGCTTCGTCAGGTAGGGATTGCTTTTCCAATACGTGTTGAGGTCGCCGTCGGTGAGGCGCGAATATCCGTCGCCGTCGCCTTGGGTGTAGCCACGGTGCGGCAGCGGCGCAGCCCAAGAATGGCGGATCATTTCCGTTGGCGTCGCATCGCCGACGAAGTAGCCTTCCTTTGTCGCCGAGTTGCTCCACTTCCCTTTCGGATTCCAGTGCCAGGCCTCGCCGAACAGTTCGGTGTTTTGGCGATAGCTGACCGTCTGCCAGCCGGCCGACTGGATCTTTTGGATAAACTCCGCCGTCATGACTTTGTCGGTGATATCTCCGCGCAGCCGGTCGATACCCGCGCCCAGCGAGCGGAACGGGCTGAAGGAACTCACGGCGTGAGAGGGCGTTGTGTCGACGATGATGTTTTGCGGCGGCGCGTTGCGCTGCGCCAAGGCGAGGGCAGGAAGCAGTAGAACCGCGGCGGCATTCACAGTCCGGATGGCACGTAGATTTTTCACCTGTCCCGGTCCTTCCGCGACATTTGTTCCGTTGACTGAAAAGGCGCTACCCCTTCTTGCATTGTTCCCCGGACGCGATCCCGGTACCGGATGCACTCCGCCAGCACCTGCCGGTACTCTTTCACGTCCACGTCGCGCTCGCAGCACACAAGCATCAGAGCGCCATCCTCCCGAAAATTGCCGTCCCATTCGACGACGCGGCCGTCGTCCCAGGCGGGCGAATACTCGCGCATCTTCTCGTCAGGCAAGCGGTCGAGGTAGGCCCGGAGGTTGATAGCGGTCTCGTCGGCGGGCTCGGTGTAAGGTTCCTGTTCGAAATTCCAGACGGGTTGGATCATGGCTGTGTGCATCAGTTTACCGAACCTTGGGACGCCTTTGTGTAGAATCAAGAGTCCTGTTATGGGCGCTCCGGCGGCGGTGGAAACCCGATTGACGCAAATCCAGTGGGTGGTGCTCGCGCTGCTGGTCACCTCGATTGCGGTGAATTACATCGATCGCGGAACTCTCTCGGTGGCGGCGCCATTTCTGAGCAGCGAGCTTCATCTCACCAAGACGCAGCTCGGCCTGCTGTTTTCCACCTTCTTTTTCACTTATGCGACGTTTCAGCTTGTCGCCGGGTGGCTGGTGGATCGTTATGACGTGCGCTGGGTATTGGGCCTAGGGCTCCTGATCTGGTCGCTGGCGACGTTGTTGACGGGAATGGTCAGTTCTTTCGCCGCGCTGTTCCTGCTGCGCTTGTTGCTGGGATCGGGCGAAGCGGTGGCGTATCCGTCGTATTCGCGAATTCTGGCCTCGAGTTTTCCCGAGCGCCACCGCGGCACGGCGAACGCCCTCATCGATGCGGGCTGCAAAGTCGGGCCGGCGCTCGGCGTGCTGATCGGCGGCCTTGTGGTCGGGCATTTCGGCTGGCGGGCGCTGTTCCTCGTACTGGGATTCGGAGGCCTGCTGTGGCTGATCCCTTGGGGAATCTGGGGACCTCACCCTGCCACGATGAGCCGTCAGTCCAGCCCCAGCATCCTGCAGATCCTGCGGCAGCGCGATGCGTGGGGAACGTTTCTTGGGCTGTTTTGCGTCAATTACGCTTGGTACTTTCTGGTGTTCTGGCTGCCGTCGTACCTGGTGATGGAGCGGCACTTCTCGGCAAACATGATGGCCGTGTTCGGATCCGTGCCCTTCTGGGGTATCGCTCTGTCGTCGACCGTCAGCGGGTGGGCATCCGACCGTCTGATCGCGCATGGCGGCAGTCCCACGCGTGTGCGCAAAACATTCATGTGCGGCGGAATGCTGCTGAGTACGTTGATTCTTCCGGCGGCTATCGTGCGCGATCCGGCGATTTCGATGGTGCTGCTGATGGTCGCAAGCCTGTGCTACGGCCTTTTCACGTCGAATCTTTGGGCCATCACGCAGACATTAGCAGGGCCGGAAGCCGCGGGCAGGTGGACCGGCTGGCAAAACATGTTCGGCAACATCGCCGGCATCGTGGGTCCTTGGATAACGGGTCGCATTGTGGATGTGACCGGCCAGTTTGTGCTGGCATTTGTCGCCGTCTGTATTGCGTTGGTGGCGGGCGCCGCGTCGTACCTGGTGATCGTAGGCGAGCTGAAACCGGTGGATTGGCGAACGCAGTGATTTATTTTTCTTCGGCGAATTGCTTTTCCATTGCGCGGACGAAGGCGCTGACGGCGCTGCGATCCGAATTTCGCCACTTGACGGTGACGAAGTAGCGCGGCGTGTGCCAGACGACGGTGTCCGCCACGGGGCGCCAGTCCTGGACCATCTGCAGGCCGCCGGCCGATGACGTCAACTCATACAACTCGACGGTTGCCGAACCCGGCCCTTCGTATGTGGCGCTCCACCACCCACGCGTGCCAATCTTGCGGATGAGTTCCGGCGCACGGGCGGCGGGAAACCTCTCTGATCCCTTCAACTGCCACGCACCGGCGACGGTGCGAGGAAACGCGGGCGGCTGCGTCTTCGCTGCGCATGCGGCGAGCAGCATGACCACGGCGGTCCACAGGCGGCGTCGCATCGAAGCCGATTGTACCGTCTCCGGGGCAACGCCCGCGAGTTGCTGATTCGCTGCGCTGAACCCTGCTACCATCCTTAGTGGCCTGCCCTCGCGGGCTTTTCTATGGCGAAATTCAAACCGGTCAGACCCAAGAAGGCTAAAGCTCCCCAAGTGCAAGGCGGCGTGCCCTGCTTGATTCTGATTTTCTCGGTGATGGCGCTGGTGGGCCTCGTCATGTTTCTGGTGCTCAAATATGCGAACGGATAATCGGCGAGTCGACCAGATGCGCCCGGTCGTGATTGAGACGGGATACTTGAAGACCGCGGAGGGCTCTGCTTTGATTTCGGTGGGCCATACGCGCGTGCTGTGCGCCGCTTCGATTGAAGACGGAGTGCCGCAGTTCTTGCGCGGCTCCGGAAAAGGATGGGTAACGGCGGAGTACGCGATGCTGCCGCGCGCCACGCTGAAGCGCACGCCGCGCGAGGTGATCAAGGGTCGGCCGTCGGGACGCACGCACGAAATCCAGCGGCTCATCGGCCGCTCGCTGCGGGCGGTGGTCGATCTGGACGCGTTGGGTGAGCGCTCGGTGCTGGTGGATTGCGATGTGATTCAAGCCGACGGAGGCACCCGCACGGCGTCCATCACCGGCGCATTCGTCGCGCTGGCCATGGCGCTCGATCAATTATCGAAGTTCGGCGCGCTGAAGAAATCGCCCATCCTGGATTTTGTGGCCGCCACCAGCGTGGGGATCGTGGGCGGTGAGGCCATGCTGGACCTGGACTACGAAGAGGACTCGCGCGCCGACGTGGACATGAACATCATCATGACGGGTGCGGGCAAGTTCGTTGAAGTGCAGGCTACCGCCGAGCACCGCCCGTTCGATGACACGCAGTTGAATGGCCTGATCGATCTGGCGCGCCAGGGCGTCCGCGAGTTGATCGACATACAGAAACGGGTGGTCCAGGCGCGGTGACGCTTTATTGCGCGACGAGCAATCCCGGTAAACTGCGCGAATTTCAGCTGGCGGGAGACCGATTTGGGATCGGCGTCCTGGAGCTTTCGGGTCTGAAAGAAATTGCGCCCTGCGAAGAGACCGGCCGCACCTTCAAAGAGAACGCCGTTTTGAAAGCGACTTACTACGGGCAGCACGCGCCCGGACTGCTATTCGCGGATGATTCCGGGTTGGAGGTGGATGCGCTGGGGGGTGCGCCGGGGGTGGTTTCGGCGCGGTACGCCGGTCCGGGCGCAACCGACGCACAGAATAACGCATTGCTCCTCGGAAATATGCGCGGCCGCGAAAAACGGCGGGCGCGATTCGTCTGCGTCATTGCGCTGGCTAACCGCGGAGAAATGCTGCGGACGTTTCGCGGCGTTGTGGAGGGCGAGATTCTCGATGAACCGCGCGGGCCCGAAGGATTCGGATACGATCCCCTATTTTTCTACCCGCCGTACGGGAAATCGTTCGGGGAAGTTTCGGTAGAAGAAAAAATGGCCGTGAGCCACCGCGGCCGGGCGCTCACGGCCATGTTCCGATTTGTTTCCGATTCGCCGCTGGCGCGCAAAGGCGCCCAAACACTCTAAGCGGCGATCAGTGCTTGGTGGTTGTTTTCAGCTTATCCCGCTGCTCGCGCAAGACGGCTTTCCGACTCAGTTTGATCTTGTTGCCTTCCATGGCCAGGACTTTGACCAGAATCTGGTCGCCCTCCTTCAGCTCGTCGCGCACCTCTTTAATGCGGTTCTCAGCGATTTCGCTGATGTGCAGAAGGCCGTCAGTGCCCGGGAAGATCTCGACGAAGGCGCCGAAATCCACCAGCCGGACCACCTTCCCGAGGTAGGTCTTTCCCACCTCGGCCACCGCGGTGATGTCGGAAATGATGCGGATGGCCTTGTTGGCGGATGCTTCGTCGCTGGAGGCGATGAGGATGGTGCCATCGTCGGCCACGTCGATCTTGACACCGGTCTGCTCGATGATGCCGCGGATGACTTTGCCGCCTGGCCCGATGACGTCGCGGATCTTATCCTGCGCGATATTCATGGTGTAAATACGTGGCGCGTATTGTGACATCTCCGCGCGCGGCGAGGCCAAAGCTTCCTGCATCTTATCGAGGATGAACAGGCGGCCGCGGCGCGCCTGGTCGAGCGCCTCACGCATGATGGCGGCGCTGATATTCGGCACCTTGATATCCATCTGCAGGGCCGTAATTCCGTCGCGCGTGCCCGCCACTTTGAAATCCATGTCGCCGTAATGGTCTTCGGCGCCGGCGATGTCGGTAAGGACGGCGTACTTGGCGCCCTCCTTCACCAGACCCATGGCAACTCCGCCCACGGCCGCTCCCAGGGGCACACCGGCATCCATCAACGCGAGGCTGGCGCCGCACACCGTGGCCATGGAGCTGGATCCGTTGGATTCCAGGATGTCGCTCACCACGCGCAGCGTGTACGGGAACTTGGTCTCGTCAGGAATGAGCGGAGAGATGGCGCGCTCCGCCAAAGCGCCGTGGCCGATCTCGCGCCGCCCGGGGCCTCGCATGAAGCCAACCTCGCCCACGCTGAACGGCGGGAAATTGTAATGCAGCATGAAACGCTTGGAGGCCTCACCGGGCTCCAGCAGTTCAATGCGCTGCGCATCATCTTTGGTGCCGAGCGTTACGGTGACCAGGGCTTGTGTTTCTCCGCGGGTGAAGATGGCGGATCCGTGGGTGCGCGGCAGCGCGCTGGTCTCGATGGTGATTTGACGGACCTGGTCGAATGCGCGGCCGTCGGGACGGCGCCGATCCTCGAGCATCTGGTCGCGGAAGATCCGCTCCTTCAGCGCATCGTAAAGCTTGGCGGCCTCATCGTGCTGCTCTTCCGGCAGCC
>Ga0335079_10008146_pt1 | contig 11935 bp, 8 predicted proteins | sample Lox_Sample_33_FD_206719 | JGI IMG/M metagenome (GOLD analysis project Ga0335079, IMG submission 206719) | Soil microbial communities from Loxahatchee National Wildlife Refuge, Florida, United States - Lox_Sample_3.3 | ecosystem: Environmental > Terrestrial > Soil > Wetlands | place: USA: Florida... | reverse complement strand
AGCTCTGCCGGTCTCGCGGCCCTTGGCCCGCGCGCCCCGCCAATACAGAGAGAGGCCGATTGCGATCGTCACCACGGTTGCGCTAACAATCTTCAGCTCGAAGGCAACTTTGTTTTCCGTTTCCCCTGGCGGAATCAGGGAAAAGAAAATGCTTGCGAGAGTAACCACAAACGCGAGCCCTCCGGCGATCCACACGCCAATCTTGCCTCCAGGAATGAGCACGGCGCTCTTGTTTTCCGCGCGATCCTTGCGTCCGGCAAGCTTCATCGCCGCGCCGTACATGTACAAAAACGGAATGAAATAGAGAATGACGGCCACGGCCACCAGGCCTTGATAGGCACCGATGGTTGTCTCGTTGATCTGACTCGCCAGCAGCACGGCTCCCGAAATGAGCGCCTGCACCAGAATGGAGATGTACGGCGTCTTCCACTTGCGATGAATCTTGCCGAAGGCCCTGGGCATGTAGCGATCAATGCCCGCGACAAACGGGACACGCGCAATGCCCGCCACGGTGCTGCCCACTCCCCCCGCGTTTCCCACGGAGACCAGCAATGCGGCGAGCACTCCGAGAAATCCAATGCCCAAAATTGCCGAGCCCGAGGTGATGGCCTGGAAAACGCCGCTCTGTGGATTCACCTGGTCGCCCGGCAACATGGCGAGCACCGCGAATGTGCCGACCACATAAATAAAGGCGATCATCGCGCCCGAGGCATAGACGGCCCGGGGCAGCGTTTTCCGCGGATCACGAATTTCTTCGCTCATCGCGGACACTAGTTCCAATCCGGTAAACGCAAAAGCAATTTGCGACCAGAAATTCACCGTGTCCCAATTCCAGTGGGGCAGCATGTTGTTCCAGGTAAAATGCGTGACGGATCCGTGCCGGAGCCAAAGCATTCCGCCGATCGCCGCGAGAATCAGCAACGGAATGTATGTCGAAACTCCGCCGGCGTTCTGCAACCATTTGCCGATATTCAAGCCGATAATGTTCAAGATGACGGCGACCGCCAGCAGCGCAAGAGAGATCCAGATCTGAAACTCCCGGCTATTCGCAAGCGTCTCGCCCCGCGCACCCAACACATAAGCGCTCATGGACGCGCTGGCGAGTAGCAATCCCGGAAAATAAAAAACTGTGTAGATCCAGTAGCACCACCCCGCGACGAAGCCGTGAAAATCACCGAAGGCTTCCTTCGACCATACGTAAAGCCCGCCTTCATTCGGAAAACGCGAAGAAAGTTCGTTAATCACCAGCGCGCTGGGAACAAAAAAAAGCACCGCCGCAAGTACCCACAGGCTGATGGAAGAAGTTCCATTGTGCGCGGCGGCGGCAATCCACCGCGGCCCCAGGACGGTCGCGATGTTAAAAAACAGCACGTCCCAAAAACCCATCGCTCGGCGAAGCTGGCTTCGGGGATCGGAAGAACTTCCGGCGGCAGAACTCACAAAGTCACGTCCAGGGCGGGAATCAGCGCATCCTGCATGCGGAAATTATGCAAAAACGGATCTTTCGAATCTTCAAACTCTTCCCAGGGCCCGAAGAACGTCACTCTGCCGTCCTGGAGAAAAACGATGTTGTCCGCCAGACGCTCTGCAAGGTGCGTGTCGTGAGTGACGACGATGGAAGTGCGGTGAAATTTTTCTTTCAAGCGCAGGATCAGGTCGCCCATGTGTCCGGCCATGATCGGATCAACCATCGTCGTCGGCTCATCGTAGAGAATTGCGTCGGGATTCTGCGCCAGTGCCCGCGCAATGGCTACGGCACGCTTCATTCCAGTGGAAAGCTCGCTCGGCAGCTTGTCCAGAACTTCTTCGACTTCGAGCTCTCGCGCGAGCTTTGCAACGTAGGACTCGATATCCTCCGCCGTCAAACCCGGTTGCTCGGTCAGCGGAAAAGCGATGTTTTCGCCGACGGTCAGCGAATCGAAGAGTGCGCCCGATTGAAATACCATCGTGACTTTGCGTCGCACCTCGCTGAATTCTTTTTCGCTCAGATGGGTGACGTCTTGCCCCGCGACGATCACTTGCCCCGAATCGGCCTTGAGAAATCCCATGATGTGCTTCAGGGTGACCGATTTCCCCACCCCGCTTCGCCCCATGATCACGCAGGTCTCGCCGCGCTTTACGGTGAAGCTTACATGGTCCAGCACCGGCCGGTCGCTGAATGCTTTGGATACGCCGCGAAACTCAAAATAATTCTCCGGTTCCTGCGGTGCCCCGGCGCTCCGTACGGCATTGCCCGTTGCTCCGCCGCTCATGCCCGGATTGTCTAGAAAATGGTCGCTCACGATTTGTGCGCATCCCAAGCCTTGCGGATTTCCTCGAAATCCGCAGGCGTATTCATGTTCCAGAAAAGCCGCCCTGCCGTATCAAACCGTTTCCATTCGGGCTCGTCAAGCACTTCCATGCGCACGCGTTGCAGGGCTTCACCGATTTTTCGGACTCCCGCTCCGAAAGCTGTCTGTAATTGCTCCGTGGACGCAATCCGCCAGCAGGCGCACAGCGGCTCCAGACCACTGTCCGAGCGCGGCACGATGGCGTCCGCATCGCTCTTCTCCGCCAGCTCAACAATATGCTTCAGCCACGCGGTGGTCAGAAAAGGCATGTCACAACTCACGATGAGCGCCCATTCGCCGCGCTGCGACTGCTGCTTGGCGTCTTCGAGTGCCGTAATGATGCCGCCGAGCGGCCCTTCGCCCGGCCAGCGGTCCTCGATATGACGGGCTGTTGGGAATTCGTATCTCACCGCGCCCACTACAATCGTCGCGTTCCCAATGGCCTCTTGCAGGAGAGCGCAAGACCTTTCGAGCATGGTCTGGCCACCAAGTTTCACCAAAGCTTTGTCTTGTCCAAAGCGCGTGCTTGCGCCGCCTGCCTGCACGTACCCAAGCGCCTTCATTTGCTCATCAATTCCATTTGTGTCGCGAACACCCCACTCCAAACTATCTTCTTGGGAGCTTACACCTCTCCGTCCAGAGCTTCTTTCCCCGGCCGGCGAATCCCGAGTTCGCGCAATTTTTCCTGCAAACTCTGGCGATGCAATCCGATCGTCGCCGCAGTTCGCGATACGTTCCAACGGTGTCCTACAAGCTGCTTCGTCAGCCAGGCGATTTCGAACTTGCGTTTCGCCTCGCGAAAGTCGCGTTCGCTCATACCAGAATTGTGCCCATCCTCCGATTGCCGGTATGTGAGCGGCTCCCCGCTCGTCACTTCTTGTGGCAGATCGCTTGCCTCAATCTCTTCACCACGGCTCAGCACCAGACTGCGCTCCAGGGCGTTCTTCAATTCGCGTACATTGCCCGGCCAATCATAACGCTCGATCGCCGAAAGGGCTTCCCGGCTGAGACGCCCTGCTCGTCCAAGGCGAGATGCGTGTATTTTCAAAAAGGCCTCCCCGAGGACGGGAATGTCTTCCTTGTGCGCGCGCAATGGGGGCAGTTCGATCGTCACCACGCGCAGCCGGTAAAACAAATCCTCGCGGAATTTTCCTGCGCGGATTTCGGCCGGCAGATCCCGGTGCGTCGCGCTGATCACTCTGACATCCACGGGAATCGCTTGCGTTCCTCCGAGCCGCTCAATGGTGCGATTTTCCAATGCGCGCAGGACTTTCGCTTGCATCACTGGGTTCATGTCGCCGATTTCATCGAGGAATAAAGTGCCTCCACTGGCTAGTTCGAGTTTTCCTTTTTTCTGCTGCGCCGCGCCCGTGAAAGCGCCACGCTCGTATCCGAAAAGCTCCGATTCAATCAGCGTCTCCGGAAGTGCTGCGCAATTCACCGCGACGAATGGCTTTCCGGCGCGTCGCGAGCGGGCATGAATTTCCTGCGCCAATAGATCCTTGCCCGTGCCGCTTTCACCGAGGATTAACACCGTCGAGTCAGCTGGCGCCACCCGGTCCGCCATTTCGAATGCGCGCCGCATCTCCGCCGACCGCCCGATCATCTGTCCAAATTGGCCCTCTGTCGCCAGACGGCTGCGCAGCGCTTCGTTCTCTTTTTCAAGTGAAGCCAGCTTCAGCAGATTGGCCACGCGCTGGCGCAATTCGTCCAGCTCGAATCCCTTCACCAGGTAATCGGAAGCCCCGAATCGAAGCGCGTCTACAGCTGTCTTTGCATTATCCAGAGCTGAAATCATCAGGACAGGTGCGTCGTTCCCCTGCTCACGCATCCACTTCAAAAAAGAAAGTCCATCTTGCCCCGGCAAAACGACATCCAGAAGAATCAGATCGGGCTTTTCCGTTTCCAACGCACTGCGTGCGGCTTCCGCCGAATCCGCTTCAGCGATGCGATACTTGGCTTCCAGCGCGCGCCGCAGGCCGTAGCGAGCCGCGGGCTCGTCATCCACGATCAGGATCGTCTTCATCGCTTCTTGTCTCCCAAGGGCAGTGTCACTACAAATCGCGTTCCCCGTCCATTTCTCGCCGGACTGACGAATTCCACGCTTCCCCCCACTTCCGAAGCGCGGCGCGCGACAATCGCGAGGCCCAATCCCGTCCCGTGCGTTTTCGTCGTGAAAAACGGCTGCAGGATTTTCTCGCTCAGCTCCTGCGGAATTCCCGGCCCATCGTCCTCTACCGCCAGCAAGCATCCGTCTTCATTTCGCGAAACACTTACGCGCACGCTTCCCCCGCGCGGCGCCGCCTCCAGCGCATTCATCACCAGGTTGGAGAGGATGTCGCTCACCGCTTCATTGCTGGCCTGGACGCATGCTGGCATCGCGGACTCCCCGAACAGCAATGCGACCCCTTTTCGATCCGCTTCGTGCCGCAAGACTTCTGTCACTTCCCTTGCTACAACTGCCGCATCGCTTGTGGAGGAGTCTTTCTCCCCAGTAATCGTCGGCCTGCTGAATTGCAGTAGTTGATTCAATTTCGAGGAAAGTCTTCCGATCTCCTCCAATATGAGCTGCGTCTCGCCGCGAATCGTCTTCGGCAACTCCGGGTTTTCTAGCTGCACCTGCAATATTGTCTTGATGGATCCCAGCGGATTTTTCAGGTTGTGCGAAATGTTCGCCGCCATTTGCCCCAGCGCCGCCATGCGCTCGCGCTCCGCCAATTCCCTCTCCAGCCGCACCTTCTCTTCAATCAGCCGGCAAAGTTCCAGCGCCCCAGGCAGCTGTTCGCACAAATATTCCAGCGCCGCGCGCGTCTCGCCCGAAAGCATCGCTCCGTGCGGCCGCACAAGAAGATTTCCGATGGATCTTCCTGCATGGCAAATCTCGAATTCGTTTTCCGAGCCCCGTTGCCCTGGCTGCACACGGCCATCGAGTCCAGTGACATTTCTCATGGTGAGCGTCACTTCCGCGAGCTCCAGCTGCTCCCTCACCCACTTCTCGGCGAATCGCCTTAGCTTCTCAAAGTTCCCCAGCCGGGCTGTCTCGTTTATCGCCCCCATGATTCGATGGGAACGATCAAATTCATTCAGTGCTGTGGTTCTAAGGATTCGACTCACAACTCTCTGTATTGGTTCGAATAAAGCTACTAAAACAAATACGAGAATTGCCGCAGTCGCTTCGGGCGGAAGTACAGGCTCTAACCACTCTCCGACGCGCCGGATGGCACTCAAGTACAAAAGCGCAACAAAGGTGATCGAGACAGCGTAAACGAGGTTCCTTTGCCGTCCTATCTGCAAAAAGTTGTGCTTCTGGACAGAGTATACAAGCGCCCCGAGCGGCAGAATTGGCAACAAGGCCAATAAAGTGCCAAGTTCTGCTTGTCCTGCCATGCCGTTTCGCATGTGCATGTGAATGTCAAGCACCAGAAATGCGGCACAAGCGAGCAACAGGAGAGCCATCTCATGGAAATCTTTCTCATGTTTGTCCGTTGCGAACCTGAAAAAACGTCCCTGCCACAAACAGCAAACGACAAGGGCGAGAAAAAGCCATATCTTAAAACCCGGTCCAAAGGAATTGACCGGCGTCAGGAAATCAAATCTTTGGGCATTTGGAGTGCTCAGATGCTCGCGAATAAGCAGATATGGCAAAGGGAGGTAAGCGACTGCGACCCACGACCATTTGCCTGCCCGCGACTGCAACAGTCCTCGGGCCTCCCCATACTCAACATGAAAATGTGTGAGCAGCGCGGGGAGGACCCACAAGCCTATGACGATCACCGTCTGGGAAAAGACCGCGAGCATCGGCGGCGGGAGTTGGTAGTAAATCTGTGCATTCAGCGCCAAAAGCGATCCGCCGTAGAAAAAAAACAGCGCGAGGCACAGAAAGAAAAACACTCGCTCGAAGTTGCGCTGCCTGCGGTAGCCGAGGATCACCACCATCCAGAACAACATCAGCAGCGTTCCTGCTGTGAAGCCGATCAGACGAACGTACGTCAGCCACGGCATTGCAAAACACCTGAGTGTCTGCCAGTGGTGCCAGACACGAAACGGAGTGTACGGCGGTAGATCAAGCAAGACAATGTCCACGTGCAATATTTTTCTGGCATGTTCTAAGTTACTGACAATAAATTGGTTACTTGCCAGCTTAGCGCGTCCTGGAGATTCAGCGGAGGGCCCGAGAATGTAGGGAATTCCCTTGACATGCAGCACGGGCCTGGTATATTAGCACTCGGCGGTGAGGAGTGCTAATTCCCTTCGGCTCCCACCCTCAATTTACCTGCTAGATCACCTATGGAGGTTTTTTCAAGATGGCAGTCAATCTGACCCCGCTCCACGACCGTGTCATCGTGAAGCGCATTGAAGAAAAAGAAAGCGTCAAGGGCGGCATCATCATCCCTGACTCCGCAAAAGAAAAACCGATGGAGGGCGAAATCATCGCGGTCGGCGCTGGCAAGCGAGAGAAAGGCGAATTGATCCCTCTCGACGTCAAGGCCGGCGATCGTGTTCTCTTCGGCAAGTACAGCGGCACTGAAATCAAGATTGAGGACCAGGAATATCTCATCCTCCGCGAGGAAGAGATCCTGGCCAAGCTCAGCGGCGCCGCCAAAGCAGCCAAGAAGTAGTTTCTGTCTCCTTTGTAGTGGCCGGTTTTCAGACCGGTGCTTTTTCCTAATGCTTTTCGAAGTACGCAAGAACTTTCAGGAGGAATCAAGAAATGGCGAAGCAGATTGTTACCGGAGAGAATTCCCGCCAGTCCATTTTGCGCGGCGTGAATGTCCTCGCGGACGCAGTAAAGATCACTCTCGGCCCCAAGGGCCGCAATGCGGTGATCGAAAAGAAGTTCGGCGCGCCGATCATCACCAAGGATGGCGTGACCGTGGCCAAGGAAATCGAACTCAGGGATCCGCTCGAGAACATGGGCGCCCAGATGGTTCGCGAAGTCGCTTCCAAGACCAGCGACGTCGCGGGTGACGGCACCACCACCGCCACCGTGCTCGCGCAGGCCATCTTCCGCGAAGGCGTAAAGACCGTCGCGGCCGGCGCCAGCCCCACCGCTCTCAAGCGCGGCATCGAACGCGCCGTTGAAGTTGCCGTGGACGAAGTCAAGAAGCTCCACCGCGACGTCAAGGGCGACATGATCGCCCAGGTCGGCACCATCTCCGCCAACAACGACAAGCAGATCGGCGGCATCATCGCCGAGGCCATGAAGAAGGTCGGCAAGGATGGCGTCATCACCGTCGAGGAATCCAAGACCATGGAGACCACCCTCGAAGTCGTGGAAGGCATGCAGTTCGACCGCGGCTATCTTTCTCCTTACTTCATCACCGATCCGGACCGCATGGAATGCGCGCTCGAAGATGTCCGCATTCTGATCCACGAGAAGAAGATCAGCTCCATGAAGGACCTGCTTCCCTTGCTCGAGTCCATCGCCAAGATGGGCAAGCCGCTCCTGATCATCGCTGAAGACGTCGAGGGCGAAGCTCTCGCCACGCTGGTCGTCAACAAGCTCCGCGGCACGTTGCAGTGCGCTGCGGTCAAGGCGCCCGGCTTCGGAGATCGCCGCAAGGCCATGCTCGAGGACATCGCGGTGCTCACCGGCGGCAAGGCCATCACCGAAGACCTTGGCATCAAGCTCGAAAACGTCAAGATCGAGGACCTCGGCCGCGCCAAGAAAATCACGATTGACAAGGACAACACCACGATCGTCGAAGGTTCCGGCAAGGCCTCCGAGATCGAGGGCCGCGTCAAGCAGATCCGCCAGCAGGTGGAGAACACGACCTCCGACTACGACAAGGAAAAGCTCCAGGAGCGCCTTGCCAAGCTCGTCGGCGGCGTTGCGGTCATCAAGGTGGGCGCGGCAACCGAAACCGAGCTGAAGGAAAAGAAAGCTCGCGTTGAGGACGCCATGCACGCCACCCGCGCGGCTGTCGAGGAAGGCATCGTTCCCGGCGGCGGCGTGGCTCTGCTGCGCTGCATTTCCGCGATCGAGAAGATCAAGGCCGAAGGCGACGAACTCGTCGGCATCGGCATCGTCAAGCGCGCTCTGGAAGAGCCTGCCCGCCAGATCGCTCACAACGCCGGCTTCGAAGGCGCGGTGGTGATCGGTAAAATCCGCGAGTCCAAGGAAGACAACTTTGGCTTCAACGCGGATACTGGCGAATACGGCGACTTGGTCAAGGCCGGCGTCATTGATCCGGCCAAGGTCACCCGCCTGGCGCTGCAGAACGCTGCGTCCATCGCGGGCCTGATGCTCACCACGGAAGCTCTCGTGGCCGAGCTCAAGGAAGACGACAAGAAGGCTGCTGCTGCCGGTGGTCCCGGCGGCCCGGGCGGCATGGGCGGCATGTACTAAGACTTATCCAGCTCGCCCAAAAAACCTCAATCCCAAGGGCGGTCCGGCTTGCCGGTCCGCCCTTTCATTTTGCGATTCTCATTTCTTCGGCGGCTCCCACAGCTCGATCCGGTTGCCTTCGGGATCCTTGATCCACGCGAACCGCCCGTAATCATAATCCTCACGGTGCGGATCAATCTCCACGCCTTCCTCCTTCAGCGCCCCAAGTAACGCGTCTAGATCGTCCACGCGATAATTCAGCATGAAATTCGCGCCGCTGTCCTTGAAGTATTCCGTCTTCTGCGGAAAAATCGCCCACACCGTCATGCTTTCCCGCTGCGAATCCTCTTCCCCTGACCGGAACATCACTCCCTGCCCCGCGCACTCCTGCTTCATGCCCAGATGTTTCTCATACCATTCATAAAGTTTCTCCGGATCTTTCGCCTTGAAAAAAATCCCGCCAATCCCCGTCACTCGCTTCATGGTGTTCTCCTCGCTTGCGTTCGCGATCTTGGCACACCATTCTCCATATTCCACCCAGGTTTGAAAACTGCCTCGGCTGGAAACCAGCGGGACTTATCGTCGAAGTGGTCGCGCCTTCATAGAAGAAGGGCCGCGCGCATCCGTCTCGCTCGCGGCCCTCCGGTCGTTTTCGGCCCGGGGTGAAAATTCCTGGGGCTTACATCAAGTTTGAAAGTGCGTCTCCCCGAAATTCCTTATTCGAGGCGCGCCGCTGTCGCGTCTGCGCAGGCTTGCCGGTACACCGTCCCTGTCGTGTCGGCAAACTGAACCATAGCGCCGCTGGCGCTCCATTGATCGGGACCGTGGTCGAAGTCAATGGTTTGCGTAATAGTTTGCGTGCCGGCGTTAAACCCAGGGCTTGCTGGAGGCGCCGGTGGCGTAGTGAAATTGATGAACGCCACATGCTTGGCAGAGTAAGAGTGGTGGCCTTGATAGTCCCAGATACCGTGGCCCGGCCCTCTTTGACCCGGCGCGAAACCCGGATTCATCGTGTCTTCGATGAATGTCCCTCCGTTCTCGAACGTCAAGAGCGAAGGAAAGGGGTTCCCTAGATTGACGCCGGAGCAGTTGGTCAGTTGTACCGTCACCTGCCAGGTCCCAACGATTTCTTCCTCGCCACGTGAATTCCAAGCAGCAGTGCGCCAGCCTGCGGCTAGAACCAACACAACGACGACAAAGACGGGGAAAACGATTCTCTTGGATACAAGGGTCATTAGATATTTCCTCCTGATGGATAGCAGACTCTCTCAAGTGAAACCGATCCTTCAATGTGCTCGGGCGCAAATTGGAGACACGAAATCCGGGTCCTAGCGACGATGCGGAGGTTTCACCTCAACAGCCGTTACGGTGCTCGCGACAATTCAACAAGAAGAGTTGAAGGTCAATGGACTGGGCCTGACACGCATCTGCAATTCACATGACACGCCAAGTATTGCCTTTGCAATAGCTTAGGGAGGGGTATGGCAGCCGCGCTGGCGACAAATAGTGCTAGACTGTCGGTGTTTCTTGTCTCCCGGGAGCACTCCAGTGCCTTCTGAGACCTCTTCCATCTATCAGTTCGGTGCGTTCCAGTTCGATTCACGCACCGGCGAGCTTCGCAAGAACGGTGTGAAGCTCAAGCTTCAGGACCAGCCCTACCGCGTCCTTGTCAAACTCCTCGAGCATCCCGGAGAAATCATAAGCCGCGAGCAACTACGCTCCACTCTGTGGCAGGAAGACACTTTTGTTGATTTCGAAAACGGCTTGAATACCGCCATTAAGCGGCTCCGCGAAACTCTGGGCGATTCCGCCGACAATCCCCTGTTTATTGAAACCCTTCCCAAACGCGGCTACAAATTCATCGCGCCACTTCAGGCACCGGAGATTCAGGAAAACAGGAATCACGAGTCCGTCCGCGCACAAGGGCCGCGCCCGAGGAAAAATCCTCTGAAACGCGTCTATCTAAGCCTTGCGGTTGCTGCCCTGTTACTCACCGGAGTGGCCCTCTGGTATATCCGGCCGCCGCGCCTTCCCGTCGTTACGAATGTCGTGCAAATCACAAATGATCAAAAGGCAAAAAGCCCCATGAATCCGTTTGTCACCGATGGCGCCAATCTCTATTTTATCGAAGGGATGCCTTGGACTACAGGGTCCGGGATCGCTCAAGTGTCGGAGACGGGAGGAGAAACCACCTGGATTACGACTTCCCTTAAGGAACCGCTGGCTATCTATGCCATTTCCCCTGACCGCTCGAAGATGCTGCTCGTAAATGGCAGCGCCGTGGGTGCCGATCTTGCCGGCGAACTTTGGGAGCAGCCACTGCCGGCGGGTACTCCTCACCGTGTTGGAAGCATCGTCGCGTCCTCCGCAACCTGGACTCCTGACGGGACAAAAATTGTTTATTCGCATGGGCACACTATCATGGCTGTGAACGATGACGGGCGCGAGCCTCGTCAGTTGGCAGAACTGCCGGGGGTCCCGCGTGCGCTCCGCTTCTCTCCCAATGGCCGAACGGTTCGCTTCTACTTGGTTCACCCGGACGCGGAGTCTAGTTCCATTTGGGAAATGGACGCTGATGGAAAAAACGTTCACCCATTGCTCCCGAATTGGAAAGAATCGCCCTACCATTGCTGCGGAAATTGGTCGCCAGACGGCAATTTCTATTACTTTGAGGCGGGCCGTGGAAGTGCCCAAGCCATTTGGGTGCTGCCTCAACGCCATTCCTTCTTTGGAAGCCGTACGCCCATTCCTTCTCGTCTGACGTTTGGGCCGCTCCGCTTCAATTCTCCTGTGCCTAGCACCGACGGGAAGAAGCTCTTTGTCGTTGGCGAGAACCCTCGCGTCGAACTCATGCGTTATGACCTGAAGGCCCGCCGATTCGACTCTTTTCTCCAAGGCATTTCTGCCGGCCCGATTGATTTTTCGCCCGATGGGAGATCGATAGCCTATGTCTCCTATCCTGAGATGACTCTCTGGCGTTGCCGCACCGATGGAAGCGACAAAATGCAGCTCACCTTTCCTCCCGTACGTGCCTATGAGCCGCGCTGGTCGCCGGATGGTTCCACGATTGCACTCATGGACGTGCAGTTCTCTCGTCCTTGGAAAATCCGGCTGCTTCCATCGTCCGGCGGCACACCTGACCTACTCGCGCCCTCTGACTCCGAAGCAGCGGAGGGTGACCCAACTTGGACACCCGATGGAGGATCCCTCGTTTTCGCAAAATCCGGCGGAGCGGATAAAGCCAACATCGCGATTTTTCGCCTGGAATTGAAAACCA
>Ga0335079_10008145_pt1 | contig 11936 bp, 6 predicted proteins | sample Lox_Sample_33_FD_206719 | JGI IMG/M metagenome (GOLD analysis project Ga0335079, IMG submission 206719) | Soil microbial communities from Loxahatchee National Wildlife Refuge, Florida, United States - Lox_Sample_3.3 | ecosystem: Environmental > Terrestrial > Soil > Wetlands | place: USA: Florida... | reverse complement strand
TGATGTTTACCCGTTCGGCCGGCCGTCCATCCGGCCAGTAAACAACCCCTTCGATACTCCGCTGCTTCTGCGCCGCGGGAATCATAAAGTCATAGGTACGCGAGCCTGGTCCCGGTTCAACGATCGCTATGCCGGCGCGCGATGGGTCTTCGGTTCCAGGAAAAAAATACCGCGTATACGGCATGTCCTGCGAAGGCGTGCGCGCCAGATTGATGCCCAGGTAATATTGACCCGGCCGGATATCTTGAAGTGCGTAGGTGCCGTCCCCGGCAGTTCGCGTTTCAGTTACTGGAAATGGGAGTTGATTCTGTTCGGTTGGTCGCGTGGGAATCAGTTCCACCTGAATATTGGCGGCCGGGAGCCCGTCTGCGCCGGTCACCTTGCCGACGATCCGGCGATCGACGACGAGAGTCTCCCGAGCGTATGCACATCCGCCGGCAGGCACGTCAAGGGCGGGCGATCGTCCCCGCAAACTGTAGCCTTCCTTGGCGACCGCGATGTTGTATTTCCCTGGTGAGAGGTCATCGAAGCGGAAAGAGCCATCGTCGCCGGTCACCAGACGCCTGCTTTTCTCCGATCCCGTAAGAGTGACGGTCACTCCGGAAAGGCCGGACGGTGCCATCATTCGGAGCGTCTGGTCGAAACCGACCGGGCCTTCTCCGTTGCTGGCAACTCCGTAGACATAACCGAATTTCCCGCTGCTCGACAGACTGCGTAGATAGGCCAAATCAGGCTGCGCCCGGTCCACAGGAGTGGTACGGGAACAGATGGTCGCAACGAGCGATCCGTCCGGATTCTCGTGGGCATAGACTAGGTAGCTCTGCGCTCGTTGGAACGGATATCCGCAATCCCCGCCTCCCACGCCCGTGCGAATCTCGATGCGCATGCCACGGCCCTCGATCCCGATGAACGGTTCCGTGACCTCGAAGATCGCATGCGTCCCGAGAAATCCGCTTACTTGAACTACGCCCCTGCTGTCAGGCGGCATGGCGTCGCGAGTCAACTCTACGACCGTGCCGGCGAAGACCGCGGTAGCCTTCCAGGCAGCATCGCAAGGCGGACCGCTGCTCGAACACATACAGGCCCACGTGACTGCCGGGAGCGCGAGGCTGAGGAACAGGCGCATCATAGCCGGTGAGGACGCCGGAACAACCGTCAAAGTTCCGGGTGACATGGTGAGACCTCCTTCACCCGGCAGACCCAAATCGGGCTAGTTCGCCCTCTCCGCGCTACCGAAAATCTTCGGCGGCAGCCCCGGGGGCGCCTTTGGTTCCTCAGGATCCCGTTCCGGCGCCGTGCGCGGAGGCAGAAAGACGGTTTCCCTCCTTCGTTTTATGCGGCCTTTGCCTTTGAGGTTTTCTTCGAGGGGCCGCCAGCAATCCGCACAGATGTCGAATTCCCTGCCCTCGATTTCTTTCGGAAGGCACTCCTTTTGCACGCCACAGAGATCACAAAGAATCATGCTTAACCTCCCCGCGATTCGAGTATACGCCCGCAAGACCGGCACCGGCTCCCGATTCAGAGCCATTCCGGGTTGTTTCGCGCAGTTGGATCTGTCGGGCGGCTCGATTGCTCCTTCAGACGCTCAGCTCACCGCCACGGGCTCGGCCTCGTCGGCCGTGAAGTAGGCGCAGTCGGGGTGATGGAAGACCAGCGCGCTCACGCTCGCTTCGGGCTCCATCATCATGCCTTCGGTCAGGGTGACGCCGATCTCATCCGGGTTCAGCAAGGCGAAAAGACCCTGCTGGTCGTCGAGGTTGGGACACGCGGGGTATCCAAAGCTGTAGCGCTTGCCGCGATATCGGGACGTAAAGCGATCCTGCATCGTCAGAGACGGCGGATCGGGAAATCCCCAGTCTTCACGGATGCGCCGGTGCAGCCATTCGGCGCAGCCTTCAGCCGTTTCCAGCGCCAGCGCCTGAATCGCGTGCGCTTTGAAGAATTCGCCCGCCTCTTTCCACTCCTCCGCCTTCTCGCGGATGCGGGCGCCCGCGGTGACGAGGAACAAAGCCAGGTGATCGCGCCGGTTTTCTTCGGCATCGAGGATATAGTCGCTGAGGCACAGGCCGTTCTCGCGGCGCTGGCGGCCGAAGCGGAAGGTATGAATGGGTGACGCGCCTTGCGGCGCAAACAGATGAATGGCGTTGCCGTCGCGCTCGGCCTCGAAAAACCGCCACACCGCCTTGACCTTCATGAAACCAGGAGCTTCCTGCTTCAACGCGTCCATATTCCGAAGCAACTCGACAGCCTTCGGCTCGTGCTCGGCCAGGTTCTTTTCGAAATTGCCCTTGTACCCGAGGTGGCGGCCATAGAGCATAAATGGATTGATGTAACTCCAGACCTCGGCTAGATGCGGAACGTCGCGAACTTTCCGGTTCAAATACGGCGCGGGAGGAATCGGAATATCCACTCGCACCTTGGCGCTGCGGTGGGTGCTAACGGCGACCGCCGCCTCTTCGATAACGGCGGGTTGGAGCGGCGCCTCAGCCGCGCGGTGCGCGGTAAGAACCGCTTCGCGCTCGCCGGGATCCATAATCCGGTTGAGCAGCCGCAAACCGGCCATGGCATCCTTGGCATAACAGACGGCGTCGTCGTACGCGGGCACGATGCGGGTGCGCGTGAATTTCTCCGACAGCGCCGCGCCGCCCACCAGCAATGGGATGCGAATGCCGGCGGCTTTGAAATCGCTGGCCGTGGTGACCATCTGATGCGTGCTTTTCACCAGCAGGCCGGAAAGTCCGATGGCGTCGGGCCGGTGCTCCTGGTAAGCCGCGATCAGCGCTTCGGGCGGGACCTTGATGCCGAGATTGATCACGTGGTATCCGTTGTTCGAGAGAATGATCTCGACCAGGTTCTTGCCGATGTCGTGGACATCGCCTTTGACGGTCGCGAGAAGCACTTTGCCGCGAGTGGCGGTCTCCTCTTTCTCCATAAACTGCTCGAGATGGCTGACCGCGGCCTTCATGGCTTCGGCCGATTGCAGCACCTCGGCCACAATCAGCTCGTTGTTGTTGAAGAGGCGGCCCACCTCGGCCATTCCTGCCATCAGTGGCCCATTGATGACCCCGAGCGGCGCCGCGCCTTCCGCCAGTTTGCGGTCGAGGTCGGGAATGAGACCATCCTTCGTGCCCTCGATAATGTAGTGCGCCAGGCGCTCGTCGAGCGGCAGTTCCTCGACGCGCCGCTTCACCGTCGTTCCGGTGTTACGGAAGTATTCGGTGATCGCGGCGATATTTAGCTGGTTAATGGCGACGCGCTGCTCCGGAGTCTGCTCGCGCCAATCCTCCGGGGCGGTGCGCAGAGACAGGTCCGCGGCATCCACGGACGGACGATTGAACAGCAGGTTTTCGGCCAACCGGCGCGGGTCTTCGGGAATCGATGCGAACCGTTCCAGCTTCTGGGCGTTGACAATCGCCAGGTCCAACCCGGCTTTGGTCGAATAATAAAGAAAGACCGAATTGACCACTTCGCGCGCTGCCGCGGGCAGTCCGAAGGCAATATTGGAAATCCCCAGCAGCGTTTTGACCAGCGGAAGTCTTTCTTTCACGAGCCGGATGGCTTCAATGGTCTCCACGGTGCCGCCGATATAATTGGCGTCCCCCGTCGAGCACGGAAATACCAGCGGGTCGATGATGATGTCTTCGGGCCGGATGCCGTATTTCTCGGTCAGCAGGCGGTACGAGCGCACGGCCACCTCGAGCTTGCGCTCGCGAGTGAATGCCTGGGCCTGCACCTTGTCTTCATCGATGCAGCCGACCACCAGAGCCGCGCCGTAGCGCCGCGCGATCGGGCAGACGTGCTCGAACTTCTCCTCGCCGTCCTCGAGGTTGATCGAGTTGATGATGCTCTTCCCCTGACAGTAGGTGAGCGCCAGTTCCACCGCCTTCGGATCGGTGGTGTCGATCATCACCGGCGCCTTGATCTTGCGGATCAGGCTTTCGTAGAACGGGGCGATGTCGTGCAGCTCGTCGCGCTCGGTGCTTTGCAGACAGACGTCCACGATATGTGCGCCGTTTTTCACCTGCCAGCGCGCGATCTCGGTGGCTTCGTCCCACTTCTCTTCCGCCACCAGGTTCTTGAACAGCCGCGAGCCGATGACATTGGTACGCTCGCCGACGATCAAGGTGCCGCTGCTCGGGTCGGCTTCCACCAGATCGATGCCGGAATAATAAGAACGCCGCGCGGCCTCTTTGCGCCGCCGCGGCTGCTTCCGCTCCGCCATTTGCGCGATGGCCTTGATGTGGGCGTCGGTGGTTCCGCAGCAGCCGCCCACGATGTTCAACCAGCCGTTGTCAAGAAAGCGTTCGAGCTGCGCCGCCAGCGACGTTGGGGTTTCGAGGTATTTCCCTTCCTCGTTGGGCAGGCCGGCGTTGGGATGGCATGATACGCGCGTCTCCGCCATGTCGCTAATGGTACGGAGGTGGTCGGTCATGAACTCGGGGCCGGTGGCGCAGTTGAGTCCGATCGAGAGCAGCGGCGCGTGCATCGTCGAGGCGCAGAAGGCGTCGGCCGTCTGGCCGGCCAGCATCGTGCCCATTGGCTCGATCGTGCCGGAGACCATCGTCGGAATGCTCCAGCCGAGGTCCCCGCTCAGACGCTCGATCGCCAGCAGCGCCGCCTTGACATTCCGCGTGTCCTGACACGTTTCGACCAACAGAAAATCGGCGCCGCCTTCGATCAGGGCCTTGGCCTGGGCGTAATAATTCTCACAGAGTTCGGGAAAAGTAATGCCCCCGGTGACCGTAATCGCCTTGGTGGTTGGCCCCATGCAACCCGCCACAAACCGCGGTTTGGCGGGTGTGGAAAGTTCGGCTGCCGCTTGCCGAGCCAGGCGTGCCGCGGCGCGATTGATCTCGGCCGCTTCGTTTTCCAGGCCGTATTCGCGGAGCACCAGCGGGGTTCCGCCAAACGAATTGGTTTCCACCACATCGGCTCCCGCCGAGAAGTAGGCGCGGTGGATCTCCAGAACGACGTCCGGGCGGGTGCGAACCAGGTTCTCATTGCACCCCTCTAGCGCGGCTCCTCCGAAATCGTGGGCCGTCAGATTCTTCTGCTGGAGCATCGTGCCCATCGCCCCATCGAGCACCAGGACGCGCTCATCCAGAATGCAATCGAGCTCTCGCTGCCGTTCCTGGGGGGTGTTCATAAAGGACCTTTTTCTCAGTGTAGCAACGCACAAATACTAACCTTAGAAATACCACTCGCGGCCATGAGGACACAGAGTTATGCTGAGGGCGATGGGATCTTTCACACATTGGCGTACCTGGTTCGCGGTGCTGACCGTAGCGGTAGGAGTACCCGCCTGCGCCGACACCCAATTCCGAGCTCGCCGGATGACGCGTAGCGACGTGCCTCTGGGCAAAGGGCAGTGCGACATCCGGCTCCGCGTCGACAACGAAGTGGAAGTCTCGATCCGCGGCGATATGGTGACCGTGCGTACGATTTCCGGCCGCGACGCCCGCGACGAAGGCTCAGAATGCAACGAGCCGCTGCCGGCCGGCCGCGTCGAGGGATTCCGGTTCGAGGGCATCGACGGCCGCGGCGAAGTCCGCCTGCTGGCCGAGCCGACGGGCCGCAATGGTTACCAGGCTGTGGTACGCATCCGCGATAACGCGGGCGGGGAGGAAGGTTATCACTTCCGCTTGTCATGGATGACGACCGGGGGAGACTTCAACCACCGCGACGATGACGACCGGCGTCGACCGGGCCACGACGATGATCTCGCCAATCGTCCGGGCGGCCTTGTGTGGAACAATGCAGCACATTTCACCGCTCGCGGCCGCGGGTCGTCCAGCCTTGCCGGTTACGGCAGCCAGCAGTTGTTCGATGCCACCGTTGATATCGATCGCGGCAATCGCATCCTGGTCTCTTTTCGGACCGATAGCGGCCGCTCCCTGACGTTCTCCGGGTCGGTTATCGGCATGGACGGCGATACTTTGAAAGCCGACGTAGCAACCGATGATCAAGCCCGGCTGCGGGGGCCGATGTATCTTTCGAGGACGCCGCGCGGCGAGTTTGACCGAATCCGGCTGGAAGCGACTGACGGCCAGTCGCGGCTGACGCTGGACTGGAATCGACGCTAAGACTCGGGCATTTCCCTGATTTAGACTAAAGTAGTCTGATTATCGTTTATTTCTCTTCCCCTCTGCGCGGAAATATCCTACAATCGAACCATGAGGATATTTAAACCCCAATATCTCTGTATTGCGGCGGCGTTCTTGTTTGGAAGCGTCTACGTGCGCTCCGACGAGCCCACCAAAACAATCAAGCGGGTTCCGGTGACTGACGCCAACACGATCGATGGCCAGCAGCTATTCGGCCATTATTGTGCCGTCTGCCATGGCAAAGACGCGAAAGGTACCGGACCAGCGGCCGACGCGCTCAAGAAGGCGCCGGCGGATTTAACGCAAATTACGCGACGGACGGGCGGCACCTCCTTCCCCGAGGTGCACGTGATGCGGGTGATCAAAGGCGAGGACACCGTGGGTGCCCACGGCTCCCGGGCCATGCCCATCTGGGGAGAGCTGTTCACGTCGCTGCGCGGCAAAGAAACCGCCGAATTGCGCGTGAACTCGCTGATGCGATACCTGGAGAGCATCCAGGCGAAGTAGACTACCGGATCGAGCCGCGAGCGGCCGCGTCGATCGAGATACGGTTGTCCTCGAGGATGGTGCCAATGGCGCGCTCGAGCCCAGCCCGCGCCTTCACATAGGCGCTGCGGGCGGCGACTTCGGTGGAGCGCGCCTGAGCCAGGAGGCTCTCGTACTGGATGACGAAGAAGGCGGTGGAGGCGCCGACATCGAATTTGGCTTGCTCGACCTGAAGGGACTGCTCCTGAAATGCGCGCGCCTGCCCGGCGGCTGCCGACGCGGCGCGGGCGCGCCGCATGGCAATCAGGGCATCCTCTACTTCGAGCCGCGCCTGGTTTTCCAGTTGCCGCAGCCGGATCTGGGATTGCTTGACCTGGATCTCGTCGCGCGCCAGATCAGCCTCCGCGATGCGGTTGTGGATCGGCAAGTTGAGTTGCAACCCGATTCCGTAGGTCGGGTATTTGCGGGCAAAAAGCTGGTCGAGCACTCCTCCGTAGCCGCCGATCAGAGCGGGATCAGCGGTCGGCTGGAGCGGGTTGAGCGTGCCGGCGAGGCCATTGTTCTGCAGGAGGCCGACTAAATCGAGTTCGGGCCGGGTGGCGTTCTTTGAGCCCTGCAACCCGATTTGTGAAACATCAATCTGCAGCCGCGCCTGCCCCAGATCCGGACGATTGGCCAAGGCTTGCGAGATCAGGTCCTGAATCGGCTGGACATTATCCTGGTCGGGAATCTCAAGCGTGTCGGTGGGGATGATATGGGCGGCACGTACTTCCTCGTCCTGATTGCCGAGCTGCGTCAGCACATTCTTGAGAATCGCTTCCTGTTCGTCGAGGAGTCCTTGCGCGTTGACCAGGTCCTGGCGGGTTGAAAAGATCTGCGCATTGGCGCGCGTCTCTTCCACGGGAGCGAGGGTTCCCTCCTCGACTTGCGCCTTGACGTCGGCGAGAAGCTTTTCCGCCAATTGGACGGATTCCTGCTTCACCTTGACGTCCTCGAATAACGCCACGAAATCGGTGTAAAGCCGGATCACTCCGTAAACCGTGGCGATGAGTTGCTGCTGGAAAAGAAGGTTGCCGATCCGCTGTTCGTCGCCGGCAATCCGGATAAAGCGCCGGTTCAGACTCAAACCGAACCCGCGCAGCAGCGGTTGGGTCACATTCAACCCGAGACTCGAACCGGTGTAGGGATTGTACGCGGTTCGGAGCGAATTGATGTCCTGGTGGTTGTTGTTGAATGCCAAGCTCGCCACGCCGCCGGAAGCAAAGCCTTGTTGGATGCCGGCGTTGGCGAGAAGGCTGCTGGTGATCAACGAGGGCGTTCCCGTCACCACACTATTGCTCTGCGGCGTGGTCTGGTGACTCCAGTTCACCTGCCCGACAATCGCGGGGTCATAAATCGGAACCGCGGTGCCCGTTGATTGCGGAACAGTTCCCTGCAGGGAGAGGTTGGTTTGCGGCCCGGCGAGCAGCCCGAGCTCGAGCGCGTTGGTAGTCACCGACGAACCGCTGGTCGCGCTGAAACTGGTGACGGGATTGGTGAGCACGGGGCTCAACGGCCCGCCGACCCCGGTGGGCACTTCGGCGAGGGTGTAGTTCAGCCCGCGCGTAATGCCGCCGCCCTTGGCACGGAGCAGCTCGCTATCGGCGGCGGGGACAGTGAAGCGCTGCAGCTCGATATCGAGATTGTTTTCGATCGCCAGCGCCAGAGCCTCCTGCAGCGACAGGTAGATGGTCCCGGCGCGGATCAACTCATGCACGCGAGGCGAGTTCTGAAACGTGAGCGGGCGTGACCCACCGGGAAACCCCGGCTGGGCGAAGCCCGTGCCGGCACACAGAACGGCTGCCAGCAGAACACTGAGACCTGATCGGAACATGATGGTGATGCGTTTAGGTGCGCCGGGTGACGGCGGCTGGTTGTTTGACTGGTTTGACTTTGGCGCCTTCCCGAACCGCATCGCTGGGGTTCACCGCAATCTGCTCCCCTTCTTTGAGGCCAGAGAGCACCTCGATGCGGTCGCCGTAGTCGCGGCCCAATTCGATTCGCGTGAAGTGGACCTGGCCGTCCTGGCCGATGACCGCCACCTCGGTGCCTTCGGCGCGCACGACCAGCGTATCTCCGGGAATCAGCAGCGGCGGACTCGTGCGCAGCATTTGCAAATCCACCTGGGTAAACATGCCCGGAAGCAAGGCGCCCTCGGGATTCGACACCTGGACCTCAGTGAGCAGGGTCCGGCTGGCCGGATCGAGCGCATTCGAGGTGCGGGTGACGGTCCCGGTGAACTTGCGGTTCCCCAGCTCCGAGAAGATCAGTGCGGCCGGTTGTCCGACACGCACGGATTCGGCTTCCGACTGCGGGACATTGATGTAAGTGCGCATGCGGTCGGTCTGCGCGATGCGATACAACAGCGTGCTGCCTTCGTTGATGAGCGTGCCCACGTCCATGTTCCGGACCGTAATCACGCCTGCGAACGGCGCCCGCACGGTTTGGTAGCCCTTCAGTTCGTTCAGCCGGGCCAGGTTTGCCTGTGATGCCCCCACATTGCTGCGAGCGGCCGCCACGGCCTTCTCGAGCGCTTGCACGTTGGCTTGCTGCGCGGCGTACTGAGCCTGGTAGACGTCGTTCTCCTGCTTCGAGACGGCGCCCTTGGCTACCAGGTTGGCCCAGCGGCCCGCGGTGACGCGCGCCAGGTTTTCGTTCGTGCGGCCCTGCTGGAGAGCCGCCTCGGCCTGCTGCACGGCACTCTGCGACTGTTCCAGCGTGGCCTGGGCCTGCCGGATCTGCTGATCGAGCTCGGGAGCTTCGATCTCCGCCAGAACCTGCCCCTGCTTCACACGGTCGCCGATGTCCGCGTATCGCTTTCGAACATAGCCGCTGGCACGGGCCAGCACGGGCGCCTCAGTGACCGGTTGAATGTTGCCAGGAAGCACAAGCTCGGTGCGGCTCGAGCTGCGGGTCACCGCCGTTACCGTGACCACCGGAAGACTGTCAACTTCCTCCTTGGACTCCGCGGCCAGCACCTGCTCACGGCGCTGGCGCGGAAGGTAGCCTGTAAAAAAAGCCGCCACGATCAGCGCTACCAGAAGGAAACCAAGCAACCACAGGGTACGAGCCCGCGGTGTTCGTTTCCCTTCGGGCACACCGGCGTGCCGCAGTTGCCGCGTCTCCTCAAGCTGACGCTTCAGATCTTCGATTTCCGCGCGCAACTGCTGTTCGGTCGACTCGATCTCGTTCATCCCAGGTCCTCGCGAAGGCTCATTTCTTCCCGGAAATATTCCTCTTCCTCTCTCGCCAACTGATGTTCGAAATCCAGCGGCGATTTCTTACGCAACAGGCTGTAAATCAGCGGAACGATGAACAGCGTGGTCGCAGTGGCCAGAACCAATCCGCCGATGACCGCTCGTCCCAGCGGGGCATTCTGCTCGCCCCCTTCGCCCATTCCGATGGCCATCGGAGTCATCCCGATGATCATGGCGGCGGCTGTCATCAATACGGGGCGGATGCGCGTGTAGCCGGCAGCCAAAGCCGCCGACCGGGCATCCAGGCCCTCGGCCCGCTGATCGTTCGCAAATACTACCACTAGAATACTATTTGCCGTCGCCACCCCGATACACATGATCGATCCCATCAGAGACGGCACGCTGAAGGTGGTCTGTGTCACAAACAGAATCCAGACAATTCCAGCCAGCGCTCCCGGAAGCGCCATCATGATGATGAACGGATCGAGCCACGACTGGAAATTCACCGCCATTAAGAGGTAGACCAGAATCACCGCGAACGCCAGCCCGAAACCGAGGCGGTAAAACGAGCTTTGCATGGTGTCGTATTGGCCCCGTACGTCAATCGTGGTGCCACGCGGAAGGCTCCGGGACTCTTCGGCGACGATCCTTTCCACCGCTCGCCCGACGCTACCCAAATCGCGCCGGTCGATATTGGTGTACACGTCAAAAACCGGCTGAGTGTTGTAGTGGCTGACAATCTCGGGGGCGACGCCGCGGCTCACGGTGGCGAGGTTCTGGAGCAATTGCGGATTCCCCGACGCTGCGCCCGGATTCCCGTACGCCATCGAGGTCTGATTCGGCGCGGTGCCGACAAAAGCATCGCCGGCGTCAGCGAGTCCCTCCGGGGAGGCGGTGGTCTTCGACTGGATGTTTCCCTCCGGAGCGCCAATGGGCGTGCGCAATAGCGCGCCGATCGAATCAATCCGGTACTGCGGCGTTTGCACGTTCAGGTTGTAGCTCACGCCGCGATTCCAATCGAGCCAGAACGATGGTGCGATTTGATTGGTGGAGCTAAGCGAGATCAACAAGCTTTGTGAGACGTCGTGCTGGGTGAGGCCGAGCTGGCCGGCTTTGTCGCGGTCCACATCCAAGCGGATCTCGGGATAATCGACCACCTGGTGAATGTGAACGTCGGCGGCGCCGGGGATCTGGGCGATACGCCGCTCCAGGCGCTGCGCAATCGGATAATCCGCGGCAGCATCGCGTCCGAGCACTTGCACGTCAATGGGCGCGGGAAGACCGAAGTTGAGAATCTGGTTGGTGATGTTGGCCGCTTCAAAAAAGAAGGTGACATCGGGAAAACGATCATGCAGGCGCCTGCGAAGTTCGCTGGTGTATTCTTCGCTAGGCCCATGCTGGCCGGGCTTGAGGGAAATCAAAACGTCGCCATCGCTGGGCCCGATAGTGGTGCTGTCGCCGAAAGCGAGATTGAACCCGCCGTTCGGGATTCCGATGTTGTCGATAATGTTTTCGATCTCCGAAGGCGGAATCACCTTGCGGATTTCGGCGTCAATGTCGGCGAAGATCGTTTCCGTGGTTTCGATGCGGGTGCCGCTCGGGGCCCGCGCATGCAGACGCATCTGGCCGGAATCGACGGTGGGAAAGAAATCGCGTCCCACCAGGGGGGCCATCAGCAAAGAACCTGCCACAAATACCGCGAAACCCGCCAGCACGGGCGCCGGGTGATCGAGCACCCAGTGCAGTAGGGACGTGTAGGAGGTTCGCATCAGCTCGAACCGGCGATTGAACAGGTAGTGAACGCGCCACAAGAAACCGGTTCCGCCTTCCGACTCCCCATGTTGCCCGCGCGCGTAAAGCTTCACCTCGGGCTTCAACAGGTGATGCACCATCGTGGGGACCAACGTCCGCGACAGGAAATACGAAGCCATCATGGCGAAAACCACGGCCATGGCGAGCGGCGTGAACAGATACTGGGCCGCGCCGGTCAGCAGCAGCACCGGCACGAACACGATGCAGATCGACAGCGTGGACACGAAGGCGGGGGCGGCGATCTGGTGGGCGCCGTCGAGCACCGCCCGCACCAGCGGCTTTCGCATGGCCATGTTGC
>Ga0335079_10008144_pt1 | contig 11936 bp, 8 predicted proteins | sample Lox_Sample_33_FD_206719 | JGI IMG/M metagenome (GOLD analysis project Ga0335079, IMG submission 206719) | Soil microbial communities from Loxahatchee National Wildlife Refuge, Florida, United States - Lox_Sample_3.3 | ecosystem: Environmental > Terrestrial > Soil > Wetlands | place: USA: Florida... | reverse complement strand
AAGGGTGGGATGCGCATGCTGCCTTCCGCCGCCGTCACCTCCATCAACGGCGGCATCCGGACCGACGCCGCCGCCACGGACTGGACCGCCACCGGTCGTGGCGAAGGCATGCTCCTGCTGGAGCGCGATCTGCTTGACCAGCAAGTCATCGACGTCTTTGGCCGCAAAGTAGTGCGCGTCAACGACCTCGACCTTCACGAGGAGTCCATCGCAAACCGCCCTGTACTCAAAGTCGGCTCGGTGGATGTTGGGCCGCGGGGCGCGGTCCGGCGCTTGCTCAAAGGTGTGGTTCCCATGCCTGCCCTGCGCGCCCTGCTGCGCCGCATCCCGCCCCGCCCCATTCCCTGGGATTTCGTGGATATCATCGAAACCGATCCCGCCCGCCGGGTGAAGTTGAAAATTTCCCACGAACGCCTGGCGCGCCTGCACCCAGCCGACATCGCTGACATCGTCGAAGAGCTCGCTCCGGATGAGCGCGAAGCGGTGTTTGAAACTCTGGATGAGGGAGTGGCTGCTGAGGCTTTGGAGGAAGTCGAGCCCAAAGTTCAGAAGGCCATCGTCGAATCGCTCGATTCCGAGCGCGCCGCTGAGATCGTGGAAGAAATGCAGCCCGACGCTGCCGCCGACCTGCTCGCCGATCTGCCCGAGGAACGTACCTCCGAGATTCTGGACGAAATGCAGCCCGCCGAGCGCGAGGAGATGGAAGAACTTCTCGAGTTCAAGGAAGACACCGCCGCCGGCCGCATGACCACCGACTTCCTCGCCCTGGGCGTCGACAGAACAGCAAACGACGCGATCGAGGCCTTGCGGCATTTCGAGGGTGGCGTAGAGACGGTGAACACGATCTATCTGGTGGATTCGCACGGCACTCTGGCGGGCGCTGTTCCCCTGGTTAAAATCGCGCTGGCCAAACCGGACACGCCCTTGCTCGCGCTCACGCAGGAACCCTTGATCTACACCCACGCCGGCGCGAGCGAGAAAGAAGTTGCCGAATTGTTCGATAAATACAACCTCCTCAGCTTGCCCGTCGTAGATGACCACAACAAACTCACTGGCGTCATCACATTCGACGACATCATCAGCATGCTGCGGGCCAAGCTGTAGGGGAATCTACCTGGAGCCCCAGACTTCCGCGGCTACTGAATCGTCACGGTCACCGAGGTCTGACCCTGAGTAACTCCGTTTGCCGTAAACGACCCACTCACCGTGAATGTGTAAGTGCCCGGAGTTGTGCCCTGAACCGGGTTACCGCCACCTCCGCTGTTAGCGCTGCTTCCACCGCAAGCTGCCAGACTTCCAAGCGTAATCAGAACGCCGAGGAAAATACCGACTAAGCGAAACTTGCTCCCGCGAGCCGGGATTCCGAGAAATAAAATCGCCCCCAGAAACACTCCGGCGTTTGCTAGAAGCCAGCCAGGGTGCCTCGGCAATGATGCGAGCCGCGCGCCGGAACCAGGTGCCGTCGAGTTAATCGTCATCGCCGCCGTGATGGCACCGGTGCCGGTAATATTCCCAGACGCCGGAATGCTGCACGTCGGAAGGTAATGGGCTCCGGTTGGATATGTAGTCAGCGCACACGATAAATAAACCGCACCTACGAATCCGCTGCCCGGTGTGATCGTGACTGTTGAGCCGTTGCCGGCGGTTGCACCCGGACTAGCAATCACCACTGGCGTCGCGCTGATCGTAAATGGCGGGGTGTTGCCCTTACTAATCGTAAGAGAGAGGTTCACGTCGCCGGGACCGTAAGTAGAGTCGCCGGAGTAAGAGGCGTCGACCGAGGCGCTGCCGACAGGAAAAAAGCCGCCCAGGATCGCTGCCGACGTTGCGGAGCCGTTCCTGAGTATCTCGGTGTCGGTCCAATCAGAACCCGGTTCGGCCGCGAGAAAAGTTACAGTCCCGGTTGGCACGGGCAAGCCTTTTAGTCCCGTGACCGTTGCGGTAATTGCGGTGTATTCAGCTTGAGTGACTGGGTTCGGATTGGCGGTGGCGGAGACAGTCGCTGGTTGCTCTACGACCACATTGAAGGAGGTAGTAGCGGAGTTATAGTTGCCGTCGCCGTTGTAGGTTGCGGTAACGGTATCGGTGCCAAGAGGCAGGCTGCTTACGTTCAATGTCGCCCAGGAAGCCTCCAAACCGTTATAGCTGGGAACCATAGGCACAGTTCCCAGCACGGTTTTTCCCAGATAGAAGGTTGCCGTGCCGGTGGGAGCCACAGGCGCCGAAAAATTATAAGTAGAGTTGGGCGGAGGCGGCAGCGGACCACGGTACACTGTCGCCGCCTCCAGTTCGAGCGCCGTGGACGAACCCAGCGCAATGGGCGACGGCCTCGCAACCAGCGAGCCAAACGCTTGCCCCTTGGTGATTGTGAACGTGAACGAGCTGGAAGATGCATTGAAGCTGGTATCGCCCGAGTAAACCGCACTCACATCGTTGTTGCCGACCGGAAAGGCGAGTGCGGGTACCCATTCCGCAACACCTGTGCTGGTGATGTTAATAGCCCCGGAACTCCCGCCAGTACCCGAGTCGGTGAAGGACACTGTTCCCGTCGCCATGCCGTCTGTTGAGCCTGGCGATGCGCTCACGCCGCGAGGCTGTGCGTCAAGGGCGATGTACGTTCCATAGGAGTAACTGCCGCCGTTCGCCAGAGGAACAAATGAGTTGCTATCGTTACTCCAGTAGCTTCCTGAGATGGAAACCGAGCTGTCCTCAGGGGCAACATCGAACCCCACCGGAGGCGAGTCGCTCGGCGCGAACGTCGTATCGCCGGTGTACTTCGCGACCATTTGATATTTTCCTCCCGGCAGATTGTTGGCCGTCGCCGAGACCGCGCCTTCCGTCAGAGCAAGCTCGCCCATACTGGTGTCGCTGACCGCGCTGGCAGTCGTAACCAGGCCCACATCGCCGGAAGGTGTTCCCCCGGCGCCGCTCACCGAGACGTTCAAATGGATGGGAGTGCCGTGAACAAAGGTCGTTTGACTCGGAACTAACGCAGTGTTTGTGGGTGTGAAGCTTAGTGAGTTCCAGGACTGCACCAACAGGTTCGCGTCGACGCTGCCCAGCCCGGTTGCTTGATCGTAGCCCGAATTGGCGTAGTAGTGCCCCAGTGTGTAGAAGCCCTTCGTATTGTCTTTGATAGAACTTAGATTGCAGTCGCCGGTGCCCTGCTGGCAGGGGACGTTGTTGCTGCTGATTGTGACGTCGTGGAAGATCGACGGATGTTGTGCCGCCAGAGGATAGAGGCTGAAGTTGGCTTGTCCCTGAGGACCGTACTTCTGGTTGATGAGAGCCATAATTCCGGCCATGGCGGGCGTGGACGCCGAAGTTCCGCCAGCGCCGCTTACCTGCACGCCCTGACCTTGGAAGTCAGTGCATCCGTTGGGACCGCCGCAGACCACATAAAAGCTGCCGTTCTCACCTGCCGCGGCGAAGAGTGAGAGATCGGGAATGTGGCGTGCCGTATCCAAGGGAACACCTTTGCCGGATTGCCAGGAGGGTTTCGCGTAAATCGTACTGGCGCCTCCGCTCCCAGCAACGATCGTGGCCCCATTCGCGCTCGGGTCATAAACGCCGCCATCATAAAGATCAAAGCCAAACGCGCGGTTCCACGGCTGCTCCGGAACCGGCTGGAGAAGCGATATGGCCGGCGTATCGGTTGGGGTCAAGTCCCAGTAGGTGGCAAGTTGGGCGAGTTGCGTAGTGAAGTTTTGGTTGTATGTACTGTAATAGAAGTCCGTGCCTCCCACCGAGACGTTCCACGGCGTGGACGCGAAGCCGCTCACTGCTAGTCCGCCTTCGGCCGGCTGCGGGGCGTCGAAGTTGTCGCAGCCTGCAGAGCCGCCATCGCCGGCCGAGACAAATGAGGTCTGTCCCTGCGCCGCCGCCTGCTCCCAAAGTGAGGCCCAGAATTGATTGCTGGCCGTTCCAAGTTCCTGTTCACACTGGCCGTAGCTAGTGCTCAAGACGGAGGCTTGATCGTCATCAACCGCCCGCTGTGCCGCCAGCAGCAATCCGCTCTGCACCGAAGTGTCGGCAGCCGTGTAGAGATTGATTGCCGCCCCTGGGGCGACGGCGCCGGCAACCTCGACGTCAAGATAGGACTCGGCGGTAGCCCAGTTGCCCCCGCCGAGCGAGGGATCCGTGCCATCTAGCACGACCTTAAAGTTGACCGGAGGCAGTCCGAACAGGGAGCGATAGTTCACCAACGCGGCTTGGACTATGTCGGATGCTCCTATGATTCCGATCGTGACGCCCTTCCCGTTTATTCCCGCGTCGTAGAGAGGATTGAGGTTGTATTGCACGGCAAAATCACCCGGCCCGAGAGCCAAGACGGGGGTATTCCCGGGCCAGGTCCACTCCGGCGTCACCTGGTGTGTGGTGGGGTTGTATAAGGCCTGTCCAAGGAACACTGCATGGGACTTCGAAGGGAAGTCGTTCATCGACGTGAGGCCGGCGACGACGGGCGCAAGCGCCGCAGGAATTTGCGGGTCGAGGCTGTTTGCGTGGTGCTCTTCGCCCTTAACCAAATAGGTGTGAATTTCTGTATGGAATGCTTCCCGCAGTTGTCTGGCGCTGCCAGAGAATTCGATGGCCGTTCTGCCCCGGGTGACTCGGGCGACCGAGAAGCCATGTCCTTGCAGCCATCCGGTTACGGCCGCGATGTCGGAATCATCCGGTCCATACAATTCGCCGACCTGTTCCGGGGTGAGCCACCTGTGATAGCTGGGACTGCCCAGTCTATGGGCATCCTGGATGAACCGGCGCAGCGCTGCCTCACGCTCAGCAGAGCGCTGCAGGATGAGAAACAGCCGTTCCACCGGAAAAGAATCAGAAACCGCGCCCTGGTCGTAGCGGGGCGCGGCAAGCGGGTGCACGTTTCCTTTCAGAGTGACGCGTGTCTGATCATCGACCGGGTAGATAATGCGGGAATCAGCAATGACTTGCGCGAGGCCAAGACCGTTGAAGAGGCGCACTAGTAAAAAGAACAAAATCAAGGCTCGAACCCATCCACAGTACTGAAACAAACTTCGCATAATGGCCTCGCAAGTTCAGAGCCCCCAAGCTATGGTCCAACGATAGTGATTCGAAAGACGAGAAATACTCACCCCTTAGCAGCCTATTGCTGACCTACTGATAGGTCAGTGCGTACGGTCACATCGCAGGGCAACGCGAAACACGTGCTCTGTAGACAAGACTTCAGGCTGATTGCCGGCAATCCTCACGCTGCGGCCAAAAGGTCGTCCCCGGCACTTTTCATCTATCCATATCTCCCCTCTGCGTTTATGCTAGGCAGTCCCTTTGTGTTTCTTGGTGTCTTTCGTGGATGAACCGCCACAAAGGACACCAAGGCACATCGAGGGCGTAGCTCCATGGTGGCATGCTCTGCCCATGAAATTCTGGAAACGCTGGAAACTCCGGATCCTCCTGTTCTTTGCCGTGGTTGGTCCGGGATTCATTACCGCGAACGTGGACAACGATGCCAACGGCATCTACACCTATTCCGCGGCCGGCGCGCAGTTCGGCCACATGCTGTTGTGGACCATGATCCCAGTCACCCTGGCCCTGATCGTGATCCAGGAAATCGCCGCCCGCATGGGCGCTGTTACCGGCAAAGGCCTCAGCGATCTCATCCGCGAAGAATTTGGGCTGCGCGTCACGTTCTTCATGATGATCGGAATCCTGATCATCAATTTTGGCAACGTTGTCGGTGAGTTCGCGGGCATCGCCGGCAGCCTGGAACTATTCGGCCTCTCCAAATACATCACGGTTCCAGTCTGCGCGGCCATCGTCTGGCTGATTGTGGTCAAAGGCCAGTACAAGACCGTCGAAAAAGTCTTCCTGGTGGCTTCATTTTTTTACGTCACCTATATTTTTGCCGGGGTCATCGCCAAACCCGCCTGGCTCGAGGCCCTGAAAGCCACACTCGTGCCCCCGCCCAAGCAGATGTTTATTCGCCAGGATTACCTCTACATGATCATCGGCGTGGTCGGCACCACGATCGCGCCCTGGATGCAGTTCTACCTGCAATCTTCGATCGTCGAAAAAGGCGTGACCAAGCGCCAGTACAAAGCCTCGCAGCTCGACGTGATCACCGGCTGCATCTTCACCGACGTCGTGGCCTGGTTCATCATCGTGGCCTGCGCCGCCACCCTCTACGTCCACGGTTATCACAACATCGCCGATGCCAAGGACGCCGCTCAGGCCCTCCGCCCGCTCGCCGGAGACTACGCCTATATTCTGTTCGCCATGGGATTGTTCAACGCGTCGCTGTTCGCCGCATCGATTCTGCCGCTCTCGACGGCGTACACGGTGTGTGAAGGCTTGGGCTTTGAATCCGGGGTAGGGAAGCGTTTCGGCGAAGCCCCGGTTTTCTATTGGCTCTATACCGCGCTGATCGTGGCAGGCGGAGGCGTGATTCTCTATCCCAATCTTCCGCTGGTAAAGATATCCATCTTGTCGCAGGTGGTGAACGGAATCGCCTTGCCCCCGGTGTTGGTGTTCATGCTGCTGCTGGTGAACAAGAAAGAGTTGATGGGCGATTATACGAATTCCCGTCTCTACAACGTGATCGCCTGGGTCACCACCGTGATTATGGCCCTGCTTAGCCTTGCCTATATCTGGACCTTGCGCTCGAGCTGAGAATAGGCCAAGCCGTTATTTCTGCCGTAGTGTTTGTGCCTTTGATCAGAATCCACGCCCCGACTGTGAATTCAAAGGGAAGATAAGGAAGGTAGAGGAACATTGATACTTCCTTGCCACATATAGCAAACAGTGTTGCAAGCAGCGCGAGAAAAACCGAGATCAGTCCCCAGAGAGAAAGAACGCGTGCAACAATCCGTGATTTGTAGAGCAGGGAATAAAACAGTATTGCGCCCAGGCAAAAAGGCAACATGAGCAGCGTATATCCAAAATCCATCGATGCGAATGCCAGAGTTCCTATGGTCTGCAAGTAGGCGGGCCGTCCCGCGGCCGCATATTCCTGGCTTGTGCGTAAGAGAGAAAAAGCCGCTATTCTGCTGGCAGCGAGTATCGCTCCCTCTAATATGTAAAATCCCAGGGCAACCAGAGCTACGGTTTCGTTCTGCTTCCGTAGAGTTACAAAAAGAACGGCTCCTAGGAAAATGACTCCAGCGGCAGTGATCATCTCGCCTAAGATATTCGCTCTCATGAGCCAGGCATGATTGGCAATCTTCATCATGCTTTCACTTACGTTTCCGGGCACCACCAATCCCAGCTTCAAAATCAATCCGCTGATCAACGATGTGACTGCCTGAAGCAGAAATGCCACTCCTAAGATTCTCGACCTCGAAGCCCTTGAGAGCGCGATTCCTGGACTCATGCTTCCTCTTCACGCCACTTCCACGCGGGCCATACGGCTTCGGCCGTTATTTTGCCGGCCCTCGAAATTTCCGACTGTGAGCATGCCGTGGAAACCGCCCCGTGATCTTGCGGAAAAACCCGTGAAAGCGATGGATGCCGGCAGCCTGAGGCAGAAACATAAACGGACACTGCCCCGGAACGACCTGCATCCCGTGTTCGTAACAAAACTCGACCGCTTTGGGATTAACCGCGCCGCCTTTGGTCCCCGCCCGATACATCCAAACCCGCTTTATGCCGGCCTCGGCGCAGTCATGCACTACAGCTTCGGTCGCTGCGGAGGAAGTCATCAGCAGGACCGCCTCGACGGGGGGCTCAATGTCTTGCACGTTGGCGAAGCAGGGCCGTCCCCGGAGCTCCACTGCGTTAGGATTCACCGGAACTACGTCATACCCGCGGCGGCAGAGTTCTTCAAACAGCTTCACACTGAAATTCTCCGGGTCCCGTGAGACTCCCGCCATGGCAATACGCTTCTGTGCCAGAAAATCCTCAATGGTATCGAGCGATGCTTGTTGAGTTGCCATAGGTCCTCCTTTGCTGGTGGTGCTGAGAGCGAGGCACACTAGCGGCGGAAATCCCTGTCACTGCGTAGCGACGTCACCATGCCGTTCATATCGTCTATTGTCAGAGACACAGTTGCAGTGATCCGAAGCACTGAGATCGGCCCGCCGGTCACCTCAGCAAGTGATTCCGGCCACGGCGCGCACCTTTGCGCCCGATAAGCTTGACTTGCGAATCCGCAGGAAAAGAAGTCAGCCCATGTCCGACGAAGCGAATCGGGCTGGTGATGCGGCAGATGCCCGCCGTACTTCGCTCTACAAGCTCGGTGGCGCGGCTGCCGTGATTGCGGGCCTGATCTTCAGAAGATGGCTTGGGGCGGAATTCCTGGGTCTCAGAGCAATTGGGGTCATTCACTTCGGTCCCAAAACCATGCCAGCTTCGGCAGCGGACTGGTTCGCCCTGCTTCAGACCAGTCGGCTGCTTGGGCTCACCTTGCTCAATGCTTTTGACATCGTCAACTATGCTCTGGTCGGATTGATTTTTCTCGGCCTCTACGCTGCCCTCAGACAAGCCAACAGAAGCGCCATGACGCTCGCTGTGGCGGTTGCCTTCGTGGGAATCGCCGTTTACTTCGCGTCGAATCAGGCCTTCTCCATGCTTTCCCTCAGCAACCAATACGCGGCCGCAACCACGGATGCGCAAAGATCGGCGCTCACAGCGGCAGGGCAGGCGTTGCTTGCGATCAATAACCCTGTCGCTCTGTGCCCGGGCGCGCTCGGTTTTCTCCTGGCCACCGTCGCTGGCCTGATCATTTCCATTGTCATGTTGAAGAGCGGTGTCTTCAGCAAAGCAACTGCTTATGTGGGAATTCTGGCAAATGTATTCGGTCTGGGCTATCCGCTCGGGTTGGCCTTCGCACCGCGCATGGTTGTGATCCCTCTATCTGCCTCGGCGCCATTCTTGTTGATCTGGTATCTGCTGATTGCCCGCAGGCTCTTCCAGTTAGGCTCGAGGCGATAGTTGTTGCGTGATTTACGTGGCCCCGCACGCCCTCGTCCGGGGGAGCGAGCTGAGGTGGCCTCACACCTTTGTCATTCCGAGCGCGCTTCAGCGCCGAGGAATCTGTTTTTGTGGACTGACTAAACAGCAGATTCCCTTCGACTTCGCTCGGGGCAGCCTCTCACGGCTGAAGCCGACTGGGAATGACAAAGCACGACAGAGTGAAAGCTCCGGGCGGCCTCCACTACAGCACCTTGCCCTCTGCCAAATCCCTCACCAGCGTCTGGTCCGCCTCCAGGAAATCGTATTCCCGCAACTGAGAACGTTTCGCCCATTGCATATCTTTGAAAATCTTGTTTTCCAATTCTCCCGTGTACTCCCGTACTACATAGAAGCGAAGCTCCACGCTTCCGCCGCCCTTGTATTCATGCCGGATGCGCGCCACCTCTTCTCCAATGCGCGCTTCGATGCCCAGCTCTTCGTCCAGTTCGCGGCGCAACGCATCCCGCGGCTGTTCGCCGTCTTCGATTTTGCCTCCGGGAAATTCCCACTTTAAGGGCATGGTCTGGTAGCGCGTGCGCTGGCACACCAGCACCTTCTCATCCTTTACAATCAGGGCAGCCACCACTCTTTTCATAGGCAGGAACGCAAACTGAATTCGAACTTATTCGCGAATGACGGAGGGGCTGGACTCCACTGGCTTGCCACACGCCGTGGCGGGCGCGGCACCGTTTTCTTTTCTCATGCAGTGACCTTTTCCAGGTGCTTGCCGGCCAAGGAAGCACAATATTCGACCAGTTCCTGGTCCTCATCGCTGAACGCCGCGGGGAAGAAGCTGTCGATGTCCAATTCGCCGGCCACCTTGCCATGCGCAAATACCGGCACCACAATTTCCGACTTGGTCTCGACGGAACAGGCAAGATAGCGGGGGTCCTTGCTGACGTCGTCCACCACCACCGTCTTGCCGGTAGAGGCGGCCGCCCCACAAATGCCCTGGTGCAGGGGAATCCGGGTATGCGGCGTCATTGCGCCCTGGAACGGTCCCAAAACCAGCATGGCAGGCTGCGCGGTAGAGGACTTTTCCAGCATATAGAAGCCCACCCAGTTGTATTTGGGCATGCGGTCATGCAGCAGTTTCACTACTTCCCACATGAAATCTTCCGCCGAACCGGCTTGCACCGCCACCCGGTCCAGCTCCTTCACAATCTCTTCAATCTTAGACGGAGTGGGCATAAAGAGATTCTAGTTGCCGAAGCCGATACTCACGCTCCCGATCCATTTTCGACGGCAATACATCTTAGCCCGGAAACTTGTGGAAAACGTTCAGGATGAATCGCCGCAGCCAACGCCCGTAACCCCTGAATCAAGGTGGGAGCGGGTGTGTTGAGAAACTCATCACGAATGCAGAAGACGCGGCCTTGCCGCACGGCGCGCATCTCAGTCCATCCACGATCGCGGACGATTTTCTCCAGAGGAACCCGGTCACCGGCCCCACACCAGGCGGCGATCAAGGCGTCGGGGTCTTGACACAACACGGCTTGCGCAGTTTGTCGGGCGCCCGGAGCGCTGACGAACTGGCCGCCAGCGGCCTCGACTAACTCGGCCACCCACTTCTGCGACGCAATGATCGGCTTGCCCCATTCTTCGCAAAATACGCGAGGGCGGCTGGCTCCGTTGCTTCGTACCCGGACCGACGCGATTTCCTGTTGCATCTCCATGATCACCTGCTCGCCTCGATCGGCCGAGCCCATGATGCCGGCGATGGCGGCGATGTCGGCATAAATATCCGCAAGGCTCTTCGGCGCCAGGCCAAGAAAACGCGCGCCGCACTTCATAATCTCGGCCACCGCTTTTTCCCGATAGGGAACGGCGGCAATGACCAGATCAGGGTGCGCGGCCAGGATCTCATTGCTTTTAGCTGTCCAGGAATCGGCGACGACGGTGGCATTGACGCCCGTGTAATGGCGGGTCTCAGACCCGCCCCCACACGGTCTAATAAGTTCCAGCAGCTCTGCACAATATTTGGTGCAGGCGACCACGCGATCCAGCTTGCCGATCGCCGCTAGAATGACGGTAGCACTGGGCTGCAGGCAGACGACACGCTGGGGTGTATGGTCATTGGACATTGACGCGATCTTACCTGATGGTCCCTTGGGGGGGCGGCCCGCAAAGCCTGTCAAGCCCCCGAAACAGCGGTTTTCGATCCAACTTACTGACATGGAAGCGAATATTTCATCTCTGGCCATGTCCCATTTACCCTACCGGAATTGCTATTCTGAAAGTATAGAGTTCGTTACTCGATCCTTGCGGCGCGGGCGCTTTCGCCGGCGCAGCGCGGACAGGAGCGTCCGCGCCACACCTCAAACGTAACCCATCAATTCATTGTGGAGGAATCATGCAGCGGTTTTGTGTGCGCTGCCGCCAGGAGATCCCTGCCCAGCGTGTGGTACGTAGTTCGTGCTTCTGTTCGCAGGAGTGCCGGCGCAAGGACAAGATCGAGCGCCGCCGGGCCAGAGCGGAAAGTTGCTGCCGCCTTTGCGGTCGACGGTTTTCCAGGCGTCGGTCGGGGCCGGGTGAGGTTTAGCCCTCCGACCGGCCTGGAAATCTTGTGCGACCGTCGCACACGCAACGGCGGGGCATCGTAGGAACGGACCTGATTGTCCAAATTCCCCGTTTTATCACCCGCCCAAGCGAAGCTTGGACGGGGCACCCTACCACGAAGTGAACCCAGCCGCGCAAGCCGCCTAACCTACGTACAATCCCATCATGTATTCTCCCCAGCTTCTCGATCACTTCGAGCACCCGCGCAACGCGGGCGAAGTCAGCAATCCGGATGCGACGGTGCAGATCGAGAATCCGGCATGTGGAGACATTCTCAAGCTCACGCTGCGCGTCGAGAACGGGCACATCGTGGAGATCCGCTTTCGCGCCAAAGGTTGCGTTCCGGCAATGGCCTGCGGTTCTTTGCTCACCGAGCTGGTGCGGGGCAAGACTCTGGACGAAGCCCGCGCATTGCGTCGTGAAGAGTTGGTGCAGGCGATTGGCGGCTTGCCGGAAGC
>Ga0335079_10008141_pt1 | contig 11937 bp, 9 predicted proteins | sample Lox_Sample_33_FD_206719 | JGI IMG/M metagenome (GOLD analysis project Ga0335079, IMG submission 206719) | Soil microbial communities from Loxahatchee National Wildlife Refuge, Florida, United States - Lox_Sample_3.3 | ecosystem: Environmental > Terrestrial > Soil > Wetlands | place: USA: Florida... | reverse complement strand
GATCCCGGGAGCAGGCTCATACCGGCGGGATTCTTAAAGAGCGTGGAGGCATCCTGCGCGCGGGCGGCATAGCCGGCGGAGGCCAGGCCGACATCCGGCGTGGCGATTTCGTAAAGCTCAATTCCGCCGCCGTGGAGGGTAGTTGACAGCGCGGCGCCGCAAGCGAGGGCGGAACCGACGATGGTGAGTTTTGTATTGCGTTTCATAGCTATCGTTTCTCTTCTGCCGACGTGAGGGCGATAACCACCCATTTCAGTTCGTTTGTATTCATAGTATCCGTTGATGTCAATTTCTGCGTTTTGTGCCTTCCAGGGCGATGGCCGGGTCGCCTGGCCCAGCGCGTACCTGGATCACCCCGCCTCTGAGTTCATCGTCGGCAACTTCCATTTCCAGGATACGCCGCCCACGATCGAGGAAGTCCGGCGCTTTCTTCTCGAACACCTCAGCGCCTTGCCAGACCAGGGGTCGCGAGCGACGCCCGCAGAATCGTCTCCCAATCGTCATCCGTTTGCCAAAGCCCCGTGCTAAAAAAGCTTCCGCCGATGTGACTGCGTCGCTAAGCTGGCATCCATGCCAACGCAATCACCTTCATACGCCGTTGCCGAGTGCGATCGCTGCATACCGGATCAAGATTATCAAACGTATGGCCCGGCTTTGTGCTAACCAGCGAACAATTTGACCGGACTCGGAAGCTCGCCCTACGGCTGGCGGGCATCGAGTTGTGCGACCGTCATCGGCAGCTTCTCGGCAGCCGCAGTCGGCGGCTGGGGATTCGGGACGCCGCCGGAATCGAAGACCTGCTGGAAGCCGCCGAGGAAGGTGACCCAGGAGCTAACCGGCAGTTGATTGGGTTGGTTACCACCAACTTCACGGGCTTCTTCCGCCATCCCCGGCACTTCGAGATCGCTGCCGAGCATGCGCTCCGGGCGGCGCATCGCCGTGATCAGGCACGGTTGTGGTCAGCCGCGGCGGCGACCGGGGAGGAACCCTACTCGATCGCTATGGCGTTGATTGAAGTGTCCGGGTGCGAAGATCCACCGGCCACCATCCTGGCGACCGACATTGACGCAGATGTGCTGGCGACCGCGGCGCGGGGCGAATACGGAGAGCGGGCACTGAAGGCGTTGGCACCGGATCGGCGGGAGCGTTTCTTCCGCGAGGTGGTCGCCGGGTGCCGATGCCTTAGCCCTGTCGTGCGGCGCCTGGTGGAGTTTCGCGCCTTGAATCTGGCTGAGGTTGTGTGGCCCGCCGAGGGGCCGTTCGACGTGATCTTTTGCCGCAATGTGCTGATGTACTTGGAGGCTTGCCATCGTTATGCGGTGGTTGAGCGCCTTGCATCGTTGCTCGCGCCAGATGGCCTGCTGATTCTGGATCCTACCGAATACCTCGGCAAGGCAGGCCACCTGTTCACGCCAGGCGCTGACGGGGTGTATTCGCGTCGGCGGATATCTTGTCCACCACGCATTGCGACGTGGAAATGCAGTAGTTCACGCCAATGAGAATGGACTTATGACGATTGCCAAACGTTTGATCATTTTGCTGGCCGTGCCGCTCCTGGTGCTCCTGGGGCTCGGCGTCTTCATCCGCTTCCAACTGGCGGAGGTCGAGTCGCGTATCCGGTTTGTGTCGGAGGCCCAGATTCCGAGCCTTGCGGTGCTCGGAAACCTCTCCCGGACCGTCGAGGGGCTCCGTGTGAATGTGCGAAGCCACTTGCTGGCAACCAATCAAGCGGACCGGGCTAAAGCCCGGGCCGCTTTTGATGCAGCCGAAGCGGAAGTCAACCGCCTGCTGAGCCAATACGGAGACTCACTCGTCACTGGTGACCGGGATCGCAGGCTGTTCAACGATTACCGGGATTCAAGCCGCGACTATATTGCCGAGGCTAAGCAGTGCCTGGCCTTGTCCGCGGAGGGGCGCCGCGAAGAGGCCATGGCCAAGCTCGACGGTTCGATGGCGGAAGTCTCCGGGCGACTCAGCAAGGTCTCCGGGGAGTGGATCCAGCACAACGAAGACTTGGCGACCGCCGCTGGCAAGGCCGCGGTCGCGGCCATTGCTGGTTCTCGATGGAAGATGTTGGTTGCCAACTCCGCGGCCCTGCTCCTAACCGGCCTGCTAGGTTTCCTGACTTTTCGGCGCATCGTCTATCCGATCCGGGCGCTGGAAACTTCTGTGAAGACCATCGCCGCCGGCGATTACGCGAAGGAGGTTCCCTTCATCCAGGCGGCGGACGAAACCGGCAGCCTGGCGCGCTCGATTGAGGTGCTCAAGCAGGGCGCCGCAGCGATGGACGGCCAGCGCTGGGTCAAGTCGAACGCCTCTAAGCTCACGGGAGATTTGCAGGGCGCGGCCTCCTTCGCCGAGTTCGGGCAGCGGCTCGTATCCGGCCTGGTGCCCATGCTGGGCGGCGGCGTGGCGGGCTTTTATCTGTTCGAGGAGAGCCCGGGGCGGCTGCGGCGGATTGCTGCCTATGGCCTCGCAGAAGCCGCTGCCTCGGCGGACTCGTTCCGCCTGGGCGAGAGCCTGGTTGGTCAGTGCGCGCAGGAGCGCAAGGCCGTCATGCTGGACCGTCTGCCGCCGGACTATCTGCGGATCGCCTCCGGTCTCGGGGCTGCGGCGCCGGTTCAGGCGGTGGCTTCGCCACTCTTGTCCAAGGACGCCTTGCTCGGGGTGCTCGAGATTGCCACCTTCCGCTCGTTCAACGCACAGGAGAAGGCCTTGCTTGAGGAAGTGCTGCCGGTGGTGGCGATGAGCCTGGAGATCTTACAGCGCAACATCCGCACGCAGGAGCTGCTCGCCCAGACGCAGGAACAGGCCCGCACGTTGGAGGAGCAAACAGAGGAGCTGACGCAATCGCAGGAGGAATTGCTGGCGCAGCAGCGCGAGCTGACCACGCAGCGGGAACAGCTCAAGGTGAGCGAAGAGCGCTCGCGGCTTATCCTCGAGTCCAGCGCCGAGGGCATCTTTGGCACGGACACCGAGGGACGAATCACGTTCGTGAACCCGGCAGCCTGCCGGATGCTGGGCTTCGATGCAAAGGAGCTCATCGGGCAACCTTCGCACGCGGCTTTTCACCACCACCACCCGGACGGGGGCATCTATCCAAGAGAAGAATGTCCGATGTTCGCCGCCTATAAGCGCGGCGAGGCCAGCCGCATTGATGACGAGTTCCTGTGGCGCAAGGACGGCACCGGTCTGCCGGTCGAGTATGGCGCCACACCGATCAGGAAAGATGGCACGATCGTGGGCTCGGTGGTCAGCTTCACCGACATTACGCTCCGCAAGCAACAGGAGGCCGAGGTCCTCGCGGCCAAGGAAGCGGCAGAGGAGGCCACCAAGGCGAAGTCGGACTTCCTCGCCAACATGAGCCACGAGATCCGCACGCCGATGAATGCCATCATCGGCCTCTCCCACCTCGCCCTCAAGACGCCCCTCAATCCAAAGCAGCGCGACTACGTCAGCAAAGTCCACAACGCCGGCACGTCGCTGCTGGGCGTCATCAACGACATCCTTGATTTCTCCAAGATCGAAGCGGGCAAGCTCGACATCGAGACGACGGATTTCCGGCTTGACGAGGTGATCAGCTCGGTCACGACGCTCACCGCCCAGAAGGCGCACGACAAGGGCCTGGAGTTCCTGGCCCATGTCTCGCCGGATATTCCCGAGCATCTGCTGGGCGACCCGCTGCGCCTCGGCCAGATCCTCACGAACTTCGTCAATAACTCCGTCAAGTTCACGGAGCGCGGCGAGATCCGGCTGAACATTGAATTGCTCGAACGCACAGGCGACAAGGTGCAGCTCAAGTTCTCGGTACGCGACACCGGTATCGGCATGACTCGCGAGCAGTCGGCCAAGCTCTTCCAGCCATTCGTGCAGGCCGACACGTCCACCACCCGCAAGCACGGCGGCACCGGTTTGGGGCTGACCATCTGCCGGCGCCTGGTTGAACTGATGGGCGGGCGCGTCTGGCTCGAAAGCGAGCCCGGCGTCGGCAGTACCTTCTTCTTCACCGTCTGGCTCGAAGTCGGTGCCGCCAAGGGCTCGGGCAAGATTGTCCCCGAGCGGCTCGCGCACTTGCGCGTGCTGGTGGTGGATGACAACGCCGCGGCGCGGGAGATTCTTCAGGAGCCGCTCAGCAGCGTCGCTGAGTTCGTCAAGGTCGTAGCCTCCGGGCCCGAAGCCATTGCCGCCGTCAAGGCGCAGGACGCCACGGAGCCCTTCGACATCATCTTCATGGACTGGCGCATGCCCGGGATGGACGGCCTGCAAGCCAGCCGCCACATCAAGAGCGACGAGACGCTCAAGAAGCAGCCGGCCATCGTCCTGGTCACGGCGTTCGGACGCGAAGAAGTGCGCGAGGAAGCCGAACGAGTCGGTCTCGACGGATTCCTCGTCAAGCCGGTGACCAAGTCCATGCTCGTGGATACGCTCGTGTCTGTGTTCGCGACGCCGGATGAGACCGGCACGGTCCCCGGCGCAACGGACGAGGAAGGGGCAACCCGGCTGCGGGGGGCGCGGATCCTGCTCACGGAGGACAATGAGATCAACCAGCAGATCGCAATTGAATTGCTCGAAGGGGTAGGCGCCACGGTGCAGGTCGCCAACAACGGACGCGAAGCCGTGGAGCGACTCACGGCCTCCCCCACCGCTTTCGACCTGGTCCTCATGGACCTCCAGATGCCCGAGATGGACGGCCACCAGGCCACGGCGAAAATTCGCTCCGATCCTCGGTTTGCCAACCTGCCGATCCTGGCCATGACCGCCCACGCGACGATTGAGGAACGGCAGCGCTGCCTGGCGGCCGGCATGAACGACCACATTTCCAAACCCATTGATCCGGCGCTGCTGTTCGAGACGGTGGGCCGATTTTATAGGCCGGCAACCGCAGCGGTGCCTTCGGTTGAGAACGCGGGCTCGAAGGCAGAAAGTCATGGAAGCGCTAAGGAGATGCCGCCGGCTGCGAAGTCGCAGGCCCTCCCTTCCTTTGAAGGCCTTGACACCAAGGATGGCCTGACCCGCGTCGCGGGCAATCAGAAGCTCTATCTCAAACTCCTGCGCCAGTTCGCGGAGCAACAGGGACCTTCGGTCGAACAGATCACCACCGCGCTGGCCCAGGGCGACACGACTCTCGCGGAGCGCCTCGCACATACCCTAAAAGGCGTGGCCGGGAACATCGGTGCCAAGCCGGTGCAAGCGGCCGCTGGTGCGCTGGAGAAACTCATTCGGGACCGGGCTGCCGCAGCCGAAACGGAACCCGCTCTACGCCACGTAGCCGCCGCATTGGATCCACTGCTGGCAAAATTGCGGAGTTCGCTGGCTTCGCCCGAACCTGCAGCCGCGTTGCCGACCTCAGCGGCGCCGGTGGATCCCACCCAAACGCGCTCCGCCGCCACGCAGTTGACGAAACTGCTGTCCGAGTTTGACCCCGGCGCGGTGGAATTCATCGAGGCAAACCAGGCGGCGCTGGGCCCGTTGCTCCCCGGCGACTCCTGGCCGCAATTCGAGAAGTTGGTGCAGGGTTACGCCTTCGCCGAGGCGCAGACGCAGTTGGAGCAGGCGCTGAAAAAACTACCCGCCGCTTAAAACCGCCTAGCGCCACGCATAACTGATAACTGATAACTGATTACTGATCACCGATTACCGCCCTGGATCACTCCCGTTCAACAGCGTGTTCAATGAAGAACCTCTCCGACTGTCGGATTCTGCTCGTGGACGATGCCAAGGCCAACCTCGACATCCTCGTCGAGGGCCTGAAGGCGGATCACAAACTCAGCCTCGCCCTCAACGGCGAGATGGCGCTGCAGATTGCCGCCCGCACTCCACCCGACCTGGTGTTGCTCGATATCGTCATGCCGGGACTGGACGGTTACGAGGTTTGCCGGCGCCTGCGCCGGATGCCAGAGACCGCCGAAGTGCCGATCATGTTCCTCTCCTCGCTGGAAGACGTGCAGAACAAGACGCGCGGCTTCGAGGCGGGCGCCAACGATTATCTCACCAAGCCCTTCGAGATGCTCGAAGTGAAGGCGCGCGTTCGCTCGCTGCTCAAGGCCAAGGCGTACAGCGACGCGGTGAAGGAACAGATCGCCAGCGAACTGCGCGTCGCGCGCGAAATCCAAATGGGAATGCTGCCGCGCGACTTCACGGCTCTGGAAGAGGCTTATCAGGTCAGCTTCGGAGCCGTGCTTGAGCCGGCGCGCGAAGTGGGCGGCGATCTCTACGGCGTGTGCGCGGCCGGGCCGGAGCGGCTGGTGGTATTCCTCGGCGACGTTTCGGGCAAAGGTATCCCCGCCTCCATGTTCATGGTGCGCGCGGTCAGCCTGGCGCGGCTGCTGGCGCGGGAAATTGCGCAGCCGGAGCGCATCCTCGCGCGGCTCAACGACGAACTCGCGGCGGAGAATCCTTCCGGCATGTTCGTGACGTTTCTGTGCGGGGTTTATGAGCCTGGATCCGGCCGGCTGGTGCTGGCCAATGGCGGGCATTGCCGCCCCGTGCTGCTGCCCGCCGGCGAAGCGCCACGCTGGGCGGTCAAAAACCTCGGCACCGCGCTGGGCTTCGAACCCGGTCTCGAATTCGAGCGCACGGAGCTGACGCTGCGCCGGGGCGATGCCTTGATTTTCTACACCGACGGCGTCAGTGAAGCCTTCAATCCGCAGGAGGAATGTTACGGCAGCGACCGGCTCCTGACCGACGCGGGCGTGTTCGCCGGTCAATCCCCGACGGCTATAACAGCAGGGTTGCTCCAGAAAGTCCGGGCCTTTGCCGGCACCGCGCCGCAGTCCGACGATATCGCAATCCTGGCGCTGAGAGTTGGCGTTGGTCCTTTGGGCAAGGAGGACCGCGCATGACGCTGCTGCTGCACGCTACGCCCGGGGAAGTGATGCGCGCGGTGGAAGTCTTGCAGGAGTTCGGCAAGGCCAGGGAGATCCCGGACAAAACGCTCTTCGGCCTCGCGCTGGCGCTGGAGGAATGCGGCAGCAACATCGTCAATCACGCGTTGCGAGGCGACCCGCGCCAGGAATTCCAGGTGGCCATCGAACACACAGGGGGTGCGCTGATAATCGAATTGCGCGACCACGGCCCGGAATTCAACCCCACGCTGGTTCGCGTGAAGGAGCCTACTGCTGACGACGAGGACCAGCCGCCAGGCGGCTGGGGAATCCAACTCGTTCGCCACTATATAGATGAGATTTGCTACACACGCGAGCGGGGTGAGAATGTCTTGCGCCTGACCAAAAAGCTGGCACAGGCGACTGGCCCAGAATAGCTTTGCCAAACGAAACCAAAGACCAAACACTACCACGCACAGATTGACATGCCACTCGAGATAAAGATCCAAAGAGACATCGGCTCCCAGAAGACGGGTGCCGTCACCGTGAAACTCACTGGCAGCCTCGACACTGCCACCGCACCCGAATTGGAGCGCCAGCTCGCACCGGTCCTGGCCGGCCCGGTGAAAGACCTCGTGTTCGACCTGGCCCAGTTGAAGTTCATCAGCAGCGCCGGCCTGCGGGTCTTTCAGATGGCGCGCAAGCAACTGAAAGAGCGCGGCGGCCAGGCTTCCTTCATCCATCTTCAACCTCAGATCCAGGAGGTCTTCGAGATCATCAAGGCCCTGCCGGGCGTGGCCATCTTCAAGGACACAGCGGAAATGGATCGCTACCTGGCGGCGCGGCAGCGTTCGCATCAGGAGAACCACTAGCAAAGCTGGCCGGCGCGCTTGTGGCTGCGGGTCACTCGCACGCTGCGGCCTCCCTTCTTTGAGCACGACCAGCCGCATCCTAGTGGTGGACGACACCCCGGCCAACATCCAGGTGCTGTCCAGCACGCTGAAGGACAAGGGCTATCAGATCAGCGTCGCCACGAATGGCCGGCAGGCGCTCGAGGTGGTGGCTCGCCTGCGGCCCGACTTGATCCTGCTCGATGTGATGATGCCGGAGATGGACGGCTTCGAAACCTGCCGCCGCCTCAAGGAGTCTGCGGCCACGAATGACATTCCGGTGATCTTCCTGACGGCACGCACGGAGACGATGGACATCGTGCAGGGCTTTGAAGTGGGCGCGGTGGATTACGTCGCCAAGCCGTTCAACTCGCACGAGTTGCTGGCGCGTGTCAGCACCCACCTGACCATGGATCACCTTCGCCGCAGCCTGGCCGCGAAGAACGCGGAGCTGGCGCGGGCACATGAACTGGTGCGGCGTGCCTTCGGCCGTTATGTGTCCGAGGCAGTGGCTACGAGCATTTTGCAGTCGCCCGAGGGTCTCGAGCTGGGCGGCGAGGAGCGCGAAGTTACTATCCTGATGTCTGATCTCCGAGGCTTTACCGCTTTGGCAGCACGATTGACCCCGCATGAGGTCATCGAGTTCCTGAACCTCTACCTCGAGGCGATGGTGGATGTCATCAGCCAACACGAGGGTACCATTGATGAGATCATCGGGGACGCGATCCTGGTCATGTTTGGCGCTCCGCTCCCCTGTGACAACCACGCCGCGAAGGCGGTGGCGTGCGGACTGGCGATGCAGCTCGCGATGGCGGAGGTCAACCCGCGACTTGCAGCGAAAGGCGCGGCCGAGCTCGAAATGGGAATCGGCATCCACACGGGAAAGGTGATCGTCGGCAATATCGGCTCGTTGCGTCGCACGAAATACGCCGCGGTGGGTTCGACCGTCAACCTCGCCGGACGCATTGAATCTTTCACCACCGGTGGCCAGCTTTTGATTTCGGAGAGCACGCGCGATGCGATCAAGGCGCCGCTGCGAATTGACGGCCAGTTTCAAGTCGAGCCCAAAGGGGCGACGCGCAGCCTGCAGTTGTATGAAGTTGGCGGAATCGGCGAACCCTTCAACCTCTCGCTGCCCTCGAGGTCCAAGACACTCGGTTCGCTCCCACAGCCGCTGCCCATCTCGTTCACTGTGTTGGAGGAGAAATTCCTCGGGCGAACGGTTCATGAAGGGCGGCTGGCGGCGTTGTCAGAATGCGAAGCAGGCATCGAATCCGCGCTGTCGCTCGTTCCTCTCAGCAACCTGAAGATTGAACTCAAGCCGGTGGCGGGAACGAATCCCGGGGGTGAAATCTATGCCAAAGTGATCGGCGCAGTGGCTGGAGCGTCCGGCCAGACCCGAATCCGGTTTACCTCGCTTTCTCCCGAGCTGAAGGTCTGGGTACAACAGACGGCGACCCGGCTCGGTTCAGCGAAGGTGGTGACGGCCTGAAGCTTGAACTACAAACAGCCTCGACAATTCCGAACATCACGGATAAGACTGCCTTCGTGCAAGAAACCAAACCTCCGCCTACGCTAGCCGACTTGCTCGGCGTGCTCATCGAGAACAAAGGATCGGACCTGCACGTTCAGTCAGGGGAAGTGCCCATCGGTCGCATCAACGGCGAGCTCGGGCGCTTTGAAATGCCCGCCTTGACCGAGGACGACGTGCTGCGCCTGGCACGCGAGGCACTGGGCAGCGACGAGAAGATGCAGGAGTTCCAGGCGGCTAAGGACTTTGATGCGGCCATCGCTATCCCCAACCTGGGGAGATTCCGGGTCAATCTCTTCTATCAGCGGAACCGGCCGGGCCTGGTGCTGCGCACGATTGGCACGAAGATTCCCACGATCGGGCAACTCGAATTGCCCGAGGTGCTGAAGACGATCGCCGCCGCTAATGACGGGCTCGTGCTGGTGACCGGCGCCACAGGCAGCGGCAAGTCCACCACGCTGGCCGCGCTCATTGATCATATCAATGCGACCCAGGCCTGCCATATCATGACGCTGGAGGACCCCATCGAGTTCGTGCATGAGAACAAGCTGGCCCTGATCAATCAGCGGGAGATCGCCGTGGATTCATCCACCTTTGCTTCGGCGCTCAAGCATGTGCTCCGCCAGGATCCCGATGTGATCCTGATCGGCGAAATGCGCGATTCGGAATCAGCGTCGGTAGCGCTGACGGCGGCGGAGACCGGCCACCTTGTCTTTGGCACATTGCATACCCAGGACGCGCCGGAGTCGTTGGAGCGCCTAATCAATCTCTTCCCCACCGACCGCGTCGCCCAGGTGCGGATGCAGTTGTCTCTTGGTCTGCGCGCGATCATCTGCCAGAAACTGCTGCCCCGAGCCGGCGGCGGGCGGACCGCTGCCCTGGAGATCCTGATCAATAGCCCGCGCATCAAGAAACTCATCCTGGACGGGGATACCACGAAGATCCCCGCCGCGATCCAGTCGTCGCGGGCCGAAGGCATGCAGACCTTCAATCAAGCTCTGGTGGACCTGGTGAAGGCCGGCAAGGTGGAAGAGATGGAGGCCTTGCGCATCTCTCCCAAACCGGACGAATTGCGGATGAACCTCAAAGGGATTTATTCCGGCACTTCGGCTATGGCATGAACGAAGCCAAGCCATTCCCCCGGACGAACCTTCTCCGGCGAATCCGGCCTGCCGCCACTACTGTCTGTTAACCAAGTAACAAAACAACCCCTACCGCTATGGACCTTGCTGAACTTCTCAAACATGCCGTTGAGAGCGGCGCTTCGGATTTGCACCTCACCGCCATGCGTCCACCGATGGTCCGCGTCAACGGCCAGCTCATCCCGAGTGGATTCGACACTGAGCTTGGGCCCGACGATACCAAAGGCCTCATCTACAGCATTCTCACGGATGACCAGAAGGCCAAGTTCGAGGAAGATCACGAGCTGGACTTCTCCATCGGCATCCCCGGGCTTTCCCGCTTCCGGGTGAATGTGTTCATGCAGCGCGGCTGCGTCTCCGGGGTGTTCCGGACCATTGGGGAGAACATTCCGTCCTGTGAAGAGCTGGGCCTGAACGAAACCGTTCAGCAACTCGCCATGCTGCCGCGCGGGCTTGTGCTGGTGACGGGGCCTACCGGCTGCGGCAAGTCCACCACCCTCGCGGCAATGATCAACCTGGTGAACCAGAACAAGGATGGGCATATTGTCACCATCGAGGACCCAATCGAGTTCCTCCATCCGCACATCCGCTCGACCATCAACCAGCGTGAACTGGGCTCCGATACGTATTCGTTCCCCCGCGCCTTGAAGGCGGTTCTGCGTGAGGATCCCAACGTCATACTGGTCGGCGAAATGCGCGATCTGGAAACGATCGCGGCGGCGCTGACGCTGGCCGAGACCGGCCACCTGGTGCTCTCGACGCTCCACACCCAGAACGCCGCCCAGACGGTGGATCGCATCATTGATGTATTTCCGCCCTACCAACAGGAGCAGATCCGGGTGATGCTGGCCGCAACTTTGAAAGGCGTTGTGTCGCAGGTGTTGTTGCCCAAGCCGGACCGCCAGGGGCGCGTAGCCGCCCGGGAGGTCCTCGTGGTGACACCGGCCGTCTCCGCGCTCATTCGCGAAGGCAAGACCCACCAGATCTACTCCGCCATTCAGACCGGAACCAGCTACGGCATGTGTTCGATGGAAAAGTCCCTGGCCGAACTCTTCCATGCGGGACTGGTCTCGGAGGACGATGCGATGAGCAAAGCGAACCATCCGCTCGAACTCAGGCCGCTGATCGCCCAGCGTCAGGAGTACAAGGTCCGATGACCTGGCAAGCAAGGGAGGCACAATGAATCCCGAGGAACTCAAACACATCGCGGTGCTCCAGGCGGTGGACGATGCGGCGCTGGCGCGTCTCGCAACGGCTTTGGAGGCAAAGGATTACGTCGATGGCCAGACTGTGTTCACCGAAGGCGACCCCGGCGACAGCATGTTCTTCATCGTAAAGGGCTGCATTCGCGTCGAGAAGCGCGCGGAGTCCACCGGGGCGACCCATAAGACCCTCGCCGTGCTCGAGGCGGGCGATTATTTCGGGGAAATGGCGCTCCTCGACCAGAAGCCGCGGTCGGCCTCGGCAGTTGCGGCGGGAGATGCCCGCATTCTCCGTCTGTCAAAGGCCGCGTTCGACCAGATGCAAGTTCAAAGCAGTCTGGCCGCCGT
>Ga0335079_10008139_pt1 | contig 11937 bp, 9 predicted proteins | sample Lox_Sample_33_FD_206719 | JGI IMG/M metagenome (GOLD analysis project Ga0335079, IMG submission 206719) | Soil microbial communities from Loxahatchee National Wildlife Refuge, Florida, United States - Lox_Sample_3.3 | ecosystem: Environmental > Terrestrial > Soil > Wetlands | place: USA: Florida... | reverse complement strand
CGTCCAATGGAGCATCTTCTCCCGCGGGCGCTGGGCTGGACGTTGCCGATCTCAGCACCGAGATGGTTGCACTGATCTCCGCGCAGGACCAATTCTCCGTCAATGTCAGCACGCTAAAGACCGCTGGCGAACTCCAGAAAAACCTGATTGATCTGATGGCCTAGTCACCGGAGTACCCGACCCCAAAAGCTCAACCTGACCAACATGATCTTGCCCGGCGCGCATTTCCCCGAGTGCGTTGGTTTTGCTACGCGGGTGAACAGCATCCGTGCCTCCCACCCTTGCAAAAGGCGCAAGGGTGGGGCACCCTCGTTTGTGCCTGGGATCATCCCGAACGGAGCAAAGCGAGCGCGATCTGCCGACGAGTTCGAGATGCAAGCAGTTCTCAGAGGATGTTTTCCAGTTCCCGGTGGGCTTCGCTCATGATTATGCTTCCCCGGCTGTACGCCGTTGTTGACGCTTCCTGCTTTTCCAGTGACGGAGAGCTTGCGGCCTTCGCTGGGGAGCTGGCGGCCGGCGGAGTTACTCTTCTGCAATACCGCAACAAGAGCGGCCATGCCCGGCAGACGCTCGAACAGGCTTTGCAGCTAAAGACGCATCTGGGCGACTCCGTCAAACTCATCATGAATGACCGGGCGGACCTGTGCCTGGCGGCGGGGTTTGACGGCGTACACGTCGGGCAGGAAGACCTTTCGCCGGAGGGCGCAAGGCAAGTGATCGGGCCGAATTTGATGCTCGGCGTCTCCACGCACAATCCTGCGCAGGTCGGCGCGGCCGAGCGCACCACCGCCGGCTACATTGCCATTGGCCCGGTCTTTGCGACTGCGAGCAAGAAGAATCCCGATCCCGTGATCGGCCTGGGGGGCGTGCGGCAGGCGCGCCTTCTTACCCGCAAGCCGCTTGTAGCCATTGGCGGCATTACGCGGGCCAACTGCGGCTCGGTGATCGAGGCGGGCGCCGATGCGGTGGCGGTGATATCCGACTTGTTACCCGATCCGCGAAAATCAGCAGAGGAGTTTTTGCGCATCTTGAGGTAAAGTCATGGCTGCCGGGCTCGCCTGGCGCGGACTGGCGAACTGCAGCAGGCTTGTCATTTCAAGCGCAGCGAGAAATCTGCTTTCTTGCCCGGTCTAACAGTGGTACCGTAGTCCGCTCCCTGACGAGAAGTCGCCGATTAGACAGGACCCATTTGGGCACCGAAATTAAGACTCCGAACTCCGTTAGCGCCTCCGGCAGCGACTGGGAGACCCACACTCATCAGGATAAAGAGCTGGTTAAAGGCCTGGGCCTGACCAGCGCCACCATGCTGGTGATGGGCTCGATGATCGGCTCGGGCATTTTTATTGTCTCGGCCGAAATCGCGCGAGAAGTAGATTCCCCGGCGCTGCTGATCGGCGCCTGGCTGGTCACCGGCTTCATGACCATTTCCGCGGCGCTCTGCTATGGCGAGTTGGCGGCCATGATGCCGAGGGCGGGTGGGCAATATGTTTTTCTGCGGGAAGCTTTAGGGCCGTTGTGGGGCTTCCTCTACGGCTGGACTTTGTTTCTGGTGATCCAGACCGGCACCATTGCCGCCGTGGGCGTGGCCTTTGGCAAGTTTCTGGGCGTCTTTTTTCCTTCGATTTCCTCGTCCCACTGGATTCTCCACTTCTGGAAGGTGCCGCCGATTCCGCTGGGACCCATGGTGCTGGGCAACATGGACGTTGGCATCAATACCCAGAACCTGATCGCCATTATTGTGGTGGTGCTGCTTTCGGTAGTGAACATCTTCGGACTCAAAACCGGGGCGCTGATTCAGAATGTCTTTACCGTGGCCAAAGCCTCGGCGCTTTTGGGCCTGGCGATTCTGGGCCTGATCATCGGGCGCAACCTGCAGGCGCTGGCGGCCAATTTTCACGGCAACTTCTGGCACAACGCCGGGCTGAGCGCGCAGCATGCGGTGCAGGTAGGCGTAGGCGGCCCGATGGTGTTCGTGGGGACGCTGACCATTCTGGCGGTGGCCCAGGTGGGGTCGCTTTTTTCGGCAGACGCCTGGAATAACGTGACTTTTACCGCCGGCGAGGTGAAGAACCCCAGCCGCAATTTGCCGCTCTCGCTGGCCCTGGGCACGGGCGCGGTGATTGCGCTCTACGTGGCTTGCAATTTCGTTTACCTGAGCGTGCTTCCGCTGGATGGATCAGCCACCGGGGCGACCATCCTGCAGCGTGGAATCAAATACGCGACCGAAGACCGCGTCGGAACGGCGGTCATGGCGCAGATGTTCGGCTCGACCGGCGGAAAATTGATGGCAGTGGCCATCATGCTCTCCACCTTCGGCTGCTGCAACGGGCTGATTCTGGCGGGGGCGCGGGTTTATTACGCCATGGCCAAAGACCGCTTGTTTTTCCGCAACGTGGCCCGGCTGCACCCTACGTACAAAACGCCGGCGATTTCGCTCATGGTTCAGATGGCCTGGACCTGCATCCTCTGTGTCTCAGGCAGCTACAACCAACTGCTCGACTACATTGTCTTCGCCGTTCTGGTGTTCTACATTCTGACCATTTCGGCGCTGTTTGTGCTGCGGCGAAGCCATCCCGATGCCGAAAGGCCCTACCGCGCCATTGGCTATCCGGTTCTGCCGGCGATGTATATTGTGATGGCATTGTTCATTGATGTCGTACTATTGCGCTACAAGCCGCAGTACACCTGGCCGGGACTGATCATCGTGCTGGTGGGAATTCCCGTGTACTACCTGTGGGCCGGGCGCGCCCGCAGAACTGCGGAAGGGTAAATCGCTAGAGGAGAACTGGATGTCGGACCTGCTAAAAGTCAAACCACTGGACGTGATCGCGGCAGAAGCCGCCGATACCGGCGAAAATACCCTTAAACGGGCGTTAGGTCCGCTGAATCTGATTGCCCTGGGTATCGGGGCCATCATTGGGGCTGGTATTTTCGTCCTGACCGGGCAAGCGGCAGCAGCGCACGCCGGGCCCTCCATCGTTCTGTCATTCTGCCTTGCCGGTGTCGCCTGCGCTTTCGCCGGGCTTTGCTACGCCGAGTTCGCCTCGCTCATTCCCATTGCCGGATCGGCTTACACCTACGGCTACGCCACGCTCGGCGAGATTTTCGCCTGGATTATCGGCTGGGATTTGGTCCTCGAATACGCCTTCGGGGCCGCTACCGTGGCCTCCGGCTGGGCTGGCTACTTTGTGAGCTTTTTGCAGGACTGGGGCATCCGCATTCCGCCGGAGTTCATCGGCGTGTACGGCCAGAAATTTGCCCTCTACCATGGCCGCTGGACCGATATTGCGACTCTGCCTCCCGGCGTGAACATCGCCGCCCTGCCTGTTCATCAGGCTTATTTCAACCTGGTCGCTTTCCTCGCCATTTGCGTGGTAACAACCGTTCTGGTCATCGGCATTAAGGAATCGGCCAATCTGAATACCGGCATTGTCATCGTGAAGGTTTCTATCGTGCTGCTGTTCATCGTCATAGCCGCTGCTTATCTGATTAAGCATCCGGCGATTGCGGCCGCCAATTGGCACCCCTTCATCCCGCCGAATACCGGGAAGTACGGCGACTTCGGTCTCTCGGGCATTGCCACCGGGGCAGCGGTGGTGTTCTTCGCCTACATCGGTTTCGATGCCGTTTCCACCGCCGCGCAGGAGGCCAAGAATCCGCAGCGCGACATGCCTATCGGTATTCTGGGTTCGCTGGTGATTTGTACCCTGCTGTACATTCTGGTTTCCTGGCTGCTGACTGGCGTGGTTTCCTACACCCGGCTGATGGTGCCTGACCCGGTCGCGGTCGGCATTGACGCGACCGGAATAGGATGGGGAAGTTTTCTGGTCAAAGTCGGTGCGATTTTCGGACTTGGAACCGTCATGCTGGTCATGTTGCTCGGCCAGTCGCGGGTTTTCTACTCCATGTCGCGGGACGGCCTGCTGTGGAAGTGGGCCAGCGCCATTCATCCCAGGTTCCGCACACCCTGGATTTCCAATATTGTGATGGGCATTTTTGTCGCCATTTTCGGCGCCATGATTCCTATCAGCGATCTCGGTAACCTGGTCAACATCGGCACGCTGCTGGCCTTCGTGATCGTGTGCGCCGGGGTTTGGGTCCTGCGGGTTCGCCGCCCGGAGCTGCATCGGCCGTTCAAGACTCCACTGGTACCGCTGGTCCCAATCCTGGGAATGCTGTTCGCCTTCGGGCTCATGGCCAGCCTGCCGGCGACGACCTGGTATCGCCTGGTTGGCTGGCTGGTCATCGGCATGTTCGTGTACTTTTTCTACGGACGCAAGCACAGCAAGGTGCAAGCTTTGCCGGTGAAGGGTCCGAAGGGCGCACCCAGCATGGCAGATTGAAGGGCCGTCCGTTGGCCTTTGGCCGCTCGCCATTGGCGGCTGGAAGCCCTCTGATAAATGGTTTTGTAGGGCAGGCTTCAGCCGCGCCGCCGGACGCCACCAAGGATGGGTGCTTTAGTGCCAACGGCCAACGGCTACCTTCATGAAAGCCTTCCGCAATCTGCGCCTGATTGGAATTTCGCTGGCCGGATTGGTGGTGATCGGCAGCACGGGATTTCACTTCATCGAAGGCTGGCCCTGGTTTGACGGCTTCTACATGGTGGTGACCACCTTCACCACCATCGGATATCAGGAAGTCCATCCGCTCTCTCACGCCGGCCGGATGTTCAACGTGGCCTTGATTCTGGCGGGAGTTTCGCTGGTCTTTCTCGGCATCGGCTCGCTGACCCAGGCTTTGCTAGAATTCGAACTCGCGAGCTTTTTCGGCAGGCGCAAAATGGAGCGGGAAATCGGCCGGCTTTCCGACCACTACATCATCTGCGGCGCCGGGCGCGTAGGGCGCAGCGTGGCGCGCGAGCTGGCGCGCAAGCCTGCGCCTTTTATCATCATCGAGCAGAACGACAGCAAAGCCCAGCGCTACAGCAATGAAGAATGGCTGTTCTTGCTGGGTGATGCCACCCAGGAGCAGACCCTGCGCGAGGCGCACATCGAGCGGGCGCGAGGGCTGGTGGCGGCGACCACGACTGATGCCACCAATCTCTACATTGTGCTTACGGGCCGCAGTTTGAATCCCAAACTGAAGATCATTGCCCGGGCCAGCGAAGAGGACGCGGAAAAGCATCTGCTCACCGCCGGCGCCGATTCTGTGGTCTCGCCGTATTTGTTCGCCGGGCAGCGCATTGCGCAATCCTTCCTGCGGCCGCATGTGGTCAGTTTTCTGGATACGGCCACCACCCATTTGGGCATGGACCTCGAAATCGGCGAACTGCATATCACTTCCGATTCCACCTTTGCCGGCAAGACCATTGAGGCCTCGCGCCTGCGCCAGGAGCGCGGGGTGATTGTTCTGGCCATCAAGCGCGAGCAAGGCATGCATTTCAACCCGTCTCCGGATGACCGCATCGAACCCGGGGACTACCTCATCGCCATGGGTGAGCCGGCGCAGCTGCGGCAACTGGAGCAGATGGCGTCCTCCCCGATGCGCAGCCGTCCATGAAGATCGTTACCGCCGCCGAGATGCGCGAGATTGATCGCGCCACCAGCGAGCGCTTCGGCGTTCCTTCTCTGACCCTGATGGAAAACGCCGGCAGCGCCGTGGCTGGCTTCATCGCCCGCCAATATCCTTCTGTCAGGCGTATTGGCATGATTTGCGGGAAAGGCAACAACGGCGGCGATGGATTCGTCGCGGCCCGCAAGCTGCACGCCTCAGGGCGCGAGGTGAAGCTGCTGCTGCTGGCCGATCCCTCAGAACTTCGTGGCGATGCCGCCGAGATGTTCAGTAAATTGCCGGTCAAGCCGGTGGTGGCGGCAACGGCCGGCGAATTGGACTCCGAAGAGGCGCGAGCGGTATTCGGGAGCGAGGTTCTGGTGGATGCGGTGCTGGGAACAGGATTTCGCCCTCCGGTGAGCGGGCTGTACGCCGCAGCCATTGCCGCCATGAACGCCAGCCCGGCGCCCGTGGTTGCCGTGGACATTCCCTCCGGGGCCGATGCCGACGTGATGGGCGAGCAGGTCGGCGCAGTGGCCCGGTCTGAGGCGATCGTGACCTTTACCGCGCCGCGGGCGGCGCATGTTTTCGGAATGCTGACCCACGGGCCAACCATAGTTGCGCCCATCGGTTCTCCCCCGGAAGCGATTGTTTCTGCATTGCAGCTCAATTTGATCGCTGCGCAGGATATTGCATTGCTGGTAGCGCCACGGCCGGCAGCTTCCAACAAAGGGAATTTCGGTCACGTGCTTGTGGTCGGCGGCTCAGTCGGCAAAGCGGGCGCCGCGGCCATGGCGGGCATGGCGGCGCTGCGCGCCGGAGCCGGCCTCTCAACGGTGGCCACGCCGAAATCGGTCTTGCCTACGGTCGCTGGGTTTCATGCAGAGTTGATGACCGAGCCGCTTGAGGAAACCGAAGTGGGCAGCATTTCCAAGCGGGCGCTAGCCTATGGCCATCTCGATGCCGTGGCCAAGGGCAAGACCGTGCTGGCGATCGGCCCGGGAATTTCCCGCCACAAAGAGACCAGCGAATTTGTTCGCACCATCGTGAAGAAATATCAGGCACCGATCGTGCTCGATGCCGACGGGCTGAACGCCTTTGAAGGCAAAGCGGAGGAACTCAGCGGCGAGGGGCGGAGGCTGGTGATTACCCCCCATCCTGGCGAGATGGCGCGGCTCATCGGCTCCAACCCGGCGGCGGTGCAGCGCGACCGGTTGAACATTGCCCGCACTTTTGCCCGCGAGCACGAAGTGATTGTCGTGTTGAAAGGCCACCGCACGCTGGTCGCCCTGCCGGATGGCATGGTGTGGGTAAACACGACGGGAAATCCCGGCATGTCCACCGGCGGCACGGGCGACATTCTTACAGGAATCACCGCGGGACTGATGGCACAGAATCCGCAACACATTCCCCAAGCGGTGGTCGGCGCGGTCCACCTGCATGGGCTGGCCGGCGATGTGGCCCGCGAAACTGCGGGCGAGCACTCGCTCACCGCCACCGATCTGTTGCCGGCACTGCCGGAAGCCTTTCGCAGAACCGGGGCTTCGAGCCAGGAAGAAATTATCAGCTTCTAATGTTCATTCCCAGCTATGTCCATTCGGCCAGTAACGGAAGGCGTATCCCGGTATGAGCTTGCAGAGAGGCAATTAACATTGGCCTTGCCGCCGGACAGATTGGAATCCGGACAGGTGCCTCGGTAATCTTTTGTGCCGCTTAATGGCGTGCCATAGTCGGTCTGGTCATGCCCTCCCCCCCGTCGCAACCCCAAAGGCGCGCGCCCCGCATTAAATTCGGCGATCCGCCTTCCACGTGCGTCCGCTTGCAGGACGGCCAACGCACAGATGGAAAACTGCAAACTATCTCGGTGACTGGCGGCCTTTTGCAGCTGGTTCAGGCACTGGACCAGGGCGACCTGGTGGAAGTTTCTTTTCAGAGCCACTCCGGCCAGGTGCAAGGCCTGGCCGAGATGCTGACTCCAGTACGCCGCTTCCGCGAGGGCGCGGTACAACCCTTTCGATTTGTGGCGCTGGGCGAAGATGACCACCGCCGGCTGCGGATGATGGCCGATGCCGCTTCTGACCGGAGTTCGCCCGACGAGCGCCAGCCTGCCATGCAGACCTAGCCTTACGTTCCTGCCTCCTTTCGTGCTGTCGCCTATACTGGTTTACGCCAGATATGCAACGGCAGGAATTCACCACGCACTCGGTGGAAGAGACCATCTCTTTGGGGCGGCGCCTTGCCACCATGCTCGCACCGCCCAAGCTGGTGGTGCTTCGTGGCGACCTGGGGGCGGGCAAAACCACCCTGGTGAAAGGCATTGCTGAAGGATTTCACGCAGCCTCGCAAGAGAACGTGACCAGCCCAACCTTTACCCTGGTGCACGAATATCGCGGCAGCGAGACCAATCTCTATCACATTGACCTGTACCGGGTGGAAACCCGGCGCGAACTCGAGACCCTGGGACTGGACGACCTGATGAGCGAAAACAGTGTCCTGCTGATCGAGTGGGGTGAGAAATTCTCCCGCTTCGAGCGTGAGCGCGACGTTGAGATTTATCTGGAACAGATCGGGGAGAATGAGCGGCGGGTTTCGGTCAGCGGACGCGCGATAGACTCCGACGGGCTCAAAAGCCCATGATGTTGTAGCCGCAATCCACGTAGATCACTTCGCCTGTGATGCCGGAACTGGCATCGGAGGCAAGGAAAACTCCGGTGGCGCCGACCTCGTTCACGTCCACATTGCGCTGCAGGGGGGCGCGCTCGGCGTGCGATTTCAGCATATCGCTGAGGCCCGAAATCCCTCGCGCGGCAAGAGTTTTGATGGGTCCGGCGGAGATGGCATTGACCCGAATCCTGCGCTTCCCCAGATCGTTAGCCAGATAGCGCACCGTGCATTCCAGCGCCGCCTTGGCCACGCCCATCACGTTGTAGTGGGGCACGACTTTTTCCGCACCGTAGTAGGTCATCGTGATGATCGAGCCGCCCTCCTCCATGAGCGGCGCGGCTGCCCGGGCCACGGCGATCAGGGAGTACACGCTCACATCATGGGCGATGCGGAAGCCCTCGCGGGTAGTGTTCACAAACTCGCCCTTCAATTCCTCCGCGGGAGCGAAAGCTACGCTGTGCACCAGCGCGTGCAGTTTGCCGTAGCGCTCTTTCAGTTGGGCGAACAGGCGGTCAATTTCAGCGTCATTCGAGACGTCGCACATGAAGGCTTCGGCGCCGGGCAGCGAAAGGATGAGGTCTTTGGCTTCCTGTTCCAGCCTCTCGTTCTGGTAAGTGACGGCGAGCTTTGCCCCTGCGCTATGCAGTCCCTGGGCGATGGACCAGGCAATGGAGCGTTTATTGGCAACTCCGAAGACGACCGCAGTGCGGCCTTGCAAGTCCGATGACATGAATAGCCCCCGGTGGAAGTGAAAGCGAAAGGATAGCAGGGCGATGGCAAGAACGAAACCGGGCTGCTGGAACTCGGAACCGCGTAGAGTGGGGCCAGTTGCTAGGGCAGATCGAAGTTGACCGTGATCTCAGTCTGAACTTCTGCGGGCTGGCCATTCACCAGGTAGGGTTTGTATTTCCAACGGCGCACTGCGTCTGTGGCGGCGGGCACCAGGGCCGGGTCACCGCGCAGAGATTTTACGCTGGCGATGCTTCCGTCTTTGCCAATCTCGGCCTGTAGCACCACGGCTCCCTCAATATGCAAACGCGCGGCCTCGGGAGGGTAGATGGGCTGAACCTTTTGCAGCAGGAGGCCTTCCATGGCCGACTCTGAGACGTGCAGCGGCGCCGGGAGGGGCTTGGGAGCTGCGGAAGCGGGCGGTGTGGCGGCCGGGACGGAATCGGCCGACGGAGTGGCGTCAACGGCAGTTTGCGTTTCGGGCGAGCCGCTCGCCGAAGCGTCTGACGGCGCGGGCTGCGGAACGGTTATGACTGTCGGAGTGCTGGCGGCGGGACTGGGTCGAGCCGGCACAGGCGCTGGGGACGGGGCCTGCGGCGCAAGCCGGCCCAGGTAGGGGGTGACGTATTTCTGCACGAAGGGCAGGCTCATCACCGTTGGCTGCAGGAACGGCCAGGCGAAGTAAACCGCGGCCGCTATGGCCAGAACCAGTACGGCGGCGATCAGCAGATTCTTGCGGCTGTCTTTGTCTTCGGATTCATCCTGTTCGCGCGCCGCTTCGTGCCAGGAGAACGCGGCGGCTTCCGGCGCGGGTTCTGCCTCTTTCTTTTCACTCCGGGTCTTCTTCGCAGGGCGAGCATCGGTTGCGTCAGTTTTGGGCGTAGCCGCTGCGGGCTCAACCACAGGCGGCGGAGTTTGCTTGGCAGGCGCGGGAACCGCGGCGCTGGCCGAACCGAATGAGAGACTGCTTCCTGGGGATGCCTTCTCGCTGGCGAATGACGCTGGCGGCTGAGAGGCCGACTCCAGCGCTGACACCGTGGGCTCGGCGGCGGGCTTGACGCCGCCTTCTTTCCCGCCAATCCGGTCGAAAGCTAGTCCGCTGGCCGGCCGTGGAACCTGCTCGGGCATGGCTTCAAGCAGGGCTGCCTCGGTAGCGCCGAGCGGCGGAACCGACTCTTTTTCTTCGACCTGGAGTTGCATAGTCGGGGCGGGCGGCGCGGCGGATAAGGCCGGTTGCGGCTCAGGCAATGTAAATGCGGCTTCAGGGGGTGCAGCTTGAGGTGAAGAAGAAGACAGGCTGGGCAATTCCAAGTTGCTGGCCGCCGGGGCCGCGGCCGCGGGAGACTTAGCCTGCTCAGATTTTTTAAGAAGACCGCGCGCAACTCGCAGCGTCCCCTTGGTTTGTTCAACGTTAATGGGTTTGGTTAGAACCAGATTAGCGCCAATCTGAAAAGCTTTGGCGATGGCGGCCTGTCCCGAAACAATGGCTATGGCCAGCGAGGCGCTATTGCGCTCGGAATTGCGCGCGCTCTTGAACAAGAGGGCGGCATTCTGCTCGTCGTCGCAGTCAACGAAGACGGCGTCGAAGTGCTTGGCCGTGAGCTTTTTGACCGCCTCAAAGGGCTCGCTGTCGGTCTCTGGCTTGAAGTCGAGCTCTTGCAGAACCCCGGTCAGCACGCGCGTGGTTTTAGGATCGGCGCAGAACAGCAGCGCTTGGTACGCCATAGCCGTATCCTAGGTAACCTACTGATTACCAGCAAGTTACTGAGGTACTCACGGTGGGAAGATGGACCCGCCGGGGGAGTACCCGCAGAGATGTCGAACCGAGCCGGATAAAATGGCCACGATGCGCATGCCCTTGTGGATCAAGCTGTTGTGGAGCGTGTGGGTGGCAGTCTGGGCGCCGCTCTATTGGTGGCACTATGGGGCGCAGAATCTTCTGTTTTTCTGTGATTTGGGAAATTTTCTGGTGCTCGCGGCGCTGTGGCTGGAAAGTCCGCTGCTCTTTTCCGCTGAGGCGGCAGGGCTACTGCTCTTTCAGACTCTCTTTACGATTGATTTGGCAGGAGCGGTTCTTACCGGCAGGCATTTGATCGGCGGGACTGAATTCATGTTCGACCCTCATGTGCCCTTGCCTCTGCGGCTGCTCAGCCTGTTTCATGTGGTCATGCCGCCGGTGCTGCTGTGGGGAGTCTGGCGGCTGGGGTACCAGGTCCGCGGCTGGAAGCTGCAAACCCTCCTGACCTGGATGGTTGTGCCGGTGAACTACTTCTGGCGCCCGCAGTATGACATCAACTGGGCGCGTGGGCTTTTCTTCCGCGAGCAGCATCTGCTGCCGGGCTGGCTGTACCTGGGAGTGTATCTGGTCGTGGTGCCTGCGGTGGTTTACTGGCCCACGCACCGGCTTCTGCGCTGGTGGGCCGGGAACGGAGGCGGGCCGGCAGGAAGCACACCGACGCTTAGCCCGTTTTGGAAGCATCTCCGCGGTCATTGGTTCTTCGATTTGGTTCAAATCTGCGGTGCGGTCTTGGCGATCGACTGGTCATGGTTTCCGCCGGTGCCCGGCTACGCCGTTGGTGTTCTCGCCGTCTTGGCGGCGGCTATGAGCGTGCATATAGATATGCACCGTCTGCAAAAGGCCGTCTGGATGGTTCTTATCGGTGCGTTCCTTGTTGTGGAGTTCGCAGCAATTGGTGAGGACAGAGCTCAGAACCAAATGAGACAGGCCGTGACGCTGGGTGCGGAAAGACGTGAGTTTGGGAAGGTGCTGTCCCAAAACCAGCGTCATTTCGAGTCCACCATGAATTCGACCAAGGGAGTCCTCAAGTCGCTGGATATGGCCCTGCTGCAAGCCATGGGGGGCAGCGGCTACCCTGTATTCGTTCCCGTTGCCCCGTCGAGTCCATCTAGGGGCACGATGTGGCCCGTTGCGGTCGTTTACCATCTTTCCGATCAGAATGACCGGCGAAACCTACCACTGCTTGATGTGAGCGTCGACGTCCGCGAGGACCTCCCTGAGAGACCAATCGCGAAAATTGATAGCACGACGCGGAG
>Ga0335079_10008133_pt1 | contig 11940 bp, 11 predicted proteins | sample Lox_Sample_33_FD_206719 | JGI IMG/M metagenome (GOLD analysis project Ga0335079, IMG submission 206719) | Soil microbial communities from Loxahatchee National Wildlife Refuge, Florida, United States - Lox_Sample_3.3 | ecosystem: Environmental > Terrestrial > Soil > Wetlands | place: USA... | reverse complement strand
CCAATAGAACGGACATTCTTGAGCTATTGAGACCAAGGAGCAGGTTTGCGATCCCAACGATGCTCGCGCAGTTGTCGCAACAATTCTGCGTCGAGTCCTCCTCTGTCGCTTGCGGCGATATTTGTCTCCACGTTCTGAACCTTACGCATGCCGGGAATCGTCGTGGAGACGACAGGATTTGACAGGATGAATCGAAGCGCCAGTTCCGGCATGGTCAAATCCTGAGAGAGCAAACTCCGGACGGCCTCCGCACGCTCTACGCTAGCCTTGAGGTTCTCTTTGACAAAATACGTGTTCCGCCAGTCCCCTTTTGGCCAACTGCTCTCGGCCGTCAATGTGCCCGTCAGCGACCCTTCATCAAATGGAACACGAGCGATAACTGCGATCGTGAGCTCCCGGCAGAGGGGAAAGAGTATATCCTCAGGCGCCTGGTCAAAGATGTTGTAAATTACTTGCACGGCATCGATCAACCCCGTGCGCAGGGTCTGCACAACGTTCTCGGGCTCCCATCGATTGACACTAATGCCGATTGCACGGACGAGCCCCTCGCGTTGAAGGTCTTGCATGGTACGTTGCCAGCGATCGTCCCGGCACCACGTGTCATTCCAAACATGGAACTGGATGAGATCGATCGCTTCAAGATCCAGGTTCCGGAGGCTCTTTTCAACATACTCGCGAATGTGATTTGGCGGAAATGTGTCGTCTATCGCATACTCAGGTTTCGAAGGCCATTTCAAATTCTTTGGTGGTATCTTCGTGGCAATGTACAGATGCTTCAGGGGGAATGCCCGAATCAGTTGTCCAAGCAACCGTTCGCTTCTGCCGTCACCGTATGCCCAGGCTGTGTCGAAGAAATTGCATCCAAGTTCGACAGCTCGGTGCAACGATCGCAGGGATTCCTCGTCGTCCGACCCGCTCCATCCACCCATCCCCCACATTCCATAGCCGATCGTACTGACCTGCCATCCTAATCTGCCAAATGTACTGTAACGCATATGTGCGGGGCCATTCAGAACGTTCGACTGACAATCGACGACTTGACTTCTCGAATACTCAAAGCGGGATGTTGCCGTGCTTCTTCTTGGGATTTGAATCGACTTTATTCTCAAGGAACTTGAGCGCCGCAATAAGCTTAGGCCGTGTTTCGCTCGGCACAATCACCTCATCGACGTACCCCCACAGAGCTGCAACGTACGGATTTGCAAATTTTTCACGATACTCTGCAACCTTGGCTTCGGTCGCAGCATCCTTGTCGGCAGCACTCTCGATGTCTTTCTTGAACACGATCTCCACTGCACCCTTCGGTCCCATCACGGCTATTTCGGCACTAGGCCAGGCATAGTTGACATCGCCTCTCACGTGTTTGGAGTTCATGACATCGTATGCCCCTCCGTAGGCTTTTCTTACAATCACCGTTATCTTCGGCACCGTCGCTTCACAAAACGCGTAAAGCAACTTTGCCCCATTTTTGATGATGCCTCTCCACTCCTGGTCTGTCCCTGGAAGGAATCCCGGAACGTCTTCGAAAACCACGAGAGGAATGTTGAACGCATCGCAGAATCGCACAAAGCGGGCACCCTTGATGGATGAGTCAATATCGAGAACGCCGGCCAGCACGGAAGGCTGATTTGCCACAACTCCCACTGATCGGCCTCCCAGTCTCGCGAATCCGACGAGGATATTCTGCGCATAGAGCTCGTGAATTTCAAGAAACTCACCGTTGTCGACGATTCTCTTGATGACCGCTTTCATATCGTACGGCTTGTTCGGATTCTCCGGGACAAGCGTATCAAGCGCCGCATCCTGTCGATTGAAAGGATCCGTGGACTGCATGGAAGGGGGATCGTCCACATTGTTGGATGGAAGATAATTCATAAGCTGGCGGATGCCCTCAAGGCAGGCCACTTCATTCTCTGACGCAAAGTGCGCCACACCGCTTTTCGTAGCGTGCGTCTGAGCCCCTCCGAGGTCGTCCGAGGTAACCTCTTCGTGTGTGACAGTCTTTACGACGTTCGGGCCCGTCACAAACATGTAGCTCGTATGCTTCACCATGAAGACAAAATCCGTAATAGCAGGAGAGTAGACCGCTCCCCCCGCACACGGTCCCATAACCGCAGAAATCTGAGGGACAACTCCGGATGCCAACGTGTTGCGTAAAAAGATATCGGCATAACCACCGAGGCTGACCACCCCCTCCTGGATGCGCGCGCCACCCGAATCGTTCAGTCCAATAATTGGAACACCAAGCTTGAGCGCCATATCCATGATTCTGCAGATCTTTTCCGCATTGGCTTTTGAAAGAGATCCGCCGAACACGGTGAAATCCTGGCTGAATACCACGACGGGTCTGCCGTTGATCGTGCCACGCCCCGTCACCACTCCATCACCCGCGAATTTTTGCTTCTCGAGGCCGAAATCCGTCGTTCGGTGCTCCACGAACATGCCTATTTCTTCGAAGCTCCCCTCATCCAGAAGAAGATCCAGCCGCTCCCGGGCACTCAGTTTGCCTTTCTTATGTTGCGCATCGATTCGTTGCTGACCGCCGCCAAGCAATGCCTTTTTTCGAAGCTCATGCAAATGTTTGATTTTGTCTGAATTCATGGCAGCAGGAAACAATGGAAGGAACCCGGAACTCTTAACTCAAGAAATATAGGAAAGTGGCCGTGCGGATGCAAGAGAAGAGAACAACACACGCGGCACGATATGACTCTGTCGTGAGGGTTCTGTATGGTTCGAACAGAACACGAGAGGGACGGAAGATGAAAACTGGGAAAGAAGGATATTTCCCGTCCGAAGAACGCTCAATCTATTCTTGGACCTTTAATTCGCGCTTGAAGCGTTCCTCGAAGATCGTATAAATCGATGGAATGAAGAACAACGTAAGAAATGTAGAAACCGTCAGTCCACCGATGACTGAAATGGCCAGCGGAGCCTGTGTCGATTCGCCACCGATGCCTGCTGCCATCGGTATCAACCCGAGGACGGTTGCCAGCGACGTCATCAGAATCGGACGGAGCCGTGTACGGGAAGCCCTGATGACAGCTTCGTGCAGGGGCAGGCCGCTGATGCGGAGATGGTTCGTGTAATCAACAAGGAGGATTCCGTTGCTCACTACGATGCCTACCATGACGATCACGCCCTGGAAGGACGTTACCGAGAGGGTCGTATTCGTCAGATAGAGCGCCCACAGAACGCCCGCCATTCCCAACGGAACGGTGAACATGATGATGAACGGATCTATGAGTGATTGAAACTGCGACGACATCACCACGTAGACAAGGAGAATTGCAAGGGCGAATGCCAGTGCGAGACCCCGGAAGGTATCTCTCTGTTGCTCGACATTTCCGCTTTGCCTGACTTCGAATCCGGGTGGAATCATGAGCTTGTCAAGCTTTGCCTGAATGTCCGATGCCACGCTGCCCAGATCCCGTCCGCTGACATTCGCCGTCACATCCACGATCCTCTGTTGTTGCTTCCGATCTATTTGAACTGGCGAAGCGGCTTTTTCGATGATGGCTACGTTTCCGAGCAAAACTTGTTGACCGCTGGGAGTTGTTAGTACAAGGTTTTTCAAATCATCAATGTTCGATCGAAAATCTTCGCTCAGACGGACCAGGATGTTGTAGAGGTTACCATTGGATGGGTCAGTATATAACGACGCGATAGTTCCGTTGATCGACGTGTTAATAGTATTGGAAATATCAGCGACGTTGATCCCGAGCATTCCTGCCTTGCTCCGATCAATTTTTATCCGCAGTTCAGGAAGGTTATCATCTCGGCTCATTTGGGCATCGACCGCACCAGGAGTAGAACGAACAATATTTAGGACTTCCCTACTAAGAGCACTGCCTTGTTCAAGGTCGAATCCTCGTACCTCCACATCAATTGGTGCGTTCGAACCAAAGTTGAGCAAGAACCGAAGGAAACCACCCGGATTCATGTAGACACTGGCACCGGGAATTGCCATGAGTTTCGGACGCAATGCCCGGATAATCTCAAACTCCGAGCGTTTCCGCTCGTCTGGAGGCACCAACGACACTTGTATGTTTGAAGCGTAACTTCCAGAATTTCGACCAAATCCAAGGCCTGCATTGGCTGGAGGGACTCCTATGTCCGCAAGCAACGCATTGGTCTCTGGTACTTCCTTCAGAATAAGGTTTTCAATTCGTTTCGTAAATCGATCGGTTTCTTCGACCCTTGCGCCGACCGGAAGTTTGACGCTTATAGTGAACTGGCCTTCGTCTTGATCAGGGAAGAATTCTGTCCCGATGAACTTGAACAATCCAAATGAAAGGAGCGCAATGCCTACAATGCCTCCGAGCACCGTCCTCCGATGAGACAGGGACCATTCGAGCATCCCGACATAGAGTTGGTCGAGTCCTTCAATTGCATCGTGCGCCTTTACTCGGATGCGGTCCGAAAGGTTCTTGGAATCCCGATTCATCTCTTTTTCGGGCGGAAGAAACTTCAAACACATCAACGGGGTAACGGTTCGTGAAACGAAGAAGGAACCGAAGAGAGCAACCGCGATGGTGATCGTCAACGGTATGAAGAGCAGTTTTGCAATTCCCGTGAGGAAGACAATCGGCAAAAATACGATGACCGTTGTGAGGGTAGACACAAAAATGGGGGCAGCGACTTCTTTTGCCGCCTCCAGCGTCTGTTGGACTTTCGTTTTATTCGGATCACGCTGATTATAATGCCTGGAAATCGCCTCGAGCTCAACAATGGAGTCATCCACGAGTCTTCCCACGGCGAGCGCCAATCCACCAAAGGTCATGATGTTGAGCGTTGAATTGCCAAACCGGAACCAAATAAATGTGATAAGGATTGACAACGGAATCGCTACGAGAATAATGAGCGTTCCACGCACATTCCTGAGAAAGATCATGATGATGATCATCGCGAGCAGCGCACCAAGGAGTGCTTCGCGCTGCAAGCCAGAAATCGTTTCGCGGATGTAAAGCGACTGATCGAACGAAAGCTCCATCTTGACCGTCTGAGGAACCCCAACAAGCTTTGGGAGCGTCTTCAGAACACGATCAACGACATCGATCGTGTTTGCGCTTGCTAGTTTCTGAACACGAAGCGTCAGACCTGGCTCGCCATTGATGCGAATGATCTCTGTCTCTTCCTGATAGCTGTCCTCAACGTTGCCGATGTCTTTGATCCGTATGGGCACACCATTGACCACCTTAACAACGATATCCTCCATCGGCTTCACGACGTTGAATCGGCTTTCCGTCTTCAACGTATAGTCGTATTGTCCGGCCTTCAGGTCCCCCGAAGGGATGATGAGATTGGCATTGGCCACGGCGTTGAGAACGGCTGTGACGGGCAATTGCATGGCTTGTATCCGGTTTCGATCGAGGATCACATGAATTTCTCGAATTCGACCTCCGAGCACTTGCGCCGCTGCCACGCCGTCAATGTGCTCGATTTGAGGCTCGATCACGTTAAAGGCGAGATCGTACAGGTCTCGTTCATCCATATCCCCGGATACCGCAATGTTACAGACCGGAAGTGTATTGAGGTCGAATCGGAGAACCTGGGGCTGCTGGATGCCGATTGGCAACTGATTGAGGATGCGGTTGACCCGCTGAACAACGTCGATCAATCCAACATCCGTATTTGCATCCCAGTTGAAATTGATGCGTACCTGGGAGATTCCCTCCTTCGTCGATGACTGGACATAGTTGACGTCTGAAACCGATGTGACTCCGCGCTCGACAATGCGTGTGACAGACTGTTCCATGTCGAGCGGTCCCGCCCCCGTATAATATGTTATCGTGGTAACGACTGGTACTTGAATATTGGGAAGAAGGTCAACGGGAAGTTGTTGGAAGGAAACGTAGCCGAGCACGATGATCGTGACGGCAAACAAGAACGTGGAGATCGGATACCGGAGCGCGAGTCGAGTAAGCCACATATTGGGTGGAGACTACTTTTGGATTTTGATAGGACCGCCGTCTCGTACCAATTGTTGGCCGACGACAATGACTGATTCGGAGCCGTCGAGACCCGAGAGGATCTCAGTGTTCGCATTGACCTCCGTACCCAACACGACCCGCTTGCGGCTTGCCGTGTTATTGTTCGCAACAAATACAAATGACCCTGTGTCGTCTCGTTGTATCGCCATCGTAGGCACTTGCATCGCATTCGGATGCTCGCCGGTGATCAATGTGACCGTCGCGAACATCCCGGGTTTCAGGGCATGATCATCATTCGGAATATCGATCTCAACCGGCATCGATCGTGTCGAAAGATCCAATGCATCCGCCATGCGAGTGACAGTTCCAGGGAACACCCTGTTGCCGTACGCGTCTACCCTGATCTCAGCCTGTGTTCCTCTCTTCACTTGAATGACGTCTTTCTCTTGAATGTTGATAACGATCTTTACGCTGTCGATGTACATCAGCTGAAACAACGGCGTGCTCGACGAGGCAAGATAAGTTCCGGGATCAAGGAACCGCCGGGTGATAATCCCGGAAAAAGGCGCGACGATACGCGTGTAGCTGAGTCGTGTTTTCGCAAGCTCGTAATTCGCTTTTGCAACCTTCATTGCCGCGGCCAGGTTGTCGACGTCCTGTTTGGAGATGAGATTTCCCTTCAGCAAACTCGTAGATCGTTGGTACGAAAGGCGGGCATTGTCGTACGTTGCCGCCGTTTGTTGCACCTGGTCGTACGGTTCGACGGAATCAATGCGCGCCAGCACTTGTGAACCTTTGACGATCGATCCGAGATTAACGTTGACCTTTTCAAGATTGCCCGTGATTCGGGCGTAGATCGTTGCTTGTTGATATGCATTCACGTCACCATTATAGATCAGCTGATACCGTATCAGCTGACGGAGCGGTTGGTCCACTTTGACCAAAGGCGCGTTATTGCGCCGAGTGTCTTTTGCGGCATCGCCCGATGCGTTCTTGAAAGTAACAATCCCTCCAAGTAACGCGATCACTATCAACGGCAAGAAATATTTCCAATATTTACGCACACATTGTTTTCCTTTTTTTAGTACCGATCTTCCTCAACCTTCAGCACAGAAATCTGCAACAGAACCGTGATCATATATGAGTGCCTTACTTCGATGGCTGGTGCTCGTTCTCACGCCGTTTCGCATCTCTGGCTTCAATTTGTTTGATGTACTCGTCGTAGATGCGATTCTGGGCCGGATCGAGCATTCTTCTGATACCGGCACGAAGCGTATCGCGTTCCGACGAAAACATCTTTCGAATATCGTCCATTTTCTTTCGATGGGAATCCATCAACGAATCCACACGTGATAACTGGAGCGTGTCAAGATGGAGTCTTTGTGCAAACTCCTTTCTCATCTGGGCGGGATCAGGACGATGAGGCGCACGTGAGGCAAAATAGTACCTATCGCCTACAAAGCCGGCCACTGCACCGAGTGCGAAACACAATAAAATGAGAAGTGCCGTTTTTGTCTTGGGACTCATGGCGTGGGATCCTTACTTTGTGAGAACTGCCAACATGACATCGTCTCTCGTAATTGCCCCTTGTTTCGTGAGGATCTGCGAGACCGCCGTATCAGAAGTCAAGCCGCTCACGTAACGCTCGCCGGGAAGAGATTCTTCATTTTGCTTGTACCTCGTGAGTCCAACCAGAAGCAGCACGAGTAAGGCAAGCCCGATCACAAATCGCCGGGCGTAGTGTTCGATGCCTAGCCACGATACCGCAACCTGCTCATTGTGATGAATAGAGCGTGTGAGTGAGCTCGCGAAAGCATAAGGCAACTCGATGTTACCCGCGGCGTGCACGCTTCGCTTGAGTGTCGTGAGCTGGTTCACACGTCGCCGGCACTCGCTGCACGTGTTAAGGTGTTCGGCGACAGAGGACATTTCGGATTGAGTCAGTTCATTGTCTATGAACGCCGAAAGCTGAAGCTGGATCTCTCGATGGTTCATGTTCGCTCCTCAAAATAGTCTTTCAGCAACACGCGAAGGTCCTCCCGAGCTCTGAATATTCGGGATTTGACAGCCTGAATTGAGATTCCGAGATAGGAAGCGATTTCCGCGTATGAGAGTTCTTCATATTCACGCAGGATAATGACTTGCCGATGTTCCTGGGAGATCTTCTGGAGCGCTTCCAAAATGATTTCTCTCTTCTCATCGTTCATCACTCCGTCTGAAGCAAGTATCTGTTCCTTCGACTTCTTCTCCTTTTCAAAGGTCCCTTCGGCCAGAAAATCGAGCGAAAGCGCTCGCTTGATTTTCCGCCTTCGGAGCTCATCGATGCACAGATTGACCGTAATACGGTAGATCCAGGAGAAAAACGAAGCATCAAATTCAAACTTGTCAATGGACCGGTACACCCGAATAAATACCTCCTGCGCGATGTCCTGCACATCTTCCCTGTTGCCGAGCGTCAAGTAAATGATGTTTGCAACCTGACGCTGGTACCTTCGCACAAGATCTTCAAATGCCTGCTGATTTCCTGTCTTGAAAGCCTTGACAAGTCGAAAATCTTCGGTTGTCTGACTATTGTCTTTCAATGTGATAAACGAAGGTCGGTTTACAAAGTTGCTCAGAAATTAGACGTAAGTCGTTTGAAATCGGATCGCTTCTGAGGAACCGAAAGGACCACATCCCGGAGGTAACGGCAAGCCCCAAGCATGACCTGAAGAATCGGCTAATCCAGTGCTTGTTCGATTATGCCACCGCCTACGAGGTCATCGCCATCAAACAAGACGACAGACTGTCCGGGCGTAATCGCCCTCTTGGGATAATCGAACCGAACTCGAATTTCGCCGTTTTCCAAAGGCTGGACGGTTGCAGGGGTATCAGAGTCCTTATATCGCACTTTTGCAGTTACTCGCATTTCCGTTGACGGACAGTCGCGGCCGCTCCAATTCACTCCCGAAGCTATGAGTTCGCGGTGATCAAGTTGCCCTGCAGATCCGATAGTTACTCTGTTCTCGACGTTATCGATGTCCGTAACATACATTTTTTCCCCAAAAGCGCCAATTCCTTTCCGCTGTCCAATCGTATAGAATGGAAATCCCCTATGGGTTCCCACCACCTTGCCTTCGCGCGTAATTGCTCCACCTGAGACGCGGGCTTCAAGGTCCGGTACCTGCTGCTTCAAAAAGCGTTCATAATTATTGTCGGCGACAAAGCAGATTTCATAGCTCTCATCCTTCGAGGCATTCCTCAATCCTAGTTGTTTTGCTCGGTCTCGTACTTCCGGTTTGGTCAGGTTGCCAAGAGGAAACATCGTCTTGCTCAGTGCGGCTTGCGAGACTGCCCACAAGGCATAGGATTGATCCTTCTGTTCGTACTTCCCACGGGAAACGATATAGCGGTGACTCCGATCGTCGAGCCGCAAGCGGGCATAATGACCGGTAGCGATGTGATCAGCGCCCAGTGATTCCGCTTTCGCCAGCAACTGGCCCCACTTGATCTCTCGGTTGCAGATGACACAGGGGTTGGGGGTCCTGCCGCTCAGATACTCCTGCACGAAGTTGGCAATCACCTTCCTTCCGAACGCTTCACGGAAATCGACGACGTAGTGGGGTATGCCGAGCTTTGCAGCGACCGAGCGAGCGTCATTGACGGCACCCAGTCCACAGCAGCTCGTTTCGTTGGCGACATTTCCCCCGACCTCGTCGAAATCGTACGTCTTCATCGTCACACCGATCACACGGTAGCCCTGTTCCAGGAGCAGAGCAGCGCTCACGGACGAATCCACACCCCCGCTCATCGCCACAACGACCGTCTGACTGTTTGACCGCACGTCCATACTTGTTCCAATTCTCGTTAGCGATCTGGTATTCAACAAGGCACAGTGCCGCTCCAGATTGCACTTTCATCATCGAAAAACAAAACATTGCTTTTTGTTCGAAGGATTCCTTCGAAGGAAGCAGCACTAGGCATAAGATACGGAATAAATCGATGGGAAGAAAAGCGGAAGGACGGATGGTTCTAGGAGTGTACCTGCTGTGTATTCAATCGATTGAAGGGATACCTCAGTGGCCAAGAGCTTTCTCGGCGGCGGTTTTCAGGCTCTGGTAACTCTGCTTACCCAGGAGGAATGCCTTTATCCTCCCCTTTGCGTCATACGTAAACGTCACCGGAATCCCTCCCCCCCATTGCTTGTCGAATGCATCAATGAATGCGTCTTCGCCCTCGAGCTTTGCAATGTAGAATTTGAAGGATGCCTTTTCATTTGCTATGAACGGAATCACCTTCGACAATTCGTCATCGAAATCGTCCCCGCTGACTCCAACGAAGTCAATGTTCTCTTCTTTCAACTCCTTTGACAATTTCACTATGTCCGGAAATTCTTCCACACACGGTGCGCACCACGTAGCCCAGACATTAATGAAGAGGGCTCTTCCATGACGATCGTGAATCAGCCGTTCCAATTTCGACTGGTCCAGCCTTTCCAGGTTCTGTGCCTTGAGCGCATCAAAGCCCGATACGCCAATGCCCGGAGCCCCCGATGGGAACAAACCAAACGAGAAAATGCTAGCCAGAACATAAAGTACCATCGCGTCAATCGACCTTTTTGATCGTGCAACCAAATGCCTTTGTGGAACTAACGAGAACAGGCTTTGCACTCAGTATCTCATCGAGCGCGTTCCTCAAGTCTTTTGACGTGACCCTGTCTTCTCTCGAAGAGTTATCGATTCTTCCGTGGTAGAGTATTTCAAAACTAGGGCTCAGCACGAAAATTTCCGGCGTCACCGTCGCCCCCAATTTGTCTGCTATGACGTTTTTCCAATCTTTTAGCACGGGGAACTTGAATCCTTTTTCGTGAGCGTGGTTTTTGATCTCCCCGATGCTTTCCTGTTTGTTGGAATTGATCGCGATGAACGCCACTTGTTTGGAACTGTAATCGTCGTAGAGAGCGTTCATCCGTTCGTTGTATGAATTGGAGACCGGGCACTGTGTGGCGACAAACATCAACACAATTGCCTTCGAATCCTTGTAGTCGCTCAAAGAGTGCTTGGCGCCGTTGTAGTCTTCCAAAGTAAAGTCATCGACCTTTTCAGGAGAGTCGTGTTTCGGCATGAAACCGGTCAGGAATATCAGCCCGAGGAAAATCACGGCGTACTTGTTCATGGTGGTTATCCTTTCGAAATAGTTTCTAATGTCAGAAGCAAACCTTCTGCAGTACGTCTTTCGTGCAGTGATTGATACAAAAAATCATCTCAAACAAAACACCCGTGCTGATTTGGTTTTTTGGAAAGTCTCGCCTCCGGAATCCGCCACCCGGCGGGAATCATAAGGCGGACCACGACGTGCGTAAACGCGTCGCATTTCAACATTCGATCTCAACGTTGTGATCCTTTCGGCGTGGCGAGATTGTTTTTGGGACCAGTTCCAGGTGCGTAAGGTCAGTTGACGTTTCTCGAACAGATTCAGCAAATCAGACTTTCTTTCTAACAACATCCATCACGAAATAGTTCGTGTGAGAGTGCCATTCCACGCTTGGCCGCTCTTCCGCACCCGGACACTCAACGGAACGCTAAAGCGTTAGGTCAATTTGAAAGCTGAGCTGATTGTCTGTGTCACCGGGAATCTCGCTCTCGCCAGAACTGAGAAAGGCCGCCCCGGGCTTGATTGTGCAGGAATATTTCACGGAGATTTCAAAAATGCCCATTTCATACCTCGCCAACGCATACACACGGATACCCTTCCCATAAAGTGCTGGATTCGCGAAGGTCCCGCGCAACTCGCTCTCGTACTCATAAATACGCGAATCATAGGAATCTGTGCCAAACACGATCACTCTCCCATCGACGCTTATTCGCGCTTTTGGTCTCAGCCGTATGTCCTGGTACAACAAGACCCCTGATGCTGCCGTGGCCGCAGGTGAGTACCGGACAATCACCTGTTCGATGCGAGACCTCCATCTGAGGAATGATGACGGACACCATTCAAACGACAGTCTGTAGTTTGCCTGAGATCTTCGACC
>Ga0335079_10008127_pt1 | contig 11942 bp, 7 predicted proteins | sample Lox_Sample_33_FD_206719 | JGI IMG/M metagenome (GOLD analysis project Ga0335079, IMG submission 206719) | Soil microbial communities from Loxahatchee National Wildlife Refuge, Florida, United States - Lox_Sample_3.3 | ecosystem: Environmental > Terrestrial > Soil > Wetlands | place: USA: Florida... | reverse complement strand
CGGGTGCACCCGGAGATCCTCGCCAAGCAGAGGCTCCCGCCGCGGGTCGTGACGAGGCGCATCTGGAAGGATCGCTACGAGGACATCGCCGCCCACGAGCGGTACCTGGCCCGGAACGGGGTCGTGATCCGGAAGTTCTTCCTCAACGTCTCGAGGGCGGAGCAGAAGAGGCGCTTCCTGGAGAGGCTCGACCGGTCGGAGAAGAACTGGAAGTTCTCCTCCGCCGACGCGAAGGAGCGCCAGCACTGGAAGTCGTACATGGCGGCCTACGAGGACGCGATCCGCGCCACGGCGGCCCCCCACGCCCCGTGGATCATCGTGCCCGCGGACAAGAAGTGGTTCGCTCGCCTCGTGGTCGCGACCGCGGTGGCGGACGCGATGGAGGAGCTGGACCTCGCCTTCCCCCAGGTCACGGACGAGCAGAGGAAGGAGCTCGCCGCGGCGCGCCGCGTGCTCGAGAGCGAGTAGGAGGCCGGGGCGAAGGGCCGCGGAGCGGATCAGTCGGGCTGCTCGGGTCGCCCTTCCCGCGCCTTCCGCGACGACTCGCGGGCCCGGCGGAGCTCCTCCTGGACCAGGCGCATGGCGTCGCGCGTCTGCTCGGTGGCGAGGCGGGCCGCGTCGGCCGAGAGGCGCTTCATCTCGGCCTCCTCCTCCGCTGTGGGCCGGACCTGTCGCGCCATCTCGCGCGCCTTGTCGGCCAGGGCGCGGATCTCGTCGCGCGGGACGCGGATCTCGCGGGCCGTCTCGCGGAGCTGCTTCTCGGCCTCGGCCATGCGTCGAGCCGCGTCGGCCGTCCGCTCCGGCCTCGGCGCCGTGCCGGCCGCCAGGTCGGCCGCCAGGGAATCGGCGAACGCCGCGGCCGCCTTCTCCACCTCGCGGCCGAGCCTCTCCATCTCCGCCTCGTGGGGCTCGATCTTCGACGCGAGGGCCTCGATCTCGGCCTCGATCCTCTTCATCTCCGGCTCGTGCAGGCGGGCTCGCTCTTCGATCCGCCGGCCGAGGGATTCGATGCGGGCCGCGACCTCGGCCTCGCGAGCGACCTCGGCCTGCGGTGCGGCGTCGGCCTTTGGCGCGGGCCGAGCCTCCGCCGCAGCTTGCTTCGCCGCGGGCTCCGCCTGTGGCGCGGCCTCCGCCTGTGGCGCGGGCTCCGCCTGCGGCGCGGGGCGGGCCTGGGGCGCGGGCTCCGCGTCGGGCTTCGGGTGAGCGAGCGCGGTGGGCTGCGCCTCCGGGGCAGGCGGCCGCTCCTGCGGGATCGCGCTCCCCGACACGACGGGCGTCACGAGGGCCGTGGCCAGGACGGCGATCCCGGCGGCGGGCAGGAGCAGGCGACGGGGACGCTCGAGGGCGCGGAACGGGTCCATGAGTCTCTCCACACGATGGCCGAGGCGGCTGCGGGCGCTGAGCGCGCCCAGGGCCGCGGCGGGAAGCAGGGGGCGCTCGCCGAGCGTCCACGAAGCGACGTCCACGAGCGAGCGGGCGAGGCCGAGGGGCCGGCCGGAGGCGGCGACGGCGAGGTCGTCGCTCAGGCACTCCGCGAGGTCCTGCAGGCGGCGGCGGGCCCAGGCGTTGAGCGGCTGGAGCGGCGCCGCCGCCTCGGCGAGGCGGGCAGCGAGGATCCACGCCGGGTCACGGCGCGCGACGTGGGCGAGCTCGTGCGCGCAGAGGGCCACCCGCTCCTCGGGAGCCAGCTCCGCGACCGCGCGCGTGGGCAGGCACACCTCCGGCCGCAGGACCCCGGTCGCGAGGGGTGTCCGGAGCCGGGGCGCGGCGCTCAGGCGAACGGGCTGGCGCAGGCCGAGGGCCGGAGCGAGCTCGGTCGCGCCGGGGGCGAGCTCGCCCAGAACGAGCGGGCGCCGGCCGCGGAGGAGCCGGCGGAGGCGAGCCGAGGCCACGAGCAGGCGGGCGACGCCGACGCCGGCGAGGCCGAGCCACGCGAGGGCGAGCTCCTCTCTCCACCGCGTCGCCGCGCCCTCGACGGCCGATCCGACCCACGCCGGCCAGCGCGCCTCCACGACCGGGTGCCCCCGCCAGCGAGGCGGCCCCGGCTCCCAGGGGGCGGCGGCGGCGACGGAGGGCCGCCCCGGCACCGTCAGAGCGCCGCCCAGCGGGCGCAGGCCGAGCCCGACCTGGAGGGTCGCCGTCAGGAAGCCTCCGACGAGGGCCGCGCGCAGGATCGCCTCCTGGAGGGCGAGCCGCCGCTCCCGGAGAGCGAGGCGAACGAGCCCCGCTGCGCCCAGGAGCGCCGTGCTGTGGACGAGGTACGTGAGGAGCAGGCGCGAGGCGGACTCCATCACTCCCTCCCCCGCCGGCGGCCGCTGCCCACGCGACGCCGCAGTTCGGAGAGCTCCCCGCGGGCGATCTCGTGCTCCGACACGAGATGGGCCACGAGGGCCTTCGGGTCGCCGCCGAAGAGGCGCTCGACCAGCTCGCCCACCATCGAGCGGCGCACGAGTTCCTCGCTCACGGTGGCCCGGTACACGAACTGCCGGCCCTCGGCGCGGTGGGCGACGACCCCCTTGTCCTCCATCTTCCGGAGCATGGTGGCGATAGTGGTGGGCGCGAGCCCCCGCTCCTCGCGCAGGGCCTCGTGCACCTCGGCGGTGGTCGCGTGCCCGCGCCGCCAGAGGACGGCCATGATCGCGTGCTGCAGGTCGCCCAGGCTGTGTCGAGCCATTCGCCCCTCGTCGACTACCATGGTAAAACTACCAGGGTAGTTTGTCAAGCCCGCCGTCCCGGCCGGAGAGCCGCCTCCGACTCTTGAGACGCTCGAGGGCGCCTCGAGGTTGCCTCGAAGCCGTCCGTGCTAGCATCCCGTCCGTCGGTGCGTGCCCTCCCGCGCACCCCGCGGAGGAGAGATGCCGCCCGAACACCCCGGGGACGACCCGAGCCAGGAGCGGAGGTGGGACGCCCGCGTCGACCTCTTCGAGGAGATCTCCTGCGAGATGGCCGGCGTCGTGGTGCGGAGCGGGGTGGCGGACCTCGGCGTGGGGGGGATGTTCATCGACACGCTCCGCACGTCGTTCCCGGTCGGGAGCCGGGTCCTCGTCCGCTTCGGGCTGCGGCCGGGCGAGCCGCCGGTGGTCGCGACCGCCGACGTGCGCTACGTGCAGGAGCGCATCGGGATGGGGCTCCGGTTCGCGGCCCTCGCGTTCGAGGACCGGGAGAGGATCGCCGCCTACGTTGACGAGGCCACGCGTCGCAAGAGCCTGGGCTCGCCGCCGGTGCGCAAGAGCGCCCGGGTATCCGTCCAGGTCCCGGTCCGCGTGCGCGGCCCACGCCTCGACGGACCGCCGTTCGACGAGCGGACGCGCATCATCACCCTGAGCAAGTACGGGGCCTGCCTCGTCTCCGGCCACCCGGTCGACGTGGGGACGCGGCTCGTGCTCGAGACCGCGGCCGGCCGCTCGTTCGAAGGCAACGTCGTCTGGATCGGCAGCGAGGCCAGCCGCAGCGAGGGCCAGGTTGGCGTCCAGTGCCGGGGCCTCGCCCAGTCACTGGGCTTCCAGTTCCCCTGACCTCGCGCCCCGCAATGCCCGCCCGGGTCCTCTTCCGACACCTCTCCGGGGCGAGGGAGGGCGAGGTGGACGAGGTCGGGCTCCCCGCGGTCCTCGGGTCCGGCCCGGAGGCCGAGGTGCGCATCGCGGAGGCCGCGCCTCGCCACGCGCGCGTCTTCGAGCGCGAGGGCGAGATCGTCGTCGAGAGCGCGGACCCGGGGACGGAGACGCTCGTCGACGGCGAGGCCATCCGTGACGCGGCCCTGCGCGACGGCGACGTCCTGCAGCTCGGGCCCCACGGTCCCCGCCTCCGGCTGGAGGCCGGGGGCGAGCCGGGCGAGGAGATGCTCAAGGCTGCTCCCTGGGAGCGAGCCGGCGGACGCCTCGCCGCGCTGCGGGACCGAGCCGGGTCCGCCTGGTCCCGGCTCAGCCTCCCCGCGCGGTGGCTGGTCGCCCTGTCCCTCCTGGCGGCCCTGGCGGCGTTCGGCTGGAGCGAGCTCGAGGCGCGCCGCGTCCGGCGCGAGATCGAGCGCATGCGGGAGACGCTGCGCGAGGTGGAGCGGGCGCGGGACCGCCTCGCCGCGCGCGTGGCCGAGGAGAGGGCCCATGGAGAGGCGGACCGCGCCGCCCTCGCCTCCCAGGTCGAGGAGCTCCGCCGGCGAGAGCAGGCGCTCGACCTCCGGATCGCCGACGCCGCGGCGTCCGAGGCCCGGACCCTCCGCGAGGAGCTCTCGGCCACGCGGGAGCGGCTTCTCGCCCTCGAGAGCGAGCGCACCGTCGGCGAGCGGATCGTCCGCGAGTTCGGCCCCGCGGTGTGCCTCGTCCACGGCGCCTACCTGTTCCAGGACAAGGACGGCCGTCCGCTGCGCATCCGGCTCGACGAGGACGGCGCGCCGATGAAGGACGCGGACGGCAACGCCCTCCTCGGCCCCGACGGTGCCGGCCCCGTCCACGAGGTCGAGTACCTCGGCACCGGCTTCCTCGTGGACCCACGGGGGCTCGTCCTGACGAACCGGCACGTCGCCGAGCCCTGGTGGAACGACGACGACGCGCGGTCCCTCGCCGAGCGCGGCTTCGCCGCCCGGCTCAAGACGCTGCGCGCCTTCTTTCCGGGGCGGAGGGAGCCCTTCGCCCTGACCGTCGAGCGCCACGCCGAGGGAGCGGACCTCTCGCTCCTCCGCTGCGACCTCGGGAACGTGCGCCTGCCTTCGCTGCCCCTCGACCGGAGCGGGCGGGGCGCGGTCGCCGGCCAGCCCGTGGTGCTCGTCGGCTTCCCGGCCGGGATCGAAGCCCTGCTCGCCAAGACGGACGCCAGCGTCGCCCGCAGCGTGTTGGAGAGCGCCGGCCCGAGCACCGGTCGCGTCGCCGAGGCCCTCGCCGAGCGGGGCCTCGTGCGCCCCTCGACGACCCAGGGCCACATCGCGGACGTGACCGAGTCCGACGTCGTGTTCGACGCGCCCACCACGCAGGGAGGCAGCGGCGGGCCCCTGCTCAACCGGAACGGGATCGTGATCGGCGTGACCTACGCTGTCCTCTCGCGCTTCGGCGGGAACTCGTTCGCCGTGCCCATCCGCCACGCGCTCCCCCTCGTGGCCCGGGCCCGCAAGGCGCCCGGGTAGGCCGGCTCCGGGCCCCTTTCCTTCGCGGCCGAGAGCCGGCATCATGTCCGGATGCGTCTCGCCCGTGGCCTCGCCTCGCTCTTCCTCGCTCTCGCCCTCGCCGCCTGCCAGAAGGCCGCGCCGGCGCTCACCCCGACGCTCCCCGCCGGTCGGACGCCGGCCGCGGCGCCCGCCCCGCCGTTGAGGGCTCCCCCGGCCGCCACCGCTCCCGAGCCGCCGACCGTCCCCAGCGCGAAGGCGGGAGAGGCGGCGCCGCCCGAGGAGGGGGCGTCGGAAGAGGAGCCGGGGAGCGAGGCCGAGAGCGCGCAGAAGGAGGCCCTCGAGGCGTGCCAGGCTGCCGAGGAGCTGCTCGGCCGCGGCGAGATCGACGCCGCTCTCGCTGCGGTGGACCGCGCCTACGCGAGGATGCTGGACCTCCCCGGAAACGGCGACGACACCTACCTCCAGGCCAAGCAGGACATCCGTCTCCTCGCCGCCGACCTCATTCGTCGGATCCACCAGGCGGGACGCCGCGCCGCGGCTCCCGCCGCCGCCTCGCGGGGCTTCGCGATGCCCGCCCTCGACAACGCTCACGTGCAGCGCGAGATCCAGAGCTTCACGACGGTCGAGCGCGAGCTGTTCGTGGAGGGCTACCGGCGCTCCGGCCTCTACCGGCCGATGATCCTCGCCCGCCTCGAGAAGGCGGGGCTCCCCGCGCAGCTCAGCTGGCTGCCGCTCGTCGAGAGCTGGTTCAAGGCGAAGGCCCTCTCGCGCGCGAGCGCCCTCGGCCTCTGGCAGTTCATCTCGTCGACCGGCGTGCGTTACGGTTTGAGCCGTGACACCTGGGTGGACGAGCGGCTCGACGCGGCGAAGTCGACGGACGCCGCGATCGCCTACCTCACCGACCTGCACGACCTCTTCGGGGACTGGCCGAAGGCCCTCGCCGCCTACAACTGCGGCGAGGCCCGCGTGATGCGCCTCTCCCGGCCGTCCGGCGACGAGTACCTCGACTTCTGGGACCTCTACGAGCTGCTGCCCCACGAGACGCGCCGCTACGTGCCCCGGCTCCTCGCCGCCCTCCAGGTCATCGAGAACCCGGCGAAGTACGGCATGACCCTGCCGCCGGTCGACGCTCCCCCGAGCGGCATCGCCACCGTGCGGGTGCAGCGGTCGGTGAGGCTCGACCGGCTGGACGCCGCCCTGGGCCTCGAGGCGGGCACGCTGGCCGCCCTGAACCCGGAGCTTCGGCGCCAGGCCACGCCGAAGCGCGCCTACGACCTGCGCGTCCCCGTCGGCCGGGAGGAGGCCCTCTTCGCCAAGGTGGGCACGCTGCCCGAGTGGACCCCCCCCGCGCCGCAGTACGCGACCCACCGGGTGCGGAGCGGCGAGACCCTCTCGCTCATCGCCTCGCGGTACGGGACGACCGTGGCCGCGCTGATGCGCGCGAACGGTCTCCGCAGCGCGAACCGCCTCCAGGTCGGCCAGCACCTGCGCGTCCCGCTGCGGGGCGGAGCAGCGGCGTCCGCCGCCGGAGCGGGAGACGCCGAGGCGAGCCGGTAGGCCTGCGGCCGGGGTAGGATCGGCCCTTCCGCGAGAGACGGTTCAGACGAGCTCGGCGACGTCGGCCGCGAGACGCTCGCGCATCTCGTCCGCCTCCACCGGCCGCGCGAAGAGGAAGCCCTGGCCGAGGGTGCAGCCGTACTCCCGCAGGCGCGCGGCCTGCTCGGGGCGCTCGATGCCCTCCGCCACGACCAGCTTGCCGAGAGCCCGGGCGAGGTCGAGGATGCCGCGGGTCAGGAGGTGGCCGTTCGAGCCCGCCGCCACGCCGTCCACGAAACGCTTGTCGAGCTTCAGGACGTCGACCGGCATCTGGCCGAGGTAGCTGAGCGAGGAGTAGCCGGTCCCAAAGTCGTCGAGGGCCAGGCGGACGCCGGTCGCGCGCAGCCGGCGCATGGCCCGGAACGTCGTGGGAACGTCCTCGACCGCCGCGCCCTCGGTGATCTCCAGGACGAGGCGGCCGGAGGGCAGCCCCGACTCCGCGACCGCCCGCTCCACCATCGGGGCGAGGCGGGGCGCGGCGAGCAGGAGCGCCGAGACGTTGACGCTCAGGAGCGGCAGCTGTCCGGGCTCGTCGATCGTCGGCCACTCGCCGGCCCGCCGGCACGCCTCCTCGACGACCCAGGTCTCGATCGCCGCCATCAACCCGGCCGACTCCGCCGCCGGGAAGAACTCCGCCGGGCGCAGGCGGCCGCGCCGCGGGTGGTCCCAGCGCAGCAGGGCCTCCGCGCCCACCACGCGTCCCGTGGCAAGGGCCACGATCGGCTGGTAGACGAGGGCCAGCTCGCCGCGCTCGACCGCGCCGCGGAGGTCCCCCTCGAGCTCCAGCCGCTCCCGGACGGCGGCCTGCATGCCCGCCTCGAACCGGACCACCTGCCCCTTGCCCGACCTCTTCGCACGGTACATGGCGACGTCGGCGTTCCGCAGGAGGTCGCCCGCCGTCTCCCCGGGCTCGCTCGAGGCGATGCCGAGGCTCGCGCCGAGGACGATCTCCCGGCCGGCCACCGCGAAAGGCAGCCGCACCGCGTGCTGGAGGCGCTCCGCGACCTGGATCGCGATCTCGACGCCCCCGCCCTCCTCGACGAGGACCGCGAACTCGTCGCCCCCGAGCCGGGCCGCGGTGTCGCCCGCCCGCACGCAGCCGAGGAGCCGCCGCGCGACCTCGACCAGGAGCTGGTCGCCCGCGGCGTGGCCGAGGCTGTCGTTGACGTTCTTGAAGTCGTCGAGGTCGACGAAGACGAGGCTCACCGGGCGCGCCGCCCGACGGGCGAGCTGGAGGGCGTGCTCGAGACGGTCCGTGAACAGGACCCGGTTCGCGAGGTTCGTCAGGGGGTCGTGGAAGGCCTGATACGCGAGCCGCTCCTCGAGCACCTTGCGCTCGTGGACGCTGCGCAGGGTGAGGATTGCGCCGGTGAGGCTCGGGTCCCCGGTGGCGGTGGTGGCCCGGGCCTCGACGTACTGCCACCCCGCGCCGTCGCGGCGGACGCGCCACTCCGCGCCGGCCGTCTTCCCCGGGACGGAGAGGGCTTCTCCGACGAGCGCCTGGGCGACCTCCCGGTCTTCGGGATGGACGAGCTCGAGGAGGCTGGCCCCGTCGATCCCGTCCCTCGCGAGCCCGAAGAACCGCTCCGCGGACGGGGTGTGGAAGCGGATGCGCGCGTCGTCCCCCACCACGAGGATCATGTCGGACGCGTTCTCGACCAGCGACCGGAAGCGCGCTTCGTTCGCGCGGGCCGCGCGCTCGGCGGCGAGGCGTGCCCCGGCCCGCACCGCCACCACCTGGCGGGCGAGGACCGCCCCCGTGAGCGCCACTCCCACGAAGACGAGGACGCTCAGGTCCAGGCTCAGCCGATGGACGACGCCCTGCGCGAGCACCCCGTAGCCGAGGGCGGCCGCGGCCGCGGGGACGAACGAGGTTCCCGCGGTCACCGCACCGGACGCGGCCTCCGCGCCGGCCCGGCGGTACGAATGCGCGGAGAGCCCGAAGACGAGCCAGGCGACGCTGTAGAGAGCCGCCGCGACGGAGCTCGCGAACCCGGGCGGACCGAGGAGGACGTCGTACCAGTAGAGCGCGTTCGCGCCCAGGCGGACGACGAGGCCGAGCCCCAGCAGCACGAGGGGCAGGGTGAGCCGGCGGGCCGAACGCAGGCCGGTGATCGCGAAGGCCACGAGGAGGCCGACGTCGGCGACCACGTAGGCGGCGGCGGTCAGGCCTTCCATCTCCCGGCCCGGATCGGCGAGCGTCGGCTGGACGAAGTACTGCCAGGCGACGATCCCGCCCCCGAGGGTGACCATCGCGGCGTCCAGGGAGAAGGCCGCGCGCCCGTCCGCGCCCGGCCGGCCGCCGCCCAGGGCGAGGAGGCCGACGAGGGCGAGGGGGTAGCTCGAGAGGTAGAAGACGTCCGCGGCCGAGGCGCCGACGAGGCCGCCCGCGAGGGCGACCTTCAGGAGGAAGAACACCAGGTCCCCGAGCCAGAACGCGGCGAACGACCAGGTCAGCCACCGCCACGCCCGCCGGAGGCGGGGGGTGAGCGCGGGTGCGTGCGCCGTATGCCGGGCGAGCCAGACCGCGACCGCGCCGGGGACGAGGCCTCCGAGGTTGTTGAGGACGTTCACCAGCGGGCCGCGCGGCGCCCAGAGCACCTCCAACGAAAGGGCGAGAGTCGAGGCAGCGAGGAGGACGACCGGCCCCCGGCCCCCCCTCGTGGCGAGAGCGAAGGCCGCCCGAGCCCGTCGCACCCGGAGTGCCCTCACGGGAGGGGTCTCCTCCCTCGAGGGGCAAGAGCTCGTCCGAGCCCGTGGGGTGGCCGGATTCCGGCCGCGAGAGCGCTTTCCCCACGCATGACGGACGTCGAGAGCAGGCTTCGTGCCAGGACGAGGGCGGGCAGGCTGCGCTGCGACCCGCTCTACGAAGGCTCGCCCGCCTTCAGCCTCGCGGCGGTCAGGCGACGCCGAGGGAGAGGAGGGCGAGCCGGGCGGCGAGGGCGGCGGAGTAGGCGAGGACGGTCATGTAGCCGAGCTGGAGCGCGGCCCATTTCCAGGAGCCGGTCTCGCGCCGCGTGACCGCCTGGGTCGGCAGGCACTGCATGGCCAGCACGTAGAAGACGAGGAGCGGGAGAGCGGTCGCGAGCCCGAGGAGAGGCGTGCCGTCGGCCCGGCGCTGCGCCCGCAGGGTCTCGCGGAGGCTGGCCCGCGCCTCCGGCTCTCCGCCCAGCCCGAACACGACGGCGAGCGTGGACACGAACGTCTCGCGGGCGGCGAAGGAGGTGAGGATTCCGACGTCCATGCGCCAGTCGAAGCCGAGGGGACGGAAGACGGGCTCGACCGCCTTGCCGAGGCGGCCGGCGAGCGAGTACTCGAGCTCGTAGGGAGCGCGCAGGGCCGCGGCCCTCTCCCGGGCGGCCGCGGCGCGGACCTCGTCGCCGAGCCGGGTGGCCTCGGAGGCCTCGCGGTCGAGGGCGGCGAGGGCCGTCCGGTCGCCCGCGCGGGCGACCGTCGGAAGCTGCGCGGACGGCATTCGCGGGAAGGTGGCCATCGCCCACATCGAGAGGGAGATGACGAGGATGACCGTTCCCGCCTTGCTCAGGAAGACGCCGCCGCGATCCCTCATCGCGAGAACGGCGTTCGCGAGGCTCGGCAGCTTGTAGGTAGGGAGCTCCAGCAGGAGCGGCCTCCTCTCGCCCCGCAGGACCGACCTTCGGAGGAGCCACGCCGTGAGGAGGGCCGCAGTGACGCCGAGCGCGTAGGCGCCCGCGAAGGTCAGGCCGCCCAGCACGGGCCGCTCTGCGAAGAGCACGGCCGTCACCATCGCGTAGACGGGCAGGCGCGCCGAGCACGTCATCAGCGGGAGCACGAGGATCGTGGTCAGCCGGTCCCGTCGCCCCTCGATCACGCGGGTGGACATGATGGCGGGGATCGCGCACGCGTGGGCCGAGAGCATGGGCACGAAGGCCTTGCCCGGCAGCCCGACCCTCCCCATGAGCCGGTCCATCACGAAGGCCGCCCGCGCGAGGTATCCGGAGTCCTCGAGCACCGAGAGGAAGAAGAAGAGGATGCAGATCTGGGGCAGGAAGGCCAGGACGCCGCCGACCCCGCCGATCACCCCGTCCACGGCCAGGCTGCGCAGGGCGCCCTCGGGCAGAGCGGGCCCGACGGCCTGGCCCAGGGCGCGGGCCGCTCCCTCGATGAGCTTCATCGGGTACTGGGCCAGGGCGAAGATGGCGACGAACACGACGCTCATCACGGCCGCGAAGGCGGCGAGTCCCGCGACCGGGTGAGTGAGGACACGGTCGATCTGCTCCGTCCGGGCGGTGGAGAGGCGAGCCGATCCCCGGCTGACCTTCCCCGCCACGCCCTCCGCCCAGTCGAACCGGGCCGCGTGCGGCCCGCACCCGGCGCAGGTCGAGCAGGCGGCGAGGGCGTCCGGCACCGGGGGCGCGGGAAGCGGGGGGCCCAGGATCTGGCCGAGGACGGCCGGCACCCGGTCGACGCCTTCGCCGGTCCGGGCGCTGAGCGCGACGACCGGCGCGCCGAGCTCGCGCGAGAGCGCCTCGACGTCGATGCTCAGCCCCTCCTTCTCCGCGAGGTCCATCATGTTCAGGACCACGAGGACGGGGACGTCGATCTCCCGGGCCTGGCCCGCCAGGTACAGGTTCCGGGCCAGGTTGGTGCCGTCCACGACCACGATCGCCGCCGAGGCCCGCCCCGTCCCCTCCTCCCCTCCGCACAGGGAATCGCGGGCCACCCGCTCCTCGGCGCTGCTCGCGGCGAGGGTGTAGAGACCGGGAAGGTCCTCGACGTCGACGGGGCCGCCGGCGAGATTCAGCGTCCCGACGCGCCGCTCGAGGGTCGTGCCCGGGAAGTTCGCCGTCTTGGCGCGCAGGCCGGTCAGCCGGTTGAAGAGGGTCGTCTTGCCCGCGTTGGGGTTGCCGATCAGGACGACCCGTGGCCGGGGCCGGCGCGGCCGGACGACCAGCCGGCCTCCGACTGACGGCCCGTCGTGCATCACGCGGTCTCCCCCGGAGGCGCCTCTCCCGGGCCGGGCACGTCCGCCCCGGTCTCCACGCGGACGCCCCGGGCCAGGGCGGCGGCGATGCCGATCCGCGTCCCCAGGACGCGCACGATCATGGGATCGCCTCCCCTGACGACCTGGACCTCGCGCCCGTGGCAGAGGCCCATGACCTCCAGCCGCTCCCGATCGCCGGGGGGGACCTCGACCGCGACCACGCGGCCGCCGGTGCCCGCGGGAAGTCCGGCCAGGTCTGCGACCCTACTGAACATGAAACCCATTTTC
>Ga0335079_10008126_pt1 | contig 11944 bp, 10 predicted proteins | sample Lox_Sample_33_FD_206719 | JGI IMG/M metagenome (GOLD analysis project Ga0335079, IMG submission 206719) | Soil microbial communities from Loxahatchee National Wildlife Refuge, Florida, United States - Lox_Sample_3.3 | ecosystem: Environmental > Terrestrial > Soil > Wetlands | place: USA... | reverse complement strand
CCCATCGGCGTCGACTCGCATGTTCTCTTGTTCGCCCTGTTGGTTTCCATGCTCACGGGAATCATTTTCGGCACTTTTCCCGCCCTGCAGCTTTCACGGGTTGACCTCAACACGACGCTGCGCGAGGAGGGCCGCGGCTCCTCCGCCGGACACACGCGCGCGCGGATGAAGAGTCTGCTGGTTGTAGGCCAGGTTGCACTGTGCTTGCTGCTGCTCCTCGCCGCCGGACTGCTGCTGCGCAGTTTCGTGCAGCTGCTGCGAATTGATCCCGGCTTTGATGCGCACAACGTGCTTACCATGAATATTTCGCTGCCCACCGTGAAATATGCGAAGCCCGAACAGCAGATCGCGTTCTTTGACGAAGTTCTGCGCCGCGTATCGGGACTGCCTGGGGCGTCGAGCGCTGCAATCTCGGCTACGCTGCCCTTGAGCTGGAAACGAATCACTCCGGTGTTGCCGGAAGGACAGCCAAACGTTCCTTTGGCCGAGCGTCCGTTTATCGACATTGAAGCTATCAGTCCGCAGTGGTTTGAGACCATGCGCGTGCCACTGCGAGCGGGCCGTTCCTTCACCACCGCCGATAATGCCCAAGCTCCTAAGGTTCTCATCGTGAACGAAACCTTCGCCCGGCGCTTTTGGCCTAACCAGAATCCCCTGGGCAAAGACGTCATCGTAGGTCGTTGGCCCGAGCCAGCCGAGGTGGTTGGCGTGGCCGCGGATGTCAAGAACAAGGGCCTGGCGCAGGATACGCAGGCTCAGCTGTACATCGCGTTCCCGCAGTTGCCCTGGGGCAACATGAACCTGCTGGTGCGTACCGTGGTTCCGCCCCAGAGCATGACGTCCGTCATCCATGCGCAGATCTCGGCAGCGGACCCTGATCAGCCGGTTACCGCCATCCAGACCGTGGATGAGCTCGTGGACAACTCCCTTTCCCAACCGCGATTTATGACGCTGCTGCTAGGTATCTTTTCGGGCACCGCACTGGCACTTGCTGTGACCGGAGTATATGGTGTCCTGGCTTACTCCGTAACCCAGCGACGGCATGAGTTGGGCATTCGCCTGGCGCTCGGAGCACAACCGGAAGACCTCATGCGCCTGGTGGTACGGCAGGGACTGGTATTGGCCGGTGCAGGCGTGGGAATGGGCCTGATCGCTGCCTGCCTGCTGACCAGCCTAATGTCGAGTTTGCTCTACAAGGTGGGAACGCGCGACCTCACAACCTTTGCTCTCGCGCCGCTCGTATTTCTCGCGATCGCGCTACTCGCCAGCTACTTGCCGGCGCGACGCGCGGCGAAACTGGATCCCATGGAAACCCTGCGGGTCGGCTGAAACGGTCCCGAACGGAAGCAGGAATCGGGGCATTCGCTTGTTAAAGTCAGGAGCTTGACAAGTTACTGTAGTTCGGCAAAGGTCGAAGTATGAGAAACCGGAAATCTGAGGAGCAGGTTGCCAAGTTTGCCGACATGTTCTCTGCGATGGGCACGGAGGCGCGGTTGAGGATCATGCAGTTGTTGCTCACAGCGCACCCAGATGGGCTGGTTGTCAGCGAAATTCAAGAGGAGCTAGAAATTCCGAATTCAACTCTCTCCCATCACCTCGACAAGCTCAAGAGCGAAGGGTTAGTTCAGGTGCAACGGGAGAGTACGTTCTTGCGATATACCGCCGACACCGACGCACTTCAACAGTTGCTCCAGTTTCTCTACGCGGAATGTTGCACTCGCAATAAGGCACTCAAACCAGAACAGATCACCTGTTGCAGGTAGAGGATATTTCGATGAGCAGTGCAGACATCAAGAACGTTGTGAAGCAGAAATACGGCGAGGCAGCAGTACGAGTAACGAGTGGCGGCAGTTCTTGCTGCGGATCGACGGCAAGCACAGGGTGTGCCGGACCCGATCACCTCGAACCGGTATGACAGCGAGCAGGCGGCGGGACTGCCTCAAGAAGCGATGCTCGCATCATTGGGCTGCGGAAACCCGACCGCATTAGCGAACTTGAACGCGGGCGAGATCGTTCTTAACCTCGGCTCCGGGGGTCGGCTCGACGTGCTGCTCTCGGCGAGGCGCGTAGGTTCGACCGGGAAGGCTTATGGTCTCGACATGACTGACGAAATGCTGGCGCTTGCGAACGAGAACAAGAGAAAGGCAGGAGTCGAGAACGTCGAATTCTTCAAAGGCGAGATTGAGAATATCCCCCTACCCGATAACTCCGTGGACGTCATCATTTCCAACTGCGTCATCAATCTATCTGCGGACAAGGATCGCGTACTGCGGGAGGCACTTCGGGTTCTCAAACCCGGTGGACGCTTTGCTGTCTCGGATGTCGTCACTCGTGGTGAAATCGCGCCAGAAATTCGCCAAAGCGTGCTCCTGTGGGTTGGATGTGTTGCCGGAGCGCTGGACGAGGCTGAGTACCGTACCAAGCTGGCGTCCGCTGGATTCGAGCAGATCGAGATCGAGCCGACCAGAATCTACCGCTTAGAAGACGCTCGGGACTTTCTGTCAGGGCACGACATTGACGTAGATGCCTTGGCTCCACAGTTGGACGGCAAATTCCTGAGTGCCTGCGTGAGAGCAGTGAAACCCAAGACCGAACAATCTTGCTGCTCACCCACTTGCTGCAACTGACGGCAAAGATGAAACCCCATTACAACGTGTTGTTCCTCTGTACGGGAAACTCGGCGCGTTCAATCATGGCTGAGGGGATCATGAACTTCAAGGGACACCCGCAGTTCACCGCTTACAGCGCTGGCAGTCATCCGGCAGGAAGGGTACGCCAAGAGGCATTGCGGCAACTTGAAGTCGCCCATTTTCCAACGAGTGGCTTTCGCAGCAAGAGTTGGGAGGAATTTTCGAAACCCGACGCACCCAAACTTGATTTCGTCTTTACCGTTTGCGATAACGCCGCCAATGAGGTTTGCCCAGTGTGGCCCGGACAGCCTATGACCGCCCATTGGGGCGTTCCTGATCCTGCTGCCGTCACTGGGTCACAGGAAGACGTACAAAAGGCTTTCCGCGATGCCTTCTTTCTGCTGGATCGTAGAATCAGCCTTTTTCTTTGCCTTCCTCATGCGTCGATAGACAGGCTTGCCCTGAAGAAGGAACTCGACAACATCGGTCGCCAATGAGATTCAGCCTCAAGGCTCGGATGACAGCGGAGCTTGTCGGGACAGCGTTCCTGCTCGCTGCGGTGGTCGGCTCTGGAATCATGGGCGAACGACTTTCGGCCGGCAACGTTGCAATCGCATTGCTCGCTAACACGATTGCTACGGGTGCTGCGCTTGTATCGCTCATCCTGACGTTTGGCTCGGTGTCGGGTGCGCACTTCAATCCTGCGGTGACTCTGGCGGACGCGTCGCAGGAGGGTATTCCGTGGGGTGAGGTGCCGGGATACCTGATAGCCCAGATCACCGGGGCTTATGTCGGCGTTGCGTGCGCTCACCTGATGTTCGGACTGCCCCTCTTCTCAGCGTCTCGCCACGCCCGCAGCGGAGCATCGCCAGTCTTCAGCGAGTTCGTAGCGACTTTTGGTCTGCTTTCGGTGATCCGGGTCTGTTCGCGGTTGCGCTCGTCCGTTGTGCCCTTTGCGGTCGGTGCATATATCACAGCCGCGTATTGGTTCACCGAATCTACATCATTCGCTAGTCCGGCTGTTTCGCTTGCGAGAGCCGCGACGGATACTTTCAGTGGTATTCGACCCGTTGACGTACCGGGCTTTATCGTCGCGCAGTTGGTTGGGGCGGCTACGACGACGGCATTGTTTAGATGGTTGATTCCAGCTTTGCCCGTGGTTGCGCCGGATGTCCTCGTCCCGCACATGCAGAAAGAAAAGTTCTAGCCCGCGCTGGATCGTACTTCCATTCCGCCTTGTTGCCAGCTTGGTGTTCGCACACCAGCCAACCTCATGGACTGCGATCCGTGGGTTTGGGGTAGCAGATCATATTAGTGAGTTCCGCAGCGCCTCTTCGTGTGAAGACACCGTCGCAGATAGAGCACCGGCGCATGGTCGCACTCACAGCGACGAACACCTTGCCAACCCGACCCTCGTCCCTTGGTTTGCTGGCAATCATCTTCTGCCCGGTGGTGACAATTCCATAAATTTGTCACCACCGTGCTCTGCCGAACTCGACTGCGGAACGACAGCTAAATCAGCAACTTGAGTCAGCGGCGGTACAGACCCTTTTTCACCAGCACGTGATCTCTTTACGGTTTGCAAACTAAGCTGCGGGAAACGCCCCGCCTCGCCGATGCCGACAAATGAGAGCAAGTTCGCCGCCGCAATCACACCGCCTTATTACCGCCCCGGCTAAGCCAGCGTGTGAGTCCAGAGCTTTGATGGAGATTGCAACCAAGGGATGTCATCCGCCGGGCGCACGCCCGGATCGGCAGGTCGTTTTCCTACTGGGATTGCGGTGGCCTTCTTTCTTCCCCTTGCGAGCGAGTGGCCCTCATCGTACTCCCTCCTAAGAGACTAGTGGTGGTTTACGCCGCGTTGACTTGTATCGGTTCGCGGGGTGGTTCGTTCAAAAGAGGAGCCTGCTTTCGCAGGCCCTCTTTTGCGCGACGGGGGTTAGAAGTGAAACCCCAGCTGTGCGGTTAGGGCTCGCGGTGTGACATAATGCGTTCCGCTGAACGTTGAGAGGAAGTTATAGAGCGAAAGTTGGTTAGTGATGTTGACCGCCGTGACCTGCAGGCTCCAGCGGTATTTATCGCCGCGGAGGAGGTTGTCATCTCCCACTGCGATATCAAACAAGTTGCGAGAGGCGACTCGCGGCGGATTGTGATCGTCGTTTTCGGTGCCTGGCGCAGGAATCTGTATCAAAGTCGAGCCGTACTGTGAGGCCGGACAAATGCTCGTGCCCAGACTGGAGCGTATCGGAGTGGTAGGCGTTGCGTGAATCGACCCACAGAAAAGCCCTGCTTGAAACTGCTGATCGGGACTAATGATCGAAGCATCGACGACCGTGTCGCTTCCCAGCGGGCCATTGGCGCAGTTGCCACCGGCGCAAGGAACGGGGCCAGCGACCAAACCGCTGTCGAATCGCCAGTTGAAGCCAAGCCAGGGGCCGTTCTTCCACGGCTGATATTGCAAGTGGGTGGTTTGATTGAAGCGTTCGTCGTGGTCGATGCGGAAGACTCCGGCCGGCGCCGAGGGGGCTGCGCCGGCGCCGCCAATCTGGGGTGTAAAGAACCGTGCCGCAACGCTGGAAAATACAACCAGGGCGGAGAATCCGTGAAGATTCGGAACGCTTACGCGCCCAGCGAATCCGGGAATTTTCGAGCGGTCCCATTCAATCGGAAAGGTGATCGGGGTGGCGCCGAGCACACTGAAATCGTACGCGTTGTGAGTGTACTTCCAGATGTACTCACCCGAGAATACCAGGTACTTTCCGAATGCCTGCTGAATGCCTGCGTGGAACTCATTGCGCCATCCTGGAGTGAAGGGAGTAATACTCGGGGAGGTGCAGAGCAGAAGGGGATTCAACACCGGGTTGCCGCATCCTTGATTGGAAAGGACCAAGTTCTCGTTAAACGGAGTTTCCAGTACGCGCGCGTACGAGACGCGGAGAACCGTATTGCTCGGCTTGATATTATACGCGATGCCAACTCGCGGTTCGGCTTCTTTGTGAGTTGTGAGTCCATTGTAGAAATCGCCGCGGAGTCCTAGGCTGAAGGCCCAGTTTCCTTTGGTGATTGCGTCCTCTGCATAGAGGGCGAGTTCTTTGACATCGGTATGCCCGTAGAAAGCGTACAGCGTACCACCCCGTGTCAAATCGTAGGGCGCCAGGGTCGTACAAGGCGGCGCGATCGGGTTCCCATTTGCGTCGACACAGGAATTGCCGTTCGCATCCGTTAGCGAAGCAAGAAACGTTGGATCGACAACGCCGAGCATATCGTTCTCGTCCAGGAAAGTCTGTTCATAGCTGGCTCCGACTTTCACGTTGTGAATTCCTTTAACGTAGGAGAGGCTTGAGCGAAGACCCGAGTTGAGCAATGTCCGGTCTTGGCCAACGGTCTGCGCCTGCAGGTCTGGCGCAAAATCAGCAAACGGATTGGCACTCGGATAATAGTTATACTGGTCGCGCCGTACCCATCCACCCAGCGTGAAAACCGTGCTTGGGTTGATCAGTCTCGTCCAGGACGGAGCAATGTTGAAGGTCTTGATCTGCGATCGCTGATCGGCCGGTCCAACGGGAAGGCCGTTGGGGCCAAGGCCGCCGTTGTCGACGACCACTCCATTCCACGCTGTCGCGTCCTGTGTGTCGAAGGAGTTGGGAGTCTGGAACCATGAGCGTGTGAAGCCGAAATTGACATGAACCGAGTCGGCGTTCGACAGTTGATAGTCCACCCGGTCAAAGATGTTTTCCTCGTTTCCTTTGTCATGCATGACCGTGAACTCTGGCGGATCTAGAAAGCGACCGCTGTTCAAGGCGTTCGCGGAGATGAAGTTTCCCCAATTTTGCCTGCCATAAGCGAGGTTGAAGCCGACGTTCGAGGTACCAAAGCTGCCATAGGACGCCGTCACTTCTCCGTGCGGCGTTGTGACCCCCTGTCCGGAACGGGTTGTCACGTTGATTACAACGCTGGTCTTGTCGCCGTACTCGGCTGGAGGAGCCCCAGCAAAGACTTCCATGGACTCGACCGAATCGAGAGGGATCTGATTGGAAAACACTTTGCTTTGCTGGTCAGTGATTGGTTGACCATCAACGGAGAAGGAGTTTTCGGCATGGTCACCCAGACCATGGAAGAGGCCATTGGAATCAGCAGCAATTCCCGGCGTCGCCAGAGTCACCAACGAACTGACCGAGGACGACTGGCTCTCCAGGGGAACCTTCTCAAACAAAGCGCGGTCCACATCGGTATGGAAGTGCGGATCGTTCTCTACTAGGTCGCCGGCTGCCTCGACTGTTATTACCTCCGAGGAACCCTTCACCCTCAGGGTTAGGTTTAGGTTTACCGGAACGACGGATCGCACATCGATGTCCTGTGCGTACGGATCGAAACCCGTGCTGCTGACGGTCAAGTGGTACGGATTGAATGGGACATTAGGGATGGTGAATTTTCCCGATGCGTCGGTCGTTGTTGTTCGCTCAAATTGACTGACCGGATTTCGAATTTCGACGGTGGCGTTTGGAACTACGGCCCCGGAGGGATCGACAACCGTCCCGGTCACGGAACTCGAACTTCCCCCCGATTGCCCATATCCTGACAGATTCACAAGTAAAAAGAAGAGAACTCCGATTAAAGTCGCAACGAGCGACTTCTGCGAAGAAGCCAGCATGATTCCTCCCAATGAACATAAGGTTGGTGAACAATCTCACATCTCACGAGCAGCAATTGTTCTTGAACCTAGGCAGCGGGAGGTGGTCGAACGGTGAGGGCAAAAGGCACGAGGCGCTGTTTCGCGGAAGCCGGCCTCGCTAGAACGATGAGCAGATTGAGAAAAAGAACGACACGCGGCAGATTGGACGCGGCAACAGGGGAAGCAGAATGCGCGGCGACACAAATCGTACACTGAGCCTCGTCGCCGAAACTGGAATGCTGGTGCGCAGCAAAACCAAATGCCGACAACAGGGTCAGCAGCAAACCCACCCACGCGATCTGCTTTAGGACTGACCGCATGATTCTTAGCCTACCAAACCAGTGAGTCGAATCTACACTGAAATTGCCGCCGGCCGCAAGCTTAGGTAACTGCTTCCACATCTCGAAGCACGGCCGGCTCCGTGGGCAGGAAGCGACCATAAGACGGTAATGCTAATGCAAAAGATCGCCAGCCCCGTAGCCGACCGTGGACGAAACCAAGGAATTGCACATCCGCCTTCTGTGTTGATGGCCTGCACAAAACCAAGAGTCACTCTCTCCCCGACGAAGTCCGGGGCAACAACCTCGTGGAATTCAGAATAAAAGCCAATTCCGACGTGACGTGAATGAAGGCTGCTAGCAGCGGATTCAAGAAGCCAAAGGCCGCCATACCAACACCGATGGTGTCCACCACAAGTGTGCCGACGAAATTCTGCCTGATGATGGCGCGACAACGGCGCGCAATACGCAAGATGTCGACGAATTTCGAAAGGTTGCTTCCAATAAGAATGATATCTGCGCTTTCTCTTGCAACGTCCGTGCCAGAACCCATCGCGATTCCGACATTTGCTTCGACCAGGGCAGGCGCGTCATTGATCCCGTCGCCAACCATGGCGACGTGGCGATTCTTTTCCCGCAGTTCGCGCGTCCATTTTGCTTTCTGCTCCGGCAAGAGTTCCCCAATTGCATCGTCCACCCCGAGGTCATGCCCGACCGCATTTGTGACGCCTTGGGTGTCTCCGCTTAAAAGAATCGTTCTCAATCCCATCTCTCGCAACTCCGCGACGGCCGCCTTCGCCTCCGGACGCAGTACGTCCGCGATCGAAATACTGCCCAACACTTTCCCGTCACGAGCCACGAAGACCTCGGAGGCACCACCCCGACTATGACCGTCGACCGGCGGGCTGTCGCCAATTCCCCGATCAACCAGGAATGCCCGGCTGCCGACAAGAATCTCATCGCCTCGATAGGTGACCCGAATGCCTCTACCGGGCGTGTAGGAGAACGAGTCGGGTTCAGCGGTAGGCACGCCGAGTTCGGTAGCCTTCGCCACGATGGCTTTGGCGAGTGGGTGCTCGGACCGGTGCTCGGCGATGCTGGCCGCCGCAATGATTTCCTCCATGGCAAAACCTTGGTTTGAGATCACCTCGTGAATCTGGGGTGTTCCAAAGGTAAGAGTGCCAGTCTTGTCTAACAGCACCGTATCGACAGCCGCCAGCGCTTCGAGGTAGAGGCCGCCTTTAATGATTGCGCCCTGACGAGCCGCCCGCCCGATCGCTCCCAGGATGGCCAGCGGTGTTCCCGCGGCGATCCCGCAGGCACCGGCGACAATTACTACTGAGATGGTGGAACGTACATTGCGAGTGATAAGAAAGGTCAGGATGGCGGCGCCAATGGCGAAATAGACAAGGTAGCCAGCAAGGCGATCCGCGGTCTTTTGAATCGGAGCGCGCGATTTTTCCGCACGCTCTACCGCTTCCACGATTCGTCCAAAGCTGGTATCACGGCCCAGCTTCTGGGCGTCGATCTCCAGTGTGCCAGACTGGTTGATCGTTCCGGCATAGACAACGTGTCCGGGAAGCTTCTCTACCGCCTGTGATTGCAGCTTGCTCGACGAATGAGCGCCCGCTCAACACCAGGCCATCGACCGGAATGTGCCCACCTGGCTTTACTACTACGGAATCCCCAACTTCGACTTGCTCTGCAGGCATCACGATAATCTGACCATCACGGCGGACAGTGATTGTCCGAGGCAGGAAATCAAGCAAGTCTCGAATAGCCCGTCGGCCCCTTCCAACCGTGAGACTCTCCAGCACCTCGGCAGCCAGCACGAAGGCGATGATAACCAGAGCTGTGAAGAATTCCCCGATGGCCAAGGCCGCCAACAGGGCAATGGTCATGGAGAGCTCCATCGTCATTTTTCGTTCGACAATGTTCTCCCAGGCTTCTTTGAAGATCGGATAGCCCCCGAGCAAAGCCGCCGCTATGCCGATGATGCTGAACCGGGGAAATGGCTCCCAGACCCGAAGCCACACAGCAGCCGCCGCTAAAGCGACAAGTCCGATACGCGCCAACTCAATCCAATCCAGCCCATGGTCATGGTCCGCCTGCTCGGAGGCGGATTCGGGCGCGTCTCCGGTACACGGATTTCCTTCGTCTGGAAACTGAGGTGGGTTGCGCAGGTCTTGGGCTAGATTCGGTGCGCTCATTGATCGCTCCTGTTTTGTGGGGAGCGGATTACTTCAAGTAAGACTTTACCATTTCGATTACTTCATCAGCGGCAGCTAGTTGCTCTGACGTGGGTATGTTTTTCCCGTCAAGGACATGACTCCTGATGTGTCCTTCGAGCAACTCCGCCATCAGGCTGTTCATAGCCCCACGCGCCGCGCTCATAAGTTGGAGAACATCGGAGCAGTCACGCTCTTCATCGAGAGCCCGGACCAGTGCTTCCACTTGCCCCTGAATTCGCTTGGCTCTAAGAAGGAGGGCCTGTTTTTGCTTGATGGTATGCGCCATTTCCATTATATACCATACCCCGTATGGTAAGATCAAAGTGGTCCTTATCGGTGTTTTAGGGCTCAGCGAGGCGTCCCTGCCATTTGTTTTCAATTAGTTAAGGATCAACGGCAACAAGAAGATCGGGACCTTCCCGAGTACGCACACTCTTTTCGTCCTCGACACGGATTGTGATCTGCTGACCAGAACACGTCTGGGACAGATTGGAGCCTAGTTTCTCCTCCCGCCAGAACCGGCGCGAGCGGACCAGCGGCCCCGGCGGGTGCTCCGCCCATCGTCGCGCCAGGTTTCGTTCCGACCCGTGCAATCCCAGGCAGGGACGGGCCTGCATTCGCATTGCCCCGGTTTGAGGCGATATTGTATACAGGTGAATCGTCGAGGCCGAAAAGCCGGGGGACAGCACACGCCTACCAATAGCGGCTTCCGCAGCTTTAGCCGAGCGGGTGAGACGCGAGGGGGCATGATCGAGTCGCGATATCGCCGCATTCGAGTGATCGATTCCCATACCGGAGGCGAACCCACCCGTCTTGTGGTCGAGGGCGGCCCCGATCTCGGGAACGGACCTTTACCCGACCGTCTGGAGCGCTTTCGTCGAGATCATGATGGCTACCGGTCGGCCATCGTCAACGAACCGCGCGGCTCCGACGTGATCGTGGGCGCGTTGCTCTGTGAGCCTGTGGACCTTGATTCGACCGCAGGCGTCATCTTCTTCAACAATGTCGGTTATCTGGGAATGTGCGGGCACGGCACCATCGGTCTGCTTGCGACCTTGCGCTACATGGGCCGAGTCGCGGCCGGAGAGCATCGCATCGAGACGCCGGTCGGCACCGTGACTGCCATTCTGCATGAGACGGGTGAAGTGACGGTCCGGAATGTCGCGAGTTTTCGCCACCGAGCGCATGTGCCTCTGGAGGTTCCCGGTTTTCGCACCGTGCACGGAGACGTAGCGTGGGGTGGCAACTGGTTTTTTCTGACTGACGATCATGGGATGGAGCTGAGTCTGGGTAACGTTGAGCGGTTGACGTCGTTCACCTGGGCGATTCGCCTGGCGCTACGGCAGGCGGGCATTACCGGCAGCGGCGGTCAGGAAATCGATCACATTGAACTTTTCGGTCCTTCGCAAAAACCGGGCATACAGAGCAGGAACTTTGTCTTGTGCCCGGGCAAAGCCTATGATCGCTCGCCTTGTGGGACGGGCACGAGCGCCAAGTTGGCGTGCCTTTATGCCGACGGACACTTGCGGGAAGGCGAAGTCTGGAAACAGGAAAGCGTAGTAGGGAGCGTGTTCGAAGGCAGCGTGAGCGTTCGCAACGGCCAAATCTATCCCAGTATCAAGGGATCGGCCTACGTGAATGCGGAGGCTGAGTTGCTGCTCGACGAAGGCGACCCCTTTTCGATGGGTATTCGAGCGTGAGCCGAGCGACATACGACGTTGTGGTTGTCGGGGCCGGCATTGTCGGGGCGGCGTGCGCCGTCGAGCTTGCCCGTCGTGGTCTGCGTGTTGCCGTGGTCGAGCGTGACTCGGTTGGCGGTGGCGCAACCGCCGCCGGCATGGGGCACATCGTCGTCATGAGCGATTCCGAGGCGCAGTTCGCTCTGACCCGATATTCCCAGCAGCTTTGGCGCGAGCTGAGCCCGGAGTTGCCCGCGGATGTCGAATACCAGCAGTGCGGCACGATCTGGGTGGCAGAGGACGCGGAGGAAATGGCCGAAGTCCGGCACAAAGAAGCGTATTATCGCCAGCGCGCCGTCCCTGTGGAAGTCATCGACGGGATGAGCTTGGTGCGAATGGAACCGAATCTCCGGACAGGTTTAGCCGGGGGTCTCGTGGTGCCCGAGGACGCAGT
>Ga0335079_10008123_pt1 | contig 11945 bp, 11 predicted proteins | sample Lox_Sample_33_FD_206719 | JGI IMG/M metagenome (GOLD analysis project Ga0335079, IMG submission 206719) | Soil microbial communities from Loxahatchee National Wildlife Refuge, Florida, United States - Lox_Sample_3.3 | ecosystem: Environmental > Terrestrial > Soil > Wetlands | place: USA... | reverse complement strand
ATGATCAGAACGGCGGCAACCACGACGCCAAACGAGACCGCCGCGTCCGAGGCCATATGCAGATAGGCTCCGCGGATGTTGAGATCGTCGTGGCGACCGCGCATGAACAGGAGCGCGGTGCCGCCGTTGACGAGGATGCCAAGCGCTGCGACCAGGAGCACAGTCCAGCCTGCGACCGGCGCCGGCGCGCGAAAGCGCTCGATCGCTTCCGCCGCGATCCCGCCGACCGCAACCAGCAGCAGCCCTGCGTTGAACAACGCCGCCAGGATCGAGGCGCGCCGGTAGCCGTAAGTGTGGGTTTCGGTCGGCCGTTTCCCGGCGAGCCAGGCCGCGCCCCACGCCAGCAAAAGCGCCATCACATCCGAAAGGTTGTGCAGGGCGTCGGAGATCAGCGCCAGCGAGTTCGCAGCATATCCGAAGCCGAGCTCGATCACGACAAAGGCCGTGTTGAGCCCGGCGCCGACCGCAAAGGCAAAGCCGAAATCAGCCGGGGCATGGCTATGGCCGGCGTGGCCATGCCCCGCGTGACCATGCGCATGGGAATGATCGTGACTGTGATCGTGCGCCATGAACGAACCGCCGCGTCGTCGATTGAGGCAGCGGTTATAGCGCGCGCGCAGGCGAATACTATTACAGCCTACTCCACCGCCTTGCCGAACCGGTTCGACTTCGGCAGGCCGTGGGCCAGGCGGCCGGCATCGGCGCGGTTGCCGCGCCAGTCCGACAACTCCTTCATGGTCATGCTTTGGTCGCGGCCGGCGGAATCCTTCCAGGCAAGGCCGGCCTTGGAATCGAAGGTGGTGACATCCGACAGCGAGCCGCCGGTATATTTCTGCAGCCGCACGCCGCGGCCGCGCGCCATCTCCGGCACCTGATCGATCGGGAAAATCACCATCTTGTGGTTGGTGCCGATCACGGCGACCATGTCGCCGGCAACGGTTGCGATCGCGCGCGCCTCGTTCGGCATCTCGACGTTCATCACCTGCTTGCCCTTGCGGGTGTTGCCGACGCAATCGTCTTCCTTGACCACAAACCCCTGCCCCTCGCCGCTGGCGATCAGGAACTTGCGGCCACCCTTGTTGACGAACAGCGAGACGATCGCAGCATCCTGGTCCATGTCGATGAACATGCGGATCGGCTCGCCATGGCCGCGCCCGCCCGGCAGCTTTGCGACGTCGAGCGAATAGAACTTGCCGTTGGTGGCAAACAGCAGCAGCTTTGAGGTGCTCTCGGCGAAGAAAGCGTGATCGAGCTTGTCGTCGGTCTTGAAGGCGAGGCCCGAGAGATCGGCCATGTGGCCCTTCATCGTGCGCACCCAACCCTTCTCGGAGACGACGACGGTGACCGGCTCGCGCTCGACAAAGGCTTCCTCGATCGCCGCGAGATCGTGCTCGGGCGCATCGGCAAAGGTCGTGCGGCGTTTTCCAAGCGGCGTCTTGGGTCCGAACATGTCGCGGACCTTCTTGATCTGCTCGCCCACCTTGGACCATTGCTCGGCTTCCGAGCCGAGCAGCGATTTGAGGCCCTTGAGCTCGTTTCGAAGATTCTTGTCCTCGGTGCGGATTTCCATTTCCTCGAGCTTGCGCAAATTCCGCAGGCGCATGTTGAGGATGGCGTCGGTCTGGATGTCCGTGAGCTTGAAGGTCTTCATCAAGACCGGCTTCGGCTCGTCCTCGGTGCGGATGATCTTGATCACCTTGTCGATGTTCAGATAGGCGATCAGATAGCCGCTGAGGATTTCCAGGCGGTGCTCGATCTGCGTCTTGCGGTAGTTGGAGCGGCGGATCAGGACGTCGCGCAGATGGTCGAGCCATTCGCGCAAGCACTCCGCAAGCCCCACGACCTTGGGCACCTTGCCCTTGAGCAGCACGTTGAGATTCAACGGAATGCGGCTTTCCAGCTCGGTCAGGCGGAACAGCGATTCCATCAGAAGCTCCGGATCGACCGCGCGCGACTTCGGCTCGATGATCAGGCGGACGTCCTCGGCGGATTCGTCCCTGACGTCGCCGACCAGCGGCAGCTTCTTTTCGTTCAGGAGCTCGGCGATCTTCTCCACCAGCCGCGATTTCTGCACCAGCCAGGGAATCTCGGTGATGACAATCACCCAGGTCCCGCGCGCGCCCTCCTCCTGCTCCCATCTGGCGCGGGTGCGGAACGAGCCGCGTCCCGTGGTGTAGGCCTCCGCGATCGATTCCTTGGAATCGACGATGATGCCGCCGGTGGGGAAATCCGGTCCCTTGACCCATCTCATGAGCGCGCGCGATTTCGCGGTCGGCTTCTCGATCAGGTGTAGCGCAGCTTCGCAGAGCTCGGCGGCGTTGTGTGTCGGGATCGAGGTCGCCATGCCGACCGCAATGCCTTGGCCGCCGTTGGCGAGCAGGTTCGGGAAGCCGCCGGGAAGAACCACGGGCTCCTTCGATGTGCCGTCATAATTCGGGCGGAACTCGACGCCGTCCTCGTCGATGCCATCGAGCAAAAGCCGCGCGACATCGGTCATCCGCGCTTCGGTGTAGCGATAGGCAGCGGGGTTGTCGCCGTCGATATTGCCGAAATTACCCTGCCCGTCGACCAGCGGATAGCGCGAGTTGAAATCCTGTGCCAGACGCACCATGGCATCGTAGATCGCCTGGTCGCCATGCGGATGGAAGGAACCCATCACGTCGCCGACGATCTTGGCCGATTTCTTGAACGCTGCGCCGGGATTGAGATTGAGCAGCCGCATGCCGTAGAGGATGCGACGATGCACCGGCTTCAACCCGTCGCGCGCGTCCGGCAGCGCGCGGTGCATGATGGTCGATAGCGCGTAAGCGAGATAGCGCTCTTCCAGCGCCTCGCGCAGCGCGACATCGTGAACCTCGGACGGTTCCGGCGGTATGACCGTTTTTCCCATAAAACCTTTGCTTTCAGCAGTTTCCCAGGGGCTGTTTGGGGGTCCCAAATGCTTTCGTAAGGCCCAGGAAGCGACTCAGGCGAATATATAGCAGTTCTGCGTTGGTCAATGTCGCGCCTGGTGTCCCGGTCCTGACGTTCGGCCGATGTGTGGCGCGGCACCCGCCTCACGCCGCCAGCCAGTTGATCTGCATCAAAACAGTGTTCCCCCTTGCCAAGAAGAGTTCGCTCGGCCGGCTCAAATGGTCCGGAGCGAGCGGGACGCAATGGATGGCAAGGCTCGTGCGTCGTGCAACGACGGAGCGCCTTTGCAAGATATCCCGGCTTCGCCCGCCGAGAATGAAACGAAACGGCATCGAACCAAGTTGATGTTTGAACGGAAATTCGGGAATGGAGTGAAACCATGCGCATGACAAAATTCGCTGCAGTGCTTTCAGTTGCGGGCGCAATGTCGTTGACATCCTACGGATCCGCACAATCCGCGCCGCTCACCGGCCTTTCTGCAGCCGCCAAGCCGGCTGCCACAGAGACCGCTACCGTCCCGGTTCGCCGGGGCGGATGGCGCGGTGGCTGGGGTGGTTGGCGCGGCGGTTGGGGTGGTTGGCGCGGCGGTTGGGGTGGCGGCTGGGGTTGGGGCGCAGGAGCACTCGCTGCCGGTGCCCTGATCGGAGCGGCGGTTGCCTCACCCTATTATTACGGCGGCTACCCGTCCTATGGCTACCCGGCCTATGGCTACCCGTCCTACGGCTACGGCTATGGCTATCCGTCCTACGGCTACAGCGCCGGATATTACCCGGCCTACAGCTACGGCTACGGCACGACATACCGCCCCGGCTACAGATACGGCTATGGCTACGGCTACCATCGAGCCTACTGGCGTCACCATGCCTGGCACCGGCCTTACTGGCGCCACAGCTATGCGTGGCATCGGGGCTATCGTCGCTGAAAGCATGCGGGCGATCCCGGGATGACGCCGGGATTTCGCCGGCAACCATCAGATACCCGGTATGCGCGAGCAAGGCGCTCGCGACGACAGGCTGTCGCAGTCAGAAGTAGAAGCCGAACGCAGCGCCCGCGACCCGAGCCATCCGAGTAGCCAAATCAGTATATTGGCCGTTGAACAAGAATTGGTCCAGTACGCAAAAGCCGCCCACGGCAATCATCGTGGCGGTGAATATTTTCATGCGACGAGGATGCGCCTGAAAAATTAACCAAAGCTGAAGTCCTTGCGATGCCTGGCCAAGCGCGATCGGGCCAGCGTAGCTATGCAGCCTGGCCACCCTCGCCGGTGTCTCTGCATCCAAAGTGCAGTGCGATTCGGCTCTAGAGACGCTTCTCCGTCGGCGGCGGGACAATCAGAAAGTTGTCCAGCGTTTTGCCGGATCGAAGCAGCGCCGTCAGCCAGCGGGGATGTCTCCCGCGACCACACCACGTCTGGGTTGGATTTTTCGGGTTTTGATATTTGGGCGAAGAGTTTGGGCGGCGCGCGTGATCGCTTGTTCTGTTGCCGCTGACCGACCGCAGTTTCTGCAGTCGCCGCTCGCGTTCCTGCAGTCTGGCCTTTTCTTCGGCGAGCTTGTTGCTCAACTGCGCGGTTGCGGTCTCATAGAGGTCCCACAACTCGTCCGTGGCCATTGACCTTAAGTTGTCCCGTTCCATCGGAGCCCTCCCGAGGTCCGTGAAATCGCGCTGTAACAATGCAACGCGCTCGCCAGGCTTTGGTTCCGCTCGGGTTCCGATCAGGGCAAGACAAATTGCGCCGCGGAGTGGGTCTTGCTTCGCGGCGCGGATAGGCGGGAAACCGCAGCCGGCTCTACGGAGTGTTCCAGCGTGCCGCCTGCGCCGTCTGAGCGGGCGCATCGTTCAGGCAACGCCGGGCGGCTTCGATCTCCGCTTCGGTCGCGCCATGACTGCGTGCCCACATCTCGGCGGCCGAGGCGGAATATTTTGCGACATAGTAGCGAACCACGGCGCACGACGCCCGACGCACAATTCCTGTCTGGCTCCCGGCCGATGCGTCCGAACTGAACGACGACGAAAGCAATAGCGTCAGCGCAGCGGCGCCGATTGCACGCAACACCATAGTGCCCCCTGTCAGTGCTACCCCGATTGCAGAGCACCACAGTTGCGCCGGCTGCGCAAACGAATCTTGATTCACGCAAAGAGCTGTCACCAGTTATTCGCCGTCGCGGGTCTTGCGAATCGCGATCAAGGCGTAACCAGCCGCTCCCGCGGTTTCACCACAGCGTTGATAAAACCTTCGCGTGCGTCGGAATGGCCCTGCCCGCGCGGTTCGAGCACGTGTCGCAGCAAGAACAGGCCAGTGAGTCGAAAGCCGTCGAGCAGGTCCTGATTCGAACAAGCGTTGGCCCGGCCCTCGTCGTGCCGCAGGAACGACGGCAGCCGCAACAGCCGGTCGCGCCAGGGCTCGCCGGCCGTGCGCGACACCGCCCCGCCCGATTTCGGCGAAACGTAGACCAAATCGGTGGTCTCGCCGGTTGCCGCGCAATTGTCGAGATCGAGTCCGAAGCCGAGCTCACCCAGCATGGCAAGCTCGAAACGCACGAGATGAACGGCGGCCTCACCCGCGTCATCGAAATCGTCGAGCGCGCGTTCCAGCATCTCGTAGATATGCTCGTGCGGGTCGCGCTCCGGCAGCAGCCGCGCAAGCGCGGCGAGATGCGTCACGCCATAGGCAGCATGCGAAGATGCGAGCAGGCTTGCCGCACGCAGCCGTGTGCCCTCGATCGCATAGGTGCCGAGATGCTCGTCGAGCCGCGCCCGCCATACCGCGCGCACGCTGTTGCCGGGCTGCAACAGGGGGCGCATGCGTGTTCCCGCGCCGCCGCGCACCAGGCCGAGATGGCGGCCGTGCTCGCGGGTCAGGAGCTCGACGATGGCGGAGGATTCGCCATGCCGCCGTACCCCCAGCACGATGCCGTCATCGGTCCATTCCATGGACAAGAGTTTACAGGATTCCGGCGCCGGGCGCAGCCACAACCAAATCGATCCTCATTCCGGGGCGATGCGAAGCATCGAACCCGGAATTTCCCGATCCCGGGCGTGGTCCATCGGACCATCCCGGAGTGACGACACATCTCACGCGTTGAACCAGCCCTTGGCGTCGCCGGTGAAGGAGAAATAAAGCCCGGCCGTGGTCAGGATACAGGACACGATCTCGATCGCGCTGTCGAGCTCGACGCCGTTGGCTCCGATCACCTGGATCAGCTCGATCACCGACAGCACCAGGGTCGCCAGCAGCACCCAGCGCGGCCAGTTCTTGCGCCGGCGCGCAGCCAGATGGACGAAATAGACCAGCAGCAGGATCATGGCGCCGGCGACGATGCTCGCCGCCATGATCATTTGCTCGGTCATTTCCCGGCTCGGCGTGCGGTCCTGGACAGCGATAGACAACGCATCCAGCATCAGCGAGAGATAGAGCAGCACCTCGAACCACAATACGTTTCTGGGGACATTCATTGCGCGGCTTTTCTTCTTATCGTTGGTTCATCATTCCCTGGGAAACTCCAGTCCCATCTCGCGATAGCGGTCGGGATCGTCGCCCCAATTCTCGCGCACTTTGACAAACAGGAACAGGTGCACGGGGCAGCCCGTGATCTCGGCGAGTTCCTTGCGCGCCTCGGCGCCGATCGACTTGACGGTCGCGCCACCCTTGCCGAGCACGATCTTGCGCTGGCCTTCGCGCTCGACAAAGATCGTCTGCTCGATCCTGATCGATCCATCCTTGCGTTCGCTCCAGCTGTCGGTCTCGACGGTCGATTGATACGGCAGCTCCTGATGCAGCTTTTGGAAAATCTTCTCGCGCGTGATCTCGGCTGCGAGCTGCCGCATCGGCGCATCCGACATCTGGTCTTCCGGATAGAGGAACGGCCCCGCCGGCACCATCCTGGCAAGCGCAGCCCTCAAGTCATCGACGCCGTCTCCGGACAAGGCCGAGATCATGAAGGTGTCCTTGCAGACAAGGCGCTCGTTGGCGGCCTTGGCGAGCGCGAGCAGCTTTTCGCGCGGTACCAGGTCGATCTTGTTGATGACCAGGATCTTGTCGTGATCGACGCCGGCAACCTTCGAAAGGATGCGATCGGCCTCCTCGTCGAGCCCGACCTTGGCGTCCAGCAGCACGCAGACGAGATCGGCGTCATAGGCGCCGCTCCAGGCGGTCGAGACCATTGCGCGGTCGAGCCTGCGCTTCGGCGAGAAGATGCCGGGGGTGTCGACCAGGATGATCTGCGCGTGATCCGCTATCACGATACCGCGGATCAGGGCGCGGGTGGTCTGCACCTTGCGGGACACGATGGTGACCTTGGAGCCGACCAGCGCGTTGACGAGAGTGCTCTTTCCGACATTGGGCGCGCCGATCAGCGCAACAAAGCCGCAGCTTGTATCTGGCTTCGCGCCGTCAGTCATTGCCGCCGCCGGCGACGCCTTCGCGCTCGATCATCACGCTTGCCGCGACCTTTTCCGCGGCACGCTTGCTGCCGCCGACGCCTTCGGCGGACGCGAGCCCCGGCAGTTCCACCGCGACGCGGAACTGCGGATCGTGATGCGGACCGGTACGCTCGACCTCGCGATAGACCGGTGTCGGCAAGCCTTTGCCCTGCGCCCATTCCTGCAGCACCGTCTTGGGATCGCGCAGCGGCTGGCGCGGCTTCTTCATCCGCTCGATCCAGTTGCGTTCGACAAAGGACGCCGCCGCGACATAGCCGCCGTCGAGATAAACAGCGCCGATGACGGCCTCGCAGATGTCGCCGAGCACGGATTTGCGCAAGCGCACGCTGGCGCCGGCGCCGACCGCGCCGAGCTTGATGTCGTCCGCAAGCCCGAGCGCCTTGGCGACCTCCGCGCAGCTCTCCTTGCGCACGAGATCGGCAAGCCGCTTCGACAACTCGCCTTCGTCGGCGTCGGGGAACGAGCGATAGAGCATGTCGGAGACGATAAGCCCGAGCACGTGATCGCCCAGGAACTCGAGGCGCTGATAGCTCTCGCCCCGCTTGCGCTGCGGCTTCAGTGCCGACACATGCGTGATCGCGGTGGTCAGAAGGCTGGCATCGGTGAATTTGTGCCCGATGCGCGCCTCGATCGCCGCGGTCGCCGCGGTCGCAGCCTTGCTGCCCGCCTTCGCGACCCTGGCTCGCTTCTTCTTGGCGGCCTTCCGTCCGCTGCTGCCTGTCTCAGGCTTCTGGCTCCCCTCGCCTGCGATCTCTGCGGTCCGGATGTCGGGGGTATCGTCGTTCATCGCACGATTTTGAACAAGCGATTCCAACGCACCGAGGCCGGCCAGCGCCAGATCGCCCAGACATGCTCGTTCTCGGCAATCGAGAAGAAGATCATCTGGGCGCGACCGACGATGTTCTCGAACGGTACGTAGCCGACCGCCGACAGTACCCGGCTATCCGTCGAGTTGTCGCGGTTGTCGCCCATCATGAAGAAGTGCCCGGGCGGCACGGTGTAAACGTTGGTGTTGTCGTAGAAGCCGTTGTCGACGCAATCGAGCGTTTCATAGCTGACGCCGTTCGGCAGCGTCTCCTTCCAGCGCTTCACGCGCGCCGTCGCATCCGACCCGCAGGGGTCCTCGCCGATGAAATCGCTGAGGCGTTCGCGCTGCACCGGCTTGTCATTGATGTGGAGCAGCCCGTCCTTCATCTGGATACGGTCGCCCGGCAACCCGATCACACGCTTGATGTAGTCGGTCGAGTCGTCCTTGGGCAGGCGGAACACCACGATGTCGCCGCGATCGGGTTCGGACCCGAAAATCCGTCCCGAGAAGATCGGCGGCGACAGCGGGATCGAATAGTGGCTATAGCCATAGGAAAATTTCGATACGAACAAATAGTCGCCGACCAGGAGCGTCGCCTTCATCGAGCCCGACGGGATGTTGAAGGGCTGAAACAGGAAGGTTCGGATGACGAGCGCGATCAGGAGAGCGTGGATGACGACACGAATGGTCTCGCCCTGGCCGCTCTCGAATTTCTCCCTCGATGTCACGCTCATCGCTTTCCCAATTCCAAAAGATGCCGGTCGCACGGTGGCAGAACTTATTCCTCGCGCGAACAGCACTCCGTTTCGCGGGTAACGAGGAATCGATCCTGTATCTGATAGTGGGAGCCAATTCCGGCGCAAACCCGAATTCGCTCCATGTGATCAAGTCGCGAAGCGTTTTAGACGTTTGTCTCCACCCACGCAATAAACCGCGGCATCAAAACTTCCTAACAACATGATTTATAATGGTTTTTTGTTCTTTCCGGGCCACGCCCAAGGGCCGCGGCTTACGGCTAGGCGTGACCCTTGGCCGGATTGATCGCCGAAATTATGACGAAGGCCTGAGCCAGCGGCCAATCATCGGTGATGGAGAGGTCGATCCGCGCCTCGAGCCCTTCGGGCGTCAGCGCCTTCAGCCGCTCCAATGCCCCACCGGTCAGTTGCATGGTCGGCCGCCCGCCCGGCAGGTTGACCACTCCCATATCGCGCCACCAAACCCCGCGCCGGATCCCGGTTCCCAGCGCCTTGGAACAGGCCTCCTTGGCCGCGAATCGCTTGGCGTAGGTCGCGACCACCATCTTCTCGTTCTTGCCGCGGCGGTTGGCGCGGGCGCGCTCGGCGTCGGTGAAGATGCGGTCGATAAAACGGTCGCCGTGCCGCTCGATGACTTTTGCCACGCGGCGGATGTCGATCAGGTCGGAGCCGATCCCGATAATCATGCGCTGTTCCGCCCCCGGTCCATCGCCGAGCGCATCGTCCGCACCGTTTCGGCAAGACCCACGAACAGCGCCTCGCCCATCATGAAGTAACCGATGTTGAGCTCGACGATCTCGGGCAACGCCGCAATCGTCTCGGCGGTTGCATAGTCGAGGCCATGGCCGGCATGCACTTCAAGTCCGGCAGATCGCGCAAGCCTGGCGCCCGCGACGATGCGCTGCCATTCGGCCTCCGCCTTGTGGGCATGGCCGTCGACCACAGCGTCGCACCAGGCGCCGGTGTGGATTTCGATTACAGGTGCTTTCAGCTTTGCTGCCATCTCGATCTGGCGCGGGTCGGCAGCGATGAACAGCGAGACGCGGATCCCGGCGTCGCCGAGTTTTGCGATAAAGGGCGACAGCACATTGTGCTGGCCGGCGACGTCGAGCCCGCCCTCGGTGGTCAATTCCTCGCGCCGCTCCGGCACCAGGCACACCGCATGCGGCGCGGTCGCAAGCGCGATCCGCAACATGTCCGCGGTCGCCGCCATCTCGAAATTCAACGGCTTGGAAATCTCAGCCTTGAGCCGTGCCATGTCCTCATCACGGATGTGCCGCCGGTCCTCGCGCAGATGCGCGGTGATGCCGTCGGCACCAGCCTCGATCGCGAGCAGCGCCGCGCGCACGGGATCGGGTCTCGGCCCGCCCCTGGCGTTACGCAGGGTCGCGACATGGTCGACATTGACGCCGAGACGGAGCCGAGGGGCCTTTGTCATGGAAGACTCGCGAGAGGCGATCGCACGCCGCTAACCATTGACGCGCTCGACGCGGGCGACGACCGCCTTGGCGCGCAGCTGGGCAATGATCGCGCTGAGATGCTTGAGGTCGTAGACCTCGAGATCGATGGTCAATTCGGTAAAATCGGGCGAGCGTCTGCTCATGCTGATATTGTCGATGTTGCCGTCGTGCTCGGCAATCACGGTCGCGACCTGCGCCAGGCTGCCGGGCTCGTTGACGTTGTCTATCAGGATTCGCGCGGGAAAGCGCTGTGGCGTGGTCTCGTCGACGTCCCAGCGCACGTCGAGCCAGCGTTCCGGCTCCTCCTCGAAATCCTTCAAGGCCGGCGACTGGATCGGATAGATCGTGATGCCTTCGCCCGGGGTGATGATGCCGACGATGCGGTCCCCCGGCACCGCGCCGCCATTCGGCGCGAATTTGACCGGCAGACCGGAATTGATGCCGCGGATCGGGATCGCCGAGGGGCTTCGCGCCGGCTCCGGCTTCTCCGCCGGCCTCAATGTCTGCTTCAATTTGGCCGCAAGTCCCTTCTTGACGCCGTAACGCGCGACCCGCTCTTCTCTGTAATCGGGATACATCGCGCGCGCGACGTCAGACGCTTTCATCTCGCCGCGGCCGACCGCGACCATCACGTCGTCGATCGACGCGCGCGCCAGGCGCGGCAGCGCGCCCTTCAGCTTGTCGTCGGCATATTCGACCTTGGCGCGCTCGAACAGGCGCTCGACGATGCGCCGGCCGAGCCCGGCATACTGGTCGCGCACGGCCGAACGGGTCGCACGCCGGATCGCCGCGCGGGCCTTGCCGGTCACGGCGAGCGATTCCCAGGCCGACGGCGGCGTCGATTGCGCCTCCGACGTCAGAACCTCGACCTCGTCGCCGTTCTGCAGCTCGGAGGACAGCGGTGCGAACTTGCCGTTGATCTTGCAGCCGACCGCACTGTTGCCGACATCGGTGTGCACGGCGTAAGCGAAATCGATCACATTGGCATGGCGCGGAAGGGCGATCAGCTTGCCCTTGGGCGTGAAGCAGAACACCTGGTCGTGGAACAGCTCGAGCTTGGTGTGCTCCAGGAACTCTTCCGGATTGGCGCTCTCGGAGAGCATTCCGACAGTGCGGCGGAGCCAGGCGAATGCCTTCGATTCCCGTTTCAGAAGCTCGGTCGGGGAACCGATGCCCTCTTTGTAGAAAACATGGGCGGCGATGCCGAACTCGGCGATCTGGTGCATCTCCTCGGTACGGATCTGCAGCTCGACGCGCTGGTTGCCGGGCCCGATCACGGTGGTGTGAATCGATCGATAGTCGTTCTGTTTCGGCGTCGAGATGTAGTCCTTGAACCGGCCGGGCACCACCGGCCAGGTCGTGTGGACGACGCCGAGCGCGCGATAGCAGGCCTCGACATCGGGCATAACGACGCGGAAGCCGAAAATATCGGACAGCTGCTCGAAGCCGACGGATTTGCGCTCCATCTTGGTCCAGATCGAAAACGGCTGCTTGCGCCTGCCGTAGACGCGCGCGGTCAACCCGTTGTTGCGCAGGTTTTTCGACAGCTGGCTCTCGATCTCGCTG
>Ga0335079_10008122_pt1 | contig 11946 bp, 13 predicted proteins | sample Lox_Sample_33_FD_206719 | JGI IMG/M metagenome (GOLD analysis project Ga0335079, IMG submission 206719) | Soil microbial communities from Loxahatchee National Wildlife Refuge, Florida, United States - Lox_Sample_3.3 | ecosystem: Environmental > Terrestrial > Soil > Wetlands | place: USA... | reverse complement strand
AAAGCTCAGCGTCGCCGAGCGCACCGTCCGGAGCTCCGCGAGGAGCTCTCCCAGCGCGCGCGTGCCGGCGTTGGAGGCTCGCGCGTACTCGTTCTCGTCGAACGACGGCAGCGCGGCCTTCTCGCCCCGGGCGAAGCACAGCGCGCGGTACACGAAGATCCGCTCGCAGTCCGAGAGGTGTCCGATCACCTCCTTGACGCTCCACTTCCCTTCCGCGTACCGGTACTCCGCGTCGCGGTCGCTCAGCTTCCCCACCAGGGCGGCCGTCTCGTCCACCTGGCGCCGCAGCAACTCGAGGACGTCGCCGTCGGGCACCAGGTCCACGTAGCGGGCGAAGTAGGGCACGTACTCCGTGCTCGCGGGGCGGGCAATGGTGGTTGCAGCCATGAATGGCTCCTGGGCTGAAGGTCGGGCGACCGTGCCATGCGGCCGGCCTACGGTGTCGAGAAGGCCTCGCGGACGTCGTCGCCCACGTGCATCGGCTTCAGGGTGCCGGGCGAGATCGGGACCCACACGGTCCGGGCGCGCGCCAGCAGCCGGCGGTCGGAGGCGCGCAGGATCTCGGTGTGCCGCTCGAACGTGCGCCCCGTCGCGGCCCCCACCCAGGTGCGAGCCACCAGCGGCTCCGCCAGCCGCGCTGGATGCTTGTAGTCGATCTCGTGGCGCACCACGACCCACAGGACCTCGGCCTGCTGCTGCGGCGTCGCGGCCGCGCGCCAGTGGGCGACCGCGGCATCCTGCACCCAGCGCAGGTACACGACGTTGTTGACATGGCCCAGCTGGTCGATGTCCGACGGCTGCACCTGGATCGGGAGCTCGAATGGCGTGACCGTCACCGCAGCGTCTTGATCATCTTCACGATGTCGAGCTGGTAGCCGAGGCGCTCGTACAGGGCCCGCGCACGCGCGTTCTCGCCGAACACGTGCAGACTCAGCAGCCGGAAGCCGTGCCCGCGCGCCCAGTCCTCGGCGGCGGCCATCAGCGCCGCCCCGACGCCGCGGCCCTCGGCCTCCGGCGCCACGACGATGTCCGACACGTGCCCGTGCCGCTCCCCGGTGTGGAAATCGGTCGCGCCGTGAAGATGCACGAAGCCGAGCCGCTCCCGCGCGGCATCCTCGGCGACCAGCACCGCCTGGTCGGCTGCCGGAGCGGTGAGCCCCTCGTCGATCGACGCCGTCACCGCTCCGTCCATGGCGTCGCGCGGGCGCCAGGCGGGCGGGCCGAATTCGTGGAGCCGGGGCGCCAGCGACAGGATCCACTCCCGGTCGCCGGGGCGCGCGGGCCGGATGGTGAGCGGGCCGCCGGGGGTCATGGTGGACTCGAATGATGCAGCGGCACGCGCGGCGCGACCAGAGGCGTCCCTTCCCGCGCGAGGCGCGGCGGCACTAGCTTCCGCGCATGCACACGACTCGACTCGCCGTCGCCGCGCTGCTGCTGCTCGGCGGCCCGGCCTACGCGCAGCAATCGCCGGCCGGCACGCGCGCCGGCGCCGCGCGGATCCTGACCGACATCCGCTACCTCGCGTCCGACGCGCTCGCCGGACGCCTCACCGGTTCCCCCGGAAACGACTCGGCCGCGGCCTACCTGGCGCGCCGCTTCCGGGAGCTGCGGCTCACGCCGGGCGGAGACGACGGAACCTACTTCCAGCACTGGACCGTCGGCTCGACGGCGGCCACCCGCGAGGCGATGGTGGCGGACCGCCCCACCGAGAACGTGGTCGGGATCCTGCGCGGCCGCGGCCCCCTGGCGGGCCAGAACGTCGTGATCGGCGCGCACTTCGACCACCTGGGACGCGGCCCCGCCAACTCCCTGGCCAACGGCGACTCGGCGCACCTGATCCATCACGGCGCCGACGACAACGCGTCCGGCACGGCGGCCGTGCTCGAGATCGCGCGTCTCCTCGCCACGGGGCGCCAGCGCCCCGGGCGCACGATCGTCTTCGTCCTCTTCAGCGGCGAGGAGGAGGGCGACCTCGGTTCCGCGTGGTACGCCGGCCACCCCGATTTCCCGCTGGACTCGACCCTGGCGATGATCAACCTCGACATGGTCGGGAGGCTGCGGGACCGGCGGCTCCTGATCCTCGGCGCGCGGACCGCCGCCGAGTGGGGACCTCTTCTCGACACCGTCAACGGCGGGTTCCATCTCGACGTGCACGCGTCGGGCGACGGCTGGGGAGCGTCCGATCAGGCCTCCTTCTTCGCCAAGCACCTCCCGGTGCTCTTCTTCTTCACCGACCTGCACGCCGACTACCACCGCCCCTCCGATACCTGGGACAAGATCGACGCTCCCGGCGAGGACACCGTGGCCCAGTTCGCGGCGGACGTGGCGCGCCGGCTCGCGGCGCGGCCCGGCCGGCTGACTTTCGTGGACGCGCCGGTCCCCCAGATGGCCAGCGGCGAGCGGGCGTACCTCGGCACCATTCCCGACATGACGGGAGAGCCCGGGGGCGTGCGGCTCTCCGGCGTGAGCGCGGGCAGCCCGGCCGATCGGGCGGGGATCCGCGCCGGCGACATCATCGTCGGAATCGGCGCCGATACCGTGGCCAATCTGAACGACTTCCAGAACGCCCTCGTCAAGCACCATCCGGGGGACACGGTGGAAATCCGCGTGCGCCGCGGGGACCAGACGGTCGCGTTGACCGCGACGCTGGGCCGGAGAAGCTGATCGAGCGGATCGCCCGCCTCTCCGGCGCCGGGGTCGAGCTGTTCGCCCGGTGGGTGGGCGACGGCGGCCCCACCGTCGTCGTGTTGCACGGCGGACCCGGCGCCTCGCACGAGTACCTGCGACCGCAATTCGACGCGCTCGCCGTGGGCCGGACACTCCTGTACTACGATCAGCGCGGAGGCGGCCGGTCCGAAGTGCCGCGCGACGTCCCCCTCGGCTGGCGCGAGCACGTCGCCGACCTGGCGGCGATCGCGACCGAGGCCGCCCCCGCCCCCATCACGGTGCTCGGCTTCTCATGGGGCGGACTGCTCGCTCTCCTGTTCGCACTCGAGCGCCCGGAGCTGGTCGCGCGCCTCGCGCTCGTCGCTCCGGCCGGGACGCACCCCGGCATCCGGGTTGCCTTCGACAAGCGGTTCGCCGAGCGGCAGGCCGCCCCCGAAATCGTCGAGGCCCGCGCCGCGCTGTCCCGCTCCGGGCTGCGGGAGCGGGATCCCGACGCGTTCTGGCGCCGGGCCTTCGAGCTGTCGGTCGCCGGGTACTTCAAGGAGCCCGAGCGCGCGCGCCACCTCACGCCCTTCCGGGTCGCGGCCCGCGCGCAGCAGGCGGTGTGGAAGAGCCTCGAGGGGATGGATCTGCGTCCGCGCCTCGGCGGCGTCACCGCCGAGACGCTGGTGCTCCACGGCCGCTTCGACCCCATTCCGCTCGCGGCGTCGGACGAACTCGTCGCGCTCCTGCCCCGCGCGCGGCTGGTCGTCTTCGAGGATTCCGGGCACGCGCTGTACGCCGAGGAGACCGACCGCTTCGTGCGCGAGCTCGACCGCTTCCTGCCGAGGGTGGCGTGAGCGCGCCGGACGGGCACCGAACCGGGCACGACGCCTCCGCTGCGCCGTCCGCTCGATCCAGCTCCGCTGCACCGGCCGCGCCGCGTCCGCTGCCGTGGACCGCGCTGATCGAGGCGCTGGGCACGAGCCGCTTCGAGGCGATACGGGAGGCCCTCGCCAAGTCGGGGACGGATCCCTTCGACCGCGATGCCTTCCTCCTCGACGGCGCCGTGGGCAGGGTGCTGCGCGACCTCGTGCCCGCGGACGCGCCCGCCGAAGCGGTGACCGAGTACGCGGCCCTGCTCCACGCCCTCTACCTCCACTGGTCCCGCGGCTGGCCGGTGCACGTGCTCGAGCGCGGCGCCGCGACCGCCCTGTTGGCCGATCCGCCGGCGGACGCTCCCGCCGGTCCGGGGTTCGAGGTCGCCTACGTTCAGCTCCCCGAACGCCTCGTGTGGGCGGCGCCCGCGGCGGGGGCGGCGCACGAGCCGATCGACGGGGTCTTCGTCATCCAATGGAGCGGCCGCTGCCGCGCGATCGCCGTGCTGGGCTTCCGGCCGGACCGGCAGGGCTTCACGATCATCGAAGTCGAGGCCCCTCTACCCCTGCAGCGGTCGCCGCGCCCCGACGGCTCGCGGCCGTTCGCCACCGTGCTCCCGTCGGGGGAGCGTATGGGGCTGTTCTCGATCACGACCGCGACCGAGCTGGCGCTGCTCGCTCTGCTCGCCCTCGCCGCAGCGCGGAGTTAAGATCCGGGCGGTGGACAAGCGCGCCGCCGCACACGTGCTCGAATCGATCGCGTCGCTGCTGGAGCTGAAGGGGGAGAATCCCTTCAAGGTCCGCGCGTTCACCACCGCGGCCCAGCTGGTCGAGAGCTACCCCGGCGACCTCTCCACGGCGCTCGACTCCGGCGCCCTGGCCGAGACGAAGGGGATCGGCCCGGCGACGCTCGACGTGATCCGCGAGGTCGCCGCGACCGGCCGCTCGACCGCGCTCGAGTCCCTGCAGCGGGACGTCCCCGCGGGCCTCGCGGAGATGCGGCGCATTCCCGGCTTCGGCGTCGCCAAGATCCGCGCGGCGCACGAGCGGCTCGGCATCGCGACCCTGGCGGAGCTCGAGGCCGCCGCGCGGGACGGTCGGCTCGCGGGCCTGCCTCGGTTCGGCGAGAAGACGGCGCAGAGGATCCTGAGGGGGATCGAGTTCGTGCGCCGGGCCAGCGCCTTCCGGCTCTCGCACGACGCCGCGCGCGAGGCCGAGGAGCTGCGCCGCACTCTGGCCGCGACGCCGGGAGTCGAGCGGGTCGAAGTGGCGGGCAGCGTCCGCCGCCGGTGCGAGATCGTGCGCGACCTGGACCTGGTCGCCGCGGGCGGCGTCGTCGCGCCCATCGCGGCGGCCGACGTGTACTGCGTGAGCGCCGATCGGTTCGGTCACGCGTGGGCACGGGCCACCGGATCGTCGCGGCACTGGGCGCTGCTGGCTGAGCGCGCGGCGCGCGCGGGCCTCCGGCTCGACGATGACGGGCTCCGGAAAGACGACGCGGCCCTGCCCTGCCCCGACGAGGAAACGCTGTACGCGGCGCTCGGCCTCGCGTGGATCCCGCCGGAGCTGCGCGAGGGGGCGAACGAAGTCGATCGGGCGGCGTCCGGCACGCTGCCGAGGCTCGTCAGGCGCGAGGATTTGCGGGGCTGCGTGCACTGCCACAGCGTGTACAGCGACGGCGCCGACACGCTGGCAGCGCTCGCCGACGCCTGCCGCGCCGCCGGATACGAATACCTCGGGCTCACCGACCACTCCGTGGCGGCCGCCTACGCGGGCGGGCTCGCCGAGGCGAAGGTGCAGCGCCAGCACGAGGAGATCGACGCGCTCAACCGGAGCCTGACGGGCTTCCGGATCCTGAAGGGGATCGAGGCCGACATTCTCGCCGACGGATCGCTGGATTACGGGCCCGCCGTGCTCGATCGCTTCGAATTCGTGATCGGGTCGATCCACTCGCGGATGGAGCAGGACGCGGCGACGATCACGGAGCGCGTGCTGCGCGCGATGGACGACCCGCGCCTGACGGTGCTGGGCCACCCGACCGGCCGACTGCTGCTGGCGCGCGATCCGTACGCGATCGACATGCACGCCGTGATCGCCCGGGCCGGCCAGCGCGGCGTGGCGATCGAGATCAACGGCGATCCGCATCGCCTCGACCTCGACTGGCGCCTCTGCGCCGAGGCCCGGGACGCCGGCGTGCGCCTCGTCATCGGCGCCGACGCCCACAGCCTCGCGGGGCTCCGGAACGCGGAGTGGGGGCTGGGCATTGCCCGAAAGGGCGGGTTGGAGGCCGGCGACGTGCTCAACACGAGGAACGCGGAGGAGTTCGTCGCGTTCGCCCGAGCGAGGAGATGACCGCCGGTCGGCCGTGAGGAAGAACGGCCGAGGTGCCGGCGGTGGTCCGAACGGCAAGGAGGAACGAACGGCTACCAGGTCCGCGGGGAAGTCACGGGCGGCGGGTCGCAAGAGGAGAGCGAGCGGCCGGAAGCCGGCGCTGGCGCCGGCCGCCGAGCGCATCGGCGAGATCCTGCGCCGGCTGGAGCGCCGGTATCCGGAGGCGAAATGCTCGCTCGATCACGCCGATCCGCTGCAGCTGCTCGTCGCCACGATCCTGTCGGCGCAGTGCACCGATGCGCGCGTCAACGTGGTGACGAAGGATCTGTTCCGGAAATACCGGACGGCCGGGGACTACGCCGCGGCGAACCCGGCCCGCTTCGAGATGGAGATCCGGAGCACGGGCTTCTTCCGCAACAAGACCCGGAGCGTGATCGGCATGGCCCAGGGCCTGATCGAGCGGTTCGGGGGCACGGTGCCCGACACGATGGAGGCGTTGACCTCCCTCCCCGGCGTGGGGCGCAAGACCGCGAACGTCGTCCTCGGCAACGCCTTCGGGAAGGACGAGGGGATCGTGGTGGACACCCACGTGGGGCGCATCGCCAAGCTCCTCGGTTTGACCCGGCAGACGGACCCCGTGAAGATCGAGCAGGATCTGATGCGGGTCGTGCCCAGGCGGAGGTGGACGCTCTTCCCTCATCTGCTGATCCACCACGGCCGCGCGGTCTGCGTGGCGCGCCGGCCGCGGTGCGAGGCCTGTGCGGTGGCGCACCTGTGTCCATCATCGGGGATCTAGGATGAACGCCGAGCCCGGCCAGGACCTGCTCCAGAAGCTGCGCGACCGCGACGCGGTCGTCCGGCGCCAGGCCGCCCGCGCCATCGGCGCGTCGCGCCTCAAGGAAGCCGTGCGCGAGCTGATGCAGGTCCTGGAATCCGACAGCTCCGCCCCGGTCCGCCGCGCCGCCGCCGAAGCGCTGGGCAGGATCGGCGACCCGGCGGCCCAGGGCCCCCTCGAGCGCGCGCTCCGCGCCGAGAGCGACGCCGGCGTCCGCCAGGCCGCGATGGCCGCGCTGGCGCGGCTCGGCCTGGGCACCGGCGACTACCCGGGCGCTTTGCCCGTGAGCGAGGAATGAGCGCGCCGGACGGGCGCCGACCCGCAAACGGCACTTCCGATGCGCCGCCCGCACGATCCGGCCCTCGCACGAGTGCGGCCGCCGCCGCGAGCCGCGGGGCCGAATTCGCCGAGCTCGTGGCGACCCGCCGCGACCTTCACGCCCATCCCGAGCTCGGGTTCCAGGAGCGGCGCACGGCCGCGCTCGTCGCGGAGCGCCTGGCCGGCCTCGGCTACCAGGTCACGACCGGCGTCGGGAAGACCGGCGTCGTGGGCGTGCTGCGCGGCACCGGCGCCGGCCCCGAACCCGGGCGCACCGTGCTGCTGCGCGCCGACATGGACGCCCTCCCGATTCTCGAGGCGAACGACGTGCCGTACCGCTCGACCGCTCCCGGCGTGATGCACGCCTGCGGGCACGATGCGCACGTCGCCATCGGGCTCGCCGTCGCCCGGCGCCTCGCCGCCGATCGCGGCGCCTGGCGCGGTACCGTGAAGTTCGCCTTTCAGCCGGCGGAAGAAGGGGGAAACGGCGCGCTGGCGATGATCGAGGACGGTGTGCTCGAAAACCCGCACGTGGACGCCGCGTTCGGCCTGCACGTCATGAACAACCTGCCGCTCGGCAGGATCGCGGCGACGGGCGGGCCGATCATGGGGTCGGTGGACAAGTTCACGATCCTGATTCACGGCAAGGGCGGTCACGCCGCCATGCCGCACGAGGCGGTGGACCCGGTACTGGCCGCCTCGCACGTCGTCGCGGCGCTCCAGTCCATGGTGAGCCGCAGCACGGACCCGTTCGACCAGCTGGTGGTGAGCGTCACCCAGATCAAGGCCGGCGACGCCTTCAACGTGATCCCCGAGACCGCGGAGCTGGCGGGCACGGTGCGCAGCATGGGCGGCCGGCCGTACGAGGAGGCGCCGCGGCGCCTCACCGCCATCGCCACCGGAGTCGCGGCGGCGCTCGGCTGCACCGCCTCGGTGGACTACGTGCGCCAGACCCCCGCCACCCTGAACGACGACGTGATGGCGCGCCTCGCGGCGCGCGTCGCCGCCGAGCTCGTCGGCGAGACGTCCGTGCTGACCTCCGCGCGCACCCTCGGCGGCGAGGACTTCTCCTTCTTCCTCCAGCGCGTGCCCGGCTGCTTCGCGTGGGTCGGCTCACAGAACCCCGCAAAGGGCTTCGACGCCCCGCACCACAGTCCGCGCTTCGACATCGACGAGGACGCGATGCCGACCGCGGTGGAGCTTCTCGACCGGCTCGCCCGGGAGTGCCTGCGCTGAACGAGCTGGCTGGCGAAGCGTCCGCCTACCTCGCCTCCGCCGCCCACCAGCCGGTGCACTGGCTTCCCTGGGGCGAGGAGGCCTTCGCGCGCGCCCGCGCCGAAGACAAGCCGATCCTGCTCGACGTCGGCGCGGTCTGGTGCCACTGGTGCCACGTGATGGACCGGGAGTCGTACGAGAGTCCGGAGATCGCCGCGCTGCTCAATGCCCACTTCGTCTGCATCAAGGTCGATCGCGACGAGCGGCCCGACGTGGACGCGCGCCACCAGCGCGCGGTGCAGGCCCTCACCGGCCAGGGCGGCTGGCCGCTCACGGCCTTCCTCACCCCCGAGGGCGATGTGTTCTACGGCGGCACCTACTTCCCGCCGGACGACCGCTTCGGGCGCCAGTCGTTCCGCACGGTCCTCGAGAAGGTGCGCGAGATCTTCCACGCACAGCGCGAGAAAGTCGCGGGCAGCGGGCGCGAGGTGCGGGACCACGTCGCGGGCCTGCTGCGCGAGGGCGTCCCCGGCGAGCTCACGCCGGCGCTGATCGACCGCGGCGCCGAGAGCATGGCGCGGCTCTTCGACTTCCGCCACGGCGGGTTCGGCTCGAGCCCGAAGTTCCCCCATCCCGCGGCCGTGGACTTCCTCCTCGCCCGCTGGTGGGACACGCGCCAGCAGTGGCTTCGCGACGTCGTCGAGAAGACGCTCGTGGGCATGGCCGAGGGCGGCGTGTACGACCAGCTCGGCGGCGGCTTCCACCGCTACTCGGTGGACGAGCGCTGGATCGTGCCACACTTCGAGAAGATGGCCTACGACAACGCCGAGCTGCTCAAGGCCTACCTGCACGCCTTCGCCGCGCTCGGCGATCCCCGGTTCGCGGCGGCGGCGAACGGCATCGTCGACTGGACCCTCGAGGTGCTCGCGGACCCCTCGGGCGGATTCGGCGCCTCGCAGGACGCCGACGTCGGCCTCGACGACGACGGCGACTACTTCACCTGGACGGAGGCCGAGGCCCGCGCCGCGCTGACCGACGAGGAATGGCAGGCGGCCCGCCACCGCTGGGACATCCACGAGCAGGGCGAGATGCAACACGATCCGGCGCGCAACGTGCTCTGGATCGCGCGCAGCGAACAGGCCATCGCCACCGAGCTGCGGCTCGACGAGTCGCGCGTGCGAGAGCTCCTCGCCAGCGCCCGGACGAAGCTCAAGGCCGCCCGCGACGCGCGGCCGGCGCCGGCAGTGGACCGCGCGATCTACACGAGCTGGAACGCGATGCTCGCCGAGGCTCTGCTCGAGGCCGCGCCGATCCTCGGCCGCCCCGACTGCGCCCAACCCGCGCTCGGCGCGCTGGAACGCCTCTGGTCGAGCGCGCGCGGGGCCGATGGGCTGCTCCCGCACCGCGCCGGTCTCCAGGCGCCGCCGCTCCTCGACGATCAGGTCCAGGCCGCGTCGGCCGCCATCGCGGCCTACGAGTACACGGGGAGAGCGGCTTGGCTCGCGCGCGCCCGCGCCCTCGCCGATCTCCTGCCGCGCTTCGCCGACCCACGGGGAGGCTTCTTCGACAGCGCCTCGGAACAGGGCGCCGGCCTCCTTCGCCAGCGGGCGATGCCGATCCAGGACGCCCCCACTCCGGCCTCCAACGCGGTGGCCGCGCTCGTCTTGCTGCGCCTGGGGGCCATCCTGGAGGACGACGCCTACCGGGCCGCAGCGGAACGCACCCTGGCCGCCTTCGCCGGAGTCGCCGACATCGGCCTCTTCGCCGCGACGTGGCTCCGCGGGCTGGACGCCCTTCTGAATGGGGCCTGTCGAATAGTAGTAGTTGATACTACTACTATTAGGTCACTCGTGACGGCTGCCATGGCCACCTACCGGCCCCGACGGGTGCTCGCTCACGCGGACACTTCGCCGGTGCCCGGCGTCCCTGCGCCTGTCGCCCTGGTCTGCGCGGGGACCGCGTGCGCGGCCCCCGTCCGCGACGCCGCGTCGTTGAAATCCACGCTGGAGACTTTCGGCCGCATGGGCTAGGATTAGCCAATGCTAGAGGAAATCCGACAGAAGCTTTCGGAGGAAGTCCAGCGGCTCAACCACGAGCTCGCGGTCACCCTGCCCGAGACGCTGAAGAAGGCGTTGCAGGCGGGCGATCTGCGGGAGAACGGCGACTACCACGCCGCGCTCGAGCGCCAGCAGTTCATCCAGGCGCGCCTGAGCCACCTCCGCTCGCGGCTCTCCAAGCTCTCGCAGATCGACCTCTCGAAGATCCCGAACGACCGCGTCGGCCTCGGCTCGCGCGTCGTGGTCGAAGTGGCCGGCACGAAGGAACGCGAGACGTACGAGCTGGTGATTCCCGACGCGATGGACTTCGAGGGGAACCAGATCTCGGTGGCATCGCCGCTGGGACGCGGTCTGCTCGACAAGAAAGTCGGGGAGACCGCCGTCGTGGCGCTGCCCGCGGGTCCGCGCAAGCTGAAGGTCGTGCAGCTGACGACCTTCCACCAGCAGCTCGCCGAAGAGAAGCAGGAGGCCTAGTTGAAGAAGCAGGCGGTGTTCGAGACGGCGCAGGGGAAGATCGTCGCGGAGCTGTACCCGAAGGAAGCGCCGGGGACGGTGGCGAATTTCGAAAAGCTCGCGAACAGCGGCTTCTACGACGGCACGCGGTTCCACCGGGTCATCAAGGACTTCGTCGCCCAAGGCGGCGACCCGCTCTCGAAGGATCCGAACACCCCGCGCGTCGGCACCGGCGGGCCCGGCTACACGATCAAGTGCGAGACGAAGGGCAACCCCCACATCCACGAGGCGGGGTCGCTCTCGATGGCGCACGCCGGCAAGGACACCGGCGGCTCCCAGTTCTTCATCTGCCACGGGCGGCTCCAGCACCTGGATGGCGTGCACACCGTCTTCGGGAAAGTCGAGTCCGGGATGGACAACGTGTACAAGATCCGGCAGGGCGACGTCGTGACCAGCATCCGGGTGTCGGACGTGTGAACGTTCAGCTCGCGCTGGTCTGCGACCACGCGATCATCGATCAGCACGGCAAGCTGTCGGTGCTGGGCATCTTCGACCGCATCTGGGTCGAGCGCTTCCCCGCCATCCATCCCCGCCTCCACCTGGTGCTGCGGCTCAAGGGCCGGCGCACCGAGGTCGGCGACCACGCGGTCCTGATCCAGCTCGTGGACGACACGGGCCGCGAGATCCTGCGCGGCGAAGGGAACGTGCAAATCGGCGAGCCGCCAGCGGGCGTCGTCGACATCGAGGCCGCCGCCATCCTCGCCTTCGACGTGCCCCTGGAAAAGCCCGGCACCTACACCTTCGAGATCGCGGTGGACGCCACGCGCGTCGCTTCCGTGCCGATCACGGTGGCGCAGATGCCGGCAGGCGCGCACTCCACGCCGCCGCCGATGCCTCCGACGCCGCCGACCATCAACTAGACAGCATCGAGACATCATAGCGGCAGAAGTGGCCTTCCGCCTGGATTTCCATCGGGACCACACGCCGAGGTTCCACGCTGCATCGTGGGCGCGCTTCGCGTGGAGAGCGGTGCTCGCCGCGGGGCTCGCCTTCACCGCCGCGTGCCGCGGCGGGGCACCGATCGTCCCGCACGGAGTCGCCGCTCCGTTCCCCGCGGCGTCGCCCCTCTACGATCCCGCCCACGATCTCGGTCAACTCTTCCAGGCCGTGCAGCTCTCCGGGATCTTCTCCGACTCCAAGACCTTCGTGGACG
>Ga0335079_10008121_pt1 | contig 11946 bp, 9 predicted proteins | sample Lox_Sample_33_FD_206719 | JGI IMG/M metagenome (GOLD analysis project Ga0335079, IMG submission 206719) | Soil microbial communities from Loxahatchee National Wildlife Refuge, Florida, United States - Lox_Sample_3.3 | ecosystem: Environmental > Terrestrial > Soil > Wetlands | place: USA: Florida... | reverse complement strand
CAACTCACGGCTGAAGACGTTCTCGATTTCCTTCCGCGGGCACAGTTTCGACGAAAGGCCGTACATCCGCCAGGTGGCCGCGCAGTATGGCGCCGATCACGAGGAATTCGACGTGAATCCCGAAGCCGGCTTGGCGGATGCCATCGAGGAATTCGCGTATTACTTCGATGAGCCGGACGCGGATGCCGGCGCCTTGCCGGTCTGGTTCCTTTCCAAGCTGACGAAACGGCAGGTAACCGTGGCGCTCAGCGGAGAAGGCGGCGACGAGTTATTCGGCGGCTATCTTACGTATCGCGCCGACCGGTTAGCCGGTCTCATGCGGAGATTGCCCTCGGGCGTGGTGCGCCTCGCGCTCGCCGGCGCGCGGCGCTGGCCCGTATCGGACCGGAAGATCGGCTTCGAATACATGTTGAAGCGCTTTCTGGAAGGCTGCCGGATGCCGCCCGAGCGGGCGCACGTTTACTGGAACGGGACCTTTTCCGAGGCGGAGAAAAGGGCGCTCGTCGACGGGCCGGGTTCCGGCGCGCTCGATGCCGTTCTGAAACCCTTGCGGGATGCGGGCGACAACCTGGCGGCTTATCTTTGGTTCGATCAAGGCTGCTACCTTCCCGACGACCTTCTCGTGAAGGTAGACCGCACGAGCATGGCGCATTCCCTCGAGGTACGGCCGCCTTACCTCGATCACCGCATTGTGGAATTCGCCGCCAGCCTGCCCGCGACGCTCAAGATGCGCGGCTCCCGGCAGAAGATCCTGCTCAAGGAGTTGATGAAGGGGAAGCTGCCGCCCGCGATCTTGCGGCGGAAGAAGACCGGGCTCGATATTCCCGCGCACCAATGGCTGCGGGGTCCGCTGCGGCCGCTGCTTCTCGACACGCTCGGCGGCGCCGAACCCGCCGGCTTGTTTCAGCCCGGCGCGATCGAAGACTGTGTGCGCCGGCACCTCGACCGGCGCGCCAATCTCGGATACCATCTGTGGGGCTTGATGCTCCTGTTCCTGTGGATGAAGCGCTGGCGGATTCAGGCGGCGGGGGCGGAGACGCCGGCCCGGCAAGCCGCCGGCATTCCCACTCCGAATTAGCCGTCCCGCGGCTTCACGCGCAGTTCACGAATGTGCGCGCGCGCAGATTGCGCGCAAGATCAGGGGGCCCGCGAGAGGGTTGCCCGCCGCGCGGTAAGCCCGGACCAAAATCCGCGCTGTTCTTAAACTTGCTACACGGCCTGCCGGAACTGCCGGCGCCGCTTGGGCGCGAACGTTCTTACGTGGCGCTGCGGCCGGGACGAGGCGGACGGAATCATGATTACCGGGGCCGGTTCCGCGGGAACTTCCGCCGGACCGCCGGGCGAAAGCTGGCGGCGGACCAGCCGGGTGGCCAGGATCCGCTCGATGTTGGCGACATCGGCCCGCTCCGAGCGCGTGGCGAAGGTCGAAGCCGTTCCCGATGCGCCCGCGCGTCCCGTGCGGCCCACGCGGTGAATGAAGTCTTCCGGAACCTGCGGCAGATCGTAGTTCACCACGTGAGAGATGCCTTCCACGTGAATCCCGCGGGCGGCGATGTCGGTGGCGACCAGCACCCGGTAGTATCCATCCTGGAAGCCGCGCAGCGCTTGCGTGCGCTGGCTCTGGCTGCGATCGCCATGAATGGCCGCCGTCTTCACGCCGTCGCGCGACAGCCTCTTGGAGAGCCGGTCGGCGCCGTGCTTCGTGCGTGCGAACACCAGAAACGATCCGTTCTCCTCGCGGAGCATCGTTTGCAGAAGACCTAACTTGCGATCCGGCTCGACTTCGTATAGATGCAGGTCGATCTTGGCGGCGGGTTTCGTGGTGGAACCCACCGTAACGCGCACGGCATTGCGGACGTGCGTTTCCACCAGGTGCGCCACCGAGCTCTCGATGGTGGCCGAGAAGAACAGCGTCTGGCGGTCGGCGGGGATGGCCGCCATGATCTTTTGGATGGTCGGCAGAAAGCCCATGTCGAGCATGCGGTCGGCCTCGTCCAGCACGAGAATGCGCACGCGGCCGAGGTCGATGAGCCGGCGGCCGAGAAAGTCGTAGAGCCGGCCGGGCGTGGCGATCAGCACTTGGGCGCCCTTGCGGATGGCCTGCAACTGCGATTGTTCGCCGACGCCGCCGATCACCACGGCGGCGCGCACCTGGGAGCCCGCGGCCATTTGGGCGAAGGTCGCGCCGATCTGCAGCGCGAGCTCGCGCGTGGGGCTGAGAATGACGGCCCGGACGCCGGAACGCGCCGGCTCACTTCCGAGAAGGTGGATGATGGGCAGGACAAACGCGAGCGTCTTGCCGGTGCCGGTTTGCGCCGTGGCGACCACGTCGCGTCCCGCCAGGGCCGGTTCGATGGCCTGGGCCTGCACCTCGGTTGGTTGCTTGAAGCCATGCTTGGACAGATTGCTCTTCACGAGAGCGGAGATTGAGAATTCAGAGAAGCTTTTCATTTTTCGATTTGTTGTTTTTGCGGAGGAGAATCGGCGCGCCGACTACCGATTAGGGGAGAGGGGGTTGCGGATCAACTTCCAGTAGGTTTCATTATAGCGCATTGGCGAACGTCCGGAGATACGCCCGGATTTCGTCGCGCACCCGCCGAAACGCCTGGAGGCGATCCTGTTCGGAGCCTTGCGCCGCGGCGGGGTCGTCGAAGCCGCAGTGCAGCCGGTTCGCATGGCCGGGATAGACCGGACAAGCCTCCCGCGCGTGGTCGCAAACGGTGATGACGTAATCGAAACTGCGGCCGGCAAACTCGTCCACCGCCTTGGAACGTTGGTGCGAAATATCGATGCCGATCTCCCGCATGACGGCGATGGCCTCCGGCCGTACGAAGCTGGCATGCGCGCCGGCGCTTTCGACGGCAAAGCGGCCGCCCGCATCGTGACGCAACAACCCTTCCGCCATCTGGCTGCGGGCCGAATTAGCCGTGCACAGGATGAGCACGCGCTGCATCGGCAGCTCCTTCGTTGGCAGTCCCGCGGTGGTTGAGCCTCGATGCCGCCGGCTTGGTGGCGCGGATAAAAGCGCTCATGAATTTCCCGTCGACATGGGGGGCGATGGCATCCACGTCGATGCCTTCACCGCTCAGGAACGCGCGCGCGTCATCGACGCGATAGATCCGCGCCGGCTCCAGTGCGGCGTTTTCGAATCCCGCGGCGATCAGCTTGGCGCGGTACTCGTTTTCTTCGAGCGCTCCGGCGATGCAGCCGACCCATAGCAGAATGCGCTCGCGGATTTCGGCCGGCATCTCGCCGCGGGTGACGACGTCCGACACCGCCAGCCGTCCCCCCGGTTTCAGCACACGGAAAGCTTCGTTGAGCACCTGGTCCTTGTCGGCCGAGAGATTGATGACGCAGTTCGAAATGACCACGTCGACCGATTCATCCGGCAGCGGAATATGTTCGATCTCGCCTTTCAGGAACTCGACATTCTGCAGGCCGGAATGCGCTTGATTTCGCCGCGCGAGGGCCAGCATTTCGTCCGTCATGTCGAGGCCGTACGCCTTTCCCGATGGGCCGACGCGTTTGGCCGAGAGCAGCACGTCGATGCCGCCGCCGGAGCCGAGGTCGAGAACCGTCTCTCCAGGCCGCAACCCCGCGAGGGCCGTCGGATTGCCGCAACCCAGGGATGCCAGGACCGCTTCTTCGGGAAGACTCTCCTTTTGCGTTTCGTCGTAGAGTTGCGACGTGATCGGGCCGGCGCTACAGGCGGACGCCTCTCCACAGCAGGAGCTTCCGCCCGTGCTGACCCGCATTGCCGCCTGTCCGTATTTTTCACGGACGGCTTGCTTGATGTTTTCCGTTGCGGCGCTCATTGGTTGTCTCCTACTTGCAACACACGATCTTCCGGGGTGAGATGGCCTTGTTGCGGGTGCAGCATTCGGCGTAGAGAAAGCCGAGCAGCTCTTCGAGTGTTTCCGTGCGGGCCGAATACCAGAGGTACGTCCCCTCGCGGCGCACGCTCACCAACTCTTCGTTTTTGAGTTTGTCCAGGTGGTGCGAAAGCGTGCTGGAAGGGATCTCGAGCTCGCCGCCGATGTCGCCGGCGGCCATTCCACCGGGGTGCGCGCTCAGCAGGAGGCGCACGATCCGCAAGCGCGGTTCGGCGCCCATGGCGGAAAGCATGTCCGCATACCGGGCGATGCGCTCCGGTCCGTCCTTCCTGGACGCCGGCGGCCGCGCTTGTTCCATATTTCTATCATAATCGAACTATCGGGGATGTCAAGCGCCCGGACCGGCCGGCTGCCCCTCACGGCAACAGCTTCTCGCGGAGCAGATCCTCCACGTCGCCGAGTTTCTCCCCCAGCAGATTCAGCTTCCGCGCCACGCCTTGAATCTCCGACTCGGCGCGGCGATTCACGTCGAAATCCAGTTCGCTGCGCAGGCGATCTTTCTTGTCCTGCCGGTTCTGACTCATCATGATGACCGGCGCCTGGATCGCCGCAATCATGGAAAGGAACAGGTTCAGGAGAATGAAGGGATACGGGTCCCAGGCCGCGCCGCCCAGCCGCACATTGATGACGGTGTAGACAGTGAGGACGATCAAGAAGGCGATGATGAACGACCAGGACCCCCCGAAGCGGGCGACGGAATCGGCGATCCGCTCGCCGCGCGTCTCGCCTTCCTCGATGACATCGTTCGCATTGCGCGCCGCGCGCATGCGCACCAGGTGTTGCGAGGCGTGGAACTGGCGGCCCAGCACCGTGAGCATATCCATTCCCGCATGCGGCTTGCGTTCGATCAGGACGGCGATGTCGTTCCGCTCCACCTCCAGGCAGACGCAGGGCTCGATGGCGGAGGCATCGGTCTGGTGCGGTGTTTGGTCGAGCATCGAGGCAAAGCCGAAGAACTCGCCATTGCCAGGCTGATCGACGATCACTTCCTGTTGATCCTCGTCCACGGTGGTCAGCCGCACGCTCCCGGATACCACGACATACGCCTTCCCCCCGGGATCGCCCATCTTGTAAATCCGTTCGCGCGCGGCGAATCGCTTGAGTTCGACTTGAGCGGCTAATACGGCCTTCTCATCCGCGTCCAACAGAGCGAAGAGCGGGACATCCTTCAGCACTTCCGGGTTGCAAGCCATTGAGCACCTCGTCGATATTCTACCTGTGAGGCATTCTACCTGTGAGGCGGACATTCCTGGCAGGGCGGCAACCGGCGGATGGAAGTCCGCCGCGGAAAGCAGCTTGCGCCACGAGCGGAAGCGGCGCGGGGCGACGGTTACTCGCTGGCGGCGGGGAACGTCATCCGGGTCGTGGTGCCGCCCAGTTCGATCTGCTTGAGCGAGAACTTGCCTTTGTTCTCGTCATAGAGGACTTGCGTGCGGCCGTACTTCACGTGTGTGTCTTCGACCTTCACGGGGACTTCCACTTGCAGCTTCTTGCCTTTCAACACGGCTACGGAGTTCTCTTTCAGCTCGAACTGGTAGTCGCCGGCCTTCAGCGCTTTGCCATTCAGAACGATAGGTTGAATCAGGGACACGGAAAAGGTAGCCGCACTTGCGGCCGAGAGCGCCGTGAACACGAACAAAGTCAGAATCTGCTTGAGCATGTCCCCCGATTATAGCAACGCCGCCCGGGGCCGGACATGGGGTGGTCTAATGGGGCGCGGCTTAGGACGCTTCAGGTAATCACTCCCTTGCGCACCGCGTACAGGATCAGCTCCGCGGTGCTGTGCAGGTTCAACTTCTGGAAGATATTGCTGCGGTGAGTCTCCACGGTGTAGAGACTGAGATTCAACATGGCCGCCACCTCTTTCGGCGCTTTTCCTTCGGCAAACAACTGCAGAGTTTCCCGCTCGCGGGTCGTCAGCAGATCGTAGCTGTCCTCTACGTCCCGCTCCCGCATCTGGCGCATGTACTCCTCGACCAGCATCTTGTTGATGGCCGGACTGAAGAACGCCTTTCCTGCGTGAACCGCGCGGATGGCGTTAATCAAGTCGTACTCGGCCGAGTCTTTCAACAGGTAAGCCTTGCCGCCCGATTTCAATGCCTTCAGGACATAGCTCTCGTCGGAATGCATGCTGAGGAACACAATGCCGGTCAGGGGCAGCTTCGAGGAAATCTGGCGCGCGGCTTCGATGCCGTTCAGCAGGGGCATGGCGACATCGAGCACCACGATGTCGGGTTGATGCTTCTCCGCGAGCGCAACCGCTTCGCGGCCGTCGGCGGCTTCACAGACGACCTGGAATTCCGGGGTGCTTTCGAGCAGGAGGCAAAGGCCCCGGCGCACCACGTGGTGGTCGTCCGCCAGCAGAATCCGAATCATGCGGACGGCCTCGCCGGCAGGCTGTGCTCGGGAACTTCCGCGGCGGGCAGCCGGACCGACACCCTCGATCCGTGTCCGGGCTGCGTTTCCAGCGCGAACGAACCGCCCAGGTGGCTGACGCGTTCCTCGATTCCCAGCAGCCCCATGCCGCGCGCCTGCTCCGCGTCGAAGCCCTTCCCATCGTCCTGTATCTCGACGAGAATCCCCCGCGGTTGCTGGCGCACGGTCACGCGCACCGTGGCCGCCGCGGCGTGCTGGACACAGTTGTGCAGCGATTCCTGGACGATCCTGTAGATGCACGTTTTGTGGTCTTCCGGCAAGTCGTCGCAGACTCCTTCGGCGGTTACTTTCACGCGCAACCCGGTCCGCTTGGACACTTCGCGCGCCTGCCACTGCAGCGCCGGAACCAGGCCCAGGTCGTCGAGCATGGAGGGTCTGAGGAGCAGCGCCATGTTCCGCACCACGCCCAGGGAGTCCTCGACCAGTTCCTTGATCTCCTGCGCCTTGGCTTCCACGCCGGGCAGGTCCGACGCGCGAATCCTGCCCGAAAGATTCGCCAGTTCCACCCGGATGCCCGTAAGCGCCTGGCCGACCTGGTCGTGCAATTCGCGGGAAATCGCGCGCCTCTCGTTTTCCTGCACTTCGACCAGCCGCGCCGAGAGCTGCTTCAACTCGGCGCGCGCCGTGGCGGTCTCCCGGTGGCGCGCGGCGGTCTCCAATTCGAGCCGCACGATCTTGCGCATGCTCAGGACGGCCAGCAGCAGACCCACCGCGATGGTCACGCCGATGGCCAGGAACGAGCGCCGGCGAAACTGCGAGAACATCTCGAGCATGGCTTGTTTGCCGGCATTCAACTGGGCCTCGTTGATGCCCGCGATCTGGTCGGCGATCCCCAGCATGGCCATCCGCCGCGGAAAAACCTCGTCCCGCAAGAACGTGTAGCCCCGATCCCGCCGCTCCGCCGCGCTCCACGTGAATACCGGCTCCAGCACGCTCCAATAGCTTTGCAATTCCTGCGTCAGCGTGCGAAACGGGACGGACTGTTCCGCATTGAGCAGCGCTTCATACTTCTGGAGAGCCGCCTCCATCTCGTTCCGCGTCTTCAAAAGGCTGGCGCGATGGCCTTCGGCCTTGGATCCGTCCGGTTCCAGAAGGTAATCCCGGACGTAAGTGCCCGACAGGTAGAGGTCGGCGCGTATCTGCTCCAACAACCGGGTGTGCGAAAGAAAGCTCTCGCGGATGTTATCGCCGCTGGTCTGGATCTGCCGGAGCCTGCGGACGCTGTCAAGCCCGGCGAAGATCATCAGAAGCAAAAGCCCGCCGAAACCGATCGCCAGAACCAGCCGGCTGTAAGACTCCAGGGGACCGGTTGCACGGACGGGCGGTGTTGCGGTTCGCTTCATGAGTGCGCCTGCGGCCCAGCACTACCCGATACTATAGCCGGGTTTTTCGTGGACGGAAATACCGTGCCGGTGGTAACTCGGGACATTTTTCGGAGTACAGGGTGGCAACCCCCGCGGCGCAAACTTCACCTTGCCGCGGCGAACTTCGGTTCACCGTGCCCAATCCCAATAGTCGCGATCACTCTCCCACCAGCAACCGGTGATACCGGCCCATCCAATACGGCAACAAAAAGGCGGCCCCGTCGTCTTCCCCGCGCCCCTCGCTGCCGCCGTCGATATCGAAAGGGTTCGAGTTCCACTTCATCACCGGCCGTTCGTCAGGCGGCAGAAGCGTCTTGGACTGCCGGTGCTCGAACCGGTCCGTCTCCGGTTCCATCACGATATCCTTGCGGCCCGAATTCTTCACCGTCCATTCGATGGTGTCGACCGGCATGCGGTAAAGCGTCCGGACGCCGGTGGCCAGGTCCACCGCCGCCTTCGGTTGCGCCGTGGCGTAAATGAAAGACCAAAGCGGATTCTCTTCGCGCGCCATGTTCTCCCACCAGCCCTCCAGCGCCAGCCGGTAATAGCGATTCAACAACTCGCCGCCGCGCTCATACCGGAACAGCGGATAAAACGAAAGCATGGCCAACTCCTCGTCCGAGTAGTTGATCTCCGTACGCAGCTCCCGGTAGCGTGTGGCGCGCTGCCCGTACCCCAGCTCGCGCGCCGCTCTCCGGTACTCCCGCTTATACCGCGGATTCCCCGTCAGATGCTCCGCCGTCTTCAGAAAACTCAAAAGCTCCAGGCTGTTCAAAGCGCTGTCCGAGGGCTCTTCGCGGAAGTAAGCCGGCGACCATTTGCCCCAGGTCGTGGGCTTGCCTGTCACGTCGATCAGGTTGTAGCCATGGTCGAGAATGTGATCCATGATCCGCGCGGCGGTCCCGGCGATGCGCCGTTTCAACGCCGGGTCGTCGAGCAGATCCGTCGCCACGCTGTAGAGAAAGAAGTGGCCCACGATTTCATCCGAGCTGGTGTCGCCTTTCCAGTAATATTGCCCATCCGCCGTCCAATGCCACTGGCCGTCGACCGGCATCGGCTCACCCTTGCGAACGTAGGATCTGGCCGAAAACCCGCGCCGGCCGCCCACCTCTTCCAGAAACAACACGGCTTCGACGGACTTCCGGGCGTTCGCCAGCGCCTCGGCCGAGCGAGTGACCGCATAGCGGAAACACTCCGCGGCGGCGTACATCGAAGTCCACAAGCCGTCGTTGTCGTCGTCCCGCATCTGGTTCGTCGAGACGTCGCCGGGCGTCCGCAGGTTCGAAGGCGACACCAGGCCGTGGCGGTCGTGGCGTTGGCGCACGCGCGTCTCAAACAGCGCCGCCTTCGCGGCCAGCGTCATGGGCCGGAGCTCGATGTGCGACACGCCCGTTCGCGTCCGCACCCACATGCCCGCTGCCGGATCGGCCGCCAGTTGGCGCACCTCGTCGTCGGGTAAGTAGCGCTTCCCGGCAAAGTACTGCTCGCGATCGCGCGAAGGCGCATGTGGGTCTACTCGTACTAGGCCCTGGTCCGCGCCATGCCATACCGCTCCATCGGAAGCCGTCGCCGCCCGGGGACCGTCCCCCGGCGGCCGCATCGCCGGAACTCGCGGATCATCAAGCGCGTAGAAGGTCCGGAACTTCTGCACTTGCGGCGTAAGACGGACAGGCTGCGCACCCTGGCCGATCGTCGCGAGCGCAATTAGTCCTAGCGTTCGGATTAGTACGGCTCACCTCGCACTTCAGTCTTAGTTGAACACAGTCTCGCCGGCCGCGCGATAAACTTGTAGAATGTCCTGGGTCCCCACAAACCGCCTCGTCGCGATTGCTGTCTTGTGCCTTCCCTTGTCTCTCGGCGCGCAGCCGGTAATCCGCATTCTGGAACCATCCGCCCGCATCGTGACTACCGCCGCGACCGTCTCGCTCACCGGCGTGGCCAGCACGGATTCCGCCATCGTCAATATCTATTGGACGGACCACCAGGGCCACCAGGGGCCGGCTCAATGGACCGCGGGCGCCCCAACGGCGCTCGTGAATTGGACCGCCGAAGTCCCCGTCCGCCCGGGACCCAATCACATTGCCGTAATCGCGGTGGATCAATCGAACCGCGCCACCAACGCTCAATTCTCCGTCTATCGGGACGTGCCGCCGGGACCGCAAGTCAGCGGCGTGCGCACAGGCTGGTGGCAGGGCATGCCCGTCACCTATGCCGTCGTCGACGGATGGGCGATCATCGAAGGAGACATCATTCTAGGCACGGCGGACGCGCTGGCCGCATCTACGCCCACCACCCCCGGCGCTTCTCCCGATGGCTTCACCGACGGCTATGTCTCGCAACTCTGGCCTCAGTCGGGGGGCGTTTATCAGATCCCCTACACCATTGAGAGTGCGGCTACCAATCTTAGCGCGGCGCTGACTTACGTGAACAGTACTCTGAGCGGCGTCATTCAGTTCGTGCCGCAAACCACCCAGTCGAACTATGTCACGTTCAACTTCAATACCAGCGATCCCAGCGGTGTCTGCGAGTCCTCAGTCGGTATGCTGGGCGGGCAGCAGTTTGTCACCGGCTCGGCCGCTTGCGCCCTGGGCACGCTTGTGCACGAGATGGGCCACATTATCGGCCTGTTGCACGAACACCAGCGGCCGGATCGCAATACGTATATCACCTTCACGCCCGCCAACGCCGACAAACCTTGGATCGCCGGCAATTTCGATTTTTTCAGCGACGACTATCAGACCGTCGGTCTCTACGATTACGCCTCGGTGATGCATTACCCCCCGTTCAGCTTCACCAAGAATAACCTGCCCGTGCTCGAATCCATCCCGCCCGGCATTCCGCTGAGCAACCTGGCCGGCTATTCCGCCGGAGATATCGACACGATCAAGCGGCTCTACGGACTGGCGCCTTCCACCGTTACCGTCACCACCAACCCGGTGGGTCTGAAGATTATCGTGGACGGGACCACCTATACCGCGCCGCACACATTCTCCTGGGCTCTCAACTCCAAGCACACCCTCAACCTGCCCGCCGATCCGCAACTGACTAATCCCGCTGACGGCGCCGACTATAAGTTCGCCACCTGGAACGATGGCGGCGCGCGCTCCCATAGTGTCTCGGCAGGAGGCGGTACCGGTCTGCTGACTTCTCCGGCTACTAAGCCCGCCACCACGGTCTACGAAGCCAACTTCATCCGCATGTGGCCTTTCGCCAGCTCGGCCTATCCGGCGGGAAGCGGCTCGGTGAGCGTCTCGCCGGCGCCCCAATCCGTCTTCGGCGGATCCTTCTTCGTCGACCGCCAGCAGATTACTCTCACCGCCACTCCCCACGCCGGCTATAACTTCTATGGCTGGTTTGGGCCGCCCTATCCGCAAGGCGCCGATCCTTATCCGCTCCTGATCCAGTCGCCGCAGCCGGCCTTGCAGGGTGGCTTCACCACTTTCCCCGTGACCGTCGTCGGAGAGAGCATCACCGGGCCGAATACCTGGAATCCGCCGCTGTATGCCGGCGTCGACACCAATAGCTTCGTAGACCTGCCGCAAGGTTACTCGCAGGACTACTCCGGTTCCGCCTGGGCGCCGGGTACGAGTCACTCGATCAGCGCTCCGTCGCCCGATATTCCCGTCACCACTAACGTCAGTTACTCCTGGAACAGTTGGAGCGATGGAGGCGCCCAGTCTCACAACATCTCTGCCTCCAGCTCCGGCGTGACCAACATCGCGGCGTCGTTCACGCCCGTGTACCGCAGTTACACCTATGCGGAAAATGCGTGCGGCACGGTGCAATACTCGCAGTCGTGCCCCAACAACGATTGCAGCTTCCCGGACGGCACGTTGATCACGATGACGGCCACCCCCACGCCAGGCGCGGGAATGGTCTTCGCCGGCTGGACCGGCGATCTGTCCGGCACGACCAACCCGGCGACCACCACTATTCACGACGAATTCCTGCCGGTGGCGAACTTCAACATCGTGCCGTCTATCATTGCCGCCAACAGCGTCAGCCCGGCATCGCCCGTCAAGTCCGCGAGCGCCGCGAACCTCACCGTTACCGGCGCCGGATTCGTAAGCGGAAGTTTCTACGCCTACTGGAACAATAATTACCGCTCGAGCACGGTTACAAGTCCGACGCAGGCGACGGTTCAATTGAACGCGGGAGATCTTGCCAATGCCGGCTCTCAGTTGCTCCAGGTCAGTAACTTCACGCCGTCGTGCGGCGCCTACGCCTACACGCAACTGCTTGTCAAAAGCACG
>Ga0335079_10008120_pt1 | contig 11950 bp, 8 predicted proteins | sample Lox_Sample_33_FD_206719 | JGI IMG/M metagenome (GOLD analysis project Ga0335079, IMG submission 206719) | Soil microbial communities from Loxahatchee National Wildlife Refuge, Florida, United States - Lox_Sample_3.3 | ecosystem: Environmental > Terrestrial > Soil > Wetlands | place: USA: Florida... | reverse complement strand
CTTCTATCTGAAGAATCGTTTGACTTTCGATAAGCCGGTCACGTCCGTGACCACCCCGGCCCAGCGCCACGCCCAGCTCACGGGCACCGACCAGGCGCCATACCAAAAATTCCGCTGGATCGATTTCTCTTCTTCGCAAGGACCCGGCGTCTACGCGTACGAAGTATCCGACCTGTACCACGGCAAGAATGGCGCTCTCAAACCGCGGGCGACCACGTCCGTGTCCATCAACCTCGGCCCCTTCGTCTCCGGCAGCCTCCAGGTGGGCTTTACACGAGGGTTTCTCTCCTCGCAAGCCTACGTGGATCGGTTTCACAATGCCCCGATCCGCCCGGACAAAAAGTCGATCGACTACGACACTAAACCGTATCAGGCGCAATACACGTGGCTCGGATTTCATGCGCGCGAGCTGATGTTCAATTTCCTCAACCAGGCGTTGGCGGACCCCCAGAGCGAATTGGATGTGTTCGCGTACGATCTGGATGAGCCGGACATCATTTCGCTGCTGAAGCAGTTCAAGTCCAGGCTGCGGGCCGTGCTGGATAACGCCCCGCTTCATACCAAGCCCGGCGCCATGGAGATTCTCGCAAAGCAGTTGTTGCTCGAATCCGCGGGTGCGTCCAATATCAAGACCGGCCACTTCCAGCGGTTCTCGCATTGCAAGGTGTTTATCTTGAAAAAGGGTGGAAAGCCCGTGCGCGTATTGACGGGCTCGACCAATTTTTCCGTGCGCGGCCTCTACGCGCAGGCCAACAATGTCCTGGTTTTCGACGACGCCGAAACCGCCGGCTACTATTCGCATGCCTTCGATCAGGCGTTCGAAGACATGCCCAACTTCGCCAAATCCGAGATCGCCGAAGGCTGGATCGACGTATCTAACGAGCCCGGCCTGCCGCCCTTCTCGGTATCATTTTCACCGCACAAGACCGCGGACGTTTCCCTCGATCGCGTTGCGCAAGCCATCCAGAAAGCCAAGAGTTCAATCCTGTTCGCAATTATGGAATTGGGCGGCAGCGGTCCCGTGCTTAGCCAAATTCAAGCGCTCACGTCGAAACGCAAGGACCTGTTTTCGTACGGTGTGACGCAGTCGCTTTCCGGCACCTCGGTTTACAAGCCGGGCTCACCCAACGGTGTGCTGACAGCGTTTTCATTCCTACAAAAGCACGTGCCTGCGCCTTTCAGTCAGGAGATCAGCGGCGGACCGGGCCAGGTTATTCACGACAAGTTTGTCGTGATCGATTTCGACACCAAGAATCCGCTAGTGTACACGGGATCATCGAATCTGGCGGCCGGCGGTGAAGAGCAGAACGGGGACAACCTGCTCGAGATCCGCGATCCCGCCGTGGCGTCGATTTTCGCTGTACAGGGCATGGGCCTGGTCGACCATTTCCACTTCCGCAGCGTCATGCAAACCGCAACCGATGACAAGCCGCTGGAACTCGATCCGACCGACGGCTGGTGGAAAGACTACTTCGTGAAGAGCTCGCTGAAATTCCGCGACCGCAACTTGTTCAGCCCGCTCTCGGCTTAGTGGCGCTTACTGATTGACGGGTTCCGGCATCGGGGCTTTGCCGTCGAGGACGAAAGCCAGCAGGTGTGCGGGCTTCCGCGGGCCGGGCGGGGGAGGGCCAAAGGCGCTCACGCCCGGAGGTCCGCCGGCCACGGTGATGTATTGTTTGCCATCGATCAGGAATGTAATCGGCGGGCCCATTTGACTCATCCCCGTATGGAGTTCGAGGACCTTTTCGCCGGTGTCGGCGCGGTAGGCGAGCAGAGCGTCGTTGACCGAGGAAAAGACCAGATTGCCGGCTGTGGTGAGACTGCCGCCGGAGAAGGCGCCGGCCCCACCGCCGGCGGCGCGCCAAGCTTCCTTGCGCGCGACAGGGTCCCAGGCGTAGAGGACATTTCCGGCGGGGCCGTCGGGTCCGATGGCGGGCAGCGATTTGGGCTGCGTCTGTTGCGCGGGAGCGGCGGAAGAAGTGGCTTGCTGGACAGCGCCGGGCAGCGCGTCGGGAGTTGCGCCCGGTCCACCGGCGCCGCCGCGCCCCCCTCTGCCGCCGCCCGCGCGGCCGGTGCCCATATTCATGAGGCCGCGGCCAGTCGGGCCGATGTCGGTCGGCTGAGGCGTGTAATTCGGATCAGCTTCATAGATGTAGCTGCCGCCGGCGGTCCCGGGGAAGTAGACCAGACCGGTGGCGGGATTGTACGACCAGGGCGCCCACACATGGCCTCCGGAGGGACCGGGCTGCACGCGGACGGGCGTGGTGCGGTACAGAGCGTCAGGATTGATTTTGGGGCGCCCCGTTTTGGAATCGATGCCGGTGGTCCAGGAAACTTTGGTGATCGGATCGGCGGAGATGAGCTCGCCGGTCTGGCGATCCAGCACGTAGAAGAACGCATCCTTGGGCGCGTGCATGATGACCTGACGACGCCGGCCGTTGATGGTCAGATCGGCGAGCATGAGGTCGGCGATGGAATCGTAATCCCAGTTGTCGCCGGGGACTTCCTGGTAATACCAGACCAGCTTGCCGGTGGCGCCGCGGACGGCCAGGATGCAATTGGCGAAGAGGTTGTCGCCGGGGCCGCGGTGCATATCGGTCCAGGGGCCGGGCTGGCCGGTGCCGACGTAGACGATGTCGGCATCGGGGTCGTAGGCCATGCCATTCCACACCGCGGCGCCGCCGCCGATTTTCCACCAATCGTTGCTCCACGTCTTGGCGGCGTCGGCGAGTTCGGGCTGCTCGAAGGGCTTAGAAGGATCACCGGGGACAGTATAGAAGCGCCAGAGCTGTTTGCCGGTCTCTGCGTCAAAGGCGGAGAAGAAGCCACGGATAGCATACTCGCCGCCGCTGACCCCAATGATGATTTTGCCGCCCTTGATGACGCGTGGCGCCATGGTGATGGTATACGGCATGTTCTCGGGTGAGACGCGGGTTTCCCAGACCGGTTTGCCGGTAGCGGCATCGAGGGCGCGGAGGCGGCCGTCGACCACGGGGGCTATGATCTTCCCTTTGTAGAGCGCGATGCCGCGATTGACGACGCCGCAGCAGATGCGCGATTGCCAGATCTGCTGGTTGATGTCGGGGTCCTGATGCCAGACCTCCTTGCCGGTATGCAGGTCGACCGCGTAGACGACGCTCCAGGGGCCAATGCTGTAGAGCATGCCGTTGAATACCAGCGGGGTACCTTCCTGGTGGACCTGAGGATTGCCGGAGGCGGCCGGGATGTCATAAGACCAGGCGAGGCCGAGCCGCGAAATGTTCTCGACGTTGATCTGAGAGAGCGGGCTGTAGCGCTGCTCGGACCAGTTCACACTGTAGCTGAGCCATTCGGCTCCATTGGGGCTGCCGGATTTAAGGGCGGCATCGTCGACCTGGCGGCCGGACTGAGCCCATCCGGTCACAGTGATGGAAAGCGCCAAGAAAGCAGCGGCAAAGAGGGAGAGAGGACGGCGAAATGGATGCGACATCGGAGTGACCTGTTCTTCCGAAAAAATAGCACAAGCCGGAGTGACGGGGTTTTGGCTCGCCGGTGATTAGATCACCGGCGCTACGTGCCGCCTCGTGGTATCTTGTTGTCGGGTCGAACTAAATTGGCGGACACGGATTTGGCGCGGGTCGTCGAAGAAGTTTTGGACGCGACTCCCTTTGTCGACATTCACACGCACCTGTTTCCGCCGGCATTCGGCGGGCTCGGGCTGTGGGGGATCGACGAGCTGCTGACGTATCACTATCTCGAGGCTGAGCTGTTCCGGTCTTGCGCTATCGAGCCTGAGGAGTATTGGTCCCTGTCGAAGCCGCAGCAGGCGGATCTGATTTGGCGAACGTTGTTCGTGGAAAACACGCCGGTGTCGGAGGCGGCGCGAGGCGTAGTGGCGGTGTTGTCGGCGCTGCGGCTGGATCCCGCCGCGGGTTCGCTCGAACCGCTGCGCGGCTATTTCCGCGCACAGAAACCCGGCGAATATATTCCAAAAGTGTTTCGACTGGCGGGCATCAGCTCAGTCGTGATGACGAACGATCCGCTGGACGATGTCGAGGCCGGTTTCTGGAAGCAAGGTGTCGCGACGGACGGCTGTTTTCGTTCGGCGTTGCGGCTTGACCGAATCCTGAACGACTGGCCCGCGCACTGCGGCCGGGTCACCGCGGAAGGGTACGCGGTCGAACAAAACGCGGGTGGGCGAACGGCGGCCGAGCTGCGGCGGTTCGTGTCAGACTGGTCAACGCGAATGAGGCCGGTCTACATGGCGGTGTCGTTGCCCGATACGTTCGAATATCCGGCGGAGGACATCCGGACCAAGTTGTTGGCCGAAGCGATACTGCCGGCGTGCCGGGAGCTGAATCTGCCGGTGTCGTTGATGATCGGGGTGCGGCGGCAGGTCAATCCGAGGCTGCGGCTGGCGGGCGATGCGGTAGGGAGGGCCGATTTGCGAGCAATCGAGACCTTGTGCCGCGAGTTTCCCGAAAACCGGTTCCTGGTCAGCGTGCTGAGCCGGGAAAATCAGCACGAATTGTGCGTGTATGCGCGGAAGTTTCGCAACCTGATGCCGTTCGGGTGCTGGTGGTTTCTGAACAATCCATCGATGGTCGAAGAGATCACGCGCGAGCGGCTGGAGATGTTGGGCACAAGTTTCATCCCGCAGCACTCGGACGCGCGCATTCTGGAGCAGGTCATCTATAAATGGCGAAACACACGGCGGACGCTGGCGCCGATCCTCACGCAATCGTACGCGACGCTGGCGGCGGACGGGCGGGCGGTGACGCGCGCGGATGTTCAGAAGGACGTCACGCGATTATTCCGATCCAATTTTGAACGGTGGGTTTCATGATCCCAGCACTGCTTTTGGCGGCGCCCGACCGGCTGGTCCGGTTGAGCAGCGTCGATCTCCTGGTGATCACGCTGTACTTCCTGACGGTGATCGGGATTGGCTTTTACCTGCGGCGCTTTGCTACAACCGGCGAGGATTTCTTCCTCGCGGGACGGGACATGACGTCGTGGATTGCCGGGCTGAGCTTCGTGGCGGCGAATCTTGGGTCGCTCGAACTGATGGGATGGGCGGCGGCGGCATATCAGTACGGGATTCTGGCGACGCACTGGTATTGGGTTGGCGCGATTCCGGCGATGCTGTTTCTGGCGATCGTGATGATGCCGTTTTACTACATCTCGAAGACGCATTCGGTGCCGGGATACCTGCGGCTGCGCTATGGCGAAGGGGCGCGCGGGGTGTCGGCGGTGACGTTCGCCTTCATGACGGTGCTGATGAGCGGCATCAATATGTACTCGATGGCGCTGGTGATGAAGGTGGTGCTGGGGTGGGATATTCACTTCAGCATCTGGGTTTCGTCCATTACGGTGGCGGTCTACGTTTTTTTGGGCGGGCTGCTTTCGGCAATTTTCAATGAGGTGCTGCAGTTTGTCCTGATCTGGCTGGGCGCGCTGCTGATTCCGATTCTGGGGTTGATCGAATCGGGCGGCTGGAGCGGGATGGTGCGGAGGATTGCGACGAACATAGGCGGCGCCGACTACGTGCACCTCTGGCGGCCGCTGGGATCGTTCAGCGACAATCCGATGGGAATCCACTGGACCGGGATCGTGTTGGGGCTCGGTTGGGTGATCTCGTTCGGCTACTGGACGACAGATTTTCTGGTGGTGCAGAGGGTGCTTTCGGCACGCAACCTGCACTCCGCGCGGATGGCGCCGATTATCGGGTCGGCATTCAAGATGATGGTGCCGTTGATCGTGATCTTGCCCGGGTTGCTCGGCATTGCGGTGCTGCCGGAGAAGTTGGTGGGCGAATCGGTGGCGGCAGCGAGCGGCGGACACAGCTACAACGAAGTGCTGCCACTGATGCTGGCGCGGTATTGCGGGCCGGGGCTGCTGGGATTGGGAGTGACGGCGCTCATCGCGGGCTTCATGTCCGGCATGGCTGGCAACGTGAGCGCGTTCGCGACGGTCTGGACATACGATATTTACGGCGCATTTATTCACAAGCGGGCGAGCGATCAGCATTATCTCGGCGTCGGACGATGGTGCACACTGCTTGGCGTGCTGGTGAGCATCGGAACCGCTTACCTGGTGATGCAATTCGCCAGCATCATGGATTACGTGCAAGCTCTCTTCAGCTTCTTCATCGCGCCGCTGTTCGGGACGGTGTTGTTGGGGATGCTGTGGAAGCGGGCGACGCCCGCAGGCGGCGTCTGGGGCCTGGTGGCGGGAACGGTATCCTCGATCGGGATGTGGGCGTGGGTGAAGGTGGATCCCAGTGCGCTGAGCGTGATCGCGCTTTCGTCGCATGCCAAGGACATGGCGGAGAATATGTACCGCGCGCTGTGGTCGTGGATCATTTGCGTCGCGGTGACGGTGCTGGTGAGCCTGGCGACGCGGCCGAAGACGGACGCCGAGCTTAACGGGCTTGTCTACGGATGCACGGAGATTCCGTCCGAACACGAACTCAAGCTCACGCAGCGGCCGATTTTCTGGGCGGGCGTAGTGTGCGCCGTGTTCATCGTCTTGCAGATTATTTTCTGGTAGCGATATGCACAAACCGGGAATGGTTTCGATCTGGTTTCTCATCGGGCTCCTGCTGGTGGCGTACGGGCTGTTGATCCTCGGCGCGGGAATTTACGAAGCGATTGTGCCGCCGGAGCGGCCGACGGTGCTGGCGAATCTGCACGCTGGAATCTGGTGGGGCTTGTTGGTCCTCGCGCTGGGTGGTTTTTATTGCTGGCGCTTTGAGCCGCGGAAAACAAAATAGGCGTTCCGAGCGGTTTGTTACACTTGAGCTTCGAGGAGCGGACGGAGGCGCCACGTGTCCGCGATCAATTTGGGGCGAATCCAGGGAGCATCCAGCGAGGTTGTTCGCGATATCAACCGGCGGATCGTGCTCAACCTGATCCGCACGCGGCAGCCGATCTCGCGCGCCGACCTGGCTCGTGTATCGGGATTACAGCGGTCGACGATTTCGCTGATCGTCGAAGAGCTGGTCGAAGACAACTGGGTGATGGAAGGGCCGACGGGTCGCCTGCCGCGCGGCCGCCGTCCGACCTTCCTGCGGCTGAATGACGACCGCGTGATCATCGGGGTGGACATCCGGCCGACCCAGATCACGGTCGCGTTGGCCAACGTCAACGGCAAATTCACGTCCCAAGAGGTGATGGAGACGCCGGCGGATGCGAAGGCTGGGGTGGAGGCGCTCGTGCACCGTATCCAGGCGCTGATTCGATCGTGCCGGGGCAAGAAAATCGAAGGCATCGGCATCAGCCTCCCGGGGCGGCCGAGCGGCGGAAAGCTTGTGTTTGCGCCCAACCTGAAGTGGGGCGACTTCGATATTCGCGGACCGATCATCAAGGCAACAGGTTTGGACGTCGAGCTCGAGAATGCCGCCAATGCGTGCGTGCTGGCGGCCGTGTGGTTCGACCGGATGGAGATATACCGGAACCTGGTGGTGGTCACGGTCTCGGAAGGGATCGGCGCCGGCGTGCTGATCAATGGCCGGCTCGCGCGCGGGTTGAACGGGATGGCGGGAGAGTTCGGACATGTGCCGCTCGATCCGCAAGGTCCTCGTTGCGGCTGTGGCGGGCGTGGCTGCTGGGAGGTTTTCGGCTCCAATCGGGCGGCATTGCGATACTATTCCGAGTCGAGCGCGCAAGCCGAGGGGCTGAGCTTTCCGGATTTGCTCAGCCTGGCCGAGCAAGGCGACACAAAAGCCGCGAAGGCGCTGGAGAAAATGGCGCACTATCTCGGCCGCGGCATGCGCATGATCGTGGCGGGGCTGGCGCCGGAGCGCATCATTGTGATCGGAGACCTCACGCGCTCGTGGCACCGGTTCGGGCCCATCATCGAAGCCGAAGTGGGGGCGCAGGTGCTTCCGGGATCCGGCGCGCCGCAGTTGATCCCGGTTCACGAAGATGGAATGGCGCGGTTGCGGGGGACGGTGGCATTGGTGCTGCAGAAGGATTTCGGGAATACGCGGGAAGTGGTGGGGTGAGCGCCGGGCAGGTCGGAGACCTGCGCCACTGATATATACTTTCTGGACGGAGGCGCCAATGAGCCGTCCGAACCGCCGCAATTTTCTGAAGGGCGCTGCCGCGACCGGAGCCGCGGCGCTGGTTGTTAACCCTAAACCGAGCCGAGCGCAAGAAGCCAAGCCGGCGCGCGCAAGCGCTCCGTCGGCGACAGCGCGGGAGGCGGAATCAGGCACGTCCGCGCCCGCGGTCGAGGTGTTGACCGCCGATCGGCCGGGCGGCGATTTCATGACCGACGTTCTGAAGTCGCTGGGATTCGAGTACGTCTGCGCGAATCCGGGATCGAGCTTTCGGGGTTTGCACGAATCGATCGTCAACTACGGCGGGAATCGCAATCCCGAGTTCATCACCTGCTGCCATGAAGAATCATCGGTAGCGATGGCGCACGGCTACGCCAAGGTAGAAGGCAAGCCGGCCTGCGTGATGGCGCATGGAACCGTGGGACTGCAGCACGCGGCAATGGCGCTCTACAACGCCTATTGCGACCGCGCACCGGTGTACATGATTGTCGGAAACGCAGTAGACGCGGCTTCTCGGCGGCCGGGCGTCGAGTGGGAACACAGCGTGCAGGACGCGGCGTCGATGGTCCGCGATTTCGTCAAGTGGGACGATCTTCCGGCTTCGCTTGAGCACTTTGGCGAATCGGCGGTGCGCGCATACAAGATCGCGATGACGCCGCCGATGATGCCCGTGCTGCTGGTGGCGGATCTGGATCTGCAGGAAAATCCGCATCCCGAGGCGTGGCCGCACATTCCAAAACTGACGCTGGCGCGGCCGCCGCAAGGCGATTCAGGCGGCGTCGCCGAAGTAGCCAAGCTGCTCGTGAACGCCGAAAATCCCGTGCTGATCGCGGGTCGTGTGGCGCGTACGGCGGCGGGGATGAAGGCGCTGGTGGAATTGGCGGAAGCCCTGCAGGCGCCGGTGATCGACCAAAACGAGCGCATGAATTTTCCCAGCCGGCACCCGCTCAACCAATCTTCCAGCCGCGGCCTGGTGGCGCAGGCGGATGTGATTGTCGGGCTGGAACTGACGGACTTCTGGGGCACGGTGAACTCGTTTCGCGACCAGGTGCACAAGAGTTCGCGGCGCATCACCAAGCCGGGCGCGAAGCTCGTGAGTATTACGACCGGCGATCTTTATATTAAGAGCAACTACCAGGATTTCGAGCGCTTCCCCGAGGTGGACGTGGCGATCGCGGCGGATGCCGAGGAGACCTTGCCGGCGCTCACCGAAGCGGTCAAACGGCTTCTCACCGCCGATCGCAAGCGCGCGTTTGAGGAGCGCGGCGCGAAGCTGGCGGTGGCGCATCAGAAGGCGCTCGAAGCGGCGCGCGCCGAAGCCGCCTACGGATGGGATGCGAGCCCGATCAGCAGCGCGCGGATGGCGGCGGAGATCTGGGCGCAGATCAAGAGCAAGGATTGGTCGCTGGTATCGGGCGGCGGCGGGTGGCCAACGCGCCTCTGGAGTTTCGATAAACACTATCACCACATCGGCGGGGCGGGCGGTGCGGGCGTCGGCTATGGCGCGCCGGCATCGCTGGGCGCAGCGCTGGCCAACCGCAAGTATGGGCGTCTGAGCGTCACGATCCAGAACGACGGCGACCTGATGTATGCTCCCGGGATCCTGTGGACCGCGGCGCACCACAACATTCCGCTGCTTTCGGTGATGCATAACAACCGCGCGTACCACATGGAGGTCATGCATATCCAGCGAATGGCGAACCGCCACCAGCGCGGTATCGAGAACGCGGGGATCGGCACAACGTTGACGAATCCGAATATTGACTACGCCAAAGTGGCGCAAGGGATGGGTGTGTACGCCGAAGGGCCGATTCTGGAGGCGAAGAATCTGGGGCCCGCGATTCAGCGCGCCCTGGCGGTGGTGGAAAAGGGAGAGCCGGCGTTGATCGACGTGGTTACCCAGCCGCGCTAAGGAGACAGTATGAGGCTGACGCTTGCTCTGCTCGCCGCGGCAACCGGTGCTCTTGCGCAGGCACCCAACGCGCAAAACGGCCGCAAGCTGTTCGCGCGTTTTGGTTGCTATCAGTGCCACCAGTACGAAGCACAAGGCGCGGCAGCGACCGGGCCACGACTGGGCCCGCACCCGATTCCGTACGCGAATTTCACGAAATACGTCCGCCAGCCCACCGGGCAGATGCCACCTTACACGGGGAAGGTAGTGAAGGATTCCGAACTGGCGGACATCTACGCGTTCCTGCAGTCTCTGCCGGAGCCTCGGGCGGCGAAAGACGTTCCTCTGCTGAACCAATAGAAGTGGGCGCTACGAGGCCACTTGGCGCGTCTGCACCGCGCCGTCGTTCATGCCGCGCAGCTTCATGATGAGGGTTGTGCGCTTCAGGCCGAGTAGTTCCGCCGCCGCTGTTTTATTGCCGCCGGTTTTAGCCAGCGCGCCTTGCAGGATGGAACGTTCGAACTGGCTGACCGCCGCCGCAAAATCCATATGCTCGGTGACCAGCATGGGTGCGGGCGCCACCGGTTCCATCGCCACCAGCTTCTGCGATTCCGCCAAGCCGAAGTCGGCGGGATAGAGCGTATCTCGAAGGCCGCTCAGCGCAATCGCCTTCTCGACCGCGTTTTCCAACTGTCTCACATTGCCCGGCCACGGCATGGTCGACAGCCGTTCGAGCGTCTTGGGCGTGAGCTTCTTCAGCGGAATGCTCTCGGCCTGGCAGGTTTTGGCGACAAAGTGCTGCGCCAGCAGCGGAACGTCGCCCGGCCGCTTGCGCAGCGAAGGCATTTCGAGCGGGACCACGTTCAATCGATAATACAGGTCTTCGCGGAATTTCCCCTGGCGGACCCGATCGAGCAGATTCACGTTCGAAGCAGCAATCACCCGCACATCCACCTGAATGGTTTCGGAGCTGCCGAGCCGCTGGAATTCCCGCTCCTGCAAAACTCGCAGCAGCTTGGCCTGCAGCTCGAGGGGCATGTCGCTGATCTCGTCCAGGAAGATCGTGCTCTTGTGTGCCTGCTCGAATCGCCCGATCCGCTGGCCGGTGGCACCCGTGAAGGCGCCCTTCACGTGTCCGAACAGCTCTGCTTCGAGCAGCGTTTCCGGAACAGCACTGCAGTTTACCGCTACCATCGGCAGATTCGCCCGCGGGCTGGCGTTGTGCAGTGCCCGGGCCGCCATTTCTTTACCGGTGCCGGTTTCGCCCGTGATCAGCACGGTGCAACGGAACGGTCCGACTAAACGAATGGTGTTGGCGACATCTTCCATCGCCGGGCTATCGCCCACCAGCTTCCGCCGCCACGCTTCACCGCCTTCCGAACCGCGGCCGGCCTGTTCCCGGTGGAGCTTTTCCGCGCAAGCGTCTTGGACGGAAGTTAGCACGGCATTCCAATCATCTCGATCGCCGTGGCAGGTATACGCGCCCTCGCGCACCAGGGCGATCGCTTCCCGTGCCGACAGCTCCCGGTCCCAAAAGATTACTGGCGTCTGAGGATCGGCGCCCAGCAACAGATCAAGCAACGTGCTCCGGTCTTTTCCCCCAGGCCGGCCTGAAATGAGGACGCAATTCGTGTTGCCGTCTCGCACCATCGCCAGCGCTTCGGATAGCTCCGTTACCCGATGTATGCCGACACCCACCGGGAGAGTCTCACAGCCGGCTTTCGCAGCTTGCTCGTCGCTCTCGACCAGCCATAAAACTCGTTGCGGGGTCATAGTTTGGTTGGTTGACCTGTCTCCTGAATGCACGCACCCAATGGCGCATTCCATTTTGTACTCGCTGCGGCTCAAGGATTCTAGGCCGAATTTAGGGAATATCTGTTAACTACCCGCTGGCTAAGGTACGGCCATAACTATCGGTAACCGCCCTGTGCTTACCGATTTACGGTATTGTTCCTACGCCGTTCGCATGGGATGCTGATGGCAAGTGGTGTGCCACAGCACGAGCTAGCCATATGAAG
>Ga0335079_10008118_pt1 | contig 11951 bp, 8 predicted proteins | sample Lox_Sample_33_FD_206719 | JGI IMG/M metagenome (GOLD analysis project Ga0335079, IMG submission 206719) | Soil microbial communities from Loxahatchee National Wildlife Refuge, Florida, United States - Lox_Sample_3.3 | ecosystem: Environmental > Terrestrial > Soil > Wetlands | place: USA: Florida... | reverse complement strand
TATGTCGGGAGCACGATGGCTTTCATGACGCCTCGTCATAGCGATGCCGCGTCGGGCGTGCTCTACCGACTCAGCCGGCGGGCGGTTAGCGACTCACAAGGGTGGCGAATCCGAGGTTGGGCCAGGTGGGTGCCCGATCCAGCAAGCACCTGTCAGGGTGGCCTCTCATCTAGGGTACTCGTGGATCGGGTTCCTTGTCCAAGGTCCGCCGACGGTCCAACATGTCCAACCACTCGAGAGGGGCCTCATGCGCGAACTCGTCATCTCCTCCCCGGGCCGGAAGAACGCGCTCTCGACGGCGATCCTCGAGGCCCTCGCTCGTGAACTCGCTGACGCCGCGGGAGAGCCGGTCCTCCTCACGGGGGAGGGTAACGCGTTCTCGGCGGGCCTCGACCTCTCCGAGGTGGCGCGCATGGACGTGAACGGGGCGAGGCGCCTGCTGTCGGCTCTCGAGGACCTCGTCGAGAGCGTGTTCACCTACCCCGCCCCCACCGTGGCGCTCGTCAACGGGCACGCCATCGCGGGCGGGTGCGTGCTCGCCCTGTGCTGCGATCGCCGGATCGCCACCGCCGATCCTGCGGCCCGCATCGGCCTCAACGAGGTGGCGCTCGGCCTCCTCTTCCCGCCGAGGACGCTTGCGATGGTGAGGGCGCGACTCGGGCCGGCCGCCGCTGCGGCCGTGCTCGGCGCGGAGCTCCTCGACCCGCTGCGCGCGCTCCAGGCCGGACTCGTCGACGAGGTGGCGGCCGATCCCCGCTCCGCGGCCCTGGCCTGGCTCGAGGCACGCTCACGTCATCCGCGGGCGGCCTACGCCGCCGCCAAGGCCAGCTTGCACGCACAGGTGTTTGACCGCGCCGAGGAGGAACGCCAGCGCTTCGAGGACGAGGTACTGCCCCGGTGGACCTCCGCCGAGACCAAGGCCGCCCTTTCTCGCGCCCTCAAGCGATGACGTTGGCGCGGGCCGCAAGGGGCGGTCCCCGGCGGTCCGGTGGCGCACACAGGCGTCGGCCTCAGGCCCTGCCACCGCTCCCGCGGCGGGCTGCACTCGGGCCCACGACCGCGGCGTTCCCCGCGAGCCTATCCGAGGAGGATGGGCAGGAGCACTCCTGTGCCGAGGGCAAAGACCCACAAGGCCGGCGCCGGGCTGGCCTCGGTCCGGCGCTGCCGCGCGTCCCGGGCGGCCGCGCGCGGGTCGAGGAGGAGGAACGCCGCGTGGCGCCGCTCCAGGCCCAGGAAGACCGCCGCGGTCACGCAGCCGAAGAGGAGTTGTCCCACCAGCGCCGGGAGAAGCGCGCTGGCCGCATGCACCGACCAGTCGAAGGTTCCGCCGAGGGCGATGGGCTCCAGCGTGAGCGAGTCGACGTACCAGCGAATGAGCCCGTAGACGAATCCCCAGCTGCCGGCGGCGCCGAGGCTCGGCGTCTCGCGAAAGAAGAGGATCCCGTAGCACATGCCGAGGACCACCGAGATCGCTAGGCTGGCGAGAAGCCCGAGCGCCGGAGAGCCGCCCCCCAGGGCTCGCATCCGCCCCGCGCCGGTGGCAAAGAGCACCACGTCGAGGGCCGCTCCGCCGGCCACGCTCGCCAGCGCCCCCCACTTGAGCGAGTTCAGCAGGTGTCGCCCCGGGCCCTCCGGCTCGCGGTGGATGGGATCGGAGCCTGTGAAGAAGCGCACCCAGAGCGTGTCGATGGCCCCGTAGACCAGGCCCGCGATAACCCCGTAGATCGCGTGGCCCACGAGCGATCCGAACAGGGTCGCCGCGTGTTCCCACGACCAGTCGAGCGGCCTTCCGGACCACAAGGGCAGGATGAGCAGCGGCCCGAGGAACCACCAGAGGATGCCGTAGGCCATCCCCCATCCCATGTTCGATCCGAACCCGCGCAGATCGCGCTGAAAGAGCACCGCCAGGCTCGACCCGATGAGGGTGGCGAACGCGAAGTGGAGCGTCATCCCCACCATTCGCGAATGCGAGCCGACCAGGCCGGCGATGAGCGGAAAGAACCCCACCTGCGCCATCCACTTGCCAAAGGCCCAGCCTCCGACCATGCCGGACATGCCGCCGACGAGGAGCGCCCGGGGCCAGCTGAAGCGTGCACGGGCTGGGTCCGGCCGCAGGAGGGCCCAGGTACCGAGGCCCATCCCGATGGCGGTGAAGGTGAGGACGTAGGAGACGAGCGCGGGGAAGCGCAGGCGGGCGACGTCGAGCATGATCGGGCCCGAGGTGCCGCCCCAGGAGGGAGCGACGAGTCCCACCGGGACCGCCAGCCAGAGCAGGAACGAGAACCCGAGGGCCCAGATCACCCCGGCCCCCGGGGACGAGGCGTGCTCGCGGGTGAGGAGGGCGAACGCCGATCCATAGAGCGCGGCGAGCAGCAGGCCCGGCTCGAAGGACGGCCCGGCCAGGACACGCCCCAGCAGGGAAGCGGCGGCGCCGACCGCCGCACCGACGAGAGGAGAGAGCGCGCGATGAGAGCGGGGACTCACGGGGAGCTCCTTTCCGGGTCGACGGCGTTCTCGATCTCGGCAGGGTCCATGGTCTGGACCACGTCACGCGGGAAGAAGAGCTCGAAGGTCCAGGCGACGAGCACTCGTACCTTGCGCTCGAGACCAGGCAGCTTGGAGAGATAGACGAGGCGCCACAGCATCCAGGCCAAAAGGCCCGAGAAGCGCACGTGCCGTCTCGTGAAGGGCAGGCGGAGCTCAGCGCACGCGGTCTGGTAGCCGACCACGCAGAGGGCGCCCAGGGACTCGAAATGGAAGGGGCGCGCCCTGCGCCCTCGGAGGGTCGCGTAGACGTTGCGGGCGACGGTGCGCGCTTCCCGCAACGCGCACTGAGCGGTGGGCGGGCAGGGCTCATGGGAGCTCGCGTCGAAGACGGCCGCGCAGTCCCCGGCCGCCCACACTCCAGGGCGGGCCGTCGCCAGGGCCTCGTCGACCAGGACGGAGCCGCGCTTCGAGATCTCGAGGCCGAGCGTCCGAATCAGCGGGTGCGGCGCGGTCCCGGCCGTCCAGACCAGCGTGCGGGCGCGGATCTCCTGGCCCGACTCCAGGATGAACGCGCCCGGCCGCGCGTCGGCCACCCGGGCGCCGGGCCGGAAGCTGACGCCCCGGGCCGCCAGCCTTTCCTGTGCGTAGCCGGCCAGCGAAGGCGATAGCTCGGGCAGGATCCGCTCACCCGGATAGAGGAGGACGATAGCGAGGTCGTCCGCGCTGAGGGACGGGTGATCGGCGAGCATGCTGCGGGCGAAATCGTTGAGGGCGCCAGCGAGCTCCACCCCAGCGAAGCCGGCCCCGGCGACGACGAAGGTCAGGAGCTCGTGCCGCCGGGTGGGGTCGCGCTCGAGTGCGGCCCGCTCGAACGAGTCGATGACCTGGTTCCTGATGCGGACGGCCTCGCGCAGGCTCTTGAACCCGAGAGCATAGCGGGCGACGCGTTCGAGCCCGAAGTGGTTGGTGACCGAGCCGAGCGCCAGCACCAGATGGTCGTACGGAAGCTCGACCGTGACGTGGCCCGCCACCGTGGCGCGGCGTGCGGCGAGGTCGACGGCGCGGACCGACCCGCGCACGACCTCGGTCCGGCGCAGGCTCCCGCGCAGCGGGGTCGAGATGTGGCTCGCCTCGAGGGCCGACCCTGCCACCTCCGCCAGCATCGGCGTGAAGAGCAGGGCATTCGTCTCGGAGACCAGGGTCACCCTCACCGAGCGATCGGCGCCGAGGAGGCGTTCGAGCTCGACCGCCGTCGCGACCCCCGCGAACCCACCGCCCAGGATGAGCACTCGCCGCGCGGCCGGCTCGGCAGCGGGGGAGGGGTCGGGCTCCGGCCCGAGCCATCGCCGCAGAGCCGCCGAGGCCCCTGCGCCGACGACGCCCAAGGTGGCGGCGTAGAGCACCCACCCCAAGAACTGCGGCAGGAGCGCTCGCATCTCGGCGGCGGTCCACATGGGGTGGTCGACCGAGGCGAGGGGCACGAGGAGCACGCTGAAGAGGGCCCAGAGCGGCACCCCCAGCGCGGCGGCGGCCATGAGCGCCTCGAGGGCCGTTCCGGGGCGATGGGGCGTTGCGAGGCCGTAGGAGAGACCGACCGAGGCGCCGAGCGCGACACCGAGGGCCACGGAACCGAGGGCGGAGACGAGGAAGGCTGAGGCCAGGACGCCGGCGGCTAAGCCGATGGCCGCGCGCCGCATCGTGCGCGCGGCAGAGCCCGTGCCGAGGCGCCCGAGCACGTGCGGCCGAAAGGTAGCGCCGGTCATGGACGAGACGCTCCCGGGTCCGAGGCCGGCGGCGGGCGGCCGGCCTCGGGGTCGCACCAGACGCGGAGGGGCCATGGGGCCGCGGTGCGCGGTTCGGCCGCGGACTCCTTTGCACTCTGCTGAAGGAGCTTCGCCACGAGGCCGGTCCATCCGGTCTGGTGGCTCGCGCCCAGTCCCGAGCCGTCCTCCCCGTCGAAGTACTCGTGGAAGAGCACCAGGTCGCGGAAATGGGGGTCGTCCCCATAGAGCAGCTCCCGCCCGTGGCACGGTCGCCGTCCCTCCTGGTCGCGCAGGAAGGTCGAGGTGAGGCGGCGCGAGAGGTCGGCGGCCACCGCGTCGAGCGTGGCGAGGCGGCCCGAGCCCGAGGGCAACTCCACCTGGAACCCGTCGCCCAAGTAGTGGTGGAAACGCTGCAACGCCTCGATGATAAGAAAGTTCACCGGAAGCCAGATCGGCCCCCGCCAGTTCGAGTTGCCGCCGTAGAGGCCGCTCGAGGATTCGGCCGGCTCGTAGCGCACCGCGTGCACGGTGCCGTTCAAGTGGAGCTCGTAGGGCCTGTCGCGGTGAGCGCGCGAGACGGACCTAATCCCGTGCGGCGAGAGGAACTCGTCTTCGTCGAGCATGATCTGCAGGATGCGTCGCAGCTTCTCCGGTCCGGCCACCGAGAAGAAGCGGCGGCCCGCCACGCCCGGGGTGCGCATGCAGGCGACGCCGTCGGTGAGATCGGCACGGTGTTCGATGAACCACTCCAGGCGCCGCAGGAAGGATGGAAACCTGGCCAGGAGGGCGGGGTCGAAGGATTCCGCCGCAAAGAGCGGGATGAGGCCGACGAGCGAGCGAATCTTCAGGGGCACGCGTTGGCCGTCCGGGAGGTGGAGGACGTCGTAGAAGAAGCCGTCCTCCTCGCTCCACATCCCCCTGGTGTTCATGGCGCGGGCGATGTGGACGAAGTGCTCCCAGAACTTCGACGCGACGTCCTCGTACTCGGGCTCGACGCTGGCGAGCTCGAGCGCGATGGAGAGCATGTCGAGGCAATACATGGCCATCCAGCTCGTCCCGTCGGACTGCGCGAGGTGGCCGCCGGTGGGGAGTGGCGCACTCCGGTCGAACACGCCGATGTTGTCGAGCCCGAGGAACCCGCCCTGGAAGATGTTCCGGCCCCCGGCGTCCTTCCGGTTCACCCACCAGGTGAAGTTCAGCATCAGCTTGTGGAAGACGCGCTTCAGGAACTGACGGTCGCCCTGGCCGCGGCGCTTCTTCTCCATCTTGTAGACCCGCCAGGCCGCCCAGGCGAGGACGGGCGGATTCACGTCGCCGAACCCCCACTCGTAGGCGGGGACCTGACCGTTAGGGTGCATGTACCACTCGCGCAAGATGAGGAGCAGCTGCTCCTTCGCGAAGTCGGGGTCGACCAGCGCGAGCGGGATGCAGTGGAAGGCGAGGTCCCAGGAGGCGTACCAGGGATACTCCCACTTGTCGGGCATGGAGAGGACGTCGGCGCAGTAGACGTGCCCCCAGTCGGCGTTTCGGCCACTGCGGCGAGCGGGCGGTGGCTTCGGCTGGGCCGGATCGCCCTCGAGCCAGTCGCGCACCACGTAGTGGTAGAACTGCTTCGACCAGAGCATGCCGGCCAGGGCCTGGCGCATGACGTTCTTGGCGTCCGGGGAGAGCGATGGCGGGACGACCGTCGCGTAGAACGCGTCCGCCTCCTCCTTCCGGGCCGCGAAGGTGGCCTCGAAGTCCTGCCCGAGTGCGCCGCCCGCGGCGGGGTCCCCGCGTCGCAGCCGCAGCCCCACCGTCTCGCTGGCCCCGGGAGGGACCGAGAGCCGGTAGCGGGCGGCGGCCTTCGACCCGAGCTGGGCCGGATTCACCGCAGCCGTGTTTCCGTGGACGACGTAGTCGTGGAAGCCGTCCTTGACGTAGGGTGACTCCTGCCGCAAGCCGTGAAGGCGGGCGAGGTTGGTGTTGTTGTCGGTGAAGAGGAGCTCCGGCGCCCCCTGGCACCCGAGGGCGAAGGTTCCTTCCTCGGGGTGGGTGGCCACCAGCACCAGACCCTCGCCGCGGCGGGCCGAGGCGGGCCTGATCGAAGGGACGGCGCTCGCGCCGTCCCAGCTCCAGGTGTTGCGAAACCAGAGCGTGGGCAGCACCTCCACGCTGGCCCGCTCGGGGCCGCGGTTCGCCAGCACGATGCGAACCAGGATGTCCTCGGGCGCCGCCTTGGCGTACTCTACGAACACGTCAAAGTAGCGACCCTTTTCGAAGGCGCCGGTGTCGACGAGCTCGTACTCGCGTTCCGCCCGCCCCCGGCGGCGGTTCTCGAGGAGGAGCCTCCGGTAGGGAAACTCGGTCTGTGGGTACTTGTAGAGCATCCGCATGTACGAATGGGTCGGCGTCGCATCGAGGTAGTAGTAGAGCTCCTTCACGTCTTCCCCGTGGTTGCCCTCGCTCCCGCCGAGCCCGAACAGACGTTCCTTCAGGATGGGGTCGCGGCCGTTCCACAGGGCCAGCGCGAAGCAGAGGACCTGGCGTCGGTCGCTGATGCCGGCGAGGCCGTCCTCGTTCCAACGGTAGGCCCGCGACCGCGCGTGGTCGTGCGGCAGGTACTCCCACGCCAGCCCGAGCTCGCTGTAGTCCTCGCGCACCGTGCCCCAGGCGCGCTCGGAGAGGTACGGCCCCCAGCGCTTCCAGTGCACCTTGCGCTCGCGCGATTCCATGAGGCGCTCTTCTTCCCTGGTCACGGCAGCTCCTCGCATGGAGCCTCCCAGCGTCGGACGTCGCGCAGGAACCTGGTGCCCGTCCCGCCACGACGACACCAAAGCGCTCAGCCGCCCGCGCGAAGGGCAAGAGGGCCACCCCGGTTGGAGGCTGCCCGGATAGAACGGCCCCCTGGAGCACGCGCGGCGATGGAGATACTCCGTGAGAGCCTCCTCGGGCTCGGCCTCAAGTACGCGCGACGCGCGGCGGGGTTCCGAGGCCGAGCACAGAGGCTCCCCTCGGGTACTGGTGGTCCCGAACAGCGTGCGCGCGAGCGCTCGTGGGCTTGAGTCCACCGGCCGCCGCAAGCGAATCGACACCGGGAACGCGCCATGCCCGTCGATTCTCGGGCCGGTCGCGATGGGCACCACGACTCCGTCGTGTGGTGTCTGTGGTGTGAGCGCCCGCGGCCTCGATCATCATGAGGGGCGGGGTCGTCGGCGCCGTGGCCGAGGGTCGCTCAACGCCGGCCTCGCTCCGGAGCTTCGCTTCCGCGGTGCGAGAGCGCTCGCCTTAGGGACGACTTCCGCGCGTAACCTGCTTCCGAGCCGAGGTTAGGTGTCCTCGAGCCTTTCGATGGGGGCCCACGTCTTCCCGAAGGGATCGCGGACCTCGGGTCGCGCCATGGACGACACGGCCTGAGCCGTCGGATGGAACATGGCGCCGTGGCCTGAGGCGTCGAGGAGCGTGAGGTCCGGGGCGGGGAGAACGTCCCCGGCAAACTCGGGTGACCCTTCGCGACCGTGCCGGGCGTTGGGCGCATGCCCGTCGGTGGGTCGCTGCTCGCCTCGCGGACGGTCCTCCGATGGTGACCGTGTCGATGACCATCGTGACCCTGGGTGTGATCAGGTGTCAGGGCGCCGAGCGCCGCGGAGCAGCGCTGCGCGACGACGACGAGGTGCTTGGCCGGGAAGCCCTGGGGTGCACGGGCGCCCGGTCGGCTCCACCGCCCCAAAGGGCCGCTCCGGCCCTCTCGAGCGCCCGCGTTGGCGCCCACGGTGATCCCCACGGAGAGGGCGCGGGGATTCGGCTATGAAGTTCCCCCTCCCGTCGGCGCCCACCCTGGCAGCGCTCCTCATCCTGCCCCTCGCCAGCCGTGGCCCAGCGGCGGAGCCAAGGCCGGGCGACGGGCTGGAGCCGCCGGCCACCTCGGAGGTGAGGGAGGCGCTGCGCACGTCTTGTGGCGACGATGTCGATCGCCTGCGCGACCACCGATCCGGCCTGACAATGAGCTGCCAGCGGACGATCGGTTTCTCGGCGGACCTGGCCCGGGCGTCTCAGAACGCGGTCCGGCTGTCCCTCGACGGCGATCGGGTCCGCCAGCGTGGGGGCGGAGAGGTGGTCAGCACAAGCTCACTGACTCTCCAAGGAGATGGAAGACTATTCGTGAAGCCCGATCTCGACGCCGAGAACCACCTGCGGGCCTGGGGGCTCGTGGGCGGCGCCGACGTCCGCACCTTTACCACGGACCTTCCGGTGATCTCCGGGGACCGGACATTCTACCGCGTCGGGCTATCCCTGGGGGCGTTCTACCTCTCCACCGCCAGGAACTTGTACAGCCTGCAGGGCGGGGCCTTCGTGGCCGAGCAGGGGGCGCTCATGGGATCCCAACGCCTGCGACCCTACGGGAGCGGCCTCGGGACCTATCGAGCGAGCGATGACCTCGTCCTCCGCTACGGTTTCGGGTACACCTACGACCTCGGTCGCGGACTGGCGTTGCCCTTCCTCGGCGTCGACTGGGGCTTCGCGCCCGCGTGGTGGCTCGACGTGCTCCTGCCACGGCAGGCGACGGTGCGCTTTAGGGTCGAGGACCACCTCACGCTCGGGTTCGGGGCCACGACGGCCGGCGACTTCTTCGAGTACCGTGCGACGAACGACCCGGAAGTCGAGGACCTTCGCATTGCCCGGCTCCGCCTCGGTGCGTCGGGTCGGCTGGCTCTGGGTGCCGTGCGGCTCGGGATGGAAGCCGGCGTGGAGCGAGCTTCCATCGATACCGGTCCTTCCACCTTGAACGCGGCGGGCCCCTACGCGGGCCTCTCGATAGGATACGTCTTCGGCGGACCGACCCTCCGCGGGGAGGGCGCACCGGAAGGTGCTCGGCGCCGAGGTGGCTTCTGGAGCCGGTGCGGGCTGCGCTCCCGCGGTGGTTCAGCCGAAGATCGAGAGAACGGTCGTCGCCAACAGCGCACCTTCGCGGGCGAGCGGAGCGAGCCCTTGCGCTGGTGTGCACGGCGGCGTTCGTTTGCCAGGCGGCTTCGACGAGCTACCTCCAGGTGGCTGCACCGCGAGAGGTCCGCTCCGCCGCCTTTGGCGTGTACGTCTCTCCGCGAGGAGTGCAGGGCCGCGTGGCCTCGAAGCGACCCGTCGGAGGAATCCCACGCGCGGAGGTGAGGATGAGGGATGGCCACCGTCCCCGTTACGGCCACCCCGTCCCGTGGGAGCCCCACTCGAGCGGGACCCGCCAGCAGGAAGGGTCCCGGCCCCTGCACGCCGAGGGTCCGAGCGTGGAAGCGCGTGGGCGAGGGAGGGCTCTCGGGGCGCCCGCCTGGCAGGGCTCGACGAGAGAGGCTCCCTCGCGCTATCGGTATCGAGTAGGGATGACCGCAGGAGGAAGTCTTACCCGCGGACGGTGGCCGAGTCCCCGGCAAGGAGACGACGATGACGAGCGAGAATCGGCCCCTAGCGGAATACCACCTCCTTGGCCGGTCGGGGTTGCGGGTGAGCGCCCTGTCCCTCGGGACCATGACCTTCGGTAACGACTGGGGCTGGGGAGCTCCGCGGGAGACGGCCCACGAGATGCTGGGCCGCTACCTGGACCAGGGTGGCAACTTCGTCGACACCGCCGACGTGTACACCAATGGCACGAGCGAGACGCTCATCGGGGAGTACTTCCGAAAGGCCGGCGGCCGCGACCGGACGGTCATCGCCACCAAGTACACGCACGGCGCCACCCCCGGTGACCCCAACAGCGGAGGCAACGGCCGCAAGGCCATGTTCCGGGCGCTGGAGGGATCGCTGAAGCGGCTGGGGACCGACTACGTCGATCTCTACTGGCTGCACTCGTGGGACACCCTGACGCCGCTCGAGGAGGTGATGGCGGCCCTCGCCGACCTCGTACGCCAGGGCAAGGTCCGCTACGTCGGGTTCTCCGACGTGCCGGCCTGGTACTACGCCCGCGCCCAGACCCTGGCCGAGCGCGAAGGGCTTCCGCCGATCATCGCCCTTCAGCTGGAGTACTCGCTGGTGGAGCGGAACATCGAGCGCGAGCACGTGCCCGCCGCGCTGGCGCTGGGGAGCGCCGTCCTGGCCTGGAGCCCCCTCGCGTCCGGGCTCCTCAGCGGGAAGTACACCCGCGCCGGCTCGGAGGCTCGCGGCGAGGGGCGGCTCGGGCCCATCCGGCAGTCGGGGAACCCGGCTTTCGCCAAGCTGTTCACCGATCGTAACTGGTCGGTGGTGGAATTCCTGGTGGGAGTGGCCCGGGAGCTGGGAAAGCCCCCGGCGCAGGTGGCCTTGGCTTGGACCCTGCGGCGGCCGGGACTGGGCGGGCTCATCCTGGGAGCGACCACCCCCGACCAGCTGGCCCAGAACATGGAGGCCCTGAACCTGCAGCTCCCCGCGGCGGCCGCCGCCAAGCTCGAGGAGGTGTCGCGTCCGGAGCTCGTCCACCCCTACCACTTCTTCGAGGAGCCGTTCTTTGCCGCTCGTCGCTCCGGCGGGGTGGTGGTGCGGGCCGAGCCGCCCTGGTTTAGGCCAAGCCGGAGCTGAAGGCGGCCGTCTTCGGGAAAGCGCCGACGGTCTCCACCGCGCTCGGCGCGGGTTCTTCACCCGGGTCGGCGAACCGTCTCGCCGACGCGGGGCTGGCGTCGCGGACGTGCTCGTTCAGCCGGGCGTCGTCTCGCGCGTCCTTGCCGGCCGCGTCGACCCGTGAGCCTCGTAGCGCTTCAACTTCCTCTTCAACGTCGCGAGCCCGATCCCGAGCTCGGAGGCGGCGCGCGTCCGGTTGCCTCCGGCGCTCTCGACCGCGGCGAGGATGCACTCGCGCTCGACCTCATCGAGGGGACGCGTCCGCCCGGTGGGCCTCGGTGGCGGCAGGGCGACCCGGAGCTCCTCGGGGAGGTCCTCGACGTCGACGCGGCTCCCCGTGCAGAGGGCCACCGCGTGCTCGACGGCGTTCTGCAGCTCCCGGACGTTGCCCGGCCACTCGTGTCGGAGGAGCTGGTCGGCGGCGCGAGGCGTGAACCCGGTCACCTTCCGTCCCATCCGTCCGGCGGTCTCGGCGAGGAACACCCGCGCCAGCGGGAGGACGTCCTCCGAGCGCTCGCGCAGTGCTGGCACGCGGACCTCGATGACGCGCAGCCGGTAGTAGAGGTCCTTGCGGAACCCGCCCGCGGCGACCTCGTCCGCGAGGTTCCGGTTCGTGGCCGCGACTACCCGGACGTCGACCGGACGCGGCCGCGATTCCCCCACGCGCCGGATCTCACGCTCCTGGAGCGCGCGCAACAGTTTCACCTGCATGGCCGGGGCGACCTCCCCGATCTCGTCGAGGAAGAGTGTGCCGCCGCTCGCGGCCTCGAAGAGGCCCGCGCGATCGCGATCCGCCCCGGTGAAGGCCCCGCGGGCGTGGCCGAAGAGCTCGCTCTCGAGAAGCGTCTCCGCCACCGCACCGCAGTTCACCGCCACGAAGGAGCGGGCCGAGCGGGGCGAATCCTCGTGGATGAGCCGGGCGATGCGCTCCTTGCCCACGCCGCTCTCGCCGGTGATGAGGGCGGTGGACTCCACCTTGGCCACGCGCTGGGCGAGGTCGAGGACCCGGTGCATCGCCTCGCTGCGGACCACGAAGCCGCGGCGCTCCTCGGCCCCCGGGGCGAGGCGGGCCAACTCTTGACGGCGGGCGCGGAGCCGACGCTCGGCCGTGCGGAGCGCGGTGCTCGCGCCCTCGAGGGCCGA
>Ga0335079_10008115_pt1 | contig 11955 bp, 9 predicted proteins | sample Lox_Sample_33_FD_206719 | JGI IMG/M metagenome (GOLD analysis project Ga0335079, IMG submission 206719) | Soil microbial communities from Loxahatchee National Wildlife Refuge, Florida, United States - Lox_Sample_3.3 | ecosystem: Environmental > Terrestrial > Soil > Wetlands | place: USA: Florida... | reverse complement strand
ATGAGTTACTCGCTGCCGCCATACCCTGTCACCCCGACCGAGGGCTTCAGCCCGAGTGGAGGGGCAAGGCCGTTCCGTCGAGCCGCGCTCCTCCGCTGAGTCCGCCGGCGCTTTTTGCGCATCACTAACTACGGTGACGGTCTCTACAGCCATTCTGGAAAGAGAGCAGGTCTTCGATCTGTTCCGCCGCTGGGGATACCTCCAGGCGAACCTCGATCCGCTCGGGTTCTTGAACCCCGTGCCTTATCCGGAGCTTGACCTTGGCGGCAAGGATGCCGATGAGGCTCGGCTCTATTACTGCGGAACGATCGGCGCGGAGTTCATGCATCTAGCGGATCCGGAGCGGCGCGGTTGGATCGAGCAGCGGTTGGAGGGCGCCGCTTCTCCGTCCGACCGCGAGCGCATTCTCGAACGCCTGGTGCGCGCGGAACTTTTCGAGCAGGTGCTGCAGGCGAGGTACTTGGGCACGAAGCGCTTCTCTCTCGAAGGGGTGACCGCGCTCATTCCGCTGCTGGACCAGATTCTCGAAGGCGCTGCCGAACACCACGCGGAGTGGTCGGTTCTGGCGATGAGCCACCGCGGGCGGTTGAACGTGATGGCTCACATCGTCCACCGTCCGGCAGAGGAGATTTTTGCCGGCTTCGAAGATGTTGACCCGCGCAGCGTGCTCGGCGGCGGCGATGTGAAGTATCACATCGGCGCTACCGGCGACTATCTCGCGCGCAATGGACACGGCGTCCACATCCATCTGGTGTCGAATCCGAGCCATCTGGAAGCGGTGGATCCTGTAGCCATGGGACGCACGCGCGCCAAGCAGATTCGCGCCGGCGCCAATGGCCAGGAACTGGTTCTGCCCGTGGTAATTCACGGCGATGCCGCGTTTGCCGGACAAGGCATCACCGCCGAGACTTTCAACTTCGCTGGCATCGACGGCTTCTCAGTCGGCGGGACAATCCACATCATCGCCAACAACCTGATCGGTTTCACCGCCCGCCCGCCCGAGTTGCACACGGCCCGCTTCGCCGCCGATCTGGCCAAACGCCAGGCGATCCCGATCTTTCACGTCAATGGCGAAGATCCTGAGGCCGTGGTGCGCGTGGGCGCACTGGCGCTTGAATATCGTTATCGCTTCCATAGCGACGTAGTGGTTGATCTGATCGGCTATCGCCGCCACGGCCACAGCGAGGTGGATGATCCCACCATCACCCAGCCGCTGCTCTATCGCAAAATCAAAGACCACCCGCCGCTATGGAAGCTTTATGCCGAACACATCGGCGCCGATCCTTCCGCGGCCGCCGCGATGGAAGCAAGAGCTCGCGCCGAACTCGAAACCGCGCAGAAGAATGCTAAGCAGCTCGAGAAGAAGCCCACGATGCGCACGCTGCCGGAGTACTGGTCGCAGTTCCCCGGCGGACGCTGGCGTCCGGAGTATGACGTTGACACCGGCCTCGATGCGGCCGAGTTGGGCTCGCTCACCGATTCTCTGACGCGGACTCCCGAAGGCTTCCACCTGCATCCCAAGATCAAGCGCCTGCTCGAGCAGCGGGCTCAGATGGGGCACGGCAAATCGCCGGTTGACTACGGCATGGCCGAAACGCTCGCCTTCGCGTCGCTGCTGCGCCAAGGCGTGCCCGTGCGCCTCAGCGGGCAGGACAGCCAGCGTGGCACCTTCAACCAGCGGCACGCCGTGCTGGTGGATGTCGAAAACGAGCAGAAGTATTTTCCGCTGGCACACGTCGCCGAGAATCAGGCGCGATTCGAGGTTTACAACTCCGAACTCTCCGAAGCCGGGGTGCTGGGATTCGAGTACGGCTACAGCCGCGATTACCCGGAGACGCTGGTGCTCTGGGAAGCGCAGTTCGGCGACTTCGCCAACGGAGCCCAGGTGATCATCGACCAGTTCATCACCTCGGGCGAGGACAAGTGGAACCTGCTTTCCGGGCTGGTGCTGCTGCTGCCGCACGGCTATGAAGGCCAGGGCCCGGAGCACTCGAGCGCGCGCATCGAGCGTTACCTGCAGCTCGCGGCCAAAGATAACATCCAAATCTGCCAGCCTTCCACCGCGGCGCAGTATTTCCACCTGCTGCGGCGGCAGGCGCTCAGCCCGTGGCGCAAGCCGCTGGTGGTGTTCACGCCCAAGAGCATGCTGCGGAATCCGGATGCGACTTCGCCGCTCGCCGCGTTTTCCGAGCCTCGTTTCCAGCGCGTGGTTCCCGATGCGGAGATCACCGACGCTTCGCGCCTGCTGCTCTGCACCGGCAAAATCGGCCACGAGCTGCGCGCCGAGCGCCAGCGCCGGCAGGACCGGTCAACGGCCATCGTTTTCGTCGACCAGCTCTATCCGTTCCCCGAACCGGAACTCTCTGCTGAGCTGGAGCGGCATTCGCAGGCGGAAATTGTGTGGGTGCAGGAAGAACCGGCCAACATGGGAGCGCTTTTCTACATGCGTCCAAGGCTGCGGCGCATCGCCCACGGGCGGACTATTCTCAAGGTGACGCGCTCAGCCAGCGCCAGCCCGGCGACCGGCTCGGCCAAAGCGCACGAGCTGGAGCAGAAGACGCTGACCACCCTCGCCTTCGAAGCCGGCAAGAGCTGAGCTCAACACTGAGTTATGACGGACGTATACTCTTAAGAGTGCCCCATCCTTCGCGGTTTTCGAAGGGTGGGGATTTTGGTGGTTCCGTGGAGTTTAATTTTCTGCGGGAGAGCTTATGCCAGCCCGATCCCGGAGACTAAAGCATAGCCTTCTCCCCGCACTCATCTTCGCACTCGCCATGGTTGCGCAGGCGCAGAGGATTGAAGACCGGGCAGAATTTGGCCGCAACATCACTGTCGAGGCCGGGCAGACTTCAGGCGATGTCGCGTGCTTCAACTGCTCGGTTTACGTCCGCGGGCGCGTGAATGGCAACATTGCAGTGTTTGGCGGCCGGGTTGTCGTCGAAGGCAGCGTGAAGGGTGATATCGCGGTCTTCTGGGGAAATATTCGCGTCGAGGACGGAGCTCAAACCGGCGGCGACGTAGCCGTCTTTGGTGGCAACCTCAGGCGTGCGCCCACTGCCGCCGTGCATGGGGACGTGGTTTCCTTCGGCAGGGGATGGGTGCTGCTCCCGGTCATCATCCTGGTAGTGATCGTGTGGCTGCTGGTCGCGCTGATCGTATGGCTGGTCACCCGCAACCGCAGAGCGCCCGTGGGCGCAGCGGGACAGCCGGCGCGATGATCGTGGACTAAAGCCGCCTTCCTTCTTACTTCTTTTTCTTGCGGCGATTTTTCTTGCGGGGACGCCCTCCGCGACGGCCCCAGGCTGACAACTCCTTGGCCGAATGGCGCCGTGCCCGCGAATCCAGCACTCTCGAGGCGCGCACCCGGCGCGCCTTTTCAGCGGGCGCCCGCGCCGTGCCCGGCCTTCTTGACGCCGTTCTCTCCGCCGCATACCATCAACCGCCAACATGAATCAGGACGCTCTCATCGGCCAGTCGCTCCTGCACTACAAGATCCTTCGCAAACTGGGCTCAGGTGGCATGGGCGTTGTATACGAAGCTCAGGATTCCCAGCTCGGCCGCCGCGTCGCGCTGAAGTTTCTCCCTCCGGAAATGGCCCACGACAGTCAGTTGCTCGAGCGCTTTCAGCGCGAGGCGCGCTCGGCTTCGTCGCTGAATCATCCGAACATCTGCACCATTCACGCGATTGAGCAGCACGACCGCCGGCATTTTATCGTCATGGAGCTGCTCGAGGGTGAGACCCTGGCGCAAAAGATGAACCGCCAGCCCATGGACATGGATAAGCTGCTGCCGCTGGCGATTCAGATTGCCGACGCCCTGGAATCGGCCCACTCCAAGGGCATCGTTCACCGCGACATCAAGCCGGCGAATCTGTTCGTCACCGAGCGGGGACAGATAAAGATTCTGGACTTTGGCCTGGCTAAAATGAACCTGGGCGAAACTGCTCAGTCAGGTTCAGCCGAGTCGGGAGAGACTTTGGGGTTCGGCGGCAATCTCACTTCACCGGGATCGGCCGTGGGCACGGTTTCTTACATGTCGCCGGAGCAGGCCCGCGGGCAGCTGGTGGACGCCCGCACCGACATATTCTCCACCGGCACCGTGCTCTACCAGATGGCTACGGGAACGCTTCCCTTTCAGGGAGAAACCTCGGCCGTCGTCTTCGACTCCATCCTGAACCATGATCCCAAGCCGGCAGGCGAGCTGAATCCCGGGCTGCCCGCCGACTTCGTGCGCATCCTGGACAAAACTCTGGAGAAGGACCGCAATCTCCGCTGCCAGACCGCTACCGAACTGAAGACCGACCTCAATCGCCTGAAGCGCGACCTGGAATCCAGCAAGCGCCGCGTGAAAGAAAAGACAGATTCTGATTCCGGCATCCACAAGCCCACGGGAAAATCCGTTGCGGTGCTTTATTTCGAAAACCTGAGCGGCGCCAAGGAAGATGAATACCTGCGCGACGGCATCACCGAAGATGTGATCACCGAGCTTTCGAAAATCCGCGGACTGAATATCTTTTCGCGCCCCACGGTTTTGGCCTTCCGGGACCGGACGGTCACTCCGGCGCAGGTAGGGAACCAGCTGGGAGCGGCCTATGTGCTTACCGGCACCTTGCGGCGCGCCGGCGCCCGCCTGCGCATCACGGCGCAACTTGTAGATACGCGCACCGACTTTCCGGTGTGGTCGGAGCGCTTCGACCGCGAGATGAAGGACGTCTTCGAGGTGCAGGACGAAATGGCGCGCAAGATCGCCGAGGCCCTGCGCGTGACACTTTCGCCCGAGGAACTCGAGGCTCTAGCCGTCAAGCCCACCGAGAGCCTGCAAGCTTACGATCTCTACCTGCGCGGCAAACGCTACGCGCGCCGCCAGACCCGGCAAGACCTCGAGTTTGCCCTGCAGATGTTTGAGAACGCGGTGGCCATTGATCCCAGCTTCGCCCTCGCTTACGCCGCCGCGGCCAACGCCTGCGCCATGTTCTACTGCAACTACAGCCGCGATCAAATCTGGGTGGACCGCGCGCGCGACGCGTCCGGCAAATCCGTAGCATTGCGCTGGGACCTGCCCGAGGTGCAGGTCGCGCAGGCCTGGGTGCTCTACGCGGCCGAGCTGCACGACGAAGCTGTGCGTATGGTCAAAAAGGCCATCGAGCGCAAGCGCGACTGCGAGGGCGCTTACTACCTGCTGTGCCGCGCCCTGTTCGCGGCCGGACGCTATCAGGAAATCGTCGACGTGGCCGAGGCCGCCATCGAAGCCAGTGGCGAGGATTACAACGTCTATGTGCCCATCGTCAACGCGTATGGCGCCATGGGCAAAGAGGAAGCCAAGCGAAACATGCTCCAGCGCAGGATGGTGGCGTTCGAGAACCACCTGAAGCAGGTGCCCGAAGACGCGCGAGCGCGCATCTTACTCGGCGGCGACTACGCCGATCTGGGCCGTCCCGAGGACGCACTGCGTGAACTCAACCTCGCGGTTACCCTGCGCGCCAATGAGGCTTCCATTCTGTACAACGCGGCGTGTTTATACTGCGGTCTCAACCGAAAGTCAGAGGCCATGGACGCTCTCAGGAAGTCCTGGGAAGCCGGCTTCAGGGACGCGGTGTGGGCTCGCCGCGATCCCGACCTCAACATCCTTCATGACGATCCCGAGTTCCACCGCCTGTTCCCGGAAAAGCATGCATCTTAGAACTGGGCCAACTGCCCGCTCGTCGGCTCGCTTCAACAATACCAGGGCTCGGTCAGGTATGGGATAGTGGCGCGCGATGGGATCAGCGGCAGCGCTGGAAGCGCTTCGTCGCGATCGGCGCCGCGTACGCGCTGCGTGAGCGACCAGATGAGCGCGAAAATCTCTCCACGCCCAGCTCCCTTCTTGCTCTCGCGCTGGACCATCTCTTCCAGCTCACGCTGGAGTTCATCTACCCGGGGATCAGGGCTGCGCCAGGGATAAATCAGCCGCTCCGGCTCGAACACCCCCAGCTCAATGCCGCAGCGATCGGCGATCTCCAGCAGGCGCGAGCCCGCGGGAATCAGCAAACGAATCGTAAGCTGCACCGGCGGCACGTGCTCAACCAATTCCAGCTGCGCAACGGCGCTCAGCAATTCGCCGTAGCTTTCAAGCGTAGTCCATGGGTTAAACGGCACAAATGTCGGCACGAGGAATAATCCGAGCGACCGCATCAGCTTCGCCAAATGGATGAAGTCAGCGCGCGTGTGGCTTTTATCCAGCACGTGCAGCACGCGGTCGTCCACCGATTCAGCCGCCGTGGTCACGAAGGCGCATCCGGTCTGGCGCAGCACCGGCAGCAACTCGCGATGCTCGAGCAGATGCTCGACTTTGATGGTGACGTCGTAGGAGAGCTCGGGGAATTCGCGATGCAACTGGCCGGCGATCTCCATCGCGTGCGCCGGCCCATTGAAAAAATCGGGATCGCCAAAGGTGATGTGCTGCGCGCCGGCCGCCACCTGGCGGCGGATGTCTTCCATCACCACCTCGCCGCCCACGATGCGGAATTTGCCGTTGTACACCGGCACAATGGGACAGTGGCGGCAGAGATGCTTGCATCCGCGGCTGGCTTCCGTGTAGCCGACCACGCGGGTCGAGCCATCGGGCAGCGTCAGCCGCGCATATTTGTCGAGCGGAGGCAAGCCGGCACGGTCGGGCACGAAAAATTCCTGGCGTGCTAGCGAGATCTCGGGCTCGAGTTGCGGAAGCTGTGCAATGTCGCGTTCCACCGCGGCCAGCCGCCGCGCCAGGCTGCGCAATCCGCTTTCGAATTCGCCTCCCAGGATCGTTGCGACACCTGACCCGCGCAGCAGATCGGCATTCACCGGCGCGTACAGCCCATACGCGCAAAAGTGTGCGCGGGGATTGATCGCCCGCATCTTTGCCAGCGCGCGCATGCCGAGCCGCGTCGCCGTGTGCATGGGAAGAAAAATGCCGACGAGATCGGCGCCCCGGATGGCAGCTTCGTCCAGCATTTCACGTGAGAGGTCGAGCAGGCGGACCGAGTGGCCATCGGCGCGCAGCCAGGCTGCCGGAGAGGCGAGCCCAAACGGCTGCCGTCCCAATTCGTACGTCGAGACGAGCAGCACCTCGAGATTGCGCATGATCGGGACCGAGGCCTCAGTGTAGCCGGTGGAACGCCGGGCTTCAGCCCGGCGAAAGAAAATCTCAAATAGAAATGGCTTTAGCCTCCGGGCCTGAAGGCCCATCCTTGCGGCTAAGCCTTCCGCGAATCTGAACTAGCCCTTGGTTTTGGGGGGCACGTATCCCGGAGGCAGCGCCGCGCCCTCACCGAAGAAAAATTCCTCCAGGTGTTTGACCAGAACCTCCTGGTCGCGCGGGTTGGCGGGATTCAGCCGGTACTCGTTGAGCACCATCTTGCAGTACTCGCCCCACATTTTCCAGGCGTCCTGCGAGACCGTCTCGTAGATGCGTTGGCCGAGTTCGGTGTCAAAAGGTGGTTCGTCGAGGCCCGGCATCTCGCGCTGGAACTTCACACAGAAGACTTTGCGCTTGCCCGAAGCCTCGGGCATCGGCGGTCCCGGCGGCGTGCTGCAGCAACCCATAGGCGCTCCTTGGAGAAATGTCCCAACCCATTAGTCTACAGAAAATCCGCCCGTTCTGCGTTGCAAGGCAGCCGTCAACCGATCTTAGGCCGCCTTCGGAACCTCGGAGGTGCACGAACTGCAGCGCGTCGCCTTCAGCGGGATCGCCGCCAGGCAATACGGACACTCGCGCGTGCTCGGAGGCGGCGGCGCAGGTTGCCGCTGGAAGCGGTTCACCTGCCTTACCAGCAGGAAGATAGCAAACGCCACCAGCACAAAATTCAGCACGTTGTTGACGAACAGGCCGTAATTGATGGTAGGCGCGCCCGCCGCCTTGGCTGCCGCCACCGTGTCGAAATGCCTGCCCGTCAGGCTGACGAAGAGGCTGGCGAAATCCACTTTGCCGATCACCAGACCCAGCGGGGGCATCAGGATGTCCTCGACGAATGAAGTAACGATCTTGCCGAAGGCCACGCCCAGAATGATGCCGATCGCCATGTCCAGAACGTTGCCGCGCAGCGCGAATTCCTTGAACTCTTTGAGCATTGCTGTGCCTCCCATGCGAAATGAAGAAGCGGGCCGATACTCGCTGAGCGGCCGTGAGTTGTCAAGACGGCGCGGAAGTCAAAATGCGGCAGGGTATGTGAAAAACGCGGCGCGCGTAGAATCTGGCGGGATTCAAGTGGCTCCGCCTTTGTCAGGAGGGAAGAATTGTTCAGCTCCGCGAAGAATCTCAACGCCGGCGTGACCGACGATAAGAATGTATTCTTCCAGTTGTGCGGGGGTGATTTTTAAAGCGTCTCCAACCTTCACGTCCAGACCAGTACTGTTGCGAAACAGCTCGTCCACAACGGCAGCTCGATGCACAATGAGGTTGCGCGATTTGAACAAACGCCATAACTCAACAGTATTGAGTTGCTGCCGAATCACGACGTTCTTTAGCAAGGCCTCGTAAATCGCCCGCATCTTAACGAGATCATCCATTCTGCACAGTCCGAGTAGCACGTCGCCCATCTTGTTCGAAAGGTCGTAGGAATGTTCTTCCAACGACAGCGCGATTTCCTTTGGGGAGTAAAGCTTCTTAGTGTGTTCATCCGCGAACAATGTGGCGGTCATCTTAGGATTCTGGTTCAGAAAAGCCACGAACAGGTCAGCAGTCAGTATTTCGAGGGCACTCCAGGTCATTACTGCGCACTGCAACAATACGTTCGTTGCGCAATTACGTCCAATCTCGTCCTCCAAGAAGTCCGCCAGATTCCCTATTGCCAGGTTTGCCGCTGTCTTTTCAAGGGTCTCTTTCCATTTTCCTTCTTGAAGCGCCTCATGCAACTTTTTCTGCACCTCCGCGTGATCCAGGGCAGGGTCGTACTTCTTTCTGAGACCAATTTCAACGCCCATTAAACCGTAATAAGCGGCGGTCATTGCGGTGCGCCTTGCGAAAACCCATGTGGAGGAAGCTGTCGTGACAACGGCAATGAGATTGTGGGCAAAGACATCGCCGACTTCGCGACTCTTCCCGCGAAGTCGGTTCCTCGTATCGAATACAAAGTCGAGAGCGTCGAGCGTATCTCTACTAAAGAAATGTTCGTCAACCCGCGACCTCAGCTCTGCGAGTTTCTCGCCATCCGGCTGGGCAGACGACGCTGACATTAGCACCCCCTCCAGCAAACGGTTTACTACGCAGCTCCAGTTTTGGCGGCGGAGATTTGCTGCAGCGTCTTCTGCAGCGAGGCTTCGTCTTCCACGTTGAGGCAGGTTTTGTGGCGGTCGATCTGGCGCATGAGTCCGCAGAGCACTTTGCCGGGACCAGCCTCGATGAAGGTGTCAACGCCGTGCGCCATCAGATGGTGCATGCAGGGCTCCCAGCGCACGGCGCCGGTCACCTGGCGGATGAGCGCGTCGCGCGCGGCTTCCGGCGTGTGTATCAGATGCGCGTCCACGTTGCAGGCAACCGGAATCTGCATGGGATGCCAGGACAACTGAGCGAGATCGGCAGCCATTTTGTCCTGCGCCGGCTGCAGCAGCGAGCAGTGGAACGGCGCGCTGACCGGAAGCAATATGGCGCGCTTGGCGCCGTGCCTTTTGGCCAGTTCGGCGGCGCGCTCGACGGCACCCTTGCTGCCGGAAATCACGATCTGCTCGGGAGAATTGATGTTTGCGGGCGAGCACACCTCGCCGTGCGCGGCTTCGGCGCACACCTTGCTCAATTCGGCGAGCGGCATGCCGAGGATGGCGGCCATGGCGCCCTGTCCCACGGGCACCGCTTCCTGCATGTAGCGGCCGCGGCGGCTGACGCTGCGCAAGGCGTCCTCGAAGCTCAGCGTGCCGGCGGCGACGTGGGCGGAATATTCGCCGAGGCTGTGCCCGGCGGCGAACGCGGGCGCGATGCCGTTTTCGCGCAGTACGCGGCACGCGGCCACGGACACGGTGAGGATCGCGGGCTGGGTGATCTCGGTGAGCTTCAGCTTCTCTTCCGGGCCTTCGAAGCAGAGTTCGGAGAGTTTGAACCCGAGCGCCGCGTCCGCCTGGTCGAAAGTCTGGCGCGCGACGGGATGATGCGCCGCCAGGTCCTTGCCCATGCCGACGGACTGTGATCCCTGTCCGGGAAAAAGGAACGCGATGCTCATGTGGTTGGGCTGAGGACGCCGTTATGCTGAACCTGGGCCAGTTCGTGCTCGATCTTGCGGGTGATTTCAGCGCGCGCGTATTCGGCGGCCACGCGCAGCGCGTTCTTGATGGCGTTGGAATTCGACGAGCCGTGGCTCACGATGCACGCGCCCTTCACGCCCAGCAGTGGCGCTCCGCCGTACTCGGAGTAGTCGAGGCGGCGCTTCATGCGCTGGAAGGCGTTGCGCGAAAGCAGCGAGCCGACTTTGGAAACGATGGTCGACTTCAGCGATTCACGCAGCATGTAGCGCACCGTCTGGACCACGCCTTCGGAGACCTTCAGCGCCACGTTGCCCACGAAGCCGTCGCAGATGATGACGTCGGCGTTGCCGTTGAAGAGATCGCGGCCTTCGACGTTGCCCACAAAGTTGATGGGCAGCGCCTTCAGCAGATGGAAGGCCTGGAAGGTGAGCTCGTTGCCCTTGGTCTCTTCTTCGCCGATGGAGAGCAGACCGACGCGCGGCCGCTGCTTGCCGAAGATGCTGCGGAAATACACTTCGCCCATCACGGCGAACTGCTCGAGGTTGTGCGGCTTGCAATCGACGTTGGCGCCGACGTCGATCATGATGGCCGCAGAACTGCTCGCCGTGGGAAAAACCGCGGCCAGGCCGGGACGATCGACACCGGGCAGCGTCCCCAGCACGACTTTGGCGGTGGCCATGGCAGCCCCGGTGTTGCCGGCGGTAACGAAGCCATCGGCGCGGCGCTCGCGCACCAGACGCAGGCCAACACGCATCGACGAATCGCGCTTGGCGCGCATGGCCTGCGCGGCCTTGTCGCCCATGCCGATCACTTCGGTGGCATTGACGATCACGAGGGGCAGAGCTTCGGCGGCCGGGTACCTGGCGAGTTCCTGGCGCAGCTGGGCCTCGCGTCCGACCAGCATCACCTGGATGTCGTAATGGCGAGCGGCCTGTATGGCGCCTTCGATTTCAGGCTTGGGAGCGCGGTCTGTACCCATCGCGTCGAGCGCTATGACGGTCGGCATCGGCCTCCGCAGGCACTGTTCGACCGGCCTCGCTTCTCACCACGGGAAGCGCGCGTGGGGCCGGCCGAATTACTTCTCGGTCTTGAGTTCCAAGACTTCGCGGCCTTTATAGTACCCGCACTTGGGGCAGGCGCGATGCGGCATTTTGCGCTCGTGGCAGTTGGGGCATTCAGATAGTGAATGCGTCTTTAGATGATCGTGGGCACGGCGCGTGCTGGTGCGTGCCTGGGAATGTCTGCGTTTTGGATTGGCCATAGAAACCTCGGCTCCTCGCTCAAGCTCCTAGCTTTTGGCCAAAAGCCAAGAGCCAACAGCCCAATTAGTTTTTCAGCTTCTCGCGAATCTCGTGCAGCGCCCCCCAGCGGCCGTCCGCAGCCGGGTGGCAGTCGCAGGATTCCGTATTCAGGTTCCTGCCGCACTGCGGGCACAGACCTTTGCAGGAGTCGCTGCAAACCGCTTTGAGCGGAACCGCGAGCAGCACCTGCTCGCGCACCACGTCCTCGAGCAGCAGGCCATCGCCCTGATAGTAGGCGATATCCGCTTCGGCTCCGCGCACGGAGCGCTCTTCCACGCCCGCATCAGCTCCCCGCGGACGGTAAATCAAGTCGAACGCACCGGCAACGTCGCGCAACACTGGATCGAGGCAGCGAGCGCAACGCAACTCGAGCTGGGTGGAAAAATCGCCCACCAGGCGAATATCTTCGAGCGCCTGCCCGTGGCCGCGCCGCTCCTGCACCAGTTCCGCCCGCCCTTCAGTCC
>Ga0335079_10008112_pt1 | contig 11957 bp, 10 predicted proteins | sample Lox_Sample_33_FD_206719 | JGI IMG/M metagenome (GOLD analysis project Ga0335079, IMG submission 206719) | Soil microbial communities from Loxahatchee National Wildlife Refuge, Florida, United States - Lox_Sample_3.3 | ecosystem: Environmental > Terrestrial > Soil > Wetlands | place: USA... | reverse complement strand
CCCAACGATCCGCCCGCCGTGACCTGTCAGCGTCCATACCGCGAGCGTACCCCGCGTTTTGCACGTCCGCGTTCAGGTGAGACTAAACGTAGTCGAGAAGGGAGGTCCCCTTGGCTACGGGAATGGAGAGGACCCGCACCACAGGTGCGGACACGGCCCGATCGCGCACCGCGACCGAGCAGGAGCGCGGGCGTAGAACGGACATCCGGCCACAAAGTCGCCGACGATGGTTCATGGTCGCCATGTGCTTCTTCGGGCTGACCATCAATTACATCGATCGCTCGAACCTGAGCGTGGCGCTGCCAAAGATGAAGACCGCGCTGCATCTGGGACCCGGCGCCGAGGGCGTCGTACTGGCCGCGTTCTTCGCGTCCTACGCGGTCTTCCAACTCCCCGCCGGCAAGGCGGTGGACCGCTTCGGGGAGAAGATCGTCAATGCGGTCACCGTGGCGTGGTGGGCGGTGTTCACCGCGCTCACCGCCGCGACGCATAACTTCACGCAGCTGATCTTGGCCAGGCTCGGGCTCGGCGCGGGCGAGGCCGGTGGCTACCCGTCGAGCGCCAAGGCGGTCTCGCTCTGGTTCCCGACGCGCGAGCGCGCATTCGCGACCTCGATCTACGACAGCGGGGCGCGGATGGGGACGGCGGTGGCGCTTCCGATCGTGGCGGCGCTGGTCGCGTGGCTCGGATGGCGGGGTTCATTCATCGTCACCGGCGCGCTCGGCGTGGTCTGGGTCGTGTTCTGGCTGATCTATTACCGCCGACCCCGCGAGGATCCACAGGTCTCGGAATCCGAGCTCGCGTACATCGAGGAGGGCGGCGCGCGGACGGTCGAGAAGGAGGCCGAGGAGGAGAACCGCGATCCGAAGGTGGTGCGTTACCGCGACCTGTTCCGCTACCGCACGGTGCTCGGGATGATGCTCGGCTTCTTCTGCCTGAACTACATCATCTACTTCTTCATCACCTGGTTCCCGACCTACCTCGTCGACGCCCGGCACTTCGATCTGCTCAAGCTGGGCGTGTTCGGCGTGCTGCCCGCGCTGGTGGCGATCCCCGGCGGGTGGATCGGAGGGCTCGTGTCCGACCGTATGGTCAAGCAGGGGAAGAGCCTCACGGTGGCCCGGAAGATCCCGCTCGTGGGCGGGATGGTGCTGTCCTCGGTGATCGCGCTGGCCGTGCTCGTGCCGACCGCGGCAGAAGCGCTCGCGCTGCTGTGCGTGTGCTACGCGGCCCTGACGTTCGCGGCGGCCTCAGTGTGGTCGCTGCCGGCAGATGTCGCGCCGACGCCGGGGCATGTGGCCTCGATCGGCGGGATCCAGAACTTCGCCTCGAACCTCGCCGGCGTGCTCGGCGCGACCACGACCGGGGCGCTCGTCGCCCTCGACGGCGGCTCGTTCGTGCCGGCGCTCGTGCTCTCGGGCGCGCTCGGGCTGGTCGGCGCGTTCTCCTACCTGGCGATCGTCGGACGAATCGAGCCGTTGCCTACGAAATAACCGGTCACCCCTCCGGCAACGGAGGGTTGGCCACGTTGGTCTTGCCGACCGCCTGAAGCGCGGTCGGCAGGATCGTGATCTCCGGGACGGAGGCACGCGGAGGAAGCGTCACCGCGAACAGGCACGCCGCGGCCACGTCCTCGGGCGCCAGCATGTGGGCACGCAGCTCGGCCGAGGGAGGCTCGGGCCGGCTGTCGAGGATCGGCGTGTCGACGACGCCGGGAAGCACGGTGGTGAAGCGGACGCCGCGCGTGTGCTCCTCGAAGGCGGCCCCGCGCGCGAACGCCAGCAGGCCTGCCTTGGCGGCCTGGTAGCCCGACCCGGACACGTCGGGCCAGCTGCCCGAGATCGACCCGATCAGCACTACGTCGCCGCGGGTCTCCCGAAGCGCCGGCAGCACAGCATGGACCACGTTGAAGGCACCGGTGAGGTTGACCGCCAGCAGGGTGTCGAAGCCCTCGGGCGTGAGGCGATCGAGCGAGCGGTCGGGAAGGTTCGTGCCGGCGGCAACCACCACGATATGGACAGGGCCCGCTCCGGAGAGCTCGCGGGCGAACGCATCCACCGCTGCCCGATCGGTGATGTCGAGCGAATGGCCCACGATTCCGTCGCCCAGTGACGGTTCGCGGCGGGCCGCCGCATGGACGTCCGCGCCGGCCTCGGCAAGCATCCGCGCGGTTGCTTCTCCGATCCCGCTGGACGCCCCGACCACGACCGCCACTCGGCCGTTCAATGAGCCGGCGCTCAAGCCCCGCGTCCCGCGCCCGCGAGGAACACCTTGACCTGGTCGGGCGGGGCCTTCACCAGGCGGGCGAACGCATCGGGGCCCTCCTCGAGCGGCAGCACGGGCGCGAGCTCTCCGAGCGAGGCGTGGCCGCCCGAGAGCCATTGGAGCGCCTGCTCAAAGTCGGCCATCGTGTAGGCGTAGGAGCCGATGATCGTGATCTGCTCGCGCACCACGGTGTGGAAGGACAGCGTGGTGTCGTCGGCGGCCAGCCCGACGCACACGACCCTCCCGCCCGGGCGGACGAGCTCGACGGCCATCGCGCGCGTGGCCTCGGCGCCGACCGCGTCGAGCACGAGGTCGAAACCAAGCTGGTCCGGGCCAGATGCCTCCCGCGCGGACTCCCCGTCGGCAAAGACCGCGTGGGCGCCGAGCGAACCCGCCCGCTCGCGCCGGGCGTCCTGGGGTTCAATCACTGCCACCGACGGGATCTCGTTCAGCAGCGCGGCCTGCAAGGTAACCAGGCCGATCGTGCCTGCCCCGATGACCGCTGCCGACCTCACGTCGAAGCCGCCGACACCGAGCCGCACAGCGTGAACGCCGTTGGCGAGCGGCTCGGTCAAGGCGCCGACCCTGATGTCGAGCGCATCCGGGAGCTCCCGCAGGTTGGCGGCCGGCGCGCGCACGAGGTCGGCGAACGCCCCGTCGAAGTGCACGCCGATCAGGGTCCGCTCGGGGCAGATGTTCTCATGGCCGGAGCGGCACAGCACGCAGTGGCCGCACCCCTCGATCGGGTTCACCGTCGCCCGAGTGCCGACCCACCGCTCCGCCCCCGGGCCGGCGGCCACGATCTCGCCTGCGAACTCGTGGCCCATGACCAGCGGCGGGGTGCGATTGCCCATATGGCCGAGGTAGCCCTCGACCTCCGAGCCGCAGATCCCGACCGCGCCGGGGCGCATGACGACCTCGTCGGGCGCCGGGGCGGCCGGTTCCGGACGCTCGCCGATCTCCATCTGCTCGGGTCCCTGCCAGACGATCGCCTTCACGTCTCGCCCCGCTGGCGGCCGTAGATCAGGAGGATGACGAGGATCACCACGCCGTAAACGATGTCACGGGCGTAGTCCGGCGCGTTCTGGGCGAGCAGAACGCTCACCAAGGTGGTGAGCACGATCGCGCCGGCCACCGTCCCGAGGTAGGAGCCGCGGCCTCCGAGGATGTAGGTCCCGCCGATCACCACCGCCGCGATCGACTGGAACAGATACGGGTCGCCCATGCCGATCGTCGCGCCGCCGCCGAAGCCGGCGAGCGCGATTCCCGCGATCGCGGCGAACAGGCCGCTGAGACCGTACAGCGCGACCGTCACCAACTTCACGTTGACACCGGCCAGGTGAGATACGCGCTGGGAGTTACCTACCGAGTACACCCGCCGACCGAACGTGGTGAACGACAGCGTGAACGTCACGATCACGATCACCACCAGCCAGATGAGCAGGCTCGTGTCGATGCCCAGCGTCTTACCGGTCATGGCGTTGACCAGCGCGGTCGGCGGGGGCTTGGTGCACCCGCCGCAGGTGAGCCCATGGGTGACGCCGAGCGACAGGCCCTGGATGATGCCGTTCATCCCGAGGGTCATCACCACCGCCGGGACGCCGAGCAGCGATATTCCCAACCCGTTGACGACGCCGCACACGACGCCGAACGCCACGCCCACCGCGATGCCGATCGCGAGGTTGCTGTCGGATCCGTTGGCGACGGCGACCATCAAGATCGCCGCTCCGTTCAAGACCCAGGGGACGGACAGGTCGATGCCGCCGATCAGGATCACGAACGTCTGACCGGCCGCCACGAGCCCGACGAACGAGGAGACCTCGAGGATCTGCTGGATTCCGCTCGAGCTGGCGAACCCGGGCTTGAGGATGTCGCCGATCACGAACAGCGCGATCGCTGCGATGAAGCCGTAGAGGATCTTCCGGCGGTCCGGGTTGAGCGCTAGCCGGAGCGCGCTGGGAGCGCGCGTGGTCTCAGAAGTCGTGCTCATCTTCGTCTCACCAGGACACGGCCGAGCAGGGTGCTCGCGCCGACCGCGACGACCAGGAACAGCCCCTGATAGAAGGGCTGGAACAGCGGGTCGATGTTCGCGAAGAACAGGACGTCGACGAGCAGGGTGAGCACGAACGCACCGAAGATCGCTCCGACCGCGCTTCCGCGCCCGCCGAACAGCGACACGCCGCCGATGACGGCGGCTGCGATCGAGGACAGCGTGAACACGTCGCCGCCGGTGGCGTCACCGCCGGTCGTGGTGGTCGCGAGTGCGATGCCGGCGCCCGCGGCCAGCATCCCGGCCAGGACGTAGACGATCACCTTGGTCCGTGCGACCGGCACAGAGTTGGCGCGCGCCGCTTGCTCATCGTTGCCGACGGCGAAGATCTGCACGCCGAGCCGGGTTCGGCGGAAGGCGACCCAGGCCAGCGCGAGCAGGACGACCCAGATCAGCGCGGTGGGCGCATTCGGGTTGAGGAACAGGCCCGTGTACCCGCCCGCCACGTGGCCGCCGGGGGAGGGCAGCACCCAGAGCGCGAGGCCCTGGAAGATGGAGAGGGTTCCGAGCGTGACCAGGATCGGCTGAATCCGTCCGTATGCGACGAGTAGCCCGTTGAGCAGGCCTCCGGCGGCCCCGACGAGCAGGATGATCACCGTCCACAGCGCCTCGGTGGCGAAGCCGCCCTGGAGCTTGAGCGCCGCCAGCGAGTTCGACAGGTCCATCATGCCGCCGACCGACAGGTCGATTCCGCGCGTCAGGATCACGAGGCTCTGCCCGACGGCGGCGAGCGACAGCGGGACCGCGTGATCGGTGATCGATGCGGCCTCGAACGTCCCCGGGAAGGCGCGAAGCGATCCCATGTAGAGCACGATGTAGAGGACGAGCATCGCCACGAGCAACGTCCCGGCGACCACGAGCGAGGCATTCTGGGCCACCACCTGGCTGCGGCGTGGCCCGACGCGCGGTGTCGGCGCGCCCCGGCCGCGCGTGCCAATAGCTCCTTCAAGCATGGGTCTCCTCCCGGAATGAAGCGCCGATGATGTCCTCAGCCGAGATCTCCGGTCCGTCGAGCTCCTCGGCCACGGCGCCCTCCCGCAGCACGAGCACCCGATGGCACAGGTGCGCGATCTCCTCGGTGTCCGAGGAGTAGAAGAGGATCGCGTGACCGTCCGCCGCGAGCTTGATGATGAGCTCGTAGATGTCCTGTTTGGTGGCCACGTCGACGCCGCGTGTGACGTCGTACAGGAGCAGGATCTGGGACTCGGCCAGAAGCCAGCGTCCGAGCAGCACCTTCTGCTGGTTGCCGCCGCTGAGCGTGCCCACCGGCTGGCCCGGACGTCGGGCATCAATCGCGAGCCGGTCGATCATTCCCTCGGCGGCCTTGCGCTCGCCGGCCGGCCGGATCACGCCGGCGGCGGCGAGCCGCCCGAGAATCGGCAGCGTCAGGTTCTCGCGCACGGTCATCGGCAGCAGCAGCCCCTCCGCCTTGCGGTCCTGCGGGATGAACGCGATGCCGGCGTGGATGGCGTCGCGCGGGCTGTGCAGGCGCTTGTGCTCGCCGCGGATCTGAAGCTCTCCATCGATCGGGGTCAGTCCGAACAGCGCGTGGAAGAGCTCGCGCTGACCTTGGCCCTCGAGTCCGCCGACGCCGAGTATCTCGCCGGCGTGCAGCGACAGCGACACGCCTTCCAGGCCAAACGTCGTGAGGTCCTCGGTTTCGAGCAGGACCTCGCCTTCGTGGGCCCGATCGGGCTCCGCGTACGCGGTTGATACCTCGCGGCCGGTCATGAGTTTGACCGCCTCCTCCTCGCTCAGCTGCTCGTGCGTGCCGACGTCAGTGCCGTTGCGGAGCACGGTGATCCGGTCGGCGAGGTCGGTCACCTCGCTCCAGCGGTGTGAGGTGAAAACGACGCATGCGCCATCGTCGCGCAGCCGGCGAACGAGGCCGAATAGCCACTCCACCTCGCGCTTGGACAGGGCCGATGTGGGCTCGTCGAGGATCAGCACGGCGGGCTCGCGCATCGCGGCGCGGACGATCTCGACGAGCTGCTGTTGCGCCAAGGGCAGGTTCTCGACGAGCTCGCCGGGGTCGACCGAGTTGACGTCGTGCTCGGCCAGGAGATCGGCGGCCGCGGCCGGGAGCCAACGGCGGCGAATCAGCCCGAGGGTGCCGCGGGGCTCGCGTCCCATCAACAGGTTTTCGGCCACGGTCATCCGCGGAAGCAGCGTCAGCTCCTGGAACACCGTGGCGACGCCGCGCCGGAGCGCGTCCTCGGGCGATCGGAGCCGAACCTCCTCGCCTCCGATCAGCACCCGGCCCTCATCCGGTCGGATCACGCCGGCGAGCGCCTTGATCATGGTGCTCTTGCCGGCGCCGTTCTCCCCGACCAGCGCGTGGACCTCGCCGGGAGCCGCACGGAATGTGGCGTCCTCGAGCGCGAGCACGCCGCCGTACGCCTTGTGGAGACCGGCGCCCTCGATCGCGCTGCCGTTGCGCGCGCCGCTGTCGTTCTGCTCGCTCATGCTCTCGGGAGTCGGACGTTCATGGCGGGGCGGGTGGTCTTACCGGTAACTACCTCGGCGAGCGGGACGTCGACAAGGTGCGCCGGGGTGATGTCGGTGATCGGTGTGAAGAAGGCGTCCGGCAGTTCTGGAAACACGTTCAGTCCCGGCTTGATCGTCGAGTTCGTCGCGGTCTGGAAGGGAACCGTCAGGTTCTTGCGCGGGTACTCGTGTCGCAGCACCCGCCGAGCGAGCTCGAGCGCGAGCAACACGAGATATGTGGGCTGGCCTATCGAGTAACCCGGGACCTTCTTGCCCGTCTTGGCTCCGCTCATGAACTCCCTGAAGCCGTTCTCGGATTCGCCGGCGGTCGGCGGCAGTGAGCGCCCGGCGGCCATGAACGCCTTGAGGATGCCGTCGGTGCCGCCCTGGGCCCAGATGCCGTCGATCTTCGGCAGCGACGGGAGCACCGCCGCCGTGTTCGTCTGCGCGACGCTCGAGTCCCACATCCCGGAGTACTTGTTGACCACCTTGATCCCCGGATGTTTGGAGAAAACCGACATCCCGCCTGCGGTGCGCTCGGTGTCGACAAACGTGCCCGGCACGCCGGTCACCATGATCACGTTCCCCTTACCGCCGATCTGGTGCACCAGCCACAGCGCTAGATCGCGTCCGAACGCGAACTGGTCGGTGTTCACCTGCAGCGCTCCCGGCGCGGTGACGATGTTGTCGAACGAGATGACCAGGATGCCCCGATCGATCGCCTGGCGGACGACGCCGTTCAGTCCGGTGGGTGAGGCGGCGTCGATGACGATCGCGTCGACGTCCGCCGCGATCAGGTTCGACAGCTGCTGGGCCTGATCTGACATGTCATTGCTCGCGTTGTAGACCTCGCCGTACACCTGTGACCGGTAGGGCTCGGCACCGAGCGCGGCGCGATAGGTGTTCTCCATTTCGAGCCGCCAGGTGTTGCCAATCGAGGAATTGGCGAGCGGAATCTTCAGCTTGTCCTTGACGCGCGCCCCAGCGGCGCCCGCGCAACCGGCGGCACTGAGTGCGCTCAAACCGGCGATCGCGCGCGTGGCAGAGCCGATGAAACGACGGCGTGTCAGCACCGCCGCTGAGGGCATGTGCTCTCCTCCACGTCTGTTGGCTTACCCCTGCCCGTGTCTGACAAACCGTCTCAAAGCAGTGCGTTCATAATCCGCGGCTTCGATGTCAGAACGCATACGTGTAGTGATTGCCGGGCCAGTCCAGCCGGAGCTCGTCGAGCAGATCAGGGCGGTCGATTCCCGACTGGAAGTCGGCTACGACCCCGACCTGTTACCTCCCACCCGATATCCGAACGACCACGCCGGCGTCGACGACTTCCGGCGCACCCCCGAGAGCGAGCGACGCTTTTGGGAGATGATCGCCGGCGCCGAGGTGCTGTTCGGATTCCCGGGCGATTCTCCTGAAGGCCTGGCCGGGGCGGTCCGCGCCGCTCCGGGTCTTCGCTGGGTGCAGGCGACCTCCGCGGGTGCCGGCGAGCAGGTCTCCTCGGCCGGGCTCTCCGACGACGAGCTGCGCCGAGTCACGGTGACCAGCGCCGCCGGTGTTCATGCCGGACCGCTCGCCGAGTTTGCATTGCTGGGGCTGCTCGCCTTCGCCAAGGACCTGCCCCGGCTGCTCGCCGATCAGCGAGCCCGCCGCTGGGGTCACTATCCGGTGGACGAGCTGTCAGGCCGGACGCTACTGATCGTCGGGCTTGGGCAGATCGGCGCGGAGGTGGCGCGGCTAGCGGCGGCGTTCGGGATGCGGGTGATCGGGCTGAACCGCACCGGCGCGGGTGATTACCCGTCGGTCGACGAGCTCGCGCGCATCGGTGCGCTACGCGAATGGCTTCCGCGCGCCGACGCGATCGTGATCTCGCTGCCGCTGACCGACGCGACCCGGAGACTGATTGACGCCGCCGCCATCGGCGAGATCAAGGCCGGCGCCACCCTTGTCAACGTCGGCCGGGGCGCCGTGATCGACGAGGACGCGCTCGTCGAGGCCCTACGAGAGCGACGGCTCGCCGGCGCGGCGCTGGACGTGGTCGCCACCGAGCCGCTCGACCAGGACAGCCCATTGTGGGAGCTCCCCAACGTACTGCTCAGCCCGCACACCGCCGGCCTGTCGGTGCGCGAGAACGAGCGCATCGTGTCACTGTTCGCCGAGAACCTCCGCCGTTACCTGCGCGACGGCGAGCTGCTCAACCGGGTCGATCCGGAATTGCTCTATTGATCAACACAGCGCGACTGGGCGGACCATCGACCCGGTGGCGCCGCGGATCGCGAGCGGCAGGCACACGAAGCAGAACTCGTAGACCCCGTCGCGAGCGAGCTCTTCGCAGTCGACCATCTCGATGATGAAGATCCCGCGCTGGTTGAGCAGCGCGATGTGCACCGGGTGTGGGTTACCCGGGACAGTCGAGGGCAGCACCTCGAGCGCCTCGGTGTCGGCGCCGACGGCGATCACACCCTGCTCGGCGAGCCATATCGCGGCATCGCGGTCGATACCGGCCTGCTCGTGGGCGGCGATGAAGTCCGCGTCCGGCCATCCCGACAGGTAGCCGGTCCGGATAAGCGCCACGTCGCCGCGGCGCAGCTCGGCGCCTTGGCGGTCAAGCGCCGACTCGAGCTCGTCAGCCCCGATCGCCTCGTGGGCGTCGAGAGCCTCGACGCCGCGGGCGCCGGCCACGTCAATCAGGACGCCGCGCGCGATCAGCGGCGGGATCTCGGTGGCGTCGCCGCGCAGGGGGCCGAAGTCACCCAGGTCGCGGTTGGCGGAGCCGCCGCCGAACCACTCGTGCTCGGCGCCGCACGTGATGTGCGAAAACGCGTCTATGTGGGTCCCCGAGTGCACGGTGCCCATGACCATCTCGCTGTTCCAGTGAAAGTTCACGTCGTTGTCGCCGAGCCAGTCCTGGTCGTGCTGGTTGACGATCCCGCGCGGTGTCCGGTAGCTCAGAACCTGGAAGGGTGGGTGAGCGGGAAAGATCGGCATGCCCGCGAAGCGACCGCAGTCGAGGCTGTACATCCGACCCTGCTTGACCAGCGCAAGGGCTCCTAATACGTCCGTTGCGAGTGCTGGCTCCTCCACACGGTTGGGCGTACCCACAGCCCGGAGCGGAAAAACTAAAGCGTGGGTCGGGCGACGGTTGTGGGTAAGGGAGACAGGAGTGGAGGATTGCCGGATCACCGCAGTAGACGTCCACGACGTGCGCTTCCCGACCTCGCGCACGCTGGCCGGTTCGGACGCGATGAACCAGGCGCCCGACTACTCCGCCGCCTACGTGATCCTCGAGACCGACAGCGATCTGCGCGGTCACGGCATGACTTTCACGATCGGGCGAGGAACCGAGGTCGTGGTGGCCGCCGTGCATGCCCTGGAGCACCTGGTGGAGGGCCGCCGGCTCGGTGACATCGCCGAGGACCCGCGCGGGTTCTGGCGCGAGGTCACCGGGGACTCGCATCTTCGCTGGATCGGGCCCGAGAAGGGCGTGATCCACCTGGCCACGGCGGCGCTCGTGAACGCCGTCTGGGATCTGTGGGCGCGAGCCGAGGGCAAGCCGGTGTGGAAGCTGATCATCGACATGAGCCCCGAGGAGTTCGTCGGGTGCATCGACTTTCGCTACATGACCGACGTCCTCACTCCCGAGCAGGCCATCGAGCTCCTCGAGTCGCGCGGTCGCGGAAAAGACGAACGCGAGGCGAAGGCCCGTCGCGATGGCCTACCCGCCTACACCACGTCTGTGGGATGGTTGGGATTCAGTGATGACGAGGTTCGCCGGCGGACCCGGGCCGCGATCGAGCAAGGGTGGACCCACATGAAGATGAAGGTCGGCGGTGACCTCGACAGCGACGTACGCCGCGCCACTCTGATCCGCGAGGAGATCGGGTCGGAGCGGTTCTTGATGATGGATGCCAACCAGGTCTGGGAGGTGGACGAGGCGATCGCGGCCACGCGCCGGCTGGCCGAGTTCGACCCGTGGTGGATGGAGGAGCCGACCAGCCCCGACGACATCCTCGGCCACGCCCGAATAGCCCGCGAGGTGGCCCCTGTCCGAATCGCCACCGGCGAGCACTGTCACAACCGCACGATGTTCAAACAACTTATGCAGGCCGGCGGACTCGGCGTCTGCCAGCTCGACGCGTGTCGTCTCGGCGGCGTCAACGAGGTGCTCGCAGTGCTGCTGCTGGCCGCACGGTTCGACGTCCCGGTCTGTCCCCACGCCGGCGGGGTCGGACTGTCGGAGTACGTGCAGCACCTATCGCTGGTCGACTACATCGCGATCGGCGGCGACCTCGGAGACCGGGTGATCGAGTACGTCGACGAGCTGCACGAGCACTTCGTCGCACCGGTCGAGATCCGCGACGGCCGGTACATGGCCCCAGGCACGCCCGGATACAGCATCGAGATGCACCCGGAGTCACTCGAGGAGTACGCGTTCCCCGGTGGCGGCGCATGGAGCTGACCACGCTCACCGGAGCGCGCCTCGTGCGCGTGCGCGGCGCTGGCGGCGACATCCACGTGGGTGTGGTCCGCGAGGCCGAACTGACCGTGCTCGGCGGCGACGACATGCTGGGGGTGCTCGAGCGGGGAGACCTCCCCGACGCGCTCGAGACCGTGCCGGTGCTCAACGAGGAGACGCTCGAGCTTCCCGAGCCGTGGGCCGTGCTCGTCCCCGTGCTGGCGCCCGAAACGTGGGCCGCCGGCGTCACCTACGAGCGCAGCCGATCCGCTCGGATGCACGAGAGCAAGGTGGTCGACGTGTATGAGCTCGTGTACGAGGCCGAGCGGCCGGAGTTGTTCATGAAGGACGCCGCCAGTCGGCGCACGGTCGGCCCCGGAGAGCCGATCGCCGCGCGCGGCGACGCCTCCTGGACGGTGCCCGAGCCCGAGCTCGCCGTGGTCGTGGGCGCTCACGGCCCGCTGGCCGTGACGATCGGAAACGATGTGTCCTCGCGTGACATCGAGGGCGCCAACCCTCTGTATCTGCCCCAGGCCAAGATCTACGACCGGGCGTGTGCGCTCGGCCCGGCGCTACTGGTGCCCGAATCGTGGGAGGCGCATTACCAGATCGAATGCCGGATTCTCGACTCGGGCGGTGCGGAACTGTTCGCCGAGGAAACCTCGACCGAGAGCATGTGCCGCTCGATTGAAGAGCTGATCG
>Ga0335079_10008110_pt1 | contig 11958 bp, 7 predicted proteins | sample Lox_Sample_33_FD_206719 | JGI IMG/M metagenome (GOLD analysis project Ga0335079, IMG submission 206719) | Soil microbial communities from Loxahatchee National Wildlife Refuge, Florida, United States - Lox_Sample_3.3 | ecosystem: Environmental > Terrestrial > Soil > Wetlands | place: USA: Florida... | reverse complement strand
GGAGGTGCGAAGGTTTCTGCCGCAGATCAGTCCTTATGGGGCAATCCTGATGCACGATGCGAGTTCTCACCTGAAGCTGGTGCGCGAGGCGGCGTTGAAGCTCGAGAGAGAGGGCCTGATCTCGGTGGTGCTGCTGCCGACCCCGCGCGGTCTGGTGGTGGCGCAGAAGAGAGAAGGGCGGAAGTGAACACCGGTTGCCACCTGACCTGCCGCCACCGAGCACGATGCAGCGTTCACGAGGTCACTGCTCCTTGGTGCGGTTCCTCCTTGCCTACACGACGGTTCAGCGTTAGGATTCGCGCTAAATAAAGCTACAAGCTGCTGAACTTTCGCTGGGCGAGGTGGCGTATGAAGCGAGTCTCGCTTTTGGTGCTGCTGGTCACGCTGTGTCTCGGGTTGTCCTCCTTCTGTTTTGCGCAACTGGAGAGGATTGTGATTGCGGCGGGGACGCCGGAGGACCAGGCGTTGCAGGCGATCACGAATGAGCCGGACGCACAGAAGAAACTGTCCATGTATGAGGACTTCGTGCAGAAGTTCTCCTCGAATCCGGCGGCGGTGGCGTACGGAAACTGGCAGATCTCGCAGGCGTACCAGACCTCTGGTGATTTGGCAAAGGCGCTTTCCTACGGAGACAAGGCCCTGGCGGGCGCCCCGCACAATCTGGATATCATCGTCTCGAACACCAACATTGCCTCGCAGATGAAAGACAATGCCAAGACCATGGAGTATGCGGCAAAGGGCGGAGCCGCCTACAACGCGGTTGACAAAGAAGCGAAGCCCGAAGGCATGAGCGATGACCAGTTCAAGGCGCGGGTTGCTGAAGAAAAGGAAGGCGCGAAGAGCTCATACGAGTTTCTCGAGACCGCGGGATTCAACGTGATCACGGACGAGAAGAACCCGAAGGCGCGCATGGCCTATATCGAGCAGTTCACGACGGGGTTTCCCGATTCACGGTTTCAGGAGCAGGTCGCCCAATACGCGATGTACACGCTCGGTCCGGGACAGTTGAACGATTCCGCGCGGCTGCTGGCCTACGGAGAGAAAACGCTGGCGACGAATCCGAAGAGCATTCCAGCCTTGTTGCTGCTGGCCAATTCCTACGTTGAGGACACCAAGCCGGCCAGCATCACCAATGCGGTGACCTATTCGCAAAAGGTGATCGAACTGGCGAACGCCGATGCTCCCGATGCGGACCGCTCCCGCAAACTTTCAGGAGGTATGGCGCACTCGACGCTGGGCTTCGCGTACATGAAGCAGGACAAGACGGCAGCCGCGGTGCCCGAACTGAAAACCGCTTCGGAGTTGCTGAAGGGGCAGGACGACGTGTCATATGCCGCGGCCATGTATCGGCTGGGGTACGCCTACGCGAAGCTTAACAAGATAGACGACGCGCGCAACGTGCTGAATGAAGTGGCGAAGATGGAAGGCCCAATGCAACAGCCGGCGAAAGATCTGCTGCTCAAGGTGAATACGGCGAGGGCGAAGGCGAAGTAGCAGGGCCAGTTCAGCGACGTGCTATAGAGCGCTAGTGCTTTACAAGATCGTCTGAAAGCAGGAGCGCTTTAAGCGCGAGATTATGGCCGCGTTGGACGTCGCCGTCGCTCACCGCTTTTTTGGCCTGTTGCATGAACGCGTTGATCTGGCCGACGGTGGCTTGCTGGGACAAATCCAGAGGGCGCGCGGAAAGTCTTCGCAGATTCAAATCGGTGGATGCTAAGAGTTGTGACGTTGTCTGGCGCTGGTGCGACGCTTCCTCGAGCGTCATGCTGGGCGAGATTTGGGATTCGGTTTCGGTAGTGCCTCCCTCCCGTACAACTTTCTTGGTTGTGCCTGAATTCGGGCTTTGCGTATGCCTGTGGTGATGTGGCTTCGGAGTTGCAGGATGGGATGGCGTGCCCGCAGGCGCGGCCGGGCTCGGGGCAGCGGGTTTGCTCTCCTGCGACGAGCCCGTGGGTGATGGCGCGCTCTGGGGCAATTCGACGGCGCCGACAGAGCCGTTCAGCAGCAGCCCGAGGGAAAGCAGACGGAGCAGACGCATAAGTTTAGCTTATTGCTGCGCGCGATCCGGCAAGAAAGTGCCGACGCCGCGCCGGCCTATTTTTGCGTAGCCACTTCCTTGAGAGTGTCCAAGGCAGACTCGGCAAGGGGAATGCGCAGCCGAAAGGTTGTTCCTTTTCCCGGCGTGGACTCGAAATCGACCGACCCATAGTGCCATTGCAGGATCTGATAAGTCTGGGCAAGCCCGATCCCGCTGCCTCCCTCCTTGGTGGTGAAGTAGAGCTCGAAAATCTTTTCCTGGACTTCCGGGGGGATGCCCCCGCCTTGGTCGCTGATCTCCGCCACCACGATGTGATCTTCGCGCTTCGCGGAGATGGCTAAGGTGCCTCCCTCCGGCATGGCCTGCACTCCATTCAGAACGATGTTCAGGAAGGCCTGCTTCATGAAATCGCCGTCCACCTTGACCTGAAGAGGGTCGGGCGGCATGTTGCGCTTGATCTTGACGCCGTGCTGCTCCGCGTCGGGCCCGGCCAGCAGCGCAACGTCGTCCAGCAGCTTGCGAAGATCGATCTCCTCGGGGTGCAGATCGTGCGGCCGGGTGAAATCGACGAGCACCTGCACGACCCGGTCGAGGCGGTGAAGTTCGCTGCCGATGATGTCCATGTGGCGCTTGGTGTCGGGATCCACCTGTTGCAGTTTGTTCTGCAGCAATTGCAGATGCAGAACGATGGCGTTGATAGGATTTTTTACTTCGTGGCCCACGCCGCGGGTCAGGCGGCCGCTGGCGGAAAGGCGGCGGGACATCTCAATTTCGTCTTCGATGCGGCGAACCGATTCGGTGTCACGCAGCGTGAGCAGAGCACCGATCTGGGTGCCGCGTTCCTGGATGAAGTCGAGGGTGAGCTGGACGCGGCGCCCGCGCTCGCCTTCCACCTCGCTTTGCATGATGGGCCGGTGCTTCTCAAATCCTTGCAGCACGAGAGCGCCGAGCGGGGAAGATTCGAGAAAGATCTGCTTCACAGTGCGGCCGAGAATCTCGCGGCGGGGGCGTCCGAGGAAGCGTTCGGCGGAGGCGCTGACCAACACGACGCGAGAGTCGCGCGTGAACAGCATGAGGCCGTCCTGCAGCTTGGACATCACCTGTTCCACGTTGTCTTTGAGCGCGGAGAAGATCTGATTGGTGTCGCGCATCTGCCGCCCCAGATGAGCGATCTTGAGCGTCACTAATCCGTATTCGTCCTTGCGAGGCTCGCCATCGGCCAGCAGGTCGGGTGCTCCGGCGCTCACGCTGTCGAGATTGCGGCTGAGTTCTTTCAGAGGGCCGAGAGCGAGATTCGACACCGCGGCCGCGAGGAAGAGCGAGACAATGATCGAGACCCCGGAAAAGAAAATGGCGTGCCGCAGCTTGGGAGTGACTTCGCTGCGCAGGAAGACGGTAGACACTCCGACCCGAACATTGCCAAAGGGCACCCCGTCGAGTTGGAGAGGCAGACTGACGTCATAAACGGCGGCGGGACGATAGACCATCCGGAGCTGTTCCCAGAAATGCGCGTCGCGCACGGTCAGGAAGGCCGGGCGCGGACTCACCGTCTTGGAAACCAGCTCGGGATTGCTGTGAAGAATGGCGCGCCCGTCGGTGTTCACGACCGCCGCGTCATAGACGATCAGCCAGTTGCCCACCACGGACTCGATGGCGCTGTTGAGGCCGGTGTCGGTCTGGAGATAGTCGGCGAGGGCGCTGTGCACCGCCTTTTCATTGGTGGTGTCGACGCGGGTGCTGCTGAGATCGGGAACAGCGTCGTTGGCGGCGTACGCCAGCTGCGCGGCCAGCAAGGTCGCGGTCTCATAGGCGGAATTTACCCGCTGGCGGAGGATTTGCGATACGTACAGGTAGGAGAAGGCGGAGACCATCACCACGATCATCAAGGTGATGGCGAGCACGATTTTAGTTTTCCGGCTCATACTCCGCTCTGAGGACCCTGAGTAGTTGGATGTCGCGCAGACGTAGAGCAGTTCGCATCCGCACTCTAGAGTGAGCTACGCGTGTTCTTCCTCTCTGCCCGGTGCTCCGTCGCCCCCGGCACTGCCGTATTCTTTCAGCTTATTATGCAAAGTTTTCAGGCTAATGCCGAGGATTTCAGCGGCCCTGGTCTTGTTGTTGCTGGTGGCCTCGAGGGTCTTGAGAATCAGCAGACGCTCAGCCTCCTCCACGGTGGTGCCGACGCCGAGGCGAACGGCGTCGGGGTCGTTGGCGGCGGGACGGACCGTGGTCTGGCCGAAACCTGGCGGCAGATGCTTGGTCTCCACGACTCCGCCCTCGCAAACGATGACCGCGCGTTCCAGAGTATTTCTCATTTCGCGGACGTTGCCCGGCCAGGAGTAGTTGCTGAACACGTTCAGGACGGCTTCGCTGATGGTGCCGACTTTGCGCCCGTGTTTGGCGCTCATTTCCGCAAGCAGAGATTGGACCAGGTCTGCGACGTCCTCTTTGTGCTCCCGCAAGGGAGGCATATGGATGTTGAACACGTTCAGCCGATAGTAGAGGTCTTGGCGCAGCTCGCCGTTGGCCACGGCCTCTTCGGGCACCTTGTTGGTGGCGGCGAGCACGCGGACGTCGACAGTGGTCTCTACCTTGCTGCCCAGGCGGCGAAGCTTGCGGTCTTCCAAAACACGCAGCAACTTCGCCTGAGTGGCGACCGGCATTTCTCCGATCTCGTCCAGCAGCAGAGTGCCGCCCTCGGCCAACTCGAAGCAGCCGGTACGGCGTTCGAGCGCGCCCGTGAAGGCGCCTTTCTCGTGGCCGAAGATCTCGCTTTCAATCAGAGTCTCCGGAATAGCCGCACAATTGATGGGCACAAAGGGCTTGTTTTTTCGGGGACTGAGATCGTGAATGGTGCGCGCGACCAGTTCCTTGCCGGTCCCGCTGGCGCCAGTAATGAGGACGGACGCAGTACTCGGCGCCACCATTTCGATCAGGTGAAAAATCTCCTGCATTTTTTTTGAGGGACCAACGAGCCGGCCCAGCGATCCAGTGTCGCGCAGTTTGCGGCGCGTGACTTCGAGCTCGGTGCGGGTGCCGAGAAGGGCGGAAGCGTTCTGCAAGATAGTACGAAGCCGGTTAGTGTCGATAGGTTTCTGGACGTAGTCGTAAGCGCCCATGCGCATCGCCTGCACGGCGCTGTCGATGGTCCCCTGGGCCGTTACCACGATGACGGCAACTGCCTGAGCCTGTTCGGACAGACGCTCGAGCAATTCCATTCCCCCCATACGAGGCATTTTCAGATCGGTGACGATGATGGACGGCCCCCAATATTCGACCTTTTCCAGGCCTTCCACCCCATCGCGGGCAGTGTCGGTGCGATAGCCCCAGGAGGAGACCAGTTCGGCCAAGCCGGTCCGTTCATTTTCCTCGTCCTCGACGATGAGTATCTTTTCCTGAGTCATGGAGTGACCATTATTTCGGCTTCTGGCCCGGTCGGCAATACCAGAAATGGAATTTCCGCTGTGGTTTCGAGGATTCCTAATATCATTCTGAGACGCGCGGGAGCAGGCTCCAGCGCTGGATTACAGCGATGGTTCGTGCGATAAATATTGGCGCGCAACTTTCGTTTTAACCTTGCGATGCTGTAGAATTCACCGTCACTAATTTTCCACGGCGATTCTTCTCGCCGTTTTGGGCTCCCAGGTTTGACATCTGCATAGACATCAAAAACAGAGCAGGGTTTGTGGAGGGATACATGTCACTTTGTGCTGGTTCGGATAGGTGCCGTCTCGCATGGATGGGCGTCCTACTGGCGGTCATGGTCGCGACGATTACAAGCGCTGCAGCCGCGCAAGATGAAACTCCGCCGAAGGTGGATGTGTTCGTGGGGTATCAATGGCTGAATCCGGGAGGGACCGTGCCGGTGGGATTGTTCCCGCCCGTTCCGACCAACTTGCCCAGCATGCCGGTCGGTTATGGCCTGACAGGCACCTACAACTTCGACAAGTTTTGGGGACTGTCCGTGGATGTGGGCGGAAATTTTCAGGACCTGGCGAGCGAGAGCACGATTTCCGTAGGTCCGCGTTTGATGTGGCGTTCCGAAGGCATCAACATGTTCGCGCACACCATGCTTGGGCTGAACCGTCTGGTGCCTAAGCAAATTAACGCGAGCAACGGAATTGGCGCCATTCTCGGCGGCGGTATCGATCTGCCCATCTTTAAGCGGCTGAGTTTCCGTTTGATCGAGGCCGACTATGTGCCGGGGAGGCACAGATTCTCCGACGTGGTGGGTCCAGACCAACCCAACCTGCGGCACCCGGTATTGAGCGGCGTGCGGTTGCGCACTGGACTGGTCTTTAATTTCGGCGGCGAGCCCACGCTTACTCCCAGCGCGGCTTGCTCGGTACAACCGACCGAGGTGATGGTCGGCGAGCCGGTTACGGCCAACGTTAGCACCTCGAACTTCAACCCCAAGCACACGCTGACTTATAGCTGGAGCAGCACCGGGGGCAAGGTGACGGGTAAGGACACCACGGCCTCGATCGACACCAATGGCGTCGCGGGTGGAAGCTACACCGTGACCGCGCACGTCTCCGACGCGAAGATGAAGAAGGGCGGCGATGCGAGCTGCACCGCTAACTTCACCGTCAAGGAACCCCCGAAGAATCCGCCGACCATGTCTTGCTCGGCGAACCCAACCACGGTTCAGACGGGCGCGACGTCGACCATCACTTGCACCTGCACCAGCCCGGACAATGTCGCGGTCAACGTGGGCAGCTGGACGGCCAGCGGCGGCAACATTTCAGGGGGCGGGAATAGCGCGACTCTGAATACGACCGGCGCAACGGCGGGTCCAATCACGGTCAACGCGACGTGTACCGACTCTCGCGGGCTGACAGCCTCGTCTTCGAGCACGGTGACGGTAGAGAATCCTCCACCGCCGCCACCCCAGGCGAGCAAGCTGAGCTCCTGCGACTTCCCGAACGAGAAGAAGCCGTGGAGAGTCGACAACACTTGTAAAGCGGTGCTCGATGACGTGGCGCAGCGCTTGCAGCATGACGCGGATGCCAAGCTGGTGATCGTGGGCAACGCTGATCCGAGCGAGAAGAGAAAGAATCTCGCCGGGGAGCGTGCGGTCGACAGCAAGGCATACCTGTCAGGCGGCGAAGCGAAGCAGGGCATCGATGCAAGCCGTATCGAAACTCGCACGGGCAGCGGCGGTACGAAGACGGCCGATTACTGGATCGTTCCTTCGGGCGCTACCTTCAGCGGCGAGGGCACGCAGCCGGTGGACGAGAACGCCGTAAAGGCGGTTCCCGACCATCCGCGGGCTCCAGCCGCAATGAAAAAGGGTGCCAAGAAAGCGCAGTAAAGTGCGCCCAAAGCCACAACAGGGCTGGTCGGATTCACACCGACCGGCCCTTTTTTCTTTGTTCTTAGGTAACTTGATTGGGGCAGGTTACGCTGTCACTCTGACCCAGCGTGTAAACTTCGCTGAGGGGCTGACTCAAGATATGGGATTCACCTCGATGTTTTCTCGTAAGTTATTGATGTTATTGGCTATTGGTGTGCTCAGCACAGGGACGCTCTGGGCCGGCCAATGGACCGTTTTAGGGCCGGATGGCGGTGACGTCCGCAGCCTGGCCTATAACCCGAATAATCCTGACCAGATATTCCTGGGCACGAGTACGGGAGTGATTTTCGTGTCGAAGGACAGCGGCCAGAGCTGGACGCGCTTTGCCCACCTGGGCAGTGGCGATGACTACGTTCTGGACCACATTTCGATCGATCCCCAGGACACGAACACGATGTACGTGGCGGCCTGGAGCGTGGAGAACCAGCGCGCGGGCGATCTTTTCCGTTCGCACGACGGTGGAAAAAGCTGGGAAGCTCTGCCTGACATGCACGGGAAGTCGATCCGGGCGATGGCCATCGCCAAGTCGGATTCCAAGGTACTGGTAGCGGGCGCGCTCGATGGCGTGTATCGCAGCAACGACGGCGGTAACAGCTGGCAGAGAATTTCTCCAGCCAGCCACGCCGAGATCAAGAACATTGAATCGATTGCAGTCGATCCCAAGGATTTTAATGTCGTCTACGCCGGGACGTGGCATCTGGCGTGGAAGACGGACGACGGTGGCGCCAACTGGCATCACATCAACAAGGGGATGATCGACGACTCCGATGTTTTCTCCATCATCGTCGAGCCGGATAATCCGGCCGTGGTTTTCGCCAGCGCCTGCTCGGGAATCTACAAGAGCACCAGCGCCGGGGATCAGTTCTCGAAGATCCAGGGTATTCCGTTTTCGGCGCGCCGTACCCGCGTGCTGAAAGGCGACCCCAGCAATTCGCAGATCGTCTACGCCGGCACCACCGAGGGCCTGTGGAAGACGATGGATCAAGGAAAGACCTGGAAGCGGGTGAGCAATCCGGAAGTTGTGGTGAACGATGTCTACATCGATCCCCGCAACTCGCAGCACGTGCTGCTCGCGACTGACCGCAGCGGTGTGTTGGCCAGTCAGGACGGAGCGCAGAGCTTCACGGCTTCCAACCATGGCTACACTCATCGTTACGTAAGCTCGATTCTGGCTGACTCGAAGGACTCGAACACGATCTACGCGGGCGTAGTGAACGACCGCGAACTGGGCGGTGTCTTTTACTCGCACGATGGCGGACAACACTGGATGCAGAAGAGCGCCGGCCTGGGCGGCCGGGACGTTTTCGCTCTGAAGCAGACCAGCACGGGTGCGCTGGTGGCGGGAACCAACCGTGGCGCATTCGTTCTCGATCGCAATGCCAGCGAATGGCGTCCGATCAACACCGTCGTGGAAGAAAAGACGTCCTTCAAAACCGTGAAGAACGGCAAGAAGACCACCAAGGTTGCGAGCAAGACGGTGTCGAAGTCGGTGCTGGAAGCTCGCGTCAACGATGTGGAAACCGATTCCAACCGCTGGTTGGCGGCGACCACTTCGGGTCTGTATTTCAGCAAGGACCAGGGCAAAGCCTGGATGGGCGGACCGGTCATGGGCCAGCAGGAATTTGTTTCAGCGCGCGCCAAGGGTGACCTGGTGGTGGCTGCGACGCGTTCCACCGTGCTGGTATCGAACGACGGCGGTTCCACCTGGAGCCAGGCGCGCCTGGCGTCCTACGCACCGAACGTGCGTGGCGTGACGATCTCGCCTGAGGGCGAGATCTTCGTGGCCACCCGCGAAGGCGCATTCCATAGCTCCGACTCTGGCGCCAGCTGGGAGCACATGCTCACCGGCCTGCCGGACAAGGACATCACGTCGATCGCCTACGACGGAAGCCATAAACGTCTGCTGGCGACCAGCAGCGCGACCGGGGTGATCTTCGAGAGCACCAACGGCGGGCGTAGCTGGCAGCGTGGTCCGGACACAGGGTATCCCCTGCGCCGAGTCAGCGTGGTGAATGGCCGTTACCTGGCGGCGACACCGTTTGATGGTGTGATCGTGCAGCCGGAGAACGATTCGCAAAGTGCCTCGGTGGCGGGTTCGGGCTCGACCAACTAACCATCGGCAACGCAAAATAAACGGAGGAAGTGTGGGCCGCTGAGGCGCCTGCTTCCTCCGTTTCTGATTTCTGCCTGCTTTCAAATCCTCTCCAATGCCATTTCAAAATGGGCGTGCCGTTTGCGTGGTTTGTTCTTTTTCGGGCACCTAGACGCGTCTGCTTTCGCCCTGTTTTACTGTCACAAAACTATGTGATGCCCGTACTTAGCAGCGGGGGGGCCCGGTCCCTATAGTTGTTCCAAATGGGGAGCGCTCGCCATTTTCGGGAAGGAATTCCCCTCAAGAAGGTTCCGATTCGGGAGCCTGCAGCGCTGATTTCCGGCCCTTCCCCCAATCTTCCCGAGCCGCTTAACGCGGAGCTTCCTGACACCCGGCTTCCTGACAACGACAAGCGCTACCAGGCGATTTTTCACGCCGCCGCGATGGGCATTGCCCAGTGCACGATAGACGGCCATGTGGCGGACAGTAATGCTGCGCTTGAACGCCTGCTGGGCTACACCCACGAGGAACTCCGGGGAATGCACTTCCGCGACTTCATCCATCCCGACGACGTGGGAATCGACACGGTGCTCTTTCAGGAGATGGTGGCGGGCAAGCGCGAATCGTATGAGATCGAATTGCGGTACATACGCAAAGATCGCGCGCTGCGCTGGGTTCGTCAGACGGTTTCCCTGGTGCGCGGGTTTGACGGCAGGCCCGAATTCGCTATCGGCATGACCGAAGACGTTACCGAACGCAAGCGCACCGAGCAACAGCTGCGCGACGCGCAAAAGATGGAAGCGATCGGCCGCCTGGTGGGCGGCGTGGCCCACGACTTCAACAACCTGCTCACCGGAATCATGCTCTATTGCGACCTTCTAATGAATGGGTTGGAAAAGGGCAGCCGCCTGCGGCACCACGCCGAGGAGATCCATACCGCAAGCCAACACGGTGCCACGCTCATCCAGCAACTCCTCGCCGTCGCCCGGCAGCAGGTGGTTGAACCTCGGGTGCTGAATCTGAATGAAATCGTTTCAGAGATGACCAACCTGCTGGCGCACCTGATCGGCGAGCACATCGAGCTGGTCACGGAGCTGGCGGATGACCTGAAGAAGGTAAGACTCGATCCGGCGCAGGTCAAACAGATCGTGATGAACCTGGTGCTCAATGCCAGGGATGCGATGGCGGAGGGCGGCCGGATCACGCTGAACACCGCCCATCGCAAGATGCAGATCGTGACCGAGGGGAACGTTCGGGAAGCCGAGTGCGTGATGCTCACGGTCAAGGACACGGGCTGTGGCATGGATGCGGAGACTCGTTCGCGCATCTTCGAGCCCTTTTTCACCACCAAGGCCGCCGGAGAGGGATACGGACTCGGTCTCGCCACGGTGTACAGCATCGTGAAACAGAATGGCGGCGCTATCGAGGTTGAGAGCGAGCCAGGACGGGGCACGCAGGTGTCCATCTTCTTCCCCCGGTCCGAGGAAGAAAACGTTCAGGAGCCAAGTCTACAAAGAGCCGCCACCGGCCATGAGACGGTGCTCCTGGTGGATGACAACCCACAGGTACGCAGGTCGGTGTGCCGTCTGCTGAGCGATCAGGGATATCGCGTCCTGGAGGCGGCCAACGGCGCGAGTGCGCTGGCTCTGTTCGAGTCCAGCAAAGCTCAGGTGGACCTGCTGCTAGTCGACTTGGCCATGCCCGGCATGAGCGGCAGGGAGGTGGCGCGAAGATTGAAGAAATTGCGTTCGAACCTGAAGGTGTTGTTTGTCACCGGCTTCCGCAGCCCGCAGCAGCGGGAGCAAGCCGAGGAAGAACCTATCGAACTGTTTCAGAAGCCTTTTGATGGGCGGGCGCTGATACGGAAGGTACGAGAGGTTCTGGACGCAGATGCACTGGCCCAGACTGAAGGTCAATCGAGGTGAGCAAGATGACTACCGCAGAATCAACTTTATCGAGTACGCCACAAATTGAGGGAGCAAACTTTCTTAAACTGCTGATCATCGACGACGAGCGCGCGATCCGCGAGGCGTGCCACGATGTCGCGCAGTCCCAGGGATTTCATACTTTCATCGCCGAGTCGGCAGAACAGGCCTACCGCACGCTGGATTCGGAGAACATTGACGCCGTGCTGCTTGATCTGAAACTGCCGGGAGCGGGCGGACTGGAGGCGCTGCACCAGATCAAGCTGCATCGTCCGGATGCCGTCGTCGTGGTAGTGACGGGCTATGGGACGGTGCAGTCTGCCGTGCAGGCCATGAAGAATGGCGCTTACGACTACGTGACCAAGCCCTTCAGCATCGACGAGCTCAAACTCCTGCTGGATCGTGTGGCCAATCACCTGAAGCTCAGGACCGAGAACCGGATGCTGCGCGAAAAGGTGAAATCGAAGCAGGGCTTTGGCGGAATCATCGGCCGCGCCCCCGACATGGAGAAGCTGTACCGCATCATCGCCAAAGCGGCACATAGTTC
>Ga0335079_10008108_pt1 | contig 11959 bp, 10 predicted proteins | sample Lox_Sample_33_FD_206719 | JGI IMG/M metagenome (GOLD analysis project Ga0335079, IMG submission 206719) | Soil microbial communities from Loxahatchee National Wildlife Refuge, Florida, United States - Lox_Sample_3.3 | ecosystem: Environmental > Terrestrial > Soil > Wetlands | place: USA... | reverse complement strand
GGTCGAGGAGGCCGGCTGGCGGTGCTCCTCGCCGGCTCTGCTATACGGGTTGCCTCCCCGATGCTCCTGCTCCGCGACGCCCAGAGGACCGATCTGCCGCACCTCAAGCGCCTGGCGGCGGTGCTCAACACCGTCAATCTCCCCAACGACGAGGAGACGCTGGAGAAGCTGGTCGACGTGTCGATCCGGAGCTTTGCCGGGAAGGTGAAGGCTCCGCTGGAGCGCGAGTACCTCTTCGTGCTCGAGGAGCCGCGCACCGGCGCGGTCATCGGCACCAGCATGGTCATCGCCCAGCACGGGACGTTCGACGCGCCGCACATCTACTACGAGGTCAGCGAGCGCGAGGCGTACTCGGCGAGCATCGACCGGCACTTCCGGCACAAGGTGCTCTCCATCGCCTACAACTACGAGGGTCCGACCGAGATCGGCGGCCTCGTGGTGGACCCGCTGCACCGGAGCGGGCCCGACAAGCCGGGGAAGCAGCTCTCCTACGTGCGCTTCCTCTACATCGCAATGCACCGGCAGAACTTCCGCGACCGGGTCCTGGCGGAGCTCATGCCTCCGCTGATGCCGGACGGCCGGAGCCTGCTCTGGGAGCACGTCGGCAAGAAGTTCACCGGGCTCACCTACTTCGAGGCGGACAAGCTCAGCCGGCAGAACAAGGAGTTCATCAAGGAGCTGTTCCCTTCCTCGGACATCTTCGTGACGCTGTTCCCCGAGCGTGCGCAGAAGGTGATCGGCCAGGTCGGCCCGCAGACCCAAGGGGTGCAGCGGATGCTGGAGCGGATCGGCTTCCGCTACGTCGAGCGGGTGGACCCCTTCGACGGCGGCCCCCACTTCGAGGCCCGGACCTCGGAGGTCACGCTCGTCCGCAAGCACCGCACGGCGCGTGTGGCGCCCGAGGACCTCGCGCTCGAGGTGGCCGAGGACATGCTGGTCGGGGTGGAGCGCGAGTCCGGCCGGAACCGGTTCCGCGCCGTCCGGAGCCAGGTCCGCATCGACGACCAGGTGGTCTACCTCCCGGCCGAGACGAAGGAGCTGCTCGACGTCGACAGCGGGGTGAAGGTCGCGCTCATCCCGTTCGAGGGCCAGTAGCCCACCGGCTCCGACGTCCCCCTCGGGCGTGCGACATCGGACGCCTTCCTGGGGAGTCGCGCGCCTCCTGCTAGGCTCCTGCATCCACGGGTCGGATGGGCGGCAAGCGTTTCCTCTTGGTGTTCGGGCTGCTGGGCGGCGTGACGAGCGGCCTGCTCACCCTCGCGCTCCTCGAAGCGCTCGACCCCGGCCACTTTCGGCCCCTGATCTTCCCGGCGGTGGTGGCGATCAACGTGGTCGGGTACTCCCTGGGTGGCTGGCTCACCTTGCTCCGGTGGGCCCGCTCGCGCCAGCAGGCCCGGGTGCGAGTCATCTCCCAGCTGGCCAGCGGTAACCTGGCCACCGGCGTCCCCGTCGGGGAGAGCCAGGAGGACCTGCGGAGACTCATCCTCTCGCTGCGCCGGGCGCTCTTCCAGGTCCAGCGGGTGACCGCGAACCTCCAGCGCACCGGCAAGGGGGTCGGCGACCAGTCGCAGTCGCTGCTCGAGGCGGCGCGTCGTCAGGGCGCGGCGGTGGATCGCTCCCTGGGCTCCGTCCAGGGGATGGGCAGCTCGCTCCACGTCGCCGGCTCGCGGCTCACCCAGGTGGCCGCCTTCGCCGAGGAAACCACCGCCGCGCTGGCGGAGATGACCGCGCGCATCGAGCAGGTCGCCTCGGCGCTGGGGACGCTGGACGGCTTCGCCCTTCGCACCACCGAGCGGGTGCAGATCATGAGCGAGGGGCTGTCGGCGGTGGCCAGCAGCGGCGACGTGCTGGCCCGCTTCGCCGGCGAGGCAGCGGCGTTCGTGACCTCGGTGGAGGAGGGCATCGACGCCGTGCGCCGGCGCGCGGGCGAGACCGGCGACCTGGCCCGGGTGGTGACCAGCACCGCCGAGCGGGGCGAGGCGCTGGTGAACGACTCGGTGCAGGGCATGTACCGCGTGGAGGAGTCGATCCGCCGCGCCTCGGACATCGTCGAGGCTCTCGGGCAGCGCAGCCAGGAGATCGGCCGCATCGTGGACGTTATCCAGGAGGTGGCCGACCAGACCAACCTCCTCTCGCTGAACGCGGCGATCATCGCCGCCCAGGCCGGCGAGCAGGGCCAGGCCTTCGGCGTGGTGGCCGAGGAGATCCGCTCCCTGGCCGAGCGCACCGCCCGCAGCACCCGGGAGATCGCCGCCATCGTCCGCCAGACGCGCGGGCAGGTGGACGCCGCCGTGCTCCACGTGCAGGAGGGCCGCGAGCGCGCCACCGCCGGGGTGGCCCTGGGCGACCGAGCCGCCTCGGCGCTGAAAGAGATCCGCACCACGACGCTCCGCACCTTCGCCGCGGTGGAGGCGACGGTGGCCGAGACGGTGCGGCTCGAGGCCCAGGGCTCGCACGTCGTGCAGGCCTCGACCCGGGTCGCCAACCGGGTGGTGGAGCTCACCCGTGCGTCGGTGGAGCAGGCCGACGCGGGCCGGGAGCTGGTCCGCCAGACCCAGGAGATGGCCCGCCTGGCACAGGGCGCATCGGCCAAGGCCGAGGGGCAGGCCCGCACTGGCCGGGCGCTGAGCGACGCCGTCCGCCGGCTGACCGACGCGCTTCAAGAGATCCGCGAGGCCCACGCCGTGCTCACCCGCGGCGACGCCGCCATCTCCGAGGACGTGGCGCAGGTCCGCGCGGACGCGCAGACGGTGCTCCGGATCGGCGACGGGCTGAGCCGGAGCGTGGAGCAGCTGTCGCGCGAGGCGGCCAGCCTCCAGGCGGAGGTCTTTCGCTTCCGGCTTCCCGAGCCGCGCCGCGGCGGCACGCTGAAGGTGGGCATCCACCAGTCGGCGATGTTCCAGTCGACCCGGGGGCTGGACCCGCTCTTCACCCTCGACAACCAGATGGTGGAGATCGGCGCGAGCATGTACGCGGGCCTTCTCCGTCAGGAGGACGGGCTGATGGTCCCCGAGCTCGCCGAGCGCTGGGAGGCGGCGCCGGGAGCGAGGAGCTACCGCTTCTTCCTCCGGCCGGGGCTCAGCTTCCACGACGGCGAGCCGCTCCGCGCGACCGAGGTGAAGCGGCACTTCGAGCGGCTGCTCGACCCGCGGGTCGACTCGCCAGACCAGTGGATCTTCAAGGAGGTCGAGGGGGCGCGCGACTACCTGGCCGGGCGGGCGCGCGAGGTGAGCGGCTTCGACGTCCTCGACGACACGACGCTGGAGATTCGCCTGGACGAGCCGAAGGCCTTCTTCCTGCACCTCGTCACCCTGCCGGCGACGCTGGTCACCCGCCAGGTGGCGAGCGGGAGGTTCCTCGGCGCAGGGCCCTACCGGCCGGTGACCCTCGACGCGACCGGCGTGGTGCTGGAGCGGAACCCGGGCTACTTCCGGCCCGAGCGTCCCTTCGTGGATCGGCTGGAGTTCGTCTTCCATCCCGACCGGAAGACGGCGCTGGAGCGGCTGCGCGCTGGCGAGCTGGACGTCGTCTCCGGCCTCTACGCCGAGCACGTGCGCGACGCGGGCGTGGACCCGCAGCAGGTCATCGCCGGCAGCCAGCCCTCCTGCTGGTTCATGGGGTTCCAGGTGCGCACCCCGCCGTTCGACGACGCCCGCGTGCGGACCGGCATTCGCGCCGGTCTGGACGTGGCGAGCATGGTCGAGCGCTTCCACCCCGGGGCCCGCGTGGCCTCGACGCTCACCCCGCCCTCGCTCCTCACCGGTGAGCTGCCTCCGCCGCCCCGGACCAACATCGCCCAGGCGCGCCAGCTGCTCCGGGACGCGGGCATGGGGCGGCTCCGGCTCGAGCTGGCCTATCCCCCCGGACGGAACACCGAGGCGGAGGACGCGGTGCTCTTCCGACCGCTGGTGGAGGCCGGACTGCTGGAGCTGTCGCACGTCGAGATCGACCCCACCGAGTTCTGGCAGCGCGCGCGCGAGGGGAGATTGCCGGCCTTCCGCGCCGGCTGGATCGCCGACTACCCGGACGCCGACAACTTCCTCCACTTCCTCCTGCACTCGGGCGCGCAGACGGTCTTCGGCCTGGGCTTCCAGAGTACCGAGCTGGACCGGCTCACCACCGAGGCGAGGGTGAGCATCGATCCCGAGCTACGGATGTCGCTCTACCGCGCCGCCGAGCGCATCGTGAACGAGGAGTGCCCGGTCATCCCGCTCTACCACGAGCGGATCTACGCCGCCGCGAGCCCGCGGGTGCAGGGCCTCCGGCTGCACTCCACGCCGCCGCAGGTCCGCTTCGACGAGCTGTGGCTCGACAGCGCCGAGGCCTGAACCTAGCGCTGGAGCACGAGCGGTGGGCTGGCCGGTGCCTCGGCCGCATCCTCCTGGGGCTCGGTCGAGGGAACGGCCGCCGGCGGCGCCGCCGGGACGTCGCTCCGGTGGAGATGGCCGGCGTGGTTGCGCGCCCACTGCAGCACCTGACCGTCGTACCCCGACGAGGCGTCGTGCCGGAGCACCGACCACACGAGCGCCCCGCCGTAGCCGGCGCAGCGCGCGGTGTCGAGCATGGTCTTGATGCTCTTCCGCGGGTGGTTGCCGGGAAAGGAGTTCAGGAGCAACGGGCGGTCGAGGCGGAGGTCGGAGACGGCGAGCCGGAGCTCGGCCTCGTCCGCGGGCCACGACACGCTGTACACGTCGAGCCCCACCCCGCGCACCAGCCCGAGACTGCTCCAGCGGGTGACGCCCGCCGTGGAGTACGCCCGCGCGTGGCGCCGGACGAGCGTCACCGCGTCGCAGAGGAAGGCCCGCATCTCCTCCGAGGTGACCTGCGCCGCTGCCTCGGGGGATTCGGTCCGCATGCGCAGCCAGCGCCGCACCATTCCCGAGAGCCCGCGCCGGGGTGCCGGCGGCGGGCCGAGCCCGGCGACGCACACGTCGGCGCTGCTCAGGATCTCCCAGGCCAGGACCGCGGGATGCTCGCCGAAGCGCATCAGGATGGGGCGGAGCACCCGCTCGAGGAGGGCGTTCCGCTTCTCGGCGTCACGGATCGTGTCCGCATGCCCACGGACCGGGTGCCCCTCGACGACGCCGGGCGCCGCGAGCCAGGCCGCGTCGAGCAGGACCAGGATCAGCCCCACCCCCGAGCTGCGCGCGGCCTCGAGCACCACCTCGATGTCGGTCAGCGCCGAGCCGTCGAGCGCCTCGGGAGTGCCGTCCTCGGCGAAGCGCACGCCGGACCGCCCGTCGGCGAGCAGGAAGAAGCGCGCCGTCTGCACGCCGTCGGCGTGGAGGCGCTCGAACACCTGCCGGAGCAGCGCCGCGTCCTCGGGGTGACTGTGCAGCCCACCCTCGGGGCGCCACGGCGACGTTCCGACGTCGACGCCGTAGTGAACCCAGGGCACGTTCGCGCCGAGCACGAAGCGGGTGGGGCCGAACTGGGGACCCTCGAGGCTCAGCGGGACGGAGCACGCGTTGGACGCGAACCATGGCGCCTCGCGCGTGATGGCGGGCGTCGTCCGTTCGTGAGTCGAGCGACTGGGGAGGCGATGAGTCCGCTGATCGGGATGGGGGCGGTTGCCTGCGTCAGGCGCGGGTCGCGTGACCTTGCGTTCCTGCGACATCGATGGCCCCTGGGTCGGTTAAGACCGACGGAGAGTGGCGGTGTTGGGCGGCGAACTGTGCCACTGGCCCTGGAAAGTTGGAAGGGTAGAAAATCGGAGGTCCGTCCTGGGGTATTTTCTACCCAGGCGGCACGCCGGGCGCCGCGAGCACGGTCCCGCCGTACGAGGAGGCCTCGAGCGTTCCGCAGGCCGCCCCGATCTCCTTCCCTCCCGAGTACCGCCGCACCACCGGAGCGCCGAGGATCTGCAGCTGATCCCGGAACCTGGCCAGCTCCTCCGGCCCCGGCGGAAGGTAGCGCCCGGTGGGGTCGGTCACCTCGATCAGGTCGAGCTTGATGGGGACCCCGGCGAAGGCGTCGCGGAGGGCCTCGGCATCCTCCCGGCCGGTGTTCACCCCGCGGATGCAGACGTAGGCCACCATGGCCCGCTCCCGCCTCGCCCGGCCGTAGTCCCCGATGGCGCGCACCAGCTCGGGCAACGGATGGGTCCGCTCCACCGGCATGAGCCGGGCGCGCTTCTCGGGGATGGCCGAGGTCACGCTGAACGCGAGCCGGTAGGGGTGTCCTTCCCGGACGTAGCGGTCGATCGCCGGCACCCAGCCCGCGGTCGAGAGCGTGATGGCCTTCCCCGAGATGGCGTAGCCGGCGGGGTGGGCGAGGATGCGCGCCGCGCGCAGCACCTCGGTGGGGTTGAGCAGCGGCTCTCCCATCCCCATGAACACCACCCCGGTGAGGCGCCGGTCGGCCTCGCGGCGGATCCACCGGACCTGCTCGAGGATCTCCCAGGTGAGGAGATTCCGCTGGAACCCCATCCGTCCCGTCGCGCAGAAGTCGCAGCCGAGCGCGCACCCCACCTGGCTCGAGACGCAGACCACGTACTTGGTGTCGAAGAGGGGGATCCGCACCGCCTCGATGCGACCGCCGAGCGGCGACTCGAAGAGGTACTTCACGAAGCCGTCGTCGGCGCGGCGGCGCTCGACGACCTCGAGGGACGGCAGCTGGGCCCTGGAGAGGACCTCGTCTCGCACCGCGCGCGTGACCTGGGGAGCGGCACGCAGCTCCTCCAGCGTCTCGGCGCCGTGGGCGTGCACCCGTGCGAAGAGCTTCCGCACCTCGAGCACCGACGGACGCAGCGGAGCGAGCGCGCGGACGAGGTCCGCGAGCTCCATTCCCCGGAGGTTCACTTCGTCTCGAGCTTCGTGCGCAGAAACGCCCGCAGGCGCCCGGCGACCTCGGGCGGCATCGACTTCACCAGCGCCTTCCGGCACAGGCCCGAGGTGGCGCGGTACGTCCGGACGAAGTCCACGCAGGGGGGGCATCCGTTCAGGTGCTCCCGGAGATGCGCTTCCTCCTCGGGAGTCATGTCACCGTCGAGGAACGGAAGCAGCGAGTCGATGGAGTCCTTGCAATTGAACATGGGCTGGCGTCAGGCCCAATGATGCTCGGGACGCCCCCCGGTTTCACACTTCTTTGTAGAAGGCATCGATCGCCTCCCGGAGGGCGAGCCGGGCCCGGTGGAGCCGGCTCTTGACCGCGGGTACGGAAATTCCCACCATCTCGCTGATCTCCTCGTAGGAGAGCCCCTCCACGTCCTTGAGGAGAAACACCTCGCGGTACCCCTCGGGCAGGGCGTCGGCGGCCTCCTGGATGGCCCTCCCCAGCTCCTCGTCGAGGATCTTGTCGTCGGCGCGGCGGCTCCAGTCGGTCTCCGGCACCTCGGCCAGGCTGCCTCGATCGGTGAACTCCGGGCCGGCGAGGTCCTCGCTGACCATGTCGAGGACGCGCTGCCGCCGCAGCCGCATCAGGGCGTTGTTGGCGGCGATGCGATGCACCCAGCTCCCGAAGGCGGCCTCGCCCCGGAACTCGCTCAGGTGCTGGTAGGCGGAGAGGAACGTGTCCTGGGTGATCTCCGCCGCGTCGGCCTCGCTCCGCGTCATGCGCAGCGCCAGGCCGTAGACCTTGTCCTCGTGCCGGCCGACCAGCTCCTCGAAGGCAGGCATGTCCCCGGCCTGCGCGCGGCCGAGAAGCGTCCGGTCGTCGTCCTGGACGGTGGTGTCCGTCATGGCCGGCCCACGTCTGTCAGGGGGGCGGCCGGAGGTCAAGCGGCGCAGGCCCCCGAGGTCAGCCCCCCTGCGACAGGGGGGACGCCGAGGAGCCGGCTGCCGCCGGCGCACCTGCTCAGGGCGACACCTCGGCGGCGAACGTCGGTTGCCCCTTCACCAGCCTGACGATGACCGCCGGCTTCACCGCATCGCGGCCGGGCCCGAGCGTGATGCGGCCGGTGACCCCGTCGAAGTCGCGGGTGCGGGCGATCTGCTCGCGCAGCGCCGGGCCTCCCACGCCGCCCGAGCGCCGGAGCGCGTCGATCCCCACCCGCGCCGCGTCGTAGCCCAGCGCTCCGAGGGCGTCGGGGACGTTGCCGAAGCGCGCCCGGTAGCGGGCGAGGAAGTCCTGCACCCGGCTCCCGGGATTGTCGGCGGCGAAGTGCGAGGAGTAGAGCGCCCCCTCCACCGCGGCACCCCCCAGCTGCGCCAGCCGCCCTCCCGAGTCCCATCCGTCTCCGCCGAGCAACGTGGCCCGGATGCCGAGCTCGCGGGCCTGCCGCGCCAGCGGGCCGACGTCGCTGTAGTAGCCGGGGATGAACAGCACGTCGGGCCGCTCGGCCTTGACCCGGGTGAGCGGTCCGCGGAAGTCGGTGTCCCCGCGGGTGTAGGCCTCGTCGGCGACGACCTTCCCGCCGAGCGCCGCGAAGCGGGTGTCGAACACCTTCGCCAGCCCCAGCGAATAGTCGCTCTTCTGGTCGATCATCGTGGCCACGCGCTCGGCCTTCAGCGTCTCGCGGGCGTAGCGGGCCAGGAGCTGTCCCTGGAAGGTGTCGGTGAAGCAGACCCGGAACACGTAGGAGCCCCCCTCCGCCGTGACCCGGGGATTGGTCGAGGAGGGGGAGATCATCGGAACCTCGGCCTGCGCGGCCGCGGGCGCCATGGCGAGGCTGTTGCTGCTCTGGTTCTCGCCCACGACGAAGAGCACCCGGTCCTGGGTGACCAGCCGGGTCATCGCGTTGGCGGCCTCCTCCGGGCGCGACTGCGAATCGTAAGAGCGCAGCGCGAGCGTCCGTCCCTGGACCCCACCGGCGGCGTTGGCCTCCTCGATCGCGAGCTGGGCCCCGTTCTGGCTCTCCTGGCCGAAGTGGGCCTCGGGGCCGGTCAGCGCGCCCACGTATCCGATGAGGAGCGGCCCGGTCGTGGGCTGGGTCGACGTCGCAGGCGCGCTCGCCGCCGGCGCGGGGGCGGGCGCACGCCTTCGCTCGCACCCGGCGACCGCGAGCACGACGAGGGCACCGACGACGCTGGGGCGGAGGCGCACGGGGGGCTCCCGGGGAAGAGGGGCCCGGTCTAGCACTCCGGCCGGCGACTACCCCACGTCGAGGTGCTCGTGCGACGAGGGGCAGCTCGGCAGGCGCGGTGGGGCGCGCTGCTCCGGTGGGCCGTCCGGGTAGGCGCAGAACCAGTGCAGCACGCACCCGTCCGGAGCGACCACCAGGCTCGCCCGTGGCTGGTCACGGGTGAGGAGGCTGACCCCGCAGTGGCTGCACTGCGGCACTTCCAGGTCCAACTCGACCTCTTCCATCGCGGCACCCGCCCGACTTGGGTTCGCCATGGGAAGGTCATCGTACGGAGCCCGCCTGACCTCGCCGCCGCGAGGGACGGCCGCGGCTCACCCCGGGACTGCCCCGCACCCAGTAGCGGAGTGGCGCCTCGGCCCACTCCTCCGCGTAATCCACGCCGATGCGCGGCCCCCGCTCCACCGTTCGTCCCGGGACCGGGGGTGCATCGAGGATGCGCAGCTCCGAGCGGCTCAGGTCCACGCCGTTCTCCGCCCCGGTGATGCCCAGCGCCCGGCAGAGGCGGCCCGGCCCGTCGAGGCGCACCGGTCGGTCGAAGCCCTCCACCGCCTCGAGCCCGCGGACCAGCACCGCGCTCGCCCTCCCCTCGCGCCCGGTCACCGCGTTGAAGCACCAGTGCATCCCGTAGACGAAGTACACGTAGGCGCGCCCCGGCGGGCCCCAGAGGATGGCGGTCCTGGCGGTGCGCCCCCGGGCGGCGTGGCAGGCCAGGTCGTGCTCGCCCACGTAGGCCTCGGTCTCCACGATGCGCCCGCTGCGTCCGCCGTGGACCAGCACCTTCCCCAGGAGCGCCCGGGCGACCACCCGAGCGGGCCGCGCGTAGAAGGAATGGGGGAGCGGATTCCCCCGAGGGGCGGCTATGTTCACCGTCCAGGGCACGCCCTGCTCTCCGCCGCGGGGTCGATTGCGTCGAGGTGCGCCGGGTGCAGATTCGGGCGACCATGCTGGGCACCGGTCGCGTCTCGGGCGTGCTGCTCCCACTGTTCTCGCTCCGCAGCCGCGACGACTTCGGCATCGGTGACTTCGGGGCGGCAGAGGCCTGGCTCCGCTTCCTCCGCGGCGCGGGGCAACGGCTGTGGATGCTCCTCCCGCTGCTGCCCACCGCCCGCGGGGACGTCAGCCCCTACGCCACCCGGAGCGCCTTCGGCCTGAATCCGCTCTTCATCCATCTGGAGTCCCTCCCCGAGTACCGGGAGGCGGGCGGCGTGTCGACCCTCAATGACGAGGAGCGCTGGCTCCTGGAGGAAGCCCGCGCGGCGCACCGGGTGAAGTACCCCTCGGTCTTCCGGGTGAAGTGGGCCGCGCTCTGGACCGCCTTCCGCCGCTTCGAGGAGCGGGGCACCGACCCGGGCGGACGCTTCGAGGCCTACCGGAGGCAGAGCGCGGTCTGGCTCGACAGCTACGCGCTCTACGCAGCCATGGCCGAGGACCAGGAGCAGCGGCCCTGGTGGGACTGGCCCCGGGGCGTCCGGGAGCGGGAGCCCCAGGCGCTCGCCGCCGCCGCGGACCGCCTGGGCAACCGGGTGCGGTTCCACGCCTGGCTCCAGTTCGTCGCGCAGGAGCAGTGGAACGCGGTCCGGGCCGTGGCGCGGGAGCAGGGGGTGCTCCTCACCGGCGACGAGCCGTTCATCATCGGCCAGGACAGCGCCGACACCTGGGCCAACCCGCGCTATCTCCGGCGCGACGCCCGGCTCGGCGTTCCTCCCGACGAGTTCTCCGACACTGGCCAGGACTGGGGTCTGCCCTACTTCGACTTCGCGGCGATGGAGAAGGACGACTGGGGCTGGCTCCGGCTCCGGGCGCTGCACGCCGCCGCGGACTACGACCTGCGCCGGGTGGACCACGCGGTGGGCTACTTCCGCCAGTACATCCGGGACGCGCGCACCCCCAAGGGCCGGTTCCTCCCCGCCGACGAACCCGCGCAGCAGCGGCTGGGCGAGCGCATCTTCCGTCTCCTCTCCGGGGGGAGCGGCATCGTGGCCGAGGACCTGGGGGTGATTCCCCCCTTCGTCCGGAAGACGCTGGCCGAGCTGGCGATCCCCGGCTACCGGGTTCTCCGCTGGGAGAAGGACGACGCGGTCTTTCGCGATCCCCACGGCTTCCCCGAGGTCTCGCTGGTCACCACCGGCACCCACGACACCGAGACCCTGCGCGAGTGGTGGGAGACCCGCGACGACGCCGAGCGCACCGCCGCCGCCGAGGGCTGGCCGGAGTTCGAGGGCCTCCGTCCGCCGCCGGCGAGCTTCACCCCCGAGGTCCACCAGCGCCTCCTGGCAACCGCGGAGCACGCCGCCTCGCGTTACTGCGTGCTCCCCTGGCAGGACGTGCTCGGCGAGAGCGAGCGCATCAACCTTCCGGGCTCGGTGCAGGACGCGAACTGGGCGTACCGCATCACGGCGCCGGTGGAGGAGCTCGAACGGCAGGATGACGTCCGGGGGGCGGCCGCACGGCTCCGCACGCTGACCCAGGCCGCAGGCCGACTCGACGGAGCATGAGCGGGCGTCAGCCCCAGCGGATCGGAGCGCTGCTCGCGCTCGTGTTCTGCGCCTGCGCGGGCAAGCAGCCCACTCCCGACGAGCCTCCGATCAAGTCGCTGAAGATCGAGGGGACGAAGCAGGTCTCGGCGGGGGACGTCGAGGACCACATCCTCACCACCGGCCCGTCGTGGTGGCCCTTCGCCTCCGTCCCGTACTTCGACCCCATCGCCTGGCAAGCGGACCTGCGGCGCATCGAGCGCTTCTACCAGGCGCAGGGCTTCTACCAGGCGCAGGTGGTCGAGGAGGACGTGAAGCAGGACGGCCAGGGGGTGGCCCTCACCGTCCAGGTGAACGAGGGAAGGCCCACCACCATCGGGCGCATCGACGTGGAGGGGCTGGACGAGCTCCCCCCGGACTTCCAGCGGCGCGTCCGCCGCGCCATCCCACTGAAGGTCGGCGA
>Ga0335079_10008107_pt1 | contig 11960 bp, 12 predicted proteins | sample Lox_Sample_33_FD_206719 | JGI IMG/M metagenome (GOLD analysis project Ga0335079, IMG submission 206719) | Soil microbial communities from Loxahatchee National Wildlife Refuge, Florida, United States - Lox_Sample_3.3 | ecosystem: Environmental > Terrestrial > Soil > Wetlands | place: USA... | reverse complement strand
GCTGCTGTTCCCGGCGCTGCGCCGCATCGACCGGCTGTCTGACGCCTCTTCGGATGAGGGATCGCTCCAGGCGAATATTTAGCGAAATACCTTGAGGATAAAGGCTTTAATGGGTTTGTTTTTTCAGTTTCACACCATCGCGAATGGGTTTGTTTTCACACCTCTCGCAATAGCGTCCCGCATCGGTGGGTTCGTTTGGTAACTGAGCCGAGGCAGGTTGCACCGCGGTCGCGCACCCGCGGTGGGTTCGTTTGGTAAATCGCATATCTTGCGGCAGTACCCATACTAACGTCCACGGCGCCATGAGAGGCGCCGCGAAGTCATCTTAGCACGAAGTGCGCCTGGACCGAGCTGACCTATTGTTTGTCTCAATTTGCCGAATGCCCCACAATCGATGAGGGGCAAACATCGTGGCAGGCGAACGGGCCGTTCTTCTCATTTCATGTCTCGATCAGCGCGGCATCATCGCGCGCGTCTCCAATCATCTGTTCAAAAACGGATGCAACATCATCACGTCGGATCAGCATACCGACTTCGAGGATGGCCATTTTTTCTGGCGGATTTTTCTCGACAGCCAGACCCTCTCCCTCGCGCGGCTTGGCGCCGAGCTCGACAAATCGATGCCGGAGCTGCTGCCGGGCCTGGGTCTCAGGTGGCAACTGCATGATGCGGCGCAGCGCGATCGCCTGGTGCTGATGGTATCCAAGCTGCCGCACTGCATGATGGATCTGATGAGCCGTCATCATGAGGGCGAACTCGATGCCGACATCGTAGGCGTGGTCTCGAATCATCCCGACCTCGAGCCGCTGGTGTATCCGTTCAAGGTGCCGTTCGCGGTGATTCCGACTACGAAAGATACGAAGGCAAAAGCCGAGGCGCAGTTACTCGCGCATCTGCGTGAACTTCGCGCGGACACCGTCGTGCTCGCGCGCTACATGCAGATTCTATCGGGCGATTTTCTTGCGCAGTGGGGCAAGCCGGTGGTCAACATTCATCATAGCTTCCTGCCCGCATTCGCCGGCGCGCGTCCCTACAAGCAGGCGCACGATCGAGGCGTGAAATTAATCGGCGCGACCGCGCATTACGTGACCGAGGAGCTCGACGCGGGGCCCATCATCGCGCAGGCAACCACGCCGGTCACCCATGGCGATACGGTGGCGGAGCTGGCGCGCATCGGCAAGGACGTCGAGGTAACGGTGCTGGCGCAGGCGGTGCGCGCGCATCTGCAGAAGCGGGTGCTGGTGCACGGCAATCGCACCATCGTGTTCGAGTAGCAAAGTTGCTCAGCCCCAAGGCAAATCAGTGGGAGTCGGACAGGCAACCTGGATTCCCCAATCGTCAACGATTTTGCCGTTCACGAACCGGTAGATCGCGATCCCGCCCATCGCGAAGCGCTCGCCGGACCGCGGAAAGCCAAGTTTGGGCTCGCCGATGTAGGTACCCCGGATAGTCATGCGAAGCACGACCCGGTCTTCTGCGGCAAACAGGTCCTCGATGGTGGTTTCGGCCTCGGCGAACATTGAACTGCCTGCAGAGGCAAGCTTTTTCGCGCCTTCGAGTCCGCGCGGCCAACCCGGAAAGTTTGGTGAATGGAAAGCAAATCCGGGCGCGCAGATCTCATCGACCACGGCCAGATTGCCCTTTCCCAGCTCTGCAATGAAACGCTCAAAGATCGCCTTGTTCTCTTCCGGCAACATCTTTTCCTCCGATGGGCGCAGGAGATTGGTCTCCACCGCTACCTGAGGTGCGCGGCCGGCCGCAAGCGTTCGACTGGAACGGCGCTTGACACGACCGACCGGTCGTGCTGGTATAGCACGACCGGTCGGTCGGTAGAGCGCCCATGATGCAAGCTCCCAATCCATCCACCCGCGATCGCATCCTCGAACGCGGCCTCGCCCTGATGAGTCAGGCCGGGCTCGGTGGCGTCACCCTCGGCGTGCTGGCCGATCAGGTTGGAATGTCCAAAAGCGGTCTCTTCGCGCATTTTCGATCCAAAGAAGACGTGCAGATCGAATTGCTCGAGCATGCCGCGCAGTTCGCGACTGAGCGCGTCCTGCTGCCCACGATGACGGCGCCCGACGGACTACCGCGCCTGCGCGCCCTGATGCGCAACTGGTGCGGATGGGCGCAACGCGCGGGGCTGCCCGGCGGATGTCCGGTCGCCGCGGGCCTGTTCGAGTTCGACGACGTCGAAGGGCGGGTCCGCGACAAGATCCTCGAAATGGAGGCGACCTGGCGCCGGACCCTGATTGGTCTGGTCGAACGCGCGGTCGGCCTCGGCCATCTGCGCCGCGACCTCCACGTTGAACAATTCGTATGGGAGCTGTGCGCGATCTATCTGGGCCATCACGCAACCCACCGGTTTCTTCGCTCGCCCGATGCCGATACGCGAGCGCAGACTGCGTTCGAAGCGCTGATCGATCGCGCGCTGCCGCCGGTCACCTCGCGGAGTGCGGCCAGGCGCGCTCAATCACGCAAGCACCGCAAGCGACCATAAGGCCTGCGCCAGGAATCAGGAAATGGAATTTCACTCCTATGATGCGATTGCCCCGATCATCATCGCGATCGCGTACGTCCTCGCGTCGTCGCTCCTACGGGAACCCGGGCGAAGAAACTTCAACGCCATCATGATCGGCGGCGCCGGCGCGGCGTACCTCAGCGGCGGAGGTTTCGGCGTATGGGAGTTTGTGTTCACCGCGCTGGTAACCTTTTGCGCGTTCAAGGGTCTGCAATCTTACGGCTACATCGGCGTGGGATGGCTGCTGCACACCGGATGGGACATTCTCCATCACCTGTACGGCCATCCGATCATTCCAAACCAGCCACTCTCGTCGGCCGGATGCGCCGTCACCGACGCGCTCATCGCGATGTGGTTCTTCGCGGGCGCGCCTTCGATTTTCCAGGCGCTGCGCCGAACGCGAGCGGCAACCTGATCGGAATTAACCCGGCGCGTGCCAGGTGCGCGCCTCCACAAAATCGTCGTCAAGGAGAATGTTGCCATGAAGCAAACCCAACCGCCGCTCAAGACTGCGATGCTGCTCTACCCGGGTCTCACAGTGCTCGATCTGATCGGGCCGCAAACGGTCTTTGCCTGGTTCGCCGATATCGATTTGGTGTGGAAGACCAAAGACCTGGTGCGATCCGACACCGGCATCTTGATGCAGCCGAGCGCCACCTTCGAGGATTGTCCGCGCGACCTCGACATTCTGTTCGTGCCGGGTGGATTCGGTCAGGACCGGCTGATGACCGACCCCGAGGTGCTGAAGTTCCTCGCCGAGCGCGGCGCGAGCGCGAAGTATGTGACCTCCGTTTGCAGCGGATCGCTGCTGCTTGGCGCCGCCGGACTGCTCAAGGGCTACAAGGCCACCTCGCATTGGGCACTGCGCGAGACGCTGCGCGGGTTCGGCGCCGAGCCGGTCGAAGCGCGCGTGGTGGTCGATCGCAATCGCATCACCGGCGGCGGAGTGACGGCCGGGATCGATTTCGGCCTGGTACTGCTGGCGAAGCTGCGCGGCGACGATGCGGCCAAGCTGACGCAACTCGCGATGGAATACGATCCGGAGCCGCCATTCGATTCCGGAAGCCCCAAGGCCGCCGGCCCCGCAATCGTCGAGCAGGCGATGAGCGTCATGGCGTCCCAGATGGAAAGGCTCGAGAGCTGACACGACGAACGCCATCGCGAGGTCATCGCATCTCGCGCCCTTATCGTAGACAAAAAAACGCTGCCACCCGGGAGAGGGGCGGCAGCGCCGACGAGGAGGGTTTAGAAGCGTTTACATTCCGGCCGCAGTGCCGCCGGTAACCTTCAGATTGTTGGTGACCGCCTTCACGTGCTCGGTGTTCTGCGCGATCTTGTGGGCCTCGGCCGCAACCTTCGCATCCGGCACGTCGCCGGTCAGATTGACGATGCCGTTCTGTGTATCGACGTGAATGGTCGCGCTCTTGGTGATCGGATCGGTATCAAGTGCACCCTTCACCTTGGTGGTGATGGCGGTGTCCTTCACATCCTGCTTGGCGCCGTGCCACATCTCCTTGGCACCACCTTCCATCGAATTGTCCTGCGCGTGCGCGTAGATCGGCATCGCGAATGAGATGGCTCCGAGCAGCGCGGCAGTGGCGAAAAGTCGGTTGGATTTCATGATTGAGGTTCCTCCTTGGGGAAGTTGCAGCAGCATAGGAGAGCAAGGCCGATGCCGCCGACTAGTGCCTAGATAGACGGGCCGATGCAGGATTTAATTCAATCAGTCATCCGGCGCGCGCGACCATATGGGGTAGGCGCCCCACCATGTCGAGTGGCTCCGATGTCGGGAAGATGACTTGCGCTGCTTACGCGCCGACGAAGAAATGCAGCGAACGGTTCGCGAATGCGATGACAGGGCTCCAGTACAATCCAAAAACGATCGTCGCACCCGCGAGCACGCCCATCAGGCCGTAGTTCCACGCCTCGATGTGGAAAGGCGGCTCCTCGCCGGTCGGCTGTTCAAGGAACATCTTGCGGATCGGCTTCAGATAGTAGAATAGCGCCACCACCGAATTCAGCACGCCAATCACCGCCAGCACATACATCTGGTGCTTGATGACCGCGGCGAAGAGATAGAACTTGCCGATGAATCCGATTGTGAGCGGGATGCCGGTTAGCGAGAAGAGAAAAATCGTCAGCGCGAGCGCAGGGACGAAGCCGCCGCGCCACGCGAGGCCGCGATACGCGTCAACTTCCTCGCTGCCGGTTTCGTTCGCGACGATCATAACGACGAGGAATGCGCCCGCATCCATCAGGTAGTAGGCGACGAGGTAAAACAGCATCGCGCGGATGCCGTCGTTCGAGAGCACGACGAATCCCATCAGCGCGTAGCCCGCCTGTGCGATCGAGGAATACGCGAGCAGCCGCTTCATGTTGGTCTGCTGGAGTGCGGCAAGGTTCCCCAGCGTCATCGTGATGATGCAAACGACGAGCAGGAGCTGCGGCCAATCGACGCCGCTGAGCGCCTGCCAGTTACCGGAATTGGTGAGATGCGAAATCGCGGGGAAGAAAAATCGCACCAGCAACGCGAAGCCCGCGGCCTTCGATCCGATCGCGAGAAACGTCGTGATCGGAATCGGTGCGCCGGTATAAACGTCGGGCGCCCACATGTGAAACGGCACCGACGATACCTTGTAACCCATCCCTGCGAGGATCAGCACCAGCGCGATGTAAACGGCGAGCGCTGGTGCGTGGCCGCCGGCGAACAGCGCCTTGTTGATCGCGACGAAGTCCATAGAGCCGGCGATGCCGAAAATCCAGCTCATCCCGTAGATCATCGTGCCGGATGCGACGCCGCCGTAGATGAGGTACTTCAGCGCGGCTTCCTGCGAACGGCGATTATGCCGGAGGAATCCGGTCAGGATGTATGACGTGAGGCTGACGAACTCGAGCGACAGGTACGCCATCAGCAGGTTAGCGGATTCCGCCATCAGGAACATCGCGAAGGTGCTCGCGAGCAGGATCGCGTAATACTCGCCTTGGTCGCAGCTTTGCGCCTCGCGCGAGCCGATCGACATCCACACCGCGATGACCGCCGCGAGCGCGATCAGAAAGCGGAAGAAAGTCGCGAACGAATCGCTCACCAGCATCCGATGGAAGAGCCATGCACCTCCGGAGGCCTGCATGGGCTGCATCGCGACCAGCAGCAGCGCGCCCGCGGCGAGCACCAGCGCGAGGTCGCCCAGCACGCCTTTATTCTCGATCAGGAGATCAAGCAGGATCAGCAGCAGCACGCCGAAGGCGAGCAACAGCTCGGGCCAGAAGAACATCACGCTCGCGAAGTTTCCCAGATCCATCGGCTAGCGCACCAATGCGACCGCGGCCGCCGCGGCAGCCGGCGTATTCAGCACGACCTGGTTCAGATGCACCAGCGAAGTATTGAGCAGCGAGAGGACCGCCTGCGGATACCATCCGAGGATCACGACGATAACCGCGAGCGGCACCAGCATGCCAATCTCGCGCATATCCATGTCGGAGAAATTCGCATACTTCTCGTTCAGCGGTCCGAGGTAGATGCGCTGATAGGTCCAGAGCAGATAGCCCGCGGTGAGGATCGCCGTCGCCGCACCGAACACGGTCATAATCGGATGCGACTGCCACGCGCCGATTAACACCAGCACTTCCGAGATGAACGCGGACAGCGCCGGCAGTCCGAGGCCCGCGAAGAACGCGAAGGCGGTAAATCCCGCATACACCGGCATCTGCTGCGCCAGCCCGCCGAAGCCGTTGATCTCCCGATGATGCGCGCGGTCGTAGATCACGCCGACCAACAGGAAGAGCATCGCGGTGACGGTGCCGTGATTGAACATCTGCAGCACCGCGCCGTTGATGCCGGCGGCGGTGAATGACGCCATCCCCAGCATCACGTATCCCATGTGGCTGACCGACGAGTACGCGATCAGCTTCTTGTAGTCAGTCTGCGCCATCGCGCACATCGCGCCGTACACGATGTTGATGGTGCCGATGACGCCGAGAAACAGCCACGCCATGTCATGGCTCGCGGCCGGCAGGATCGCATAGTTCACCCGCAGGATGCCGTAGGTCCCCATCTTCAGCAGCACGCCCGCCAGGATGACGCTGATCGCGGTCGGCGCCTCGACGTGCGCATCCGGCAACCAGGTGTGGAACGGGAACGCGGGAATTTTGATCGCGAATCCGATGAAGAGCGCGACCCACACCCAGCGCTGGAAGCTCATCGTATAGTTGCCGGCGTTCGCGGCGAGCACCGTCATGTCGAAGGTCGGCGTGCTGCCGTAGTAATACAGCCCGAGCATCGCGAGCAGCATCAGCACCGAGCCAAGCAGCGTGTAGAGGAAGAACTTGATCGCGGCGTACTCGCGGCGCGGTCCACCCCAGATGCCGATGAGAAAGTACATCGGCAGCAGCATCACTTCCCAGAAAACATAGAAGAGGAAGAAGTCCAGCGACGCGAACACGCCCATCATGCCGGTATCGAGCAGCAGCAGCAGCGCGAAGTAGGCCTTCGGCGCCTTGTCGATTTTGAAGCTCGCGAAAACCGCGATGAAGCTGATAAGCGCGGTCAGCAGGATCATTGAAATGCTGATGCCGTCAACGCCCATGAAGTAGCTGATGTTGTAGTGCGGCATCCACGGATATTTTTCTGCGAACTGGATCGCCGTGGTGGTGGTGTCGAAGTTTTCATACAGCCACCACGCGATCAGGAGTTGCGGCGCGGTCGCGACGACCGCCACCCATTTGAACGTGCTCCGCATCGCATCGGGCATCGCGAGGATCAACACCATCCCGACCAGCGGAATGAACGTGATCAAAGTAAGCGCGTGATTCATGTGCTCTCAGCTTCCCTTTTCAGTGCGTCAGACGCGGAACATCGCGCGCACCAGCAGGATAATCATCACTCCGGCGAGAATTCCGTACAGATATCCATTGATCGATCCGGTTTGCAGACGGCGCAGCCGGCCGCCGATCGCGAGCGTTTCATTCGAGGCGAAATTCACCAGCCCATCGACGATGTAGGCGTCGATGAGTCCGGAAATCCACGACGCGATCACACCGATCGTCGCGACCAGGTTCACGATGCCGTCGATGATATGGAGATCGAACCATGCGAACGCGAAGCACAACATGATGTAGGGCTGCACGACCGCCGCGTTGTAAATCTCGTCGATGTAGTACTTGTTATACACGAGGTCATACAGCGAGCCGCCCGCGATACTGCTGAAGCGCTCCGGATCGATGCGATGCTGCCGGTACATCGTGTCGGCAAACAACCATCCGCCGATCACCATCGCGAACGCGAGCAGCGCGAACAGCGCCTCGGTGCCGTGATTGTGGATGCCCGCCTCCATCACGCGCTGCGTCGCTTCGGAACTCAGCACCGGCTCGAGGAAGCGCTCGAACGGTTTGAAGTTGATGATGAACTCGGGAAACATCACGAACCCGCCGATCGCCGAGAGCACGCCGAGCACCGCCAGCACGTATGACATCGAGGGCGGCGATTCGTGGAGATGATGTTCCTGCTCATGCGTGCCGCGGAACTCACCGAAGAACGTCATGTACACCTGGCGGAACATATAGAAGACCGTCAGGCCGGCGGCGATCCACAAGATCGCCCACAACACCGCATGGCCCTTGGCGAACGTCTGCCAAATGATTTCGTCCTTCGACATGAAACCCGCGAACGGCGGAATGCCGGCAATCGCAAACGTCGCAACGAGGAAGGTTGCGAAGGTGATCGGCATGTGATGACGCAGGCCGCCCATCTTGCGCATGTCCTGCTCACCGCCCATCGCGTGGATGACGGAGCCGGAGCCAAGGAACAGGCACGCCTTGAAAAACGCATGCGTCATCAGATGGAACACGCCGGCCGCATACGCGCCGACGCCAACGCCCGCAAACATGTACCCGAGCTGGCTGACGGTCGAATACGCGAGAACTTTCTTGATGTCGTTTTGCGCGACGCCGATAGTCGCCGCGAACAGCGCGGTGAGACATCCAATGGTGGCAACGAATTCCATCGTCCCGGGCGCCATCGAGAAAAGAAAGTTGAGTCGCGCGACCATGTACACGCCGGCGGTGACCATGGTCGCGGCATGGATCAGCGCGCTGACCGGAGTCGGACCCGCCATCGCATCGGGCAACCAGACATATAGAGGAATCTGTGCCGATTTGCCGGTCGCGCCGAGGAAGAAAAACAGCGTGACGAAGGTCGCAACCGTCATCCCGAAGTAGGCCATATGGCCTTCGAGCATCGGCGCGTACTTCGCGATCTCGCGTGTCACCAGCGTCGGATGGCCGATGCCGTCCATCGCCCAGAACAGCGTGTAGAGGCCCGCGACGAAGGCCCAGTCGCCGACGCGATTGACGATGAACGCTTTGTTGCCCGCAGTGGTGTTCGAGAGGACCTTGTACCAGAAGCCGATCAGCGCGAACGAGCAGAGCCCGACGCCCTCCCATCCGACGAACATCAGCAACAGGTTGTCGCCGAGCACCAGGATGAGCATCGCGAAGGTGAACAGGTTGAGCCATCCGAAGAAGCGCCAGTAGCCCTCGTCGTCGTGCATGTAGCCGGTCGAGTAAATGTGGATGAGACCGCCGACACCGGTGATGATCAGCGTCATGATCATCGAGAGAGGGTCGAGCCAGAAGGCGATATCGACGTTGATACCGCCGATCGGAATCCACGGCCACATCTCATCGAGCATGAAGCGGCTTGCGACCGGCAGCGCGAGCATTCGGGTGAAGCCCCATAGTGCCAGGAGGAATGCGCCGATGACGACGCCGCATCCGACGAAGCTGATCGCGCGCTTGCCGAGGGCCTGCTGCAGCCGCCATCCGAGCAGGAAGTTGATCGCGGCGCCGATCGCGGGCAGCAGAATAATCCAGCGAATGAAATTTACGGGAATCGGATGATCCATTTATCTATCAGGCAAAGTCGCTATCTGAACCACACCACCGCGCAGCGCATCAAGTACGAACGATCCGGCTGATATAATCAGAAATTGAGAGAATCTGAAAGCGTGATGTCAGCCGCTCAGCGTCTCCGTTGCGCTCACGTCGATAGTCCTGAAGTTCTGGTAAATCGCGAGCACCACAGCGAGTCCGATGACCGCCTCGGCCGCCGCCAGCATGATGACGAAAATTGCGAAGATCTGCCCGTCGTAGCGATGGCCGCCGTAGTACGAGAACGCGAGGTAGTTGATGTTGGCGGAATTGAGGATCAGCTCGACGCCCATCAAGATGCCGATCGCGTTGCGGCGCGACAGCACGCAAAACATGCCAAGCGAAAAGATGATCAGGCTCAAAACCAGGAAATGATAAAGTGTGATTCCGCCACCCATCGCGATGCTCCCCTACTCCCTTGTCTCGTGGCGCGAGATCACGATCGCGCCGACCAAGGCCGCCAGCAGCACCAGCGACGCGACCTCGAAGGGCAGCACGTACTCGCCGAGGAATGCGTTTCCGATCGCATAGGTCGTCGGCGAGGTCGCCATCTGCGCCGGCGTTCCCATCTCCCATGGCGTTTTGAACGCGGCGAATATCATGATGGCGCCGAGGATCGATACGATGATTAGCGACGGTGCGACGCCAACCTCGCGATTCGATACCGTCACATCGGCGATGCCCTGGGTGAGCATCACCGCGAAGATCGTCAGCACTAGGATGCCGCCGACATAGACCAGCAGCTGAACCATCGCAACGAAATCCGCCGCCAGCATCACATAGATACCGACCACGCCGGTGAATGCGCCGAGCAGCGCGAAGGTCGAGTACACGATATTGCGCGAGAACGCGACCATCATCGAGGAGCCGATGGTGAGCGCGGCGATAGCGTAAAAGACGACTTGCGCGATCATTCTTTTGCTACGGCTTTCTCGGCGGACTCGGCCGGTGGCTGGCCCGGCTTGGGCTCGCCCGACACCTGCCATTCGGAAAGATAGTTCAACCCGCGGAACAGAATCGGCGCGATTTGCGGATTGGTCTCGGGGCCCTTGCTCGGCTTGTACGCCAGCACCGGATCCTTCACGAAGCGCCGGATCATGCTCTCGGTGGAATAGTCCGCGCCCTCGAACTCGGTCGTATGATGGATCGAGCCGGTCGGACATGGCTCGCTGCACAGTCCGCAGTACATGCATTTGATGATGTCGATGTCGAATTGCGAGAGCGTCATCAGCTTGGTTTTCGGATCCTTCTCGGCGGTGATGACGATGCAGTCGATCGGGCACGCACGCTCGCACGCGAGGCATCCGGTGCAAATCTCGAGATCCACTTCAAGAATGCCGCGATAACGAAACGGCAGCGTGTCCTGCACCCGCGTTTCGGTGCGGTCCGGATATTGGACCGTGTACGGCTTGCGCATCATATGCGAGCCGGTCACCGCCATCCCCTCGAAAATCGTGAGGACGGTTTCCTTGATGTTTTTGAAATATTCCGCAGCCGCTCCCATAGCGCCTTTATATGGTCGGATTGAGATAAAGTTCCATTTTCGATTGGCGGAAATAGTAAACGACGCGACGGACGAACAGCACCAGTCCGGCTACGCCGAGCGCGAAGAGAATCCATCCCGCGACCGGATTGCCTTCGGGCCAGACGGCGACCCATAGCGCCGTGCCAATCATGTTCACAAAAGAAATCGGCACAAAGTACTTCCAGCATAGCGACATGAGCTGATCGATGCGCACGCGCGGCAGCGTCGCGCGAATCCACATCGAGAAGAATACGATGAATAGCACCTTCGCGTTGAAGGCGATCAGCTCCAGCACGTTCATCACGATGCGATTGTCGCTAACGTGCGGAAATTGCCATCCGCCGAGAAACAGCGTCGTGATCAGCGCGCCGATGAGGAACAAATTCCCCCATTCGGCCATGAAGAAGAACAGATAGCGCATGCCGCTGTATTCGGTAGCGAATCCCGCGACCAGTTCCGATTCGGCCTCGGGCAAATCGAACGGCGTGCGGTTGCCCTCGGCCAGCGCCGAAATAAAGAGGATATTCGCCGCGATGAAGCAGAACGGATTGCTGAACATGAACCAGTTATTCGGCGACCATCCCTGCGCCTTGATGATCCCCTGCATCGAGAGCGTGCCGGTGATCAGGATGACGGGGAAAATTGAGAGGCCGGCGGGAATTTCATAGCTGACGATCTGGGCGGCGGAACGAATGCCGCCGATCAGCGACCATTTGTCGTTCGACGCCCATCCCGCCATCAGCACCCCGACCACCGTAAGCGCGGTGACTGAGGTGAAGAACAGGATGCCTACGTTCATGTCGGCGAGGATGAGGTCCTGCGAGAACGGCATCACCGCCCACGGCACCACGAACGCAAGCATCACCAGATACGGCGCCATCTTGAAGAGCGGCGAGTCGGCGTCGTGCGGGATGATGTCTTCCTTGCAGCAGTTCTTGACGCCGTCGGCGAGCCATTGCACGAAGCCTTGCGGACCGACGCGATTGGGACCGA
>Ga0335079_10008103_pt1 | contig 11963 bp, 7 predicted proteins | sample Lox_Sample_33_FD_206719 | JGI IMG/M metagenome (GOLD analysis project Ga0335079, IMG submission 206719) | Soil microbial communities from Loxahatchee National Wildlife Refuge, Florida, United States - Lox_Sample_3.3 | ecosystem: Environmental > Terrestrial > Soil > Wetlands | place: USA: Florida... | reverse complement strand
ACCGCAACGCCGAGCCGCTTCGCCTTGTCGGCAAGGTTGTCCTGGATTCCCGAGCCCGGGAAATGCATGACGCCGATCGGCAGCAGTTCGAGCATGGCGTCGTTGCGCTTGAAGGGCGCTGCCTTAGCATGCCTGGTCCAGTCCGGCTTGAACGCGATCTGTGGCACCTTCCGGGTGGTGGCCCATTTGGAGGCGATCAGCTCGGCGCCCTTTGGCGAACCGCCGTGGATCAGGACCATGTCGGGATGTTTGGCGTGAACCTTGTCGAGCCGATCCCAGATCAAATGATGATCGTTGAAGTCGAGCCCACCGGTGAGAGCGACCTTTGGTCCTGCCGGCAATATGACTTCGGTTTCGGCTCGGCGCTTGGCCGCGATGAAGTCTCGGGAGTCGATCAATGCCGCGGTAAGGGTGCGGTGGTTGATCAGTGATCCCGACCGGGGGCGCCAGGATGAACCAGTGTGGAGTTCAAAGCGTTCGATGGCCTGGTCGCGGAAGAGTTCCAAGCAATTGCGGCGCTCGATCAGTGTGATGCCTTCTGCCGTCAGGCGCTCGAGTTCGACTGATCGCACTTCCGATCCGTTCTGCTCACGCTGGCTTTCGCGCTGAGCCTGCTCGTTATCGTCGAGCTGACTATGAATTCGGTCGGCGGCACGGTGGAAGAGATTGACCGTCGACCAGAGGAGATCCGGAAGGTCCGGTTCCAGGCGGGTGTCGTTCAATGTGGCGACGAGGGCATCGAAGATGTCGGCAATGGCGCCCACGATCATCTTACCTTCTGGCAGTGGTCTCGGATCAGGCTGGTCGTCGAATGGACGGTAGCCAAAGAGCTGCAATTCGTTGAGGACGAGGTCGGTCGCAGAGTCCGCGTGCGGCGGTTCGATGTCGTCATGATCGGTCATCGCGAGGTCCTTTGCCGGTTTGGCCGCCCATCGCGGCCTTCGCGGCGATCACTCAGACGGTGGGCGGCACGGGCCAGCACCCGGAGCGCCGCGGAGGGCCGCAGCGCCAGCGGAGGATGGCTGTGGGGCGGCTATTTTGGTTCGCGATGCAAAGGCCCGAAGGGCCGGCGGAAAATAGCCGCACCTCAGCCATTGCGGGCCCGAGCCGCCTGCCGTCCGATCGCCCTCTAGAAGGCCGTGGTCGCGCCCCTCCGGCATTGGGCCGCCGCGACCGAGTTGTCGACGCCTACCCAAGACGGTCGTGCCTATGCGTCGACTCCGGTCGACGACAGGAAGCGGTCGACATCCTCCGGCACGAGCTGAATCCGCAATGCTGCCCGGAGGACATCGCGGCCGAAGACGTGCAGATCTTCGTTGAAGTCGCCGAGTCGAGGCGACAATGTGATCGCTTCGATGCCGGCGGATGCTGCTCGTTGCGCCAGAGCCGCTTGCACCGCATCTCCGGCGGCATCGGCGTCACGGGCAATATAGAGCCGACGAAGCCCCTCCGGCAGCAACATGGCCGAAAGGTGATTGGCTGAGAGTGCGGCGGCCATCGGCAAGGCCGGCAACACACAGCGCAGCGATAGCATCGTCTCGATGCCTTCGCCGGCCGCAAGCACGTCATCCGCCACCCCGAAGCGAACCGCGTTGCCGAGCAGATAACCCATCGCGCGGCGCGGCGTGTCGATCGGCGCCTTGCCCCGCCCGGAAGGATCGAGCCAGGTGCGGTGAATACCGGTAATGACGCCATTGAGAGTGGTGACGGCGGCGATCAGTGCGGGCCAGGTTTCCGTTGGTGACTCGTGGTCCGGCTTGTAGTAGCAGCGTGGGTGAAAACGGAGGCTCGCAGTCTGATGCAACACCGAAATGCCCCGCCTTCGAAGATACGTCTCAGCGATCGTCCCGCGGATGGGCTTCGAGATAGCAAACAGCCGCCTTGCCGATTCCGGTGAACCGACAGGACCAGGAGTCATCGAACGGCCGAATTTCTGCGGAAGCTCAGACGGCGGCAAGCTGAGATAGCGGCGAGCTTCGGCGAGAACATCGCTAAATTCGATGAGACCGCAGCTTTCCCGGATCACGTCGAGCAGGTCGCCGTGCTCGCCCGTTGCCGCGTCGGTCCATTTGCCGGCGGCGCCCTTGCCCGCCCCGGGTCCGCGCAGCCGAACAAACATTGACCGGCCGGGGGCGTTGCGAGCGTCTCCGACGATCCAATAATGGCCGACGCGTCGCCCGTTGGAGAGATAGTGGCGGCAAACGAGCTCGGTCTGCTCTGCAAGCCGGCGGGCGAGATCGGATGCCTGGATTGACATGGTCAGTTCTCCAAAGGACGAAGGCCCGCGGGTGGCGGGCCTTCAAAAGTGACGCTTGCTCCTTTGCTATTCGGCCGCGGCTGGCTGCTGTTCTGCGAGAACGCGAGCATCTTCGGTCGGCCAGTCAGGATCGACCATGGCCGTTTCGTATCCGATCAACGCCGATTCCTCTCCGGCTGACGCGACCGCCGTGATCGGGCTGGGTTCGGACACAGAAGAAATTGCGCCGATCGCCCGACCAGGCGTGCGCAACGGCTCGGGGACCCAACCTGAGCCGGCGAGCAATTCCTCCGCCCTCGCCGCCATCGCGCTCTTCTTCAGATGCTCGATGAGCTGAGCGGCGGTCTCGCCCTTGGCCTCGCGCACGGCCTCGACAATGCGAGCCTTGGTCACCCGACCGAAATAATTATTAGCGGTCGGGGACCAGCCTGCTGCCGCAACATCGAGCCCCACCGCTTCGGCGAGGCGGTCGGCGTGAGACAGCGCACGCGGCCGCCGATTCCAGGGCTCATAGACCGCATTGACGCTGAGCGCGACGCAATGGGCGAACAGCGCATCGCGGCTGTCCGGATCGAACGCCCGGAGTGCGTCCCAAAGGTCGGCGGACTCGCGCGGCAGGTACTCGGACCAGTGCCGATGCCTTTCGTCGACGGCTTTGGCAACTGCGCTGTCGCTCAGGCCGGGCGCCTGGCCAGCGACGACGCTCTTCACGTCGAGGTCGAGGCAAGATTCCGGCGTGTAGCGGTAGAACAGCTTCAGGCAGAGCACGTGCAGTGCCGCCAGGAACGCCACATCGGGGTCTTGAGCGAGTGCGTCGCGCAAGGCGAGCGTGCGATACGCTGTGAGTTCGGTCATCAGCCGATCAGGGATCGGCTTGATGCCCTGCTCCTCCTCTTCGTCACGCTCATCCGGCGCCGGCGGGCTGATGCCCTGCACCTCAGCACCCTCCTGAGAGGCAGCTTCGATACCGGCCAAGCCCACGTCGCTGTCCGGCTGAACTTGCGGAACTGCTGGTTCATCTTGGGGACGGACGTAGCCGCGCTCGATCTGCAGGGCACCAGAGCGATCGATGCTGACGAAGACGCCCGCTCGCACGACCTCGTCGGGATCATATTTGACGGGCCGTTCCTCAAGCGCAGCAACAGCCGCCTCGATTTCTCCCAGGCGTTGATCAATCTCTTCCGGGAGCTCGTCGGCTTCTGCGTGGGTTTCCTCGAGACGGTCATATTCCGAACGCAACGCTACCGCCGCAGCGGTCTCATCATCGCTCATCGCGACCGGCTCACCGGAGATATGGCGCAGCCCCGAAGTGTGGCCGTAAGGAAAGTCGAGCGCGACGTCCACCCATTTCCACCCTTCGGAGCGGACGCTATCCGCCTCGCGCTCCAGCTTTTCGGCAACAAGCCGATCGAGCAACACGGGGTTCTGCAGCCAGCCGCCGTCATCCTGCTGAAAGAGATCCCGCATAACGTCACCGCCGGCAGCCTCGTAGGCTTCGATCCCCACGAACTGCGCCCGTTTGTCGGAGGCCCGGATCGCCCCCTCCGTCAGAAGGCGCCGAATGTAATAGGCCTCCTTGTTGTGAGACCGCTGCGAAGCCTCCCACACCTGCTCCTGGCGCTCGTGATCGGCATTCACCGTGAACGCCATGAGCTGGTCGAGCGTCATGCCATCGTCGGCGTAGAGGTCAAGCAGCTTTGGCGAGACGGAGGCAAGTTTGAGCCGCTGCTTGACGACCTGGACACTGACGAAAAAGGCCGCAGCGATCTCCTCCTCGCTCATGCCCTTCTCGCGCAGATCGCGGAAGGCGCGGAACTGATCGAGCGGATGGAGGGGTGCACGCTGGACGTTTTCGGCAAGTGAGTCCTCTTCAGCGAGCCCTTCGGTCCGGACAATGCAGGGGATCGGCGCTGTGCGGGCTAGCCGCTTCTGCTGAACCAGAAGCTCAAGTGCGCGATAGCGCCGTCCACCAGCCGGGATCTCGAACATACCGGTCTCGCTTCCATCGCCATCGAGAACAGGCCGGACCGTGAGGCTCTGGAGAAGCGTACGGCGCGCGATATCTTGCGCGAGCTCCTCGATCGAAACGCCCGCCTTGATACGCCGGACATTGGACTGGCTCAGCACCAGCTTGTTGAATGGAATATCGCGGGATTGGCTCAGCGTGATCTTCTGAACAGATTTTGCCATTGAAGTTGCTCCGCGACGGGCGATCCAGAGCCTTTCTCTAGACCTCCTGGCCCGTCACGAAGCCGAGCGCCGCCCTCTTCCTCTGGAGGGCGACGCCGAGCGGAAACACGAAGTCTGAAGCCGGCCGCGCCGAACAGCCGCTGAGCGAGGCGACCAGCGTCAGGCGACCCGGTCGAGCAGCTTCTTCGCCCGTGCCTCGAGATCGAGCCTGGCATCCTGATGGGGTTTGTCCCTTGCGACAGCCGTAATGCCCTGTACGAAGTCGAAGACGCTCTCGGGCTTGCGGCCTTCCTCGGCTAGCACCACCTCGATGATCTTCGCCGTCTCCGACTTGCCGAAACCACGCTTGCGCAGGAATTCGGTGCGCTCATCGTCCGTGCGCGCGACGACCCGCTCGCGCGCGGCTTTAATGCCGTTGACGAAAGGCATGGGCGAGGAGTTGGCGAACCGCGTGAGCGCGGGCGCCGCTTCGTGCGCGAACCGTGAGGCGGCGTATTTCGAGTGGCGGATGGTGATCTCTTCGAAATCCTCGACGCCCCAGAGATTGCGATTCTGGCAAACGGCACGGAGATAGAAGCTCGCTATCCCGAGCGTCTTGGCGCCCACCTCCGAATTCCAGCAATAGAAGCCGCGGAAGTAGAGATCGGGCGAGCCATCCCGCAATGTCCCTGCCTCGATCGGATTAAGGTCATCGACCAGGAACAGGAATACATCACGATCAGAAGCGTACAGCGTGGTCGTGCTTTTCGTGACGTCGACACAGGGGTTGTAGATGCCGGTAGACCAGTCGAGCACGCCTGGAATCTTCCATCGCGTATCGCCGGTGCCGTTGCCTGCGATCTGCTGCACGGCGGCGACAAGTTCATGGTCAAAGATACGACCATAGTCGGGTCCGGTCACCGCGCGCAGCTCAACGCGACCGTCCTCGACCTCGAGCGTCTTGATCAGTTCGGTGCGGTGTGAGGTCAACCCGTATTGAAGATTGATCGCGGCAAGGGGTGCTGGAAGCTGCCGCAAATAGGTGGACGGCGCGCCAATCATGGTCGTGAGCTGACCGAAGCTCCAATGGGTCGGTGCGAGAGGCACGTCCTCACCCGGCAACAGCAGCGCCAGGCGCTCCGAGTCGTCCCGGCTGGCCTCCACCTTGATCGCCGCGGTCTCGGCTGTCCGGGTCCGGCTTCGCTCAGCGCGGCTGCGTACGGCGCCGGCAAGTTCGGAGAGCGACAGGTATCGCTCGTCCGCCGGCCGGGAGAACCACTCTGAGGAGACGCGGCCGATCCGCTCTCCCCGGGTTACATCCACCTTGTAACCGCCACCTTCGTTGCGTGCAGCGTCCGCTGTAGTTAGCTGGGTCATGGGTTGTCTCCATGACGGGCGCCGCGAGACTTTCTCGCCGGCTACAACCCGTCACAGCACACCCGGCCCACCTCTTGCTCTTTGACCGCGCCCGATCGGCGCTGCCGACCGCTATCATGGTTGCGGAACCGGCGCGACGTCAGGGATGGAAGCCCGCCGGGGTGAAAACCCGGCAAAGCCGGGGTTTCAGCGAAGCCGATAGCCCGATCCCGAAAAGGAGACGCCCACACGAAGGACGGTCCTCATCTATCGGCAGGATTCGAACAAGCGACGCAGACTCGGAAATCGAAACCGCATCTTCACACGCGCGTCCAGATATGGATCAGATGCGGTGGTTCTCGCAGGCATCGAGTACGTCAGACGGCAACTTGCGCCGTTCTCTGGATTGAGTCTGCTCTCCGCGAGGTGCCATGGCTCATCAAAAATCTCGACCGACACGAACGCGGGCACCGGAATCGTTGCCCGACGACCTCTATGACTACTTACGGCCAGCAGTTCGACGAAGCAGACGCCCGGTAAAGAAGAAACGGTCTGAGTGGACCGTGACCGACAACTGGCCTGACGAGGTCCCGATTACCGAGGCTGAAATCGAGGTTTTCGAAGCCTGCTTCGGCGACCTGTTCGACGAATTGTTTTCAACCCACCACTGACCCATTTGGTTTGGAGATCATGATGACGATGCAGTTTCGCACTGCCCTCTACCTGCGAGTCTCGACTGGCCGGCAAGCCGACCCGATCTTTCCATCCCGGACCACCGCCGCCACGCGAAGGAATGCTCTACTCGAACGGCTGCGCCAATCTTTCGCGGCAATACAGCGTTTCACCGGCGATGCCTCGCACCAGATCCGCACGCCGCTGACGATCGTGCGCACTCACCTTGACGTCGTCCGGCGGCCCGGGACTGGCACGAATGAGGGCCGCGCAGCGCTCGATGATGCCGAAGAGGCGCGCGGCGGCTGGAAAGATTGATCGCGCAGCTGCTTATCCTAGCGCGCGCGGACGAGCAGAACACAAAGGTATCCGGGATCGCAGCGACCTCGCTAGCATTGCTGCCGCTGTTGCAAGCGATCGTGCCCCGCAGGCAATCGCAGCAGGACAGGAGCTTTCCTTCGACCTGGCAGGAGACAAGCGCCCGATCTGGGTTCGCGGAGCGCCCTTCATGGTCGCGGAGATGATCGGCAATCTCCTGGACAACGCGATCCGCTACAACCGGCCTGGAGGGGCGGTTCTGGTGAGCGTGAGCGACGATGGACGACCGACGATCGCGATCGAGGACGAGGGTCCGGGAATACCAGAGTCTGATGTGAAGCTTGTTTTCGAACGTTTCTATCGCGTCCAACGTGAGGGCCCGTCCGGCACCGGCCTAGGCCTGTCGATCGTCCGAACGATCGCGGATCAAGTTGGCGCCTCAGTTGCTCTCGCGAACCGGGCGGGCAGCGGCTTGATAGTGATCGTCCAGTTTCCGGCGGCGAGTTAGGAAGGAGCGCGCATGTGACGCTCAGGGACCCTGCAGGTACCTGCCTCCTTGCCTTGAGCTGCACCAGTTTCGCACCAAGTAAAGCCTCTTGCTCGATCGGTGACGAAAGCGCAGAAGCCGCGAGGCGTGTCCGGCGTAAGCGAACCGAATGGCGACTGCCACCGAAGCCCAGCTCAGGGCCGCGTCTTTCCGCGATCGCTTTTTTCGCTGGCGCGGCGCAAGGCTTCGGCAAGCGCCCCGCCGCCGGATTGCGCCGCGGGCTTGCGCGGCGACGACGCTTTCGTGGAGGTACGGGAGCCGTCCCGCGAAGATCCCTTTGCCTCCTTCTTGCCGCCGGTCTCATCGTCAAGACGCAGCGTCAGCGCGATGCGCTTGCGGGCAACCTCGACCTCCAGCACCTTCACCTTGACGACGTCGCCCGGTTTGACGACCTGGCGCGGATCCTTGATGAAATTTTTCGACATCGCCGAAATGTGGACCAGCCCGTCCTGGTGCACGCCAACATCGACGAAGGCACCGAATGCGGCGACGTTGGTGACGGTCCCCTCCAGGATCATGCCAACTTTGAGATCCTTGATCTCCTCCACCCCCTCCTTGAACACAGCGGCCTTGAAGGCCGGACGTGGATCACGGCCGGGTTTTTCCAGCTCGCGCAGGATGTCCGTCACCGTGGGAAGCCCGAAGGTATCGTCGACGAAAGCCTGCGGCTTCAGCTGACGCACAATCTCGCTATTGCCGATCAGCGCCTTGATGTCGCTTTTGGTCGAAGCCAAGATCCGCCGTACTACCGGATAGGCCTCCGGATGCACGCCAGAGGCATCGAGCGGATCAGCGCCGCCATTGATCCGCAGGAAGCCGGCGCATTGCTCGAATGCCTTGGCCCCCAGTCGCGGCACGTCCTTTAGCGCCTTGCGCGATTTGAACGCGCCGTTCGCGTCGCGATGCTGGACGATGCGTTGCGCGAGGCCCGGACCAATGCCGGACACGCGCGCCAGGAGCGGGGGAGATGCCGTGTTGACGTCGACGCCGACGGCATTGACACAGTCCTCGACCACGGCGTCGAGCGAGCGCGCCAGATGGCTTTCGCCGAGGTCGTGCTGATATTGGCCGACGCCGATCGCCTTGGGCTCGATCTTCACAAGTTCGGCGAGCGGATCCTGCAGACGCCGCGCAATCGACACGGCCCCGCGCAGGGTGACATCGAGCTCCGGCAGTTCCTCCGAGGCAAAGGCGGAGGCCGAATAGACGGAAGCGCCGGCTTCGGAGACGACGATCTTGGTCATCTTCAGTTCCGGCAGCCGCTTCACCAATTCGGTTGCGAGCTTGTCGGTTTCGCGAGACGCGGTGCCGTTCCCGATGGCAATCAGATCGACGCGGTGCGCAATCGCGAGTTTCCCCAGGATCGCCAGCGCCTCATCCCATCGTCGTTGCGGTTCATGCGGATAGACCGCGGTGGTGGCCAGGACCTTGCCGGTCGCATCGACGACCGCGACCTTGACGCCGGTGCGATAGCCGGGATCGAGACCCATGGTAACCCGGGCACCGGCCGGCGCCGCAAGCAACAGGTCGCGCAGGTTCGACGCAAACACGCGCACGGCTTCAGTCTCGGCCTTCGTCCAAAGCCGCATTCGCAGATCGATGTTGAGATGCACCTGAATCCTGGTGCGCCAGGCCCAGCGCACGGTCTCGGCCAGCCAGTTGTCGCCGGGACGGCCTTGTTGGGAAATGCCAAAGCGCTTCATGATTTTCAGCTCATAGGGGCTGGCAACGCCAGGCGCCGAAGGCTGCGCTTCGGGTTTGATCTGCAAGTCGAGAATTTCCTCCTTCTCGCCGCGGAACATCGCGAGGATACGATGCGAAGGCAATTTCTGCAGAGGCTCGCTGAAGTCGAAATAGTCCTTGAACTTCTCACCTGCCGTCTTCTTGCCCGCGCGGACAGTGGACCCCATCCGCCCCATCGACCACATCTCCTCGCGCAGTGCGCCTTTCAGATCGGCGTCTTCGTCAAAGCGCTCGGTCAGAATAGCGCGCGCCCCTTCAAGCGCCGCTGCAATGTCTCCCACCCCTTTTTCGACGTCGACGAAAGCGGCTGCCACGGCCTGTGGATCGTTTTGCGGTTGCATCAACAACATCTCGGACAACGGCTCAAGGCCCGCTTCCCTGGCGATCTCAGCCTTGGTGCGGCGCTTCGGCTTGAATGGCACATAGACGTCTTCGAGGCGCCCCTTGGTGTCGGCGGCGAGGATTGCGGCTTCAAGGGCAGCGTCGAGTTTGCCCTGTTCGCGGATCGAATTGAGGACGGCAGTGCGACGCTCTTCAAGCTCGCGCAAGTAGGTCAGCCGCTCTTCCAACGTACGCAGTTGCGAATCGTCGAGCGCGCCGGTCAGTTCCTTGCGATAGCGGGCTATGAACGGAACCGTGGCGCCGCTGTCAAGCAACGTGACGGCGGCCTCGACCTGCTGCTCCCGGACACCAAGCTCTTGCGCAATCTGCTGATGAATTTTTGCCACGCAAACTCCCACTGAACCACTCAGAAGCAAGCGAGCTGCCGCCTGCGGGAACGCTGCTTATGGACCATGTGCGAATGATTCATCAAGCCGAAGTGTGAAACGATCGAGCGGCCTCCCCATCGGGCGAGGTGGATCCGATCGATTTGCAGACTCTGCCAAGGTGATTATCGTCCGAACAACATGCGCGTCCAGTGGATCTCATGCACCACTTCGGTGTCGGCGTGAAGGAGGCGCCCAAACACGTCGTCGATGACATTGAACTGAGATGTAGAAATGCTGCCTGCGTCGGACGGCTTTAGACTCGTGCTTGGAGCTGGTCCGTCGACCAATTGCCGGCAATTGGCATCGCTGTCGTTAGTTGCGACTTCTACGGACGACTTTGTTGCCGAACGATGCCGATCACATTGTTGAGAGTGGGCTGCTCGACCGGCTCGCAAAAAGACCGTTTGAAAAGCCGTTTTAGTTCAGTTGTCTCAAACGGTGATCTTCGCTAAGCGCTTGAAAAGGTGGGCGCACCAAGGCTCGAACCTGGGACCCGCGATTAAGAGACATCCTGTTGGCCTTGATATCTCAAGCGATTTTTCCCAACTGAACCAAAATGCGAGCATTAGAGATCAATATAGCGAGAGATCCAACTATGAGCGCGCGCCTGCGTTGACTACAAGCGCCTTCTCAACGAGTTTCAGAGCCAGGCCACGCTGCTGCACGCGTTCTATTTCACTCCAACCACTGAGGACCAGGAATGGGCAATGAAGCGCGCGCGTCTCGGCTGAGATCCAAAACGCCATCATGGCGCTGTCGCCCGACGATCGGCGCGACCGAGAGAAGGTCAACTAAGGCGCCGACCCGATCCAATTCGTTATTAGACTAGTGGGAATTCGTTGCTTCTCACTCCACGATCTGTTGGAGGTCGAAGCTCCGGCGGCGGCCATCGCCATTATACGTCGGGCCGTTTTCAGGTTTTTGAAGGCGTAGCGCTCCGCGAAGTAGCGCGTGAAATCGTCAACACGGCTACCTACCGGCGGGACGTGGCGGCCAACCGCAACATCATGATCGGGCTTCGATCGCCACGCGCCAGGTTCCATCGTGAACTCGGTACCGTTGCCGCGTATGCGTAGCATTTCCTTTGGCGCGTCGCGGTAGAATTCGAGATGCAGCCATTTGATGAATTCGACCGACGCGGGCTCAGGCAAGCTGTTCGCGGTCGCCCTGCGATCAATCTCGGTCTGAACGCGGACATGGGCGGCCGCCTCTAGCTGGAGGTTGCGGCGGCCTTCATCCTGATCGAACTCGCCTTCGAGAGCGCGCGAGAATGGCCTTTTATCGGCGCGCAACCTTACCGCTTCCTGGCATGCTGTAGAATACGGCCAGCGCATGCATTTCATCCGGTGTGAGTTGCTTCGCCACTATTCGCATCTGCTGGAAAATGTCGTTTTCGCGCGTGCCTTGCGCAAAGGCGGCAAGCTGGCGTTCAATATAGGCCGCTTGCTGTCCTTCCAGGGCCGGCGCCCCCAGCTTGTAGCCGCCCGGACCATGGCAGGCCGAGCATGGTGGGATGCCGCGCTGCGGATCGCCGGCAAAGACAAGGCGCTGCGCCGGATCGGCTTCCCTCAGGCTGCGACCCGACTCGGGCACACGGTTGCTGCCGATGGCAGGCAGCCCGTTCCGCTGTGCGGCAAAATAAGCGGCGACGTCGGCCGAATCTTTCGGCGACAATGACTTTGCCATTGCGCCCATCACGCCCCACAGCCGCTTGCCGGAACGGTAGTCGTCGAGTTGTTTGTAGATCACCGCAGAATCCATGCCGGCAAGAGTCGGGATCAGTGTCGAGGTACTCACGCCGCCTTGCCCGTGGCACGCCGCACAATTCAAGGCGACGAAGGCGCCATGGTCGGGATCGCCCGCGCCAATCAGCGCGAGCGCGTCGCTGGTCCAGGCGATCCGAGTCGGTGCGTGCAAAGTGGGCCGCGCCTCGCTCTCAGCTCCGCCGCCCGAGGTGACGCCAAGCCCACGGCAAATCGCATTCCATAGATCGAGCGTGGGGCCGTTCTGCTGATAGCGGTCGAGCGCACCGAACCCGAGCACGACGGCAATGAAGATCAAGGCGGCCACTATGCCCCACCCGATCTTCGGCCAGGGATTGTCGACGCTGAAGGTGCCCAGGTCACGCGCC
>Ga0335079_10008100_pt1 | contig 11965 bp, 5 predicted proteins | sample Lox_Sample_33_FD_206719 | JGI IMG/M metagenome (GOLD analysis project Ga0335079, IMG submission 206719) | Soil microbial communities from Loxahatchee National Wildlife Refuge, Florida, United States - Lox_Sample_3.3 | ecosystem: Environmental > Terrestrial > Soil > Wetlands | place: USA: Florida... | reverse complement strand
ATTGCGGAGCTGGATCAGGGCGGGTTGGGATTGCCGGATCGCGATTACTACACGAAAGACGACGCGAAGTCGAAAGAGACGCAGGGAAAGTATGTGGAACACATACAAAAGATTTTTGAGCTGATGCGCGAGGATGCGACGACGGCAAAGAAGGATGCAGAAACGGTGATGCGGATGGAAACGGCGCTGGCGAAAGCGTCGATGACGAGAGTGGACCGGCGGAATCCGTACAACCTGAAGCACAAGATGAAGATGGCGGAGCTGGATGCGCTGGCGCCGAATTTTGACTGGAAAGCATATTACGGGGTCGCACCGTACCCGGCTTTCGAGATTCTGAATGTTGATACGCCGGATTTTTTCAAAGGCGTGAACGAGCAACTAAAGAGCGAGCCGCTCGACAGCTGGAAAACCTATCTGAGGTATCACATCGTGGATGCGGCGTCGCCGTACCTGTCGTCGGGATTCGTAAACGAACAATTCGATTTTTACCGGAAGTACCTGCGAGGAGCGAAGGAACAGCAGCCGCGATGGAAGCGTTGCGTGAGCTACACGGACCGCGGTCTGGGAGAGGCGCTCGGGCAGGTGTATGTGGCGAAGGTGTTTTCGCCAGAACTGAAGGCGAGCACGGTGGACATGGTGGTGCGCATCGAAGATGCGATGGCGATCCGGATCAAGAACCTGGACTGGATGGGGCCGGAGACGAAGGAGCAGGCGCTGAAAAAGCTGCACGGCATTCGAAACAAGATCGGGTATCCGGATAAATGGCGGGACTACAGCAGCGTGGTGATCACGCGGGATGATTTTGCAGGCAACGTGGCACGGGCAAGCGCGTTCGAACGGCGGCGGGAGATCAACAAGATCGGGAAACCGCTGGACCGGGGGGAATGGGGCATGAGTCCGCCGACGGTAAACGCGTATTACGACGCACAGATGAATGACATCAATTTCCCGGCCGGCGTGCTGCAGCCGCCGCTTTACGACGCGAAGATAGACGCGGCGCCGAATTATGGAGATACCGGCGGCACCATCGGGCACGAACTGACGCACGGGTTTGACGATGAAGGGAGCCAGTTTGACGCGAACGGGAATTTGAAGAACTGGTGGACCAAGGAAGACCGCAAGAAGTTTGACGAGCGGACGAAGTGCGTGGAAGACCAGTATGCGGGCTACTTCGTGGTGGATGATATCCACATCAACAGCAAGCTCACACTGGGCGAGGACGTGGCGGACCTGGGTGGAGAGATTCTGGCATACATGGCCTGGCAGGACGCGACGAAGGGCCAGAACCTGCAGCCACGGGACGGGCTGACGCCGGAGCAGCGGTTTTTCATCGGGTTCGCGCAGTGGGCGTGCGACAACGACCGGGAAGAAGAGTTGCGAGTGAGAGCGGCGACGGATCCACATTCCCCAGCGCAATACCGCATCAACGGAGTGGTGGTGAACATGCCGGAATTCGCCAAGGCGTTTGGGTGCAAGGCGGGACAACCGATGGTGAATCCGCCGGCGAAGGTCTGCAAGGTGTGGTAGTCGAAAAACGGAGCGTGCCTTAAGCGGGAACGTCCACCGAGAGGGGTATACACGCCTCGATACAAGTGCCGCCACCGGGGCGTGAATGAACGAACAGCTCGCCGCCGAGACTGTGGAGGCGTTCCTCCATGCTGAGAAGGCCAAGACCCTGTGGGGGCTCGTTGGCTTCTGGATCAAATCCTGAACCGTGATCGGAAACGCGCAGGCGCAAGGAACCGGAGTTTTCGTCCAGCTGAACGAGGGCACGGCGGGTGCCGCTGTGTTTCTGGACGTTGCGAATGGCTTCCTGAGCGACACGGAAAAGGCAGAGAGCGGCGTCCCGGGGCGGCTTGTGCGGCATGCTTTCGTGGTAGAAGTCGATTTGCATGTCATTGCGAGCGGCAAAATCCTTGCAGAAATTGGAGAGAGCGGGAACCAGGCCGAGAAGCTCGACCTGAGAGGGATGGAGGCGGCGTGAGACGTTGTGGACGTCGGAGGTGATCTCGCTGGCGGCCTTGACGAGAGACTCCAGCTGCTGGGTGAGTGAAGATCTCAGCCTTACCGAGGCCTGCTTGAGCTGCTCAAGATCGATGCTGAGGAGAGCAAGGCGCTGGCCAGTGTCGTCGTGGAGATCGCGGGCGATACGGGCCCGCTCTTCTTCTTGAGCGCGAGCGAGGCGATTGCGGAGATTGAGCAGTTTCTCTTCGGATTTCTTGCGGTCGGTGATGTCCTGATAGATGACGAAGGACGCGACGAACTTGGAACCGGAATAGACGCGCACGCCGTAGAGCTCGACTTCAAGGAAGGTACCGTCTTTACGAACGCGCTGGGTGCGAGCATGCGCGATGCCGCCAGACTGAACGGAGTTGGAGAGGCGCACGGCCTCTTCGCGAGCGTGGGGGGCGATGAAATCGTCGAGATCCTTGCCCTGAATTTCCGCCTGGGTGTACTGGAACATCTGTTCGAAGGCCGGGTTGCAGAAGAGCGCGCGGCGCTGTTCGTCTTTAACTACAATGCCAAGCGGGTTGTTAGCGATGAGGGACTCGAGGTACAGAGTGCGTTCCTGTAGTTCGTTCTCCGCACGTTTCGCGTTGGTGATGTCGAAGGCGGAACAGAGAATGGCGGGGCGGCCGTCGTAAGTGATGAAATTGTCGGTGAGTTCGAGCCAGCGCTCTTCGCCGGACTTGGTGCGAACCTTGTACTGGAAGTTGGTGAGGGGAAGACGCTCTCCGGATGCGGTTCTGGCGCGGGTGCGAAGGCGCTCGCGAAAATCTGGGTGAACGAGTTCCTGGGCGTCCATGGCGAGCAGCTCATCGCAGGTATAGCCGGTGATATTGAGGACGCACTGATTGAGGTAGACGATGCGCTGGTCCTGAAGAATCCAAATGGCGCAGGCGGCGAGATCGGTGACGGAGCGAAACTTAGCTTCACTCTCGCGAAGGGCACGTTCCATGAGCAGGCGGTCGGTAATATCCTCACCGGCCGCGAGGGCACAAGGTTCGCCACCGACATGGATAACTTCGACGGAATAGACGGCAGTGACAACGCGACCGGATTTGGTGCGCAGACGAACTTCGCGGCCGACCACTTTCTGACGCATCAAGGAATCGGCCATGATGTTGGCGAAGTCGCGATCGTCGGCCCACAGGCCAAGGTCCAACACAGATTTACCAAGAACCTCATCGCGGGTATAGCCACTTTGGCGCTCGAAGCTGGCGTTGACGTCGATGAAGCGGCCGTCGCGAAGCGAAGAGATGGTCATGGCGTTGGGGCTGGAGCGGAAGGCGGTGGCAAATTTGGCTTCGGAGAGGCGCAGGGCCTGCTCGGCGCGGAATTTTTCGGTCACGTCGCGAGCCATGCCGCGAATGACGGGGACCTGAACGCCCTCGGTACGCAGGGTGGAGAAATAGTCCCACACACGCTCTTCGCCGGTGCGGGTGACCACGACCATCTGGCCGGAGGCATGGCCGTGCTTTAAGACACTGGCGACGAACTTCGGGTAGAGGTGCCGATAGCGGGGAGCCAGCAGATTCGCCATATTCATTTTCGTGATTTCGTCGACGGTGTAGCCCAGGCGCTTACAGGGAGCTTCGTTGATGGAGAGAATCTGGCCGTCGAGTTCGTGGGTGCCGATGAGGTCTTCACTGTGCTCGACGAGATCGCGGTAGCGGTCCTCACTCTCGCGGAGATCGGCTTCGGCGCGCTTGTGTTCGGTGAGATCGACGAAGCTGATGAGGTATAGATCGGCGACATAAGACAGATGAAATTCGATGTCGCGGAAAGAGCCGTCTTTGCAGCGTACGCGAGCTTCCATGGAGAGCTTGTCGGCACTCCTCTGGGTGGCCGTGGCGGTCAGCAAAGCCCACTGAGACTGATTGAGAGCTCTGTATTCCGGATCGGGATAGGCGAGGGGCCACCAATCGGATAGTTCGCGAACGTCTTGGGCGGTATAGCCAAAGAGACTGGTGAACTTATCGTTGACCAACACGACCTGCTGGGCGGTGCCGCGGGAAACGATCATGGCCAGGGGGGAATTCAAGACGACCTGGCGGCTGAATTCCTCGCTGCGACGGAGTTCCTGTTCGACCATGTGACGATTTTCAATTTCATTTTGCAGAGAAGCGTTATCGACGGCCAAACCTTGGCGGCGGCGTTCACTTAATTCCAATTCGGAGGCGGTGAGCTGGAAGCGCTCAACGAGCAAGAGGATCATGCCGAGGCAGATGCCGCTGGTGTCGACCAAGTCGAGGAAGAGCAGACGGGAATGGCCGGAGAACACGGTGTCGGTGAGGTGGGCCAGGAGGGGAGGAAGATAGACATGAAATTGGTCAAAAATGATTTTAGAGAAGCTCAGAAAATAGACTGACTGGTCTACGGCATAGGCGAGACAGAAGGCGCCGGTAATGGCCGCTCCGTAAGAACGGCGGGCGCGAAACTGCTGCCAGAACACAGTGAAACAGAAGACCAGAGCTGCCGCCATGGCGAGAGAACGGGGCACATTGCGGAAGGCGAAGCTAATAGCAGGTGAGTTACGGAATTCGAATCCGAGGAACAGGCAGATGGACGCGACGGCGAAAACGAGAGCGCTGCCGGTCCAGAAAAAACGGCGTGAAGGCCGATTCGCGGTGCGCCAGCTCAACCCACCGCAGATCAGAAGGAAGGGCTGAGCGAATCCGGCGAGTAAGAGGGAGCAGACTAAAAAGAACTTTGTGCGCGTCCAAGTGGGTCCGAGGCGCAAAGACGCGGTGGCGGTAGCGAGAAAAACGACGAGAGCAGTCCACGCCCAAGCCCACCAGCGGAAGAACTTGACACGTTGCAGGCGGTAGTAGAGGCCCCAGAGCAGAGCAACGAGAAACAGAGTAAGCAGGAGCTGGAAATTCACAGCCATGTAGAGAGTGTCAGAGACAGAGAGCATGCTAGGCTAGAATTCCCCCGGACTCCTCCGTCAAGAGGTTCGTTTTCCCTGAAAGGGCGGCGGTAAGAGAAGTCTACCTCATTTCGGTGAGGGATGTGGGCGGACGATGGCGAAGGCAACGAGGAGGGCTACGACGGGGTCGCAGGGGTGGCGGTGGCGAAGCGAGGTATGGGCGAGATAGAAAGCGACAGGGAAAATGAGGGGAAATGAGGCAAGCGGAAAGAGGTAAGGCGAGTGTTGCCGGAGGAGACGCGCGAGGCCGACGAGCATGGCGACGAACGTGAGAGCATTCCAAGCGAGGAGGGAACGGACGAGGAAGGAGTCGGTCTGACGAAAGTCCTGCCATGGGGATTCGGAGCCTAGCCAGGTGGAAACGATGCGGCGGCCGCAAAGTTGGAGGTAGAGAGCGGGATTGGAGCGGACAAAGTGAGAGGCTTTTTGCCACTTATCGTCGAAAAAGGCGTTTTCACCCATAGCGGCGTAGAGATGGGTTTGCTCGTAGCGCGTGACGCGATTCACGGCGCGGGAGTTGGGATCGAAAATTTCGTTGTTGCCGGACCAGAACTCAAAGGCGAAGTTGGAGCGGAGAGGGATAAGACGATGGAACTGCGCGTAGTTGCGCACGGTCCAGGGAACACAACAGAGGAGGATGACGGCCAGGGCGGCAGCAGCGAGTTTGAACCTGAGCATCGGTTGAGCGGAAGAACGGTAGAGGATCCATCCAACTAGGAATGGCAGAAGTGCGGCAAGGGAGGGATTGGTGAGAAGAGCGAGTGCCCAGATGAGGCCGTAGAGCGCGTAATCGCGAAGGCGGACTGAGTCGGGGAGCGAGAGAGTGAGGGAGAGGAGAAGAGCGGCGAGGAAGGCGGAGAGGGAGGTATCCCAAATCCAGGCGTAGGGAATGATGATGCTGGCGGGAAAAATGGCCCAAAGCCAAGCCGCGAGCACGGCGGCGGATGGGCGGCTGATACGCCGGGCGGCGGCATAGACGGGCACGCAAGCGAGCGCGGAGACTGCTGAGTTGAAAACGGCGGCTGCGTAGAACGAAGTGACAGTGAAAACGCCAAAGATTTTGAAGATCGCGGCGGCGATCAGGGGGTAGAGGGGAGCGACCCAGGCGGTGGAACCAGTTGGCTGGCGGAAAACGCAGCAGAAGCCGTCGCCTTGTGCGAGAGCGGCGGCGATATTGCCGACTTCGTTTTCGAAGGGAGCGGAGGCGAGAACTTCCGCGGGAATGAGATGAGCGCGATAGGCAAGGTACAAGAGACGGAGAAGGAAGGCGATAGAGGCAATGAACCAGGGAGAGGCGAGCAGGCGGAGGAGTCTTACACGCATAAAGAAGTAAGGATAGCGCCGAAGAGGGAGGAACGGGAGGAAGAGCTTGTAAGCCTGGCAAACGTTCGAGTAGAGTTTGCAGGGATGGCAACACCCCCAGGTTTCCAGACCCGCCCGGCTTGACGGCAAGAAATCCAGAAAGGAAAGAAAGACATGGCAAGAAGAGTGAACTGGGCATTGTGTAGGGTACTCGGGGTGGCGCTGCTGGTGGTGGGGTGCGGGAACGCGCAGAAAGAGGCCACGGACGCGGCGGTTAACGCGGCACAAGCGGCGATCAATTCGGTGCAAGTGGAAGCGGCAAAATACGTGCCGGACCAACTAGCGGCGGCAAACAGTGCGTTGCAGTCGGCCAAGGATGCTCTGGCGAAGGGAGATTACGCGGCAGCGCTGGCAGCGGCGAAGGATGCGACGGGCAAAGCGAGAGAGCTAGCCACAGCAGCAGCGGCGAAGAAGGCGGAATGGACGCAGACGTGGTCCAGCCTGAACGAATCTCTGCCGAAATCGATGGACGCGGTGAAGGCGAAGCTGGATGCGTATTCGAAGCACCTGCCGGCGGGAATGGATCAAGACAAGTGGGCGGCAGCGAAGGCGCAGTATGAACAGTTGAAGCACACGTGGGCGGACGCGTCGGCAGCAGCGGCGCAGGGGAATCTGGGGGATGCGATCAAGAAGACGTCGGGGCTGAAGGACCTGCTGACGCAATTGAAGGAGATGCTGGGGATCAAGTCGTAGCAATCACTAGATAGAGATGAAAGAAGGGGCGCTGTGGGCGCCTCTTTTTTGTGTTGACGGGATTTCGGAAAGAGCTGGCATAAAAGCCAGCGCTACATGGAAGAATGAAGAGAGCAGAGAGTTTCAGAAGGACTCGTGACCGCCACAGGAGGCGAGTGGAGAGCGCGGCGTCTGCGGAGGGAACTGGCACGAATGTAGGGCTGGTAAAAACCTTCGTGCCTCAGGGCTAGCCAGCGTGACGTGTAAGAACGAAGAGAGTGGACAGACTTAGAAGGCCTCGAGACGCCAGAGGAGGCGAGCGGAGAAGGTGGCATCGGGGGAGAGATCGGGACGCCAGAGGGCGAGGATTTGCGAGCCCTGGTAGACGCGTTCGAAGCCACCTTCGGATTCGGAGACGGTTTCAATGGGAGCTACCCAAAACTGATCGCTGGCCGGAGCGTGAAAGGTGGCGCGGACACGTTGCCATCCATCTTCCATGCGAAGCAAGGGGGCCGACAGGGCGCCAGCAAAGCGGAGGGGTTTGGGACCAGTGGGTGTCTCGAAGAAGCGGTCCGCGTCGGAAGGCGCGAGGAAATTGAGGACGGATTCGATGCCGACGCAGAATTGCCGAGCGAGTGGGGCAGAGAGCTTCAGAGAGATGTCGCAACTGACTTCACAGCCGTGAGGCGCGGGGCCAAAGAGGAAATTCTTGGTGATGGAGACGCGCGGAGGATTGGAGAGATCGACGGCAAATTCGGGAAGTGGGGCTTCGAGTTTCAGTTCGACGTTATTGGAGGAGGAATTCCGGATTTTGAAATCACCGGCAGCGATGGACGGGAGTTCGTTCAACTGCAGGTTTTCATAGTCGGCGAAGGATCGGGAATTGTCGAAGACAAGCAGGCGGAAGGCGTGGCGGGGAAAGCGATCGTAGCGGAGGAAGCGCTCGAGATTGGGCTCCTTGACACCGACTTGATCGTGAATGGAGACCGCGGAGCTGCCGTGGCCGGAATTGCGGCCAGCTTCGCGGAGGCGGGAATGGTAAGCCTCGGGGCGTCGCTGGACGGAATTGATCAGCGTGGCGGCAGAGGGACGGAAATCGAAGGCAGCGATGGTGGCGCCGTCGGAAGGCTTGAGGAGAGCCTGATACTCGGGCGCAGAGAAAAGTAGCTCGGAGTTACCGTCGGCGTCGTAATCGAGGAGCTCTACGCGGGGAATATGGCCGCTGGGAGTGAGCTGATCGACGAGTGATTCCGCGCGGACAAGATTGCGCCAAAGTTCGGTGCGAAGATGGGGCGCGTAGAGGCCGCCGAAAACACCGTGCCAATAGGCGTCATTTCCCTGCCCACGCAGGAGCAGGTCGCGAGCTTCTTGGAGTTGCGCGGTGTGTTCAGGGCTGGAATGGCGGGCCGGAACGGCGGCGATGCATGCGGAGGTGCGCAGCATTTTTTTGTGGAGAAGGTTGGATTCGGGATATTTGCGAAGGAAGCCACGCCAGCCGCAGCCGTGGAGAAAGGTGAGGACATCGGGGCGGCCCTCGAATTCGCGGCGAAGATTGTAGAACTGCAGACGAGGGGCGGTGGGAAGGACCCATTCCATCATTTCGGCGTAGGAGGCCGTGGGGAGATCGGCGCGGCCGAGGGGAGATTGGGCAGCGATCCACTCAGAGGGAGTAACGGTTTTGAGCCAGGAGGAATTCTCTTCGAGGGCACAGAAGAAATTCTCGAGCCAAGCGTCCTCGTAGCAGTGTTTTAGAGTGCCGGGCCAGACGCCGAATTTTTCCATGTCGTCGCCGAACGCGGCGATACCGCCGGGACGGAGCGCGGCGGCGCGGCGGAAGAAGCTGATGTTGTCATCGACGGTGCGGAACGGAATAAGGTAGCGCAGTTCCTTGAGGCCGGGAAAAACCCAGACGGATTTGCCGCAATCTTCAGCTATGTAGGGGCCGTAGAGTTCCTCGGGCTGGAAGCCGGCCACGAGGAATGGAAGATCGTCAACGAGCGTGTAACCGATGTTGGCTTCCGCGAGGGTGGAGGGAAGCTGCGGTTCCCAAACGCGTTCGGCGAGCCAGGCGCCGGAAGGACGTTTGCCGAAGTTTTTTTCGAGGTAGTCAGAAAGGCGGGTGATCTGTTCGACGCGGTCGGGCTGGGGAATAGAGACAAGGATGGGTTCGTAGAAACCGCCGCCGACCAGTTCGATCTGGCCGGAAGAGACCAGATTGCGCAGGCGGACGAAATAGTCGGGATGGTTTTTCTCGATCCAGAGAAGGAGCGGGCCAGAGTAGTGGATGGCGAAGCGGAGGGTAGGGTGGCGTTCGACGAGGTATAGAAAGCGGCTGTAGGAATCGCGGAAACACTGCTCGAAGACGGCTTCGAAATTCCCGACGGGCTGATGGGCGTGAAGGATGAGAGTGAGATGAAACGGAGGGCCGGACTGGGTCGAAGGGCTCACAGACCATCATACCGTGGGACGGCGGAAGAATTGGAGTGCGCGAGGTCACAAGTGGCAACGTGAAGGACTGGAAGCGTCGTTGGCCGGCGGCGGGTGGAGGTGGCTGAACCTGATGGAGAGTAATTCTCGCGAGAAGCGCCGTCAATGTGACGGGCGTCACTGAAATGCGCATTGCGGTATGGCATAGGGAAGGTGTCGCGCACATGTCTCTCGTATGGAGACAGCACAACTTGCTCAGACTTGCTCTGACAAGGCGTGGTTCGAAATGATAAAGCGCGATAGAAGACAAGGCCCGGCGCAACGGCACCGGGCCTTTTTATGTCCGCTGGTTCATCCGTCTTAGCCAATAGTGCTCAAAAACTGGCAACGGCATCGGCTTCGCTCGCACAGGTTTCAAATATTGTCAGGAGCCCGGCGAGCTCCAAGGCTTGCCGCAACTTCGGGCCAAGGTGCGCAAGCATAAGCCGTCCGCCTTTGGCTTTTGTCTTTCGATGTGTTTCGATGAGTGTGCCGAGCCCCGCGCTGTCGACATAATTGACGTGCTCCAGACCAACGACAATTCTTGTAGCGCCCGATGCGAGCAGATCGTCAATCGCTGTGCGGAGCCCGTTGCTCTCTAGTCCGAGCACAAGACGACCTTTGAGCGTGAGAAGATAAATTCCATTCATTTCCCGCTGCGTTATTTCCAAAGACACGGGTTCTCCCTCCTCGTGAAGCAATCCGTGAAGCGATGCATTTCTACATCATACCTTTTGGACCTGTTGCGCCAAAATATGGAACCAGTTCACATGAAAAATACAGAGAAGACGGTGGCGGCTCGATGCATCGTGAACCTACTTGGTGCGGGGGAGGAGCCAGTCGGAAATAGCCTGGAGCGCTTCGGGGGAGAAGGTCTCTTCGATGGCGGCGTACTCGGCGGGTGAGCCGGAGTAGGAATGCTGGAAGAGGTGGTTGAGCTGAGCGAACTGGCGGATGTCGGCGTCTTTGTTGCCGGCGTCGGCGAAGGCTTTCTGGACGAGGGGCATGTTTACCTTGGGGGGAACCTGGAGATCGTTTTGGCCGTAAAGGACGAGGACGGGGCAAGTGGTTTTCTGGATGTTGGGGAAAGGGTCGTAGTCGAGGAAAAAGCGGAACCAGGGAGAAGTGAGGGTGCGGAGTTGCTGCTCGAGAGCGACAGGGGGGAGGGCGGAGTCCATACCGGTGGATTTGACGAGTTCGAGGAGTTTTTCGTTGAGCTTGGCGGGATCCTCTTCTTCGCGAACAAGGTCGTAAGCTTCTTTGTCGAAGGAGAGGCTGGCGACGATTTGCGGCTCGGTGAGATTGCCGCCGCGAGCGATGAGTTCGGATTGTTTGAGGAGCGTGTCCTCGCCCTTGGTGGCGGGAGCGGCGAGCAGGACGAGCCAGGGAATGTTTTTGGAATGCGAGGCGATGTAGGGAGCGATGATGGCGCCCTCGCTATGGCCGATGATGCCGATGCCAGCTGGATCGATGTCCTTGCGAGATTTAAGAAAGGCGATGGCGGATTCGGTGTCGGAAGCAAGATCGAGCGTGGTGGCATTGTCGAGAGAACCGGTGGATTTGGGGATGCCGCGCTTGTCGTAGCGAAGAACGGCAATTCCCTTTCGAGTGAGGTAATCGGCGAGGACGAGAAAGGGCTTGTGATTGGAGAGGGTGTCGTCGCGATCCTGCGGGCCGGAACCGGCGACGAGGACAGCGGCGGGAAACGGGCCGGCGCCTTTGGGGAGAGTGAGGGTACCGGCAAGAGTGACGTTGGCGGAAGAGTTGGTGAAGGTGACTTCTTCTTCGCGGTAGGGGTAAGGCTTAGCGGGAGTCTGCGGGCGGCGAAGCTCGAGGGGCTGATCGGAGCGAGTGAAGGTGAGATCGGCGTCGGCGCCGGTTTGCGTCCATTTACCGGAGAGGGAATTTTTGGCGGCGTTGAGAGAACCGTCGTAAACACCGGCCACGGCGGGGATTTCGAAGTGGAAGGCGGATTCTTTCAGGTTGACATTGATAGCAGGGAGGCCGCTGACGCTTTGATCGAGGCTATCGAGAGAGGCAACGAGTTGGCTGTCGGTATCGTGAGAAACGTGAAGCTGGAAGCGCAGGCGCATGCCATGCGTTTCGAGAGCAGTCTGCCAGAGACCCTCGACGGGAAAGACGGCGTCATTTGGCTTATGTGGCGCATCCTTGCGACGAAAGGTGACCGGGAGGGCGGCGTCGCCCTGAGACCACTGGCCGTCGATGGTTTTGCGGTCGGGAGAGAAGGTGCCTTCGAAGCGGGCGCCGACGGGGGCAACTTCGAATTTGAGAGTGCTGCCGTGGAGGGAGGTGGCAGTGGCTTCGATGGCGTAGACGGCTTGATCGAGACTGTCGAGGGAGGCGTGGAATTCGCCGGCGGGATTTTTGGTGAGATGGAGAACGAGGTGGAGCTGGGCTTCGCCAGCCTGGAGAGTGCCGGCGTAGACGCCTTCGATTGGGGGAGGGGGGGCCTGGGCGTGGGAAGAGAATACGGCGGCGAGGAGGAAGGCCAGAACGGTGATGTGAAGGTGG
>Ga0335079_10008099_pt1 | contig 11965 bp, 10 predicted proteins | sample Lox_Sample_33_FD_206719 | JGI IMG/M metagenome (GOLD analysis project Ga0335079, IMG submission 206719) | Soil microbial communities from Loxahatchee National Wildlife Refuge, Florida, United States - Lox_Sample_3.3 | ecosystem: Environmental > Terrestrial > Soil > Wetlands | place: USA... | reverse complement strand
GCCTGCCCATTGGCAAATTCCGCGGCGTTGGCCGAAGCTGCCGCACAAAGGAATAAGACGCAAAAATACCTCATATTAGGAAACATGGAGACTGACGTTTGATCCTGTGATTATAGCAAGCCAGACACACGAAGTTGGCGGTGTCTTCTTTTCACCATAAAGTAAGGCAGCGTAAAGTTTTCCGGCGCCGAAACCGATTCCTGAACAGGGATTGCCGGTCACACCTGTGCCGTTTAGTTTCCAGTTCAGCCAAGCCATGCCTCGCGCCGCGGCTGCCGTGCCAACACGGCGCGCCTTCGCTTTCACGCTGATTCCAATATGCGCGGCGCTCGCGGCGGGTTTTGGGCTCGGCGCCGAACTGAAGGATGCCATCGGAACCTCGGTTTCTTGCACGCCATTATCCATCCTGCTTCGTCTATCCGTGGCCGGAGCCTGGGCTGTGCTGGCGGCGATCGGTATCTCTGCATGGACGGCCCGCGCGCTGGCACGGCCCTTTCGCCTATTGGGCGCGCATCTGGATCGTTTGAACCGGCAGTTCGACGGCGCCTGTCTCGAGTTTGTGGAAACCATGGCGCAGGCCCTGGAAGCGCGCGACCCTTACACCGCCGGTCATAGCAATCGGGTTCGGGATTACTCCGTGGCCATCGCCCGTGCCATGCGTCTGCCGCCCGAGGAAATCGAGGTCATCCGGGTTGGCGCGCAATTGCACGATATCGGCAAAATCGGCATTCCCGATTCCGTCTTGCAGAAGACCGGGGATCTGACTCCCCAGGAGTACGAGCTGGTCAAACGCCATCCGCAGATCGGCAAGAAGATCCTCGAACAGGTCGGACGCTTCGAGAAGTATCTGCCCATCGTGGAGCTCCATCACGAAGATCAGGATGGCGGCGGCTATCCGTTCGGTTTGACGGGGCAGGAGGTGCCGCTCGCGGTTCGAATCGTGCACGTGGCCGATGTTTACGATGCCCTGACCAGCAACCGCGCCTATCGCAACGCCATGCCTCGGCAGATGGCGCACGAGATGATCGAGCTCTCCGCTGGAATGCAATTCGATCCCGAGGTGGTCCGGGTGTTTTCGGCCATCCTCCGCGCAGAAGCTCCCGCGCCGGAGACCGATGAATTGCGCGACACCGCCCCTGCAGTGCTAGAATAACGGCCAATCGACATGTCTTTCATCCAGAACCAGTTCGAGGAGAACTTTATCACCACATCGGTGGATTATGTCTTCAACTGGGCGCGCAAATCGGCCATCTGGCCCATGACGTTCGGCCTGGCCTGCTGTGCCATCGAAATGATTGCGTCTTCCACTTCGCGCTTCGACATCGCCCGCTTCGGCGCCGAGGTTTTCCGCCCCAGCCCCCGGCAGTCGGACCTCATGATCGTGGCCGGAACCGTCACCCTCAAGATGGGCCCGGTGCTCAAACGCATTTACGATCAGATGCCGGATCCGAAATGGGTAATTTCCATGGGGGCGTGTTCCAGCGTAGGTGGGCCATTTAACACATACAGCGTTCTGCAGGGAGTGGACAAAATCGTACCCGTGGACGTCTACGTGACCGGCTGCCCGCCGCGTCCGGAAAATCTTTTCTATGCGCTGCTCAAGCTGCAGGACAAAATCGACCAGATGAACACGCTGGTCAAACGGCCCACCGAAGTCCGGCTGGATGAATCCATGCTGGAGGATTTCAAAAAGCAGGTCATGATCGCCCAGACGCAAAATCCCGTGTAGTGTTCTACAAAGACTCCCAAAACATCTATCGCGTCGAGCCTCTGGAAGTTTTCGATTGGCTGGTCCACGGTTTCGGCACCCGCTGGTCGAACAGTTTCGGCAGTTGTGGAAACCTGGCCACGCTTCACCAGGTCCATTCCGACATCGTGATTGATGCCGGCGGCCGCTCCGGTTCGCTCGGCGAAGGCGATGCCCTCATCGATAACACGCCCGGACGGCTTATCGCGGTGAAGACCGCTGACTGCATCCCGATTCTCCTCGTTGACCCGCACCATCGCGCCGTAGCGGCAGTCCACGCCGGATGGCGCGGGACTGCGCAGAGGATTGCGGCTCGCGCGATCCAGGATATGCAGAGGCGATTCTCCAGCTGGCCGGAGCACCTGCTCGCGGCCATCGGTCCCGGAATTGGGAAGTGTTGCTACGAAGTGGGGCCCGAGGTCGCCCAGCAGTTCCCGGATTTCACGGATTCGAATCGCCATGTCGACCTGCCGGCAGCCAACCGCAGCCAGATGGCCGGCTGCGGCGTGCGTTCGGAACACATTTACACGGCTGATCTGTGCACCAGGTGCAACCGCGATTTCCATTCATTTAGACGGGACAAGCAGCAGGCCGGACGTATGTTGTCGGTTGTGGGCATTCGGTGGGAAAAAACACAAAGGGCGCGAGAACACTCGCGCCCTTGAACTTCAGCGGGTTGATTACGCGGCGTCGGCCAAAAACTCGTCCAGTGCTTCGGATGCTTCAAACTCGTGACGGTCCGCCAGCTCCTGACACCGGATGCAGAACGGAGCCCACGGCACTGCTTTGAGCCGCTTGGCGCTGATCTCCTCGTCGCAGTGCATACAGGTTCCGAAACTACCGTCCTCGATGCGCGCCAGGGCGGCCCGTACTTTCCGCAGCAGGCCGGATTCGCGGTCCAGGTTGCGGATCGCTAACTCGCGCTCGCCGGCCAGTTGCACCTCATCGATGGCATCCGCCGTCTTTTCAATGGCAATGTCCTCGCGGTTCTTCAAGGCGTCCGCGATCTCTGCCTTTTTTGCTTCGAGAGCTATTCTGTATTTTTCCAGCTCACCCTTGGTCATGGCTTAATCTCCTCCAACTCCGCCGAAAGGAATAGATGCGAAATGATGGCAAAAGTTTCAACCGATCTAAGTCCTTTACGCTAATATCCATTGCCTATGCAACGCTCGGGCTCTTCCCGCCTTGGCGCGGCATTACCAGCTAGCAATTTAATTGCCGAAGAAATCCGCTACCGGACTTCGATCGAACGAAACGCCACACTTAAATCTCGCCCGTCATTATCAACGCGAAAAGTGTGGGCGGCTTCGATCGAGATTTCCAGCTGTTTTCTTCCAAGTAGTTGATTGGGAAGGTCCAATATACAGAAAAAGGGGTTGTCTACTATCTTCAAGGCGAGCGGCGTCCCGTCCACCGTTACGCGGAGGTCGTTGGGAGGGCCAAAACCGTTCAGATAGAGTCTATCTGATGGTGTGCGGGGGCCCCCAATCCGCAAGGTCGCGCGGTGGGGCATCCAGCGGAAGCCTTCTTCCGGAGCATACCACTCGGGTCCAAGCAGATAGGCAGAGAGCGGGTTGGCGATGTCAATGCGGCGTGGCGGATCGGTGCTCAGCTTCTGCGCAGCGGTTTTCTCATAAACAGAAGTGATGGCTTTCAGCCGCGGACCCCCCACGCGATAGACCACGACCTGGTTGTGGTTTAAGCCGTGGACGGTGGGACCGTCAGGTAGCTCGAACTCGCTAAAGCCCGAACCTGGGGTCAGGTAGACCGCCGGCGCGCCAAAGATGAGAAACGGGTGGTGGTAGATGGCGGCCGAGAATAATTGCTCGTCGACGTTATCAAGGAGAATGGCTTGGGTGGGATGAAGTTGATGCGCGCGGGCCACTCCCAGCACCATGCGTTGGATGGCGAGACTTCGGCGCTGCCACCAAGCGACTTCCAGACGGTCGCCAGTTACCATGATCAGCAGATAGACGGCGGCCAGGACCAAGCCCACGGCTTTCCAGACGTGCTGCGCGCCAGCCAGCGCATATCCGGCAAGGATGGCGAGCCCGATGGCCGGCAGCACGAGATAGTAGGTGGAGACGTGATCACGCAGGGGCAGGACGGGTGCCAGCACGATGACGAACCATCCAAGGCAAAACAGCGGCAGCCGGTCGTTCTGCCGCAGCCGCAGGATGGTGAATATCACTAAGGCGGCTCCGAACAGACAGGCCAAAACCACATCTGGGCCGCCTTTGATCTGGTCGACTTGAATCGGGACAAGAGCGCGCGAGCAATACGTAAGCAGCGTTGCCGGGATGGCGCCATCGAAGTGGAGTGCGTAGGGGCCGGTAGGCTGAGGGGGCGCAACCAAGCGGTCCACGACGGCGAACAGCGCAGACGGCACGAACAGCGGCAGCGTGGTGCGGAAGAAGTTGCGCGCGCACAAGAACGTGTAGAGCGCGGCCAGCGCGGGGTAGACAACGTTGATCTCCAGCGCGCCAAACCCCAGGAGGAACAGGACCCATTGCCCCAGGTAATCGCGGCGGCGTCCCGTTTCGATATATCGCAACAGAAACCAGAACGCGCCCATCAGGAAGAAACCGCAGAGAATCTGGTTATAGACCGAGCTCCAGACCATGGGCCATGCCTGAGCGTTGTTCACCATCCAGAGGACGGCAGCGCAGAAACCTGCCAGACGCGACCCGGTTAATCGCCGGGTGACGGCAGAGAGAAGTGTCAAATTGGCGCATTGCGTCAGAAAGACACAAATCCGGAAGGGCAGGGCGTTCACGCCGAAGATCGATTCCAAGGTGAGGAAGAAGGCGCGCTCGCTTAAGGGCCGGATGGTGCCTTGGGCCATGGGGGCGAAGAGGGCGTGCAGGAGCGAACGGCCATCGTGGACCTGAAGGCGCAGGCTGAGCCAGGCAAAATCGTCGGCTTGAAACCACGCGGTGAGGCCGCGCTTGTAGAGGACGAGGCAGAGCAGGGGAGGGATGAGGCAGTAAGCGGCAGTGGCGAACGTTCTGGCACGGGCCCGGGCGGTCATTTCGGTTCGAGTCCCACGCGATCCACGACGACGCCGAGCTCGCGGTTGTCGCCGTGGCCCGGCACCATGACGCGGTTCAATGCAAAATCCACGCGCACGGTCTCGCCGGAGAGCAGGCGGGCGGGCACATCGCGCTTGAAAATGGCTTTGCCCGGCGATGGGTAGGTCTCGGGAGCGAGCCCTGTGCCTTCAATGGACGCCGACAGAGTTACCGAACGCAGGCGTGAAATGATCACCTCGGGCACGGTGAAGTTCAAGGTCAGGGTGGCGCCCTTAACGGCTGACCCGATGGGGGGACGCAATATGACCGCGAATTTTCCTGCGGTCCAGCGCCAGGAGTTTTTTTCCACGTTGTACCAGCCGGATATGAGTTGCGGGGCGGCGTCGGGTTCGGCGACCTGAAGGTTGGAGGCGGGCCATGGGGGTTCCTCTTCGGTGCGGTCAGAGAGATCGGGAGGGTGGCAGGCGATGAGGGCACCGAGTAAAAAGAGCAAGAAGGCGTATGGGCCGCGAATGAACGCGAATAAACGCGAAAGATGTTTTACGTCGCGGCGAAAACTGTCAATCGCCACTCTTTTCCACCTGGACGAGGCAACTGTAGAAGGTGGGGCCGCCGCCTTTGTCGGTGAGGCGCGGGGAAGTGAGCGCGTTGACGTTGCGGGAAACGGGTGACTTGCTGGGCCAGCGTGTGGATGGCGCACAGGCGACGCCGGGCGCGACGCTCGAATCGACTTTCGCGATCAGGAGGCAGGAGCCGCGATCGTTGAAGATGCGGACCTGGTCGCCATCGGTGATGCCGCGCGGCGCGGCGTCGTGGGCGTGGATCTTGAGGAACGATGTCTGGCGGTCGGTGTCGTGACGGTAGCCGAACGTGGAATTCATGCTGTCGTCGTTTTTGGGCGAGATCAGCTCGATGGGATATTTTTGGCGCAGCGCTGAATCGCCATAGCGGGATTCGACGGGCGGCGTGTAGTCCAGCGTTTCGGCGTTGAATTCGCATTTGCCGGACGGAGTGCCGAAGCCGCCGTTGGCGAAGGGCAGGAATGCGTCGCCGTTGGATGCCACACGCAGGCGGATGAAATGATCGCGATCGAGTTCTTCGATGGTGATGCCCTTGACGAAGCGGTGATCGGTATGGACGAGGGCGCGGATCATGTCGTCCTCGGAATCGTGGAAGCAGGCGTCATCAAAGCCCATGCGTCCGGCGAGTTGGCGGAAAACTTCGACGTTCGATTTGGTCTCACCGGGCGCGGGCAGGACGGGGCGCGCGAGCTGCAAATAGTAATGCCCGTAGGCGAAGTAGACGTCGGTGTGTTCGAGAAAAGTGGTGACGGGCAGCACGAAGTCGGCGTGCTGGGCGGTGTCGGTGAGGAACTGTTCGAGGACGACGGTGAAGAGATCCTCGCGGCGTAGACCTTTGAGCACGGCGTTCTGGTTGGGCACGACGGCCGCCGGATTCGAGTTATAGACGATGAGGGCTTTGACCGGGGGCGCGTCGAGCTGGTTGAGAGCCTGGCCGAGTTCCACCATGTTGACGATGCGCGCTTCGCGGCCGAGCGGCGATTGCGATTGCAGGTCGGGGCGCTCGAGGGCGGCACGGTTGAGTTGAAAGGCACCGGAAGTGGATAACACGGCACCACCGCCGATGTCCTTCCAGGAGCCGGTGAGCGCAGGCAAAAGCGAGATGGCTCGCACGGCCATGGCGCCGCGCTCGCTGCGCTGCAAGCCGTAATTCAGGCGGATGACGGCGGGTTTTATGGTCGAGTACTCGCGGGCAAGCTGGATGATTTCATCTTTGGCGATTCCGGTGAGAGCAGCCACGCGTTCCGGGGGATATTGGGCGGCGCGTTCGCGGAGGGCGTCAAAGCCGGAGGTGTAGCGCGCGACGTAATCGGCGTCGCAGAGACTTTCGCCGATGATGACGTGCATCATGCCGAGGGCGAGCGCGGTGTCGCTGCCGGGGTGAATGAAGAAGTGCTTGTCGGCAAGCTCTCCGGTGCGGTTGCGATGCGGGTCGATGGTATAAAACCTGGCTCCGTTGCGCCGCGCTTCCACGATGAAGGGCCAGAGGTGCACGTTAGTGCCGAGAATATTGGCGCCCCAGGCGAGGATCAGCTTCGAGTGGCGGAACTGCTCGGGCTCGGTGCCATATCTAAAGCCGGTGGCCTCGGTGAGGCCGACGCCGCCCGCAGCCGAGCAGATGGTGCGATCGAGACGCGAGGCGCCCAGGCGATGAAAGAAGCGGCGGTCCATGCCCGCGCCTTGCAGAAAGCCCATGGAACCGCCATAGCTGTAGGGCAGGATGGATTCGGGGCCGAATTCAGCGGCCATGGATTTCAAGCGCGTGGTGATTTCGTCGAGGGCTTCATCCCAAGTGATGCGGGCGAAGCGGCCTTCGCCCTTGGCTCCGACGCGGCGCTGCGGATAGAGCAGGCGGTCGGGCGAGTACTCGCGCTCGAGGTAACGCGCGACTTTGCCGCAGAGAAAACCGCGCGTGACGGGATGTTGCGGATTGCCGCGGAGGCGGCTGCCCTTGCCGTTCTCGACGTTGATTAAGAGACCGCAGGCGTCGGGGCAATCGAGAGCGCAGACGGAATGGAAAGTGGCGGGGGGCAAAGAGAGATTATAACAAGCGGGTTTCAGGTGTTAGTAAAGGCAAAAGGCAGGCGAATCGGCTTGCGCCTCTCGAACTTGGCCTCCAGTGGCTAATGATAGACTGTGCTCTACCAAAAAAAGGAGGTACCAGAGGGATGCCGTACCAGGTTGAAGGCTGGCTTCCTGAAGGCCTCCTGGGAGGAGGCAAAGACAATGAATCGGACGTCTTTCTGGAAACTGGCAGCGGAATTTGCGCTGGCGACATCGCAAATGATTTACGCACAGACGGCGGGGACGTATCCGCAGGCCGGGGATAGCAAGGCAGCACGTTTACAAAACCACCTAAATTTGGAGCCTGACGTGGCGACTTCGGGACCCGGCATCATCCCCATCGGCTCGAGTTTGACATTCGGCGGAACCAACGCGCCGGACACTTATTCCGCGACGACTACGTTCAGTTCGACGCCGGTGGTGGTGGATAACGGCGCTGTGAAGATCTGGCAAAGCCAGGTGCCCACCGGGCCGACCGGGGAATGGGACATCTTCTACCTGCAAATCGTCAACGGCGGACCGCTGGCCCACGACATTAACGCCTACTGGGACATCCTCATGAGCTATGACGTTAGTGCGCCGGCTAATTTCGACGCCGTTGTCAACCAGTGGTTGGTGAACGGCACGCCCGTTACGCCGACGGCGACCATCGGTGGCCCGTCGGGTATCTGCTGCCCGGTTTCATCGAACCCGATTCTGCCCGGAGGGGGCTATTACAACCACGGCTTCAGTGTGCCCATAGCTGCCGGGGTTTTTTCAAACTGGCGGCAGGCATTCGCAACGCCGTACAACATCGTCACGCAAGGGGGCATCAACCCGAGCACGGCGAACGAGTTCGTTTTTGCTTTACACTTCACCCTCCAAGCGGCGAGTCAGACATACGTGGCCGCCCATTTTCCGTATGGAACCGGGTGGAGTTCGCGCCTGGCTATTGGTGCGGGTCCGGGCGGCGCGACGGCGGATGTTCATTTCTTTGACCAAACCGGCGCGCCCGCAGCGGTGGCTCTGGAGGGCCAGGGAAATCAAAGCACTCAGCACGTCGTGCTGGCTCCCAATGCAGTCCAGGTGATTAGCGCAGATCCTACGCAACGGAACGCACCCGGCAAGATAAAAGTGAATTGGGCGCTGGTCACGTCGAACGCGGCGTTGAATGTTTTTACTCTGTTCGACTATGGCCCGACAGCCGCGCCGACGTTGGTACCCGTAACGAAGATTCAGGGTTCGGTCGGGGCGCAGTCCGTGGCCGCTGCAAAGTCCTTCCACTTTCCGGCATCGTTTTATGGCCCTTTGGGTTACAATGCGGGCCTGGCGATTGCCAATCCCAATAGTTCAACTACGACCTACACAGTTACGTTGCTCAACGCAGACGGCAGTACAAAGGCATCGATTCAGCCGGCGGCGTTGCCGCCCCAAGGGCAGGCGATATACGTTGTCACCGATCTGCTTCAGAACGTCATCACGCCGGATCCGGTAAATACATTTGATGGCTCAGTGGTAGTGTGCGCGAGTCAGCCGGTGGGCCTGGTGGCGATCGGAGTTGAAGGAGGCGCATTCTTCACTACCTCAGTGACGAACGACGCGTTGTGCCCGTGATATTGGACTGGGGACGCAGTAGCCAATCCCCGTTCGCGACGTGTGGTTTCAGCGGATCCGTCAGTTACGAGAATTTTCAAGAGAGTCTGCTTGCGCTTGAATTGAGAGCGGTGTTCTGGATCTCGTGGCGAGGCAAAAGGCAAAAGTCGAAGACCCGTGTTTCATCCGGGGCAAAAGGCTGAGGCTCAGGGCAAAGGGCTGCCGGATGCTGGCACCTGACAACCCGGCGCCTGGTTGTCATGTACTCTACCGGACGCAATTCCGGTTACTATTCCTTTACTAACCCAGGGAAACTTGCGCGGCCGGGCTTGCGTCCTTATTCTTGGAGCAGGTGGGGATACGATTGTTGTCACGTAAATTAGGGTACGGTTTGATGGCGCTGGTGTGCGGGTCGTTGTACGCGCAGTCACCGGACGCCAAGGTTGCCGATTCGGATACCTTCACATTTCGCACCGACACGCGGCTGGTGGATCTGCATGCCACGGTGGTGGACAAAGCGGGGCACCTGGTGTTGAACCTTCCGCAGAGCGCGTTCACGGTCTATGAGAACGGCGTGAAGCAGGAGGTCACGACGTTTCGGCGCGAAGATGTGCCGGTGTCGCTCGGCCTGGTAATCGACAACAGCGCCAGCATGCACGAGAAACGCGCGAAAGTCGGTTCCGCGGCGCTGGCATTGGTGAAGGCATCGAACCCGGAGGACGAGGTCTTCATTCTGAACTTCAATGAAGAAACCTCGATTGAGGCGGACTACACCAACGACATCAACAAACTGGCGGATGCCCTCAAGACCATTAATTCGAAGGGCGGCACGGCGATGCGGGATGCCTTGCGCATGGGCATCGAGCATCTGCGGCACGGCGGCAAGAAAGAAAAGAGAATTCTGCTGGTGGTGACGGACGGCGAGGACAACGCCAGCGTGGAGACGCTGGACCACGTGATTCAGTCGGCGCAGCAGAATGGCGTGATCATTTACAGCATCGGCCTGCTGAGCGATGACGAGCCCCACGAAGCGGAGCGGGCCAAGCGCGCGCTGGATGCCTTGACGTTCGCCACCGGCGGCCAGGTTTGGTACCCGCAGGAGCTTTCCGAAGTGGACGGCATCGCACGCGAGGTGGCGCATGAAATCCGCAGCCAGTACATCCTGGGATACACGCCAACGAATCTCGCGCAAGACGGAACGTTCCGCCGGATTCGCGTGACGTTGAATGCGCCGGGCGATCCGACGGTGCGGACGCGCTCAGGGTATTACGCGGGCGTAGAGCGGTAGACGCGGCGGCGCCGGCGCGCCGGGCGATGCGCTGCATCGCGGACGCGGGGCTAGCACTCCTTTCACTTCCATTCCCACAATTTCGACACTACGTTGTCGTTGGCGTCGGTGCTGTGCTCGAACAAGCCCACCATGCCGCCTAGTTTCGCCAGTTTTCCAGTGGCGTTCACGAAATGAATGGATCCGCGATAGGCTGCGCCTCCGCCCGGAATCAGCTTTCCGGTTCCCTGGCCCTTCCAGACCGCCATGCCATCCCCGGCCATGTAAACGCCCTGGCCCTCTCCGAAGAGAAACCCACCCGGCTGCACCTCGGAAGTGTACGTGGCGCGGCCCTGGTAGTCGCTACCCAAGATCTTGCCTTGGGTTCGAATCGTAACTTCCACTTTGGGTCCGGCTGTATCCAACACGCGGAAACCGGTCACTTTGCCGGTCTCTTCCCCAATCTGATCACCCAACATGCTTTGAGGGCCTCCTGAGCCCGAAACAGTATATCAACGGCGGCTAAGAGATCGCGCCGGCTTCGTGGTGTTCCACAATCGCGATCCGGCGGCCTACGGGTGACGTGGCTGCGATACATTGTATGGGTAGATGACACGAAGACAACTGCTGGCTCTACCCGCGGCGGGTGCGTTGTTGCGCGCGCCCGCGTTTTCTCAGAAGACTTTTCCCGGAGTGGCGTATCGCGACTATCCGCGCTGTCTGCCGGATTATTTGCGCGAGCTGGCGGAACAGGCGTACCAGCGGCGCAATCGAGAGATCGCGCGGCTGAAGACGCCGGAAGCGATTCAAGCGCGGCAAAAGTGGGCGCGCGAAACGCTCTGGAAACTGTCCGGCGGCGAGCCGGAGCGCACGCCGCTCGAGGCGCAGAAGATCGGGTCGTTCGAGCGCGACGGGTATCGGGTGGAAAAGATCCTGTACCAGAGCCGGCCGCAATTTCACATTTCCGCGAATCTCTACATTCCGACCGCGGGGGCTGCGCCGTATCCGGCGGTGCTGTTCCAGATGGGGCACTCGGATAACGGGAAGGCGTACGCGTCGTACCAGCGTTGCTGCCAGGGCCTGGCGCGGCTGGGATACGTGGTGCTGGCGTTCGATCCCATGGGGCAGGGCGAGCGCGTTTATTATCCGAATGCGGCGGGCACGCACACGCGGCTGGGATCGTCGGACGATGAACACACGGTACCGGGCAAGCAGATGCTTTTGTTAGGCGATTCGTGCACGCGGCTGCAACTGTGGGACGCGATTCGCAGCCTGGATTATCTGGCCTCGCTGCCCATGGTGGATGCGAAGCGCATCGGCGTCACGGGGCAATCGGGCGGCGCCACTCAGACCATGGCGCTGGTGGCGGCGGATGACCGGCTGGCGGCTGCGGTGGAATGCAGCGGCAACACCGAAAATGTGGCTTGCGCCAATTTCATGCCGCCTGGATCAACCGATGATGCGGAGCAGGATTTTGTGGGATCGGGTCCGGTGGGCTTCGACCGTTGGGACACGATGTACCCGTTTGCGCCCAAGCCGATGCTGGTGACGGTGAGCGACAAAGATTTCTTCGGCACGTACTCGCCGCATTACATCAGCGGCGGTTGGGAGGAATTCCAGAAGCTGCAGAAAGTGTACGAGGTGCTGGGCCACGGCGAACGGCTGAAGTGGGTGGACACGCCGCTGCCGCACGGACTCGAAT
>Ga0335079_10008093_pt1 | contig 11967 bp, 7 predicted proteins | sample Lox_Sample_33_FD_206719 | JGI IMG/M metagenome (GOLD analysis project Ga0335079, IMG submission 206719) | Soil microbial communities from Loxahatchee National Wildlife Refuge, Florida, United States - Lox_Sample_3.3 | ecosystem: Environmental > Terrestrial > Soil > Wetlands | place: USA: Florida... | reverse complement strand
GACCGGTGGATGTCGGAGTGGGAGACGATCCCCACGAGAACATAGGTGGCGGGGTCGACCACGGGCACGTAGTCCAGGCCCTGGCGCAGCACTCGCTCGGCATCGGACACGGAGTGATGCGGGCAGAGGGTCCGGGCACCCTGGTCCATGACGTGAGCGACGAGCACGTTTCGCCACTCACCCATCGGCACGCTGCGCAGCTGCGCGAGACCGATCATCCCCTTCAAGAGACCGTGCTCGTCGGTCACGGGGAGTGCCTTGAAGTGGTGCTTGAGCAAGACCGAGTGGGAGAAGCTCTCCAGCGTTTGTTCGGGCGAAGCCGTCACGATGCGCCTCGTCATGACGCTCGCGACGGGCACGGCACCGAGCTGCTCGCGCCAGCCGGGTCGACGAGGCTTCTGGGATCGCGAGTTCGACACGCCCGCCGCCACGATGAAGGCGACGGACGAGGCGACGAGCGCCGGGACCACGATGAAGACGTCACCCGTCATCTCCGCGATGAACACCGCCGCGAAGAGAAGATTCTGGTAGCTGGCGCCCGTGAAGGCGGCGATGCCGAGAAGCGTGAAGACGCCCGGGTGACTCGGGACGAACACCGCGTCGAAGGCCGCCCCGAGCGCCGCCCCGAGGGTCGCGGACGGCACGAACCAGCCGCCCACCCCGCCGCAGCCGAAGGTGATGGAGTTCGCAAGAAGCTTCAACCCGAAGATGGCGAGCGCCGCGGGTAGCCCGTAGCGCCCGTTGAGCAGATCGTTCGAAACCGGCAGACCCGCCTGAAGCGTCACGGGCTTTCCGAGGAGCTTGTAGGAGGCGTATGCGAGGGCAACCAGGAAGAGGCCACCCGTCCCCGTCCTCAGGGCGATCGTGACGTTCATCCCCTCGAAGCGACGCCGCAACCGGGCGAACGTCCACAAGAACAGGTGCGACGCGAGCCCCGCGGTGATCCCCAGCGGCACGGCAATGAGAAGGTCGCGCGAGTTGAATGTGTAGTGAAAGTGGATCGGGTAGTAGGGCGTTGCGGGGCGAAGGCGCGTGAAGACCCAGAACGACGCAGCCGACGCCACGAGCGCTGGGAGGAGCGCCTCATGCGCCAGATCGCGCTTGTAGGGCGACTCGACGCCCATGATGGCGCCCGAGAGCGGTGCCCGGAAGATCGCCGCAATGCCAGCAGAGCCGCCGGCGATGAGCGTCGTCTTGACGTTCCAGTGGAGGGATCGGATCCCGACCCGGTTCAGGAGCGACTGCACTCCCGAGCCGACGGTGGCCCCGACCCACTTGCTCGCGCCCTCCATGCCGGCGCTGCCGCCGAAGCCCATGGTGGCGATCGAGGCGAGGAACTTGCCCAACGCGGGGCGCATGGGCATGCCGCTCCCGGGCTCGTGGTAGCTCTTCACCACCTCGTCGGCCATGGACGACGTGGGCACGCGGAATGCGCGGAGGAGGATGCCAGCGAGGAAAAGGCCGAACAGCGGCGCGACGACCTGCACGGCCACGGAGTGCTGGGTCACGCGTCGCCAGAGCAACTCATTTACGATGTAGTCGTAGGCCGCTATGGCGAGTCCCACCAGTAATCCCGTGGGAGCCGCCACGAGCAGCATGTGCCGTGCGATGCCGAGGCTCTCGCCGACCGACCGACCCAAAGGTGAGAGATTTCCGTCGGAAGACCGAGAGTTCACACACCCCTCCCAGGAAACGACGCCGCGCTTTCCCAGGAGTCATCATCCCTCGGCACAGCCTCGAGGGCGGTTGTAGGCGAACCCCATCGCCGTGACGCAGTAGCACTATAGGGGACACCTTCGCGAGGGTCAAGCAGCAAGGACAACGCACTACGGGTGTGCCCAATCGGTCACCTCCGAGTGACCGAGACCCTCTGTGAGCGGCACCGGGCGCGAGCCCCATCTCCGGAAACTCGCCGCCCGGGCGCGTTCGTCCTTGCTCCCGCAGCTCCCCTCAGGCTGGCCGAGCCAGTTGCGCGCCGCGCACCCGCCATCGCAAACGGGGGATATCCTTCCCCGCCAGCGGGGCTTGTCGCGCAGGGCAGATCGCGCTTGCCGGCGAAGGCGATCGAGATGGGGGAGCGAGGTGAGGTAGTTCACACGGACCACCGTGCCGAAGGAGGGCGGGGGCTCGAGGTCCTCGGGCGCCAAGGACCGCACCGCACCGGCGATCACCCATGACTCATCCGCCACCGATGCCTCGACGATGATGGCGCAGGTCCGCCCGGTGACGACGTGAGCGGAAGCCCCAACCTGACCGGCAGATCGATGATCCACCGCGCTGGTTGATGACGCCGCAGGATTCCTTCACCTGCAGGATCCCGAAGGACATGACCTGTCGGCGCTCCGCCGACTCGTTGGTTCTCATGGCGTCCTCTTAGCCGCGCTGGTACTGCAGGACGGTCTTTCTCGGAAAGAAGCCGTACTTTTCGTAAAATCGGAACGCGGCCTCGTTGCCCTTGGCCACCTCGACCTTCCTGATCTTCGCGCCTTGTGCGTCGGCCCAGGCCAGGGCACGCCTCATCAGACCATCCCCGATGCCGCGCCTGCGATGGCCCTCGTCCACGAAGAGGGACTCGATCTCCACTTCCTCCTCCGCGGAGAGCGAAGCGACGCAATAGCCGACCGTTCTGCCGCTGTCGCAGGCGAGGCAAACGTGAAGCTTCCCCGCCGCAGCCTTCTTCAGCAGCGCGGTCTTCCGCTTCTCGAAGGTGAACTTCTGGTAGTGGTCCTTGAAGTGCGTCGAGCGATCCATGTGGTGCCTGTTCAGCTGGGCCCACAGCGCTCCGATCAGCCCCAACCCCTGCTCATCCATCTCCGTGAACACGATGCCTGACATCGCTGCACCTCTTCCCCTGCGATCGCGCGGCAGAGCATGGCTCGTGGACGCTCAACCTACCCAGGTTGCCCGTTCCAGTCATGACGAGACCGCGGCCAGCTTGCGTGAGGGCACCTCCGACGCGGCCCGAGAACGAGACGGAATCATCGCAACCTGGGATGGTTGGCCCCACCCCCTCTCTCGAATGAGCGCTCTGCCGTGCCGAGGGATCGGCGGTACGGCGAGATTCAACTGGCTGGTCCTGATCGTGAAGCGGCCATGCGGGGAGGATCTCGAGACGTAGACGTCGAAGGGAGTTGTCACGCGCGAGCGCACCCAGTTGCATGAAACGGCCCGGCATGGGGGAGTTTCTTAGGAGATGGGATCGCCCTTTACCGCGCCCGGCGGGACATCCGCGCCTCGGACCCGGCCATCATCCGGCTTCGATCGAACCATCCGAGGGACAATGCCAACCCCCTGGCAGGCTGGCGATGAGAGACAACAGGGCTCCGGCGTTCGCGCTCATCGCTGCGCCCGAACCCGCACCCTTGACCCGAGCGGCGACACATGCACTGCCACTCACAGCAACCCCGCGCTCTCCATCCATTGGTGGCAGTCGCTCAGCATCTCCTCCAGCGGGGCCTCGCGGTATCCCAGTTCTCGCACCGCCTTCGAGGAATCGCAGGTTGTCGTGTCACAGACGACGGCGGCGTTCTCTGGCGTGATGTCTGGTTCTCGTCGCGTGAACATGGCACCCAGCGCGTAGACGCGGGCGATTCCCTTCAACACCGGAACGGGCATTGGCCGGGGCAAACCCTTCCCGCCGACGAGTGCCCCCACGCCGCTCACCAGCTCCCGGTAGGACGCGTCGGCTCCGCCCAGCAGGTAGCGCTCGCCGGCCCGCCCCTGGGTTGCCGCGGCCACATGAGCCCGCGCCACCTCCCGCGCGTGCGCGAACGAGCCCCGACCCGGGGGGATGCCGGGCAGTCTGCCTTCCTTGACCATCGGGAAGAGGCGCGACCAACCGTGACGGTCGTGTGGACCGATGATGTTGGCCGGCTGGAGCACCACCACCTCTGTCTCGGCGGTTGCCCCGGAGAGCGCCACCTCCTCGCCCCTGCGCTTGGTGCGGAAGTAGCCGATCCAGTCGCTGCTGCTGTCAGGCGGGCTGCGCTCGTCAATCCGGCAGCGAGCCTGACCATAGGCGGCAATGCTCGAGGTGTGCACCACGCGCCGCGCACCGCGGTTGCGGGCCGCCCCCACGACATTCCGCGTGCCCGCGATGTTCACCTGCTCCTGCTCGACGCGCGCGCCCCTCCAAAAGGAGATGTGACCCGCGACATGGAAAACCGCGTCGGCCTGCTCGGGAATGGCGCGCATGAGCGACGCTGCGTCGAGAATATCGCCCTCCACCAGTGCCACGTCCAAGTCGCGCAGGTCTTCGACTCGCGACGTGCGCCGGTGTAGAGCGATGACCCGCCAATCCTGGGCAACGAGTTCCGCAATGAGGTTGAAGCCGACAAACCCGGTCCCGCCAGTAACGAATGCGGTGCGCATGGAATTGAGGTTACGGTGGCGCTACCCTCGGCGCATCCCCATTCTTCGCGCGCAGCGCCCCCTGTCCCCCCGTGGTGGTCAGGCCGACACTCGACCGGAGAAGCGATGAACCGTCTCATCCTGGGCAGATGCCTCGTGCATCGGCCTCCAGCTGCCAGGATGGCCCGCTACGCGCATCCAAGACTGCGGTGGCTGCCACGGAGTTCGCGGTCGGGTTCGGGACCGCCTCAATCGACGTCCCAGTCCCCTTCGGCCTGCTCCTTGGGCGCACGCGCGAGGAGCTCATCCAGTGCCCCCAGGATCTTCCGGTTCCCGTCCTGGTGGTAGTGGCTCAGCTTCTCCTCGAACTCGGAGAGGCGCTCGAGAAATTGCCCCATCCTCGCGCTCGTGAGCTGGTCGACGCCGAGACCGTAGCCCTCCTTCTCGAGATAACGCGCGTTGAGCAGCTGCTCGAACTGCTTCTTGACCGGCACGGAAAGCACGGGCTTGCTCAGATAGACCGCCTCGCTGAGCAGCGTGAAACCGCCGTTCGCCACCACGGCACGAGCCGTGCGCAGGTCGTCGATGAAGGCCGATTCCGAGAATGGCCTGAAGAGCAGCTTGCCGTCTTCGAGATCCTCCTTGAGGTCGCGGCGTAGGCCGTAGATCCGACATTCCTGTCCGCTCTGGCGAAGCAGAGCGGGGAGGTCAGTGTTCGACTCCGAGGTTTGGTACACGAGAAGGTGCTCGCCCCGGTCAGCGACCGCTGCCACGATCTCCGGGCGCAACACGGGAGGGTACAGGCTCGTCCTCGGCTTGCGCACCGGAGGGAAGAAGAAGCTCGTGACGAGATAGTGAAGGCAACCGGGCAGCTTCGCCTTCACGACGGCCTTTGCCAGCTGGAAATCCAGCTCGTGCCCGTGGAGGATGTCAGGCGCGTGCGCGCAGCGCGACAGCACCTGGATGTTGTCGAGGGAGATGACCGGAATGCGATGGCTCCTCGCGAAGAGGTAACTCCAGCTCTCGAAGTCGGAGACGACCACGTCGGGCTCGAACGCTTCGGCGATCTCGAAGTACGTCCGCACGTTCTTCGGCCATCCGCCCCCCACGGCCCCCTTGAGGTTGCGAAACAGCGTATGGAAGTTGCGAACCTCATTGTCCTCATAGACGATGGTGAGGCCCCAGATCTTCTTCACGCCAAGGCGCTCCGACTCGCGAGCCTTCAGGTAGTCGTGAGCTCGCCCCGAAACCACTGCCTGGACCTGGTGGGAGTGCGCCAAATGGTCCAGAACCACCCGCGACCGCATCGCGTGGCCCATCCCTTCCCCGACGATTCCATACAAGATCCGCATGCTGTTGCTCCCGCGGGACCATTCCGTTGCAGTGCTATCACTTGTGGTATGGCTCACCCCGAACGATGGTCATGGCCCGGTACAGCTGCTCGACGAGCACGAGTCGCGCCAGCCGATGCGCAAGCGTCATGCGAGAGAGCGCCAACCTTTCGTTGGCACGCGCCAGTACCGGAGGCGAGAGCCCTTCCGCGCCCCCGATGAGAAACGCGACATCGCGTCCGGCGCCCAGCCAGCGCTCAATGCAGCGCGCGAACTCCATGCTGTCGCGCTCAACGCCGAGCTCGTCGAGGGCAACCACATGGTCGCTCGCCCCGATCCTGGCGAGCGCGGATTCGCCCTTCTCCTGCCGCGTGCGACCGCCTCCGCGCTTGCCTGAGTCGGAGAGCTCCACCAACTCGAACCGAACATACCGCTCAATCCGCCTCGTGTACTCGGAGACCGCAGGCGCATATAACCCCGACCGGTCCTTTCCGACTGCGATGACGCGAAGTCTCACCGGTCGAATCTACCGCGTCGCGTTCCGCGCGGGTGTCCTTGCAGCTCCCGGACCCCAGACTGCCGAGCATCGAGCGCCCGGCTTCACATCGACGTCCGGGCGAGGCCAAGGGGGCCTCGATAGGAGTTCCTCACCCCTGACCGGGGCAACTCGGCGCGGCACCATATCTGGCGCACCCGAGACCATTCATTTTCCGAGCTTGCAACCCGCGTCGGAGAAGAAGGCTCCCGAAGGGTCGCTGCGCACCAGGGCGGGGGAAAGAGCGTCGGCACTGCGTCCCGAGAGCTGGACCGACTCCTCTCCGTCCTTGCTCACCATCACGTGGCGCACGATCGGGCCGCCCGCCAGTCCGCTGCGCACCAGTGCCTCCCGCAGGCGCCCTGACTCGTCGAACCACTCCTCGATGCGCAGGCCATCGGCGCGGTCGCGCGCGAGCTTCACGACATGCTGACCGCCGTCGATCCAGGCGGTCCGAGCGATGTCGCCCCCGGCGCACCGCACCAGTCGCCTGTGGGCTTCGGAGAGCCTGCCTGCTTCAATGCGACGCTCGAGGTCGCGGGCGAAGGGCCCCACCGAGAGCTCCCCCGCCGCGAGATTCGCCGTGGAAAAGGGCGCCTTCGCCGGGTCTCCCGTCCCGGAGGCAACCGCCTGAGCTTCACCTCGCTTGGCATGGCCCTCGAGAAAACTGGCCCTCCCGGTCGCCTCCCGTTTCCGCGAACGCTCGGCTGGCTCCCTGCCCACCTCCGTCCTCGAGTCGATCGGTAGCGCGGCAGGCGCATTGAGCCGTGGCTCCGCATTCGTAGGGACACCCGCGACTGGAATGGTGCTGCGCGGGAGCCGCTTCAACTGGACGAGCAACGCAAGCGCGACGGCGAACGCAGTCCCGATCAGGATCCGCAGGCTGAAACGGCGGAAGGCGAGCCCGAGAGACTCGGCTCGCCACTGCCCGGCCGCGCGCCGGGCGGCCGCCACGAGGGCGGGACTGCCGTGACCACCGGCTCGCGGCACCTTCAATTCGCGCATGGCACCGACGGTGGCGGCCATGCCACCAAACTCGCGGCGGCAAGCTTCGCAGGAGGAGAGATGCCGTTCCATCGACGCCGACTCGCGTTGCGAGAGCTCTCCGTAAAGGAGCTCGAGGAGACGCTCCCGGCACCTCCTTGGGCGCGCGTTTCTTGCCTCGCTCTCGGCGCCCGGCAAGACACCGCGCTCTCGCAGTTCGGCCCGCAGCGCCTCGAGACCGTGGCGCATCCGGCTCTTCACGGTGGCCACGGGGACGCCGGTGATCTCGGCGATCTGTGCGAATCTCACGCCCGTCCACTCGCGCAGAATGAACACCTCGCGCTCTTCCACGGGAAGAGCGGCCAGCGCTGCTTCGAGCTCGGGCAGAAGCGCGCTCTCGGCGCCCGGAACCCCGGAGGCGACTCCCTCGAACAGGCTTGCCCCGTCCTGGCACGATCCATCGGGGCAGTGGGTTGCCTGGCGCGCAGCCCGCCGCGCTTCATCCACCGCCAAGGTTCTCGCCATGCAAAGGGCCCATGTCCTGAAGCGAGCCCAGCCCTGCCAGTGCGGCGCCGCGAAGATGATCCCAAGCCAGGTCTTCTGCGTCAGATCCTCGGCGCGCCCAGCGTCCCCCGTGAACCGGAAATGGAAGGTATGGATGGCGGAAAGGTGACGGCGCAGGAGAACCTCGAATGCACCGACGTCGCCCGCCCGGAACCGCCGCATGAGTCGCTCGTCGCTCGGTTCGTTCGCCACGCGTCTCACCCGAGAGGTCCACCGGGAAGCCCGCGCCTTCAGGGACCGGGAGGACAGGCGGCGCCCTGGCAGCCTCAGAGCTCAGTGGTACAGGGTGGACCTGCTCGATGCTCGGAAATGCGAGCGGGGATCTTGACCCCTGCGTGCTCGGGCGCGTCAGGGTGGAGCGGCTCGCAGAGCGCGAAAGCGGTCGCGAGGCCGAAGACACGGCGAGGCTCCGGAGAGAGCGACCGTCGTCCACACCGCGGGGAACCCTCGGAATTCATCCGTGGTGGCGGCTTGTCGCCCCACCGCGGCTACCCGCGAAGATTCCTTCCTCTCGCCCCACACGGCGGAGGGAGCTTTAGCCGGGGCGGCAGGGACCACCGCCTCGCCGCCCCGGAATGGCTCCCGCCGTCTCACTTCGCGGTGCCACCAATCCCGGCCGCCCCTGAGCTCGCCGGACTCATCGCCTTCGCGAGCTGTTCGTACAGAGCGTACCGCTCGACGACATCCCGCTGCGCCTGTTCGAGGTACTGCTTGTACTGCTCCGGGTTCGACTGCTCGACCTGCCGGAAGCGGTTCTCCTTGGTCACGAACTCGGCCAATCCGAGCTTGGGCGGGGGGGAATCCATCCGGAGCGGGCTCTCGCCCTTTTCGATACGGCGCGGGTCGTAGCGGAAGAGCGGCCAGTAGCCCGAGGCGACCGCGCGCCCCTGCTGCGCGAGCGCTCCGGCGAGATCGAAGCCGTGCGCGATGCAGTGCGCGTAGGCGATGATGATCGAGGTGCCTGGATAGCTCTCGGCCTCCTTGAAGGCGGCCACCGTCTGGACGTCCTTGGCGCCGATGGCGACGCGCGCGACGTACGGGTGGCCGTAGCTCATGGCGAGCATGCCGAGGTCCTTCTTCGGCAGCGCCTTTCCCGAGGTTGCGAACTTGGCCGCCGCGCCGAGCGGCGTCGCCTTGGAGGCCTGGCCGCCCGTGTTCGAGTACACCTCGGTGTCGAGCACGAGGATGTTCACGTCTCGCCCCTGCGCGATGACGTGGTCGAGGCCGCCGTAGCCGATGTCATATGCCCAGCCGTCGCCGCCCACGATCCAGACCGACTTGCGCACCAGGAAATCGGCGAGCTTCACGAGCTGGCGAGCGTCGGCGCTCTTCGAGCCAGACAGCTTCTGTCGGAGCGCCCTCACCCGCGCGCGCTGCGCTTGGATGCCCTCCTCGCTCTCCTGGCTCGCCTCGAGGATCTGCTTGGTGAGCTCGCCGCCGACCTCCGCCGAGAGCCTCGAGAGGGCCTCCCGCGCCATCTCCATCTGCTTGTCGATGGCGAGGCGGAAGCCGAAGCCGAACTCGGCGTTGTCCTCGAACAGGGAGTTCGACCAGGTCGGCCCGCGCCCCTCGGCGTTCTGCGCGTAGGGCGTCGTCGGAAGGTTCCCGCCGAAGATCGACGAGCACCCGGTGGCGTTGGCGATGAAGAGGCGATCTCCAACGAGCTGCGTGAGGAGCTTCAGGTACGGGGTCTCGCCGCAGCCCGTGCAGGCGCCCGAGAACTCGAAGAGCGGCTCCAGGAACTGCGTGCCCTTCACGTCGAGCTTGAGCTTCGCGCGGTCGGGATCGGGCAGGGAGAGGTAGAATTCGAAGTTCTTCCGCTCCTGATCGCGAACCGGGAACTGCGGCACCATGGTGAGAGCCTTGCGCCCCGGCTGCGCCTTCGACTGGCCGGGGCAGATCTCCGCGCACAAGGTGCAGCCGGTGCAATCGTCCGGCGCCACCTGGATCGTGTACCTCTGGTCCTTGAACTCGTTCGACTTGAAGACCGTGGAGCGGAAGCCTTCGGGCGCGCGGGAGACCCGATCTTCCGGATAGAACTTGGCCCGGATGGCGGCGTGCGGGCAGATGAGCGCGCACTTGTTGCACTGGATGCAGAGCCCGGGATCCCACTGCGGGATCTCGGTGGCAATGGACCGCTTCTCCCATTTCGCCGTCCCGGTGGGCCAGGTGCCGTCGACCGGGAAGGCGGAGACGGGAAGCTTGTCGCCCTGGCCGCTCATCATGAGCGCGGTCACCCGCTTCACGAACTCGGGGGCGGCTTCGGACACCGGGGGCGGGCGGGGCCTCCCTCCGAACGAGGACGGCACCCTCACCTCGCGCAGGTGCGCGAGCGTGCGATCCACCGCCGCGAAGTTCTTCTGGACGACCTCGATCCCCTTCCTGCTGTAGGTCTTCTCGATGGAGCCCTTGATGGCGTCGATCGCCTCCTGGCGCGGCAGGATGCCCGAGATGGCGAAGAAGCAGGTTTGCATGATGGTGTTGATGCGCACCCCCATGCCGGCCTCCCTCGCCACCTCGAACGCGTCGATGACGAAGAACTTGAGACCCTTCTCGACGATCTGCTGCTGCACCTCCAGGGGCAGCCGCTCGAAGATCTCCTCGCTCCTGAACGGAGAGTTGAGGAGGAAGGTCGCACCGGGAACGGCCGCCTCGAGCATCTCAATCTTCTCGAGGAAACCGAACTGGTGGCAGGCGATGAAGTTGGCCCGGCTCACGAGATAGGAGGAACGGATGGGCCGGGGACCGAAGCGCAGATGCGAGATGGTGACGCTGCCCGATTTCTTCGAGTCGTAGACGAAGTAGCCCTGAGCGTAGTGGCCGGTCTCCTCGCCGAGGATCTTGATGGAGTTCTTGTTCGCCCCCACCGTGCCATCCGCCCCCAGCCCGTAGAAGAGGGCCCGCACCACGCCCTCGCCCTCGGCGTCGAAGCTCGCGTCATAGGACAACGACAGGTGCGTCACGTCGTCGTTGATCCCGACCGTGAAATGGCGCTTGGGACGGCCCTTCGCGAGCTCGTCGAACACGGCCTTGGCCATGGCGGGCGTGAAGTCCTTGGACCCGAGCCCGTAGCGACCGCCAAGGACGGTGATCTCATGGTGGAACCGATCGATGTGCGCTTGCTGCGCCTCGCGAAGCGAAGTGACCACGTCCTGGTAGAGGGGCTCCCCGAGCGCGCCTGGCTCCTTCGTCCGGTCGAGCACGCCGATGGCGGTGGTGGCGCGCGGCAACGCCGCCATGAACTCGCCGAGCGGGAACGGACGGTAGAGCCGCAGCTTCACCACCCCGACCCGCTCGCCGGAGGCGACCAGCTTCTCCACGGTCTCGTGCAAGACCTCGGCGCCCGAGCCCATCGCGACCACCACCCGTTCCGCCTCGGGGTGACCGACGTACTCCACCAGCTTGTACTGGCGCCCCGTGATCCTTGCGAACTGGTCCATCGACTCCTGCACCGCCGCCGGGCAATCGGTGTAGTACTGGTTCGCGGCCTCGCGAGCCTGGAAGAAGACGTCGGGGTTCTGGGCCGAACCACGCAGGACCGGCCCTTCGGGGGTGAGGGCCCGCGCTCGGTGCGCTTCCACGAGGTCGTCGGTGATCAACTGGCGCAGATCCTCGTCCTCGAGGAACGCGATCTTGGACACCTCGTGCGAGGTGCGAAAGCCGTCGAAGAAGTGCAAGAACGGGACGCGGCTCTTGAGGGAAGCGCGCTGGGCGATGGCCGCGAAGTCGTGCGCCTCCTGCACGCTCCCGCTGGCGATGAGGCCGAACCCAGTCTGCCGAACCGCCATCACGTCCGAATGATCGCCAAAGATGGAGAGCGCATGGGTCGCCACCGCTCTCGCGCTCACGTGCATGCAGAAGGCCGTCAGCTCGCCCGCGATCTTGTACATGTTCGGGATCATGAGCAAAAGGCCCTGCGACGCGGTGAAGGTCGTGGTGAGGGCACCCGCCTGCAGCGCGCCGTGCACCGCTCCCGCCGCACCGCCCTCGGACTGCATCTCCGTGACCGACGGCACCGTCCCCCAGATGTTCTTCTTTCCCTTGGCCGACCACTCATCGGACCACTCGCCCATGTTGGACGAAGGCGTGATCGGATAGATCGCGATGACTTCGCTCAAACGGTGGGCGACCGACGCCGCCGCCTCGTTCCCGTCCATCGTGATCATGCGCCGCCTGGACATGTTTCCTCCCCGTGTGCACAGT
>Ga0335079_10008090_pt1 | contig 11968 bp, 6 predicted proteins | sample Lox_Sample_33_FD_206719 | JGI IMG/M metagenome (GOLD analysis project Ga0335079, IMG submission 206719) | Soil microbial communities from Loxahatchee National Wildlife Refuge, Florida, United States - Lox_Sample_3.3 | ecosystem: Environmental > Terrestrial > Soil > Wetlands | place: USA: Florida... | reverse complement strand
CCGCGCGAACCCGCGACGTTCAGCGTCGGAGAGCCGCGGCCTACCGTCGCCGCGCTTTGCATCCGCGCCGCCGTGCCGGCCTGCAGAGCCGTCAAATCGAGAAAATTGCGCGTGGGCAGGGGAATGTCGCGCACCTGGTTTCCGGTGATGACATCGCCCGTGGTCGCCGTGCGCGTGTCCACGGTCTGGAACGCGGCGCTGACCTCGGCAATCGTGCTTACCTGTCCCAGGCGGAGCCGGGCATTGGCGTTGGTCACTTTCGTGATCTCCACCTTGACACCGTCGAGCACCGTGGATTCGAAGCCGGGCGCTACCACCTGAATACGGTAAGTGCCGGGAGCAAGCAACGGGAAAACGAAGGTGCCATCCACTTGCGTGAGCCCGGAAACCACGGCGCCGGTATCGATATTGGTGACGCTGACCTTGGCCCCGGCGACCGCCGCATTCTGCGGATCGGTGACCGAACCCTCGATGGCGCCGGTGGAGGAACTGATCTGTGCCCAAGCCGCTGCGCTCGACAGCAGGAGCGCAATGGAAAAGTACACGCTACGTCGTCGTTTGGAACCGTTCATATTGCCCCCTCAAACTCGATTCGGCCCCAGGGCACTGGCAATGTGGCACTCGAGCGGGGAGGCCGGGCATCACGCGTGCCGCAGGGAAGAGACCTTGCGGTCAGCGATCCGTACCCCTAATTGAATGTGGATTACTATATCACAGCCTTTTCGCTATCGCCCAGGACGACGTGTCAAAGGCGTACGCGAGCGGGCTGCGAATCCGGCGCCGGCCTCGCGGCGGTCCCAAGGTGGTTCGATGAACTGAAATGGCTATAATGGCCACATGGGGACCGTGAATATCGCGCAGTTAAAGGATCAGCTCAGCTCGTTCCTCCATCGTGTGCGCGCCGGCGAGGAGTTTGTCATTCGTGACCGGAATCTGCCGATTGCCAAAATCGTGCCGTTGCATGGTGATGACGGGGATACCGAAGAACTCGCGTTGGTGGCATCCGGACACATGAAACTTCCAACCCGGCAATTGGATCAGAAACGGTTCTGGAGGATCGGTGGCCGGATGAAAAAGGGCCCGAGAACAGCAAAAGCAATCCAGCAAGCGATTGCAGCGGACCGAAAAGACTATGCCGGCATTCTGGGACACAAGCGCGATCATTCACATCTGCGTACCCGGGCAAAGCGCGAGCGCGGCCAGGCGAATCCTGGCTAAGCACGGGGTCGTTGTCTGGTGGACTGCACGTGTCGAGGTTCGGAGCGTTCTGGAGCGGTTGCGAAAAGAAGGGGCTATCAGCGTCCGGGCTTACGGCGCTTCCAGAAACAGGCTGGAAGCGCTACTCGGTTCCTGGCGCGAGATCCTGCCGACCGATTCGCTTCGTGAGCTGGCTTGCACTCAACTGGACCGGTTTCCAATTCGCGCTGCAGACGCGCTCCATCTCGGTGCTGCGCTGATCTGGTGCAACCAGAAACCGCGCGGGAGGCTATTCGTCTGTAACGATCTGCGTCTCGGTGAGGCCGCCCGGCACGCGGGATTCACAGTGGAAACGGTTTGAAGTCAGCCTGGGTGCGAGTGCAAACGAGCTTTAGGGTGGCGGTGAGGGTGGGATTCTAATCCGGGGCGTAAGTTAGCACACACATGCTGGCCTTGCCGTCATGGCCCCTTCGGGCTACCCGTGCCTGACAGCGTCGACTGGTGGTGCCCCCATTTCCGGACTCGGCCGCCTCATCAGTTTTCTTGCCGTGACGCGTCGCGACCCGTTAGGATTAAGGCGATGAGCGTGTATTCGAATCTTCGCGCCGCAATGCGCGCGTCGGTATGCGTGGCCGCATTGCTGGCCGGATCCGGCTCCCCAGCGCCGGCAGCCGACCGGTCGCAAGCCCAGGCCCAGTTACTCGATCAGGCTGAGTTCCTGTGCGCGAATTGTTTCTTCGGGGCGAGCACCTATTTCTACTGCTTTGCCGCCGACAACCAGGTGCTGATCGGTTATCAGAAGACTCCAGTCTTCAACTGGCAGGACCAGTCGAAGAACTACCTGACACCGGTCCACCCCGCGTGGGAGGCCTGGACCGCGTCGGGCCAGACCGTGCCGATCAGCTATGATCGCGAGCACATCTGGGTCGATCGAACGAGTGCCAAACAAGATAACGCCGGTCTTGGATCGCATTTGAAGGAATTCGCTTTCTGGATCAGCCGGGGGAATGGGAAACAGGTGAAGCTCACCCGCAGAGCCACGGGCGACATGTTCAGCCACAACGCCAGTTGCCGGCAGGCCGGCGTCCCCGCCACACATTAGCGGGGGCCCTTTCGAGCTATGCGGCACGCTTCCTCCTTCCAGTCCTTCGGATTCGATCACTTGGTAACGTTTCGAGAGAATTGCCGCCGGCACGAAGGTGTTACCTGCAGGCTCCTGGATCAGTCATTACAAGTGGAGTCCAAACATTCGAGACGTCTGCCCTGTTGACTGTAGATCCCTGACGCCGCGCTTGAGCAAAGGCACCGCATCCGGTCGAACGTGGACTCTTCGTGTAGTCCGGTCCGATGAGATTTTGTGAATTTTGAGGGTTGAGGGTAAGGTGGTGGAATGAGCACGGAGATAAAGCCCCCTGAATCTGCGCCGGAAGTGCATGTGCCCAGCCATCATGGACCGGCTCTGCCGGGCACTGGCAAAGGCAAGAAACGGGGGCTGATCTGGGTCGTCTTCCTGCTGCTGATCGCGGGCGTCGCGGGCTACGCGGTCTGGCGCGCGGGCGATCCGGGCAACGCACCGAAAACCCAGGGCGGGGGCGGCGGCGGTTTTGGCGGGGGAGGCCGGGGCGGATCGATGGGCCCTGTTCCGGTCGTAGTCTCGAAGATCTCGCGCTCCAACATCCCTGTGTACCTGAACGGGTTGGGGAATGTGACCCCATATTACACGGTGACGGTCAAATCCCGGGTCGATGGCCAGCTGATCAAGGTGCATTTCAACGAGGGCGAGTTTGTGAAAGAGGGCCAGACCCTGATCGAGATCGACCCGCGTCCCTTCCAGGTGCAACTCGAGATGGCGGAAGCCACGCTGGCGCATGACCAGGCCCTGCTGGCCAATGCCAAAGTGGATCTCGATCGCTACAAGCTGCTGGTAAAGACCGACGCCATCCCGAGCCAGCAACTGGATACGCAGACCGCCCTGGTGGCGCAATACCAAGCCACCATCAAGCAGGATCAGGCCAACATCGACAACGCAAAGCTGCAACTGGTCTACAGCAAGATCACCGCGCCGATTACGGGTGTGCTGGGTTTGCGGCTGGTGGATCCAGGCAACATTGTGCACGCCTCTGACGCCAACGGCATGATTACCATCACCCAGCTCCAGCCCATATCCGTGCTGTTCACGATTCCCGAGGACAGTCTCCCGCAGGTCACGCAGAAGCTGCGGGCGGGCGCGCACCTGCCCGCCGATGCGTACAACCGCGACAATTCCAAGAAGCTGGCATCCGGCACCCTGCTCACCCTCGATAATCAGATCGACGCCACCACCGGGACGTCCAAATTGAAGGCGGTTTTCGACAACAAGGACAACACGCTCTTTCCGCAGCAGTTCGTCAATGTCCGGCTGCTGGTAGATACGCTGACGAACCAGGCGGTGGTGCCGAACGTGGCGGTGCAGAATGGACAGCAAGGCACGTTCGTCTATGTTGTGGACGACAATTCGCGGGTGCATCTGAAGCCGGTTCAGGTCGGAATTACGACGGCGACCGAGGCCCAGATTCTTGCAGGACTTACAGACGGGGACCGGGTGGTCGTGGACGGCACCGACCGGCTGGTTGAAGGGGCGACGGTCCGCGTGCGGAAACCCGGCGAGTTGGAGAACCCGCCGGGATACGATGGCGGCGCGGGAGGAGGACGAAAGGGCCGCGGCGGCAGAAAGGGCGGCGGCGATTTCAAGAAAGGCGGCGATAGCGGCAACGCCGGCCGCAACGGAGGCTCAGTCCGGTGAGCCCGTCCCGGATCTTCATTCTCAGGCCCGTAGCAACGTCGCTGATGATGGCCGGGGTGGTGCTCGTCGGCTTCACTGCTTTCCGGCAACTGCCGGTCTCGGCATTGCCGCAGGTGGACTACCCCACCATCCAGGTCCAGACGTTTTACCCGGGCGCGAGCCCGGAGGTGGTGACGTCATCCATCACGGCTCCGCTCGAAAAACAGTTTGGGCAGATGCCCGGGCTGACGCAGATGACTTCGATCAGCTCTTTCACGAGTTCGCTGATCACCTTACAGTTTTCGCTCAATCTCAGCATCGATATCGCCGAGCAGGAAGTGCAGGCGGCCATCAACGCAGCCACGACGTTTCTGCCCAACAATCTTCCGTTTCCTCCCATCTACAGCAAGACAAATCCCGCCGACGCGCCGATTCTGACGCTGGCTGTCACATCTTCAACTGTGCCGCTGCCGAAAGTGGAAGAGCTGGCCGAGACGCGCATGGCGCAGAGAATTTCTCAGCTCCCGGGCGTCGGACTGGTGAGTATCAGCGGAGGGCAGCGTCCGGCGGTGCGGGTACAGGCGAATCCCACGGCGCTGGCATCCTACGGATTGAGCCTGGAGTCCCTGCGCACGGCCCTCAGCAGCGCCAACGTGAACCAGGCGAAGGGGAATTTCGATGGGCCGGAACAGGCCTGGACGATAAACGATAACGATCAGCTTCAGTCGGGCGACCAGTACCGCCCGATTATCATCGCATACCGCAATGGGGCTCCGGTGCGGGTGCGGGATGTCGCCATGGTCATCGACGGAGCGGAGAACAACAGGCTCGCCGCTTGGGTGAATTCCGATCCGGCCATCGTTCTGAACATTCAGCGGCAGCCCGGAACCAATATCATCAGCGTGGTGGATACCGTACAGGCGCTTCTCCCGCAGATCGAAGCGTCTTTGCCGGAGGGGATCAAGGTGCGGGTCATCACCGACCGCACCACTACTATCCGGGCGTCGGTAAGGGACGTCGAGTTCGAATTGCTGCTGACAACCGGCCTGGTTGTGCTGGTCATCTTCCTTTTCCTGCGCAGCCCTTCGGCCACGATCATCCCCGGCGTCGCCGTACCGCTTTCCCTGATCGGCACGTTTGCGGTCATGTACCTGTTGGGGTACAGCCTGGATAACCTCTCGCTGATGGCACTGACTATTTCCACGGGTTTTGTGGTGGACGACGCGATCGTGATGATCGAAAACATCTCGCGCTACATCGAGAAGGGCGATTCGGCGATGAATGCAGCCCTCACGGGATCGGCCGAGATCGGATTCACCATCGTGTCCCTGACCGTCTCGCTGATCGCCGTGCTCATTCCCCTGCTGTTCATGGCGGATATTGTAGGCCGCCTGTTCCGCGAATTCGCGGTGACTCTCGCGGTCACCATCATTTTCTCGGCGTTCGTCTCGCTGACGCTGACCCCGATGATGTCGGCCCGCATTTTGCGGCACAAGCCGGAAGCGGAACAGGGCAAGTTGTATCGTTGGTCGGAGTGGTGCTTCACGAAGACGATCGAAGGGTATGGGGCGATGCTGAGGGTGGTTTTGCGGCACCAGTTTGCGACGCTGGTAGTGGCTATCGGCACGCTCGGCCTCACCGTTTACCTTTACCAGGTTGTTCCCAAGGGCTTCTTCCCGGTGCAGGACACCGGCGCCATTCTCGGCATTTCACAAGCGCCCGAAACGGTATCGTTTCCGGCGATGTCGAGGCGTCAGCAGGAGCTGGTAAAAGTCATCCGCCAGGATCCCGCCGTGGAGAATCTGACCTCGTTCATCGGCGCCGATGGCGTGAACACCACCATGAACAGCGGCCGCATCCAGATCACGCTGAAGCCGCTCGAGGAGCGCCTGGGCACCTCCGCGAACGACGTGATCCGGCGGCTGTCGCCGAAACTGGAACAGGTAACCGGCATTCAGCTTTTCATGCAGCCCATCCAGGACCTTACGGTGGAAGACCGGATCAGCCGGACGCAATATCAGTACTCGCTGGATGCGCCCGACAAGGCGCTGCTCGACCGCTGGGTGCCTCCGCTGCTGGAGAAACTCAAAAAACTGCCCGAACTGCGGGACGTAGCCAGCGATCAACAGAACAATGGTCTGGGAGTGCTGGTGACGGTGGACCGCGACACGGCGGGCAGGTTGGGCATCACACCTCAGAACATCGACGACGCGCTTTACGATGCCTTCGGCCAGAGGCAGGTGTCGACGATTTATACCCAGACCAACCAGTTTCATGTAGTTCTGGAAGTGGCTCCTCAGTATCAGAAGGACACCGGCTCGCTGGATCACATGTATGTCCCGATCGGATCGGCCTCGGCCAATCTGGCAACGACTATCGCGCTGGCGGGTACGAACAGCGCTCTGACGGGCGCCGCCGCGCTGGCGCCGGCTCCGCTCCAAACCCTGGTGAGAGCGTCGCTGATTCCCTCTCCCATTGAGATTAACCACCAAGCCCAGTTCCCGGTAGTCACTGTCTCCTTCAATCTGGCTCCCGGAGCCTCGCTCGGCGCCGCGGTTGAAAAGATCAAGCAGGCCACAAAAGAACTGCGCATGCCGGCCAGCATCGAAGCCAGTTTTCAGGGCACGGCCCACGCATTTGAATCCTCGCTGGCCAACGAATTGATGCTGATTCTGGCGGCCACAGTGACGGTGTACCTGGTGCTGGGCATGCTGTACGAGAGCTTTATTCATCCGATCACCATCCTTTCGACGTTGCCATCGGCCGGCGTGGGCGCGCTCCTGGCCCTGATTCTGTTCAAGAAGGACCTGGACGTGATTGCGCTGATCGGGATCATCCTGCTGATCGGTATCGTGAAGAAGAACGCCATCATGATGATCGATTTCGCGCTGGAAGCCGAGCGCGGCGAAGGGAGACCGCCCACGGAAGCCATCTACCAGGCGTGCCTGCTGCGTTTCCGTCCGATCATGATGACCACCATGGCGGCGCTTTTGGGCGCGGTTCCGCTGGCGTTCGGCAGCGGCGTGGGTTCGGAATTGCGGCAGCCGTTGGGCATCTGCATCATCGGCGGGCTGCTGGTGAGCCAGGTGCTGACGCTTTTCACGACCCCCGTGATCTACCTGTATTTCGGACGGGCGGCGGCCTGGATTGCCCGGCTGCGAGGCGGCCGGGAAGAACTCCTTCCGGAGTCGAATTGAGTTAGGACGGCGCGTATGAGCATTTCCACGCCTTTCATTCGCCGGCCGGTAGCCACCACGCTGTTCATGGTGGCCATCACCCTGGCGGGCGCGATCGCCTACACGCTCTTGCCGGTCGCGGCGCTGCCGGAAGTCGACTTCCCCACGATCATGGTCAGCGCGAGCCTGCCGGGAGCGAGTCCGGACGTGATGGCGGCGGCGGTGGCGACTCCGCTGGAGAAGCAGTTCACGCGCATCGCAGGGGTCACCGAAATGACGTCGCGAAGCACCGTGGGAAGCGCCTCGATCACGCTCCAGTTCGACCTGAGCCGCGATATCAACGGCGCGGCGCGCGACGTGCAAGCAGCCATTAACGCTTCCGCGGGATACCTGCCGGCCAATCTTCCTTCTCTGCCCAGATACCGGAAAATCAACCCGGCCGACCAGCCGATTCTGCTGATGACACTGGAGTCCGATGTCGTGCCGCGTCCCCAGTTGTACGACATCGCGTCCTCGGTGTTCGCGCAGAAACTGGCACAGGTCAACGGCGTGGGCCAGGTGAACGTGGGTGGAAGCTCTCTTCCCGCGGTCCGGGTGGAAGTGAATCCGCAGCCGCTCTCCAGATACAACGTGGGGCTGGACCAGATCGGCTCGTTCCTGCAGAACGCGAACACGAACAAGCCAAAAGGGGCGCTGGCCAACTCCGACGTGCAGCTTCCCATCTACATGACTGACCAGCTACTCCAGGCGAAAGATTACAAAGACCTGGTGGTGGTGTACCGCAACGGCGCGCCGGTCCGCCTCTCGGACCTGGGCCGGGTCGTCGATGCCAATGAAGATGTGCGGAACTTCGGCATGGTTAACGGCAATCCAATGGTTCAGATCCAGATCAGCCGGCAGCCGAATGCAAATATCGTCGAAACGGTGGCGCGGATCAAAGAGCTGATGCCGCAATTCCAGGCCCAGCTTCCGCCGACGGTGCGATTCAAGATCGCCAGCGACCGCACGATCACCACGCAGGAGTCGCTGCGCGACGCGGAACGCACGGTGATTATCTCCGTCGTGCTGGTTGTGCTGGTGGTCTTCGCCTTCCTCCGCAGCGCCTGGTCCACTTTTATTCCGAGCATCTCGGTGCCGGTATCCATCGTCGCCACCTTCGGCGCCATGTATTTGCTGGGCTACACGCTCGACAACCTCTCGCTGATGGCGCTGACCATTGCCACCGGGTTCGTGGTCGACGATGCGATTGTGGTGATCGAAAACATCACGCGCCACATCGAGAACGGTTTGAAACCGATGGAGGCTGCGCTGAAAGGCGCTTCCGAGATCGGCTTCACGGTTTTGTCGATGAGCATGTCGCTGATCGCGGTATTCATTCCCATCCTGATGATGAGCGGCGTAGTGGGAAGGCTGTTCCGGGAGTTTGCAGTAATCCTGGCGGCCGCCATCGGCATATCCATGGTGGTGGCGCTGACGTTGATCCCCATGTTGTGCGCGTTGTTCCTGAAGGAAGACCACGGCCACGGTTATCTTTACAACCTGACGGAGAGGATATACCGCTGGGTGATCTCCACCTATGCCTCGGCGCTGGACGCGGTGCTGAGACACCCGGCGTCGGTCTTGATGACGCTGCTGCTTACGGTGGCCATCAACATCTACCTCTACGACAAAGTCCCGAAGGGATTCTTTCCGCAGCAGGATACCGGACGTTTACAGGGCGCCGTGATGGGACAGCAGCACATCTCCTACCAGTCGCTGGTGGACAAATCGAAATGGTTCGAGGAGAAGATTCGCAAGGACCCGGACGTGGAAGCGGTCACGATGGTGGCGGGCAGCAGCGGCGGCGGATACGGCGGCGCGAACATGGCCCAGATCAACGTTCAGCTCAAACCGGTCGGAGTCCGCAAGTCTACCTCGGATCAGGTGATCGCCCGCCTGCGCCGGCAGACTTCCGGCGTTCCCGGCGCGCAATTGTTCCTCCAGAACTCGCAGGACGTGCGTATCGGCGGCCGCCAGGGCAATGCGCAATATCAGTACACGATCCAGGGACCAGACTTTGCATCGCTGGCCGTTTGGGGACCGAAACTTCTAGAAAAGCTTTCGACGGTGCCGGAGATTGCGGACGTCAGCTCCGACCAGCAGACTTCCGGCTTATCGTCCAACGTGGTGATCGATCGCGACACCGCATCCCGTCTCGGCCTCACGGCCCAGGCCGTGGACTCGGCGCTTTATGACGCTTTCGGCCAGCGCCAGGTCTCGGTGATGTACAAGTCGATCAATCAATACCACGTGGTTCTGGCCCTGCAGCAGCAATGGTGGCAAAGCCCCGATTTCCTGAACACCATCTACGTACAGACGCCCAGGGGCACCAACGTTCCGTTGTCGACCTTCACCCATTTCGCGCAAGGGATCACGCCGATTTCGCTGCCGCACCAGGGACAATTCCCGGCCACGACGATCTCGTTCAACCTGGCGGAGGGTGTCGAACTGAGCGATGCCGTGGCCGCCATCAACAAGGCAGAGCTCGAAATGGGCCTGCCCGCCAACATCACGGGCAAGTTCGCCGGAACCGCGCGCGCGTATCAGGATGCGCTTCGCAATCAGCCGATCCTGATTCTGACCGCGCTGATCGCCGTGTACATCGTGCTGGGAATATTGTACGAAAGCCTGATCCACCCTCTGACGATCATCTCGACGCTGCCCTCGGCGGGCGTGGGCGCGCTCGTGGCAATGGTGTTGTTTCACAGCGCTCTCGATATCGTCGGCATGATCGGAATCATCCTGCTGATCGGCATCGTGAAGAAAAACGCCATCATGATGATCGATTTCGCGCTGGCGGCGGAGCGCAACGAAGGCATGAGTTCGCGCGATGCCATCTTTCAGGCCTGCCTCCTGAGGTTCCGGCCCATCATGATGACGACCATGTGTGCGCTGCTGGGCGGGATGCCGATGGCGCTTGGCTTTGGCGCCGGGGCGGAGCTGCGCAAACCTCTCGGAATTTCCATCGTGGGGGGACTCGTGGTCAGTCAGATGTTGACCCTGTTCACCACGCCCGTCGTTTATCTCTATTTTGACCGGCTGCGCACGCGCTTCTCGCGCCGCCAGCCGGGATTCCGGAATCGTCCCGGATTTCTGGTTCCCGGCGGAATCGCGGGGAGAGGTGACTGATGACGCGCCTGCGGAAGATCGCGGTCTTCGTTTCTCTGATTGGCTCCGGATGTACCATCGGTCCGCGATATCAGCGGCCCGCGGCGCTGGCGCCGCCGGCGTTCAAAGGGCTGGCTGAAAACGGCCAGTGGAAGGTGGCGACTCCCAGCGATGCGCTGCTCAAAGGCAAATGGTGGGAGGTTTTTGGCGATCCGCGGCTGAACCAGTTGGAAGAGTTGGTCGTCGTCAACAACCAGAATGTCAAAGTGGCGGAAGCGCAATTCCGCCAGGCGCGGGCCCTGGTCCTCGCCAACCACGCAAACTACTATCCTTCCATCGGATCCAATCCGGCGATCACCCAAACCTACGCCAGGAAACAGTCCGGCAATACCTTCACATTGCCCATAAACACGTCCTGGGAGCCGGACCTGTGGGGCCGGGTCCGTTTGTCGGTCGAAAATGCGGTTGCCAATGCGCAGGTGAGCGCGGCCGACCTGGAAAATGTCAGGCTGAGCCAGCAATCGTTGCTGGCGACCGAGTACTTCCTGCTGGCCGCGCAGGACATGCAACTGGCCGTCCTGGCCAACACCATCGAAACCTACGAAAAAAACCTTCAGCTCACGATCAACCGCCACGCCGGCGGTGTCGCATCGCGCTCCGATATCACCCTCGCGCAAACTCAGCTCGCGGGCGCCCGGGCCCAGTATGCGGATATGCACGCCGCGCGCGCGGTGGACGAGCATGCCATCGCCATGTTGACCGGCCAGCCGCCATCCGCGCTCGAAGTTCCATCCACCACCATCGGCGGCCCGCCCCCGCCCATTCCGGTGAGTCTTCCGTCGCAGCTTCTCGAGCGGCGCCCCGACATCGCGGCCGGCGAGCGCCAGGTGGCCGCAGCCAACGCGAACGTCGGCATCGCCGAGGCGGCTTACTATCCCACCTTGACTCTCTCCGCAAGCATGGGTTTTCTGGGAAGCAATCTGGTGAATCTGGCCACTTACGCCAGCCGCTATTGGTCCGCGGGCCCCTCGCTCTCCCAGACACTCTTTGACTTTGGCCGCCGGGGAGCCTCATTGGAGAGCGCACAGGCGTCGTACGACGCAACCGTCGCGGCTTACCGGCAGACTGTTCTGGCCGCGTTTCAGGAAGTCGAGGACGATCTTTCCAATCTGCGCTATCTGGCCGAAGAAGCCGTGCACCAGCAGGAAGCCGTATCGGCCTCTCTAGAGGCGCTGGATCTCGAGATGCAGCGCTACCGGGCGGGAACCGATTCCTACCTGAACGTCATCACCACCCAGATCATCGCGCTCGGCGACCAGCAGACCGCCATCACCATTTTGCAGCGGCGCATGACCGCCGCGGTGGATCTCGTAAAGGCGCTCGGCGGCGGCTGGGACGCCTCGACCTTGCCGTCCGGCAACGCTCTTCGGTCGGCCGAGTTGGGCGACCCCAGGAACACGCAGAGCGTGGCTCAGCCGGCTAACAGGTAAGCGATTCCGGGGTATGACTGTCTGAGAACACCGGACGAGCGGAAGTCCAGTGCGGCGGCGCACCCTGCGATCCTCCTGTGAGGCCAATTTCAGCAGACTGGCGGGCCACCGTGGACGCCTTTCGAACTTTTCTGGCGAATAATCCCACTTCCACCCAGCTTTCGAACCCATCTAAGTGCCTTTTGATTGAGACCGTT